>SWBZ01005800.1_pt1 | contig 30329 bp, 22 predicted proteins | sample 4693031 | NCBI WGS metagenome assembly SWBZ01 (sample SAMN10267274, study PRJNA491770) | bioreactor metagenome | isolation source: DHS bioreactor inoculated with | place: Japan: off Shimokita Peninsula
CCCCCCATTCCTCATAAGAGCGACCCCGATGTGACCATTGAGGAAGGCGTCTATGAACCCGTCGCGGTCGTAATCCCCCCAAGTGGCGGAGAATACGTCCTTGGGAAGGGCGATGCCTGCTTCCCCTGCTACGTCCGTGAATTTCCCGTCGCCGAGGTTTCTGTAGAGTTTGTTCGGATAGGTATGGTTCGAGGAGAATATATCGAGCCGGCCGTCGGCGTCGAAATCGACAAAGGCGCAGGTCCTTCCGTCACCCACGTCGCCTGTCCCCGTTTCTTCGGTTACGTCTGTAAACGTGCCGTCGCCGTTATTTTTATAAAGCGCATTCCGGGCATCCCTGCCGAGATTGGCGACGTAGAGGTCGATGTGGCCGTCGCCGTTGTAATCCCCGGCGCATGCCGCCGCGGACCTCCAGCCCTGTTCCCCGGCGAGCCCCGAGGATTCGGTGGCGTCTTTGAAGCTACCGTCGCCGTTATTGATATAGAAGTTATTCAGGCCGGAGTTTCCTAAAAAGAGGTCAGGATAACCGTCGCCGTTGGCATCGAACCAAACGGCGCTGTATGCCGAGGTTCTTTCTCCGAGCGGTAATTTCCCGGTTGCGTTCTTGAAGGTGCCGTCCCCGTTGTTGCGGTAGAGGAACGACTTACCCCTCCCGGCCTGAAAGAGATCGACGAGCCCGTCGCGGTCATAATCCACCCATGTAAGGTTCATCGAGACAGAGCCTTCTTCAGTAAGCCCCGCCGCAGTGGAAACGTCTTCGAATTTAAACTTGGCGGAGTTTTTAAAGAGCACTGGCGGCACACCCCCTTCGATGGAAGTGAGGACGAGATCGAGGTAGCCGTCATTGTTATAATCGGCCCACGCAGCCGAGTTTACACCCATATTGGGAAGCCCGGCGGACTCGGACACCTCGGCAAAGATTTTGCCATCCCGGCCCGAATAGAGATAAAGGAGCTGGAGAGGCTTACTTTCCTCTGCTTCCTGTTCCGGTGCCCGCTCTTGATAGCCTCTGCGTGAGCTGTATGAACGGACACGCGAGCCCCGGCCCGGAGAGCGCCTCGCTATATCCGAAATCAACAGATCGAGCCATCCGTCGTTATTATAATCGCCCCATGCCGACGTCTGCCCCAGCGCTTGAGGGGTTTTTACCCCAGCCTTGCCCTTAACGTCTGTGAATCGGGGGACTACATCTTCAGCCCGGGCATCGACACCGGCAAGAATGGCAAAAATAAGGAGTAGTACAGGAAGTGTTTTGTATGACGATAGACTCAAAAGAGGGTCAACCTTTTTTAAGTTCTTTCAACAGCAGATCGGCGGATCTCAGGCTTAACGCCTCGATTGTAAGCGACGGAGCCTCGCCCCCGCCGGATGTCGGAAAAACGCTCGCGTCCGTGACCAGAAGGTTCGGAATGCCGTGGAACCTGAGGGAAGGATCCACTACAGAGTTTTCCCTGTCCTTTCCCATCCTGCACGTTCCGTAAACATGGGTGGCGGAGAAGAAATCGTAGGACGAAACTTCCTCGACAACCTCGCCGGCGCCGCTTGCATTGAGAATGTCCTTGGCCTTGGACGCCATGAATTCAATGCACTTAAGCTCGGATTCCCCGAGGAAAGACTGTATCATGGCAACCGGAGACCCGTATTCGTCCTTTACGTCCGGGTCTACCGTGACAAAGGTGTCTTCGTTTGGCAAAAATTCCGCAATTCCGCCAACCGCCACCGCGTGGCCGAACCACTTCTCGACATCCTTTACGAAGTTTTCGCCCCATCCCGGGCTATACCTTAGGGCATAGCTAATAGGCCCCAAAGCGCTCCCTGCTGTCGGGAACATCCTGAGACCGCCCGGGAACCCGCGCTTCGGATCAGGGGTGTTCCAATCCCAGATGATGCTGTCCATCGGGATGCCGCGGTAGGAGTCGAGCCTTTCTGGATGAAATGCCACGGCCTCGTAGAAGGTCGTTTCCATGAAATTCTTTCCTACGAGATCGTTGTTGTTGATTTCGGAATTAATCAGAAGCCTCGGGGTTTCGACGGCCCCGCAGGCAACGGCTATGTAGTCGCCGCTTACGAAGTGCTCTTTACCTGCCCCGTCGTGATAGACTACGCCCTTGGCCTTGCGTGCGCCGTTCTTATTTTCTACATCTATTCTCGTGACGAAGACGTTATCTAGTATTTCGCACTTGCCTGTTTCCTGAACGAGCGGCATGAATGTGACGTCGACGCTGCCCTTGTCCTTCCTTGGGCACCCCCACACGCAGCCATTACAATAATTGCAGGGCGGCGCGTCGCGGTAGGCCTCGGAGAGTATGGCAACGGAGTTGGGTGTGAGTCCAAGACCTTGTTTTTTACATCCCTTTTCGATTATCTGACTGGCATAGCTGAGCTTATGAGGTTTTAAAGGGAATGGTTTTTTCCTCGGCCTGTAGGGGACCTTTTCCGGCCCGGCGACACCGAGCACTGTCTCTGCCCTGGAATAGTACGGCTCGAGGTCGTCATATCCTATTGGCCAGTCAACGGCGACATCGTAAAGGCTCTTCATACGAAAAGCATTTTCGTTGAGCCTGTGGGCTTCGCCCTGAAAGTGAAGGGTCGTTCCACCGATGCCGGCCACATGCTGGTACTTAAGGTATTTCCTTTCCTTAGTGCGGTTCAGCTTGCCGACGGCCTTGTTCCAGGACCTCAGGTTTTCGTACTTGAGGTCGAGCTGCTGCGGCTTCCCGAACATGTTGCGGATACGTTTTACTTCAGGAAAGCCCTTTGTTTCCCAGTCGGTCTCGTCAAGCGCATAGGCCGTGTACGGATCGTACTTGGGGCCGGCTTCGAGCAAGAGAACATCCATCCCGTTTGCGGCCAATTGCCACGCAAACGGCGCTCCACCAGGGCCGGAACCTATAACGATACAATCATATTTTTGTTTTTTTGCAGGCATAATACGAGAGGCTCATAATATAAATAAACTATTGCACAAAGTCAATTTGTAAGTTATACCATAGGTTTTACTTAACAGGCGTTTAAAGGAGATTTTGATGAAAAAAAGCGGACCGTTAATCCTGATCGCAGCCATTTTACTCTTGGGGTGTAACCAATCCGGATCGGACAACGGAAAAACCGATAATGCAAGAGAAACTGGACAGCCGGGTTCCCACAACGCCAAGGTCGAGAGGCACAAACCGAAGAGAGATTCCAAGGTGGTAGCGTATGTAAACGGCGTGCCCGTATACGAGGATGAGCTCAGGGGCGGGACAGTCGACATGGCGGTAACGAACGAGATACTCTACCAGGAAGGGCTAAGGCTCGGCGTAGACAAAAAGTATGAGCAGAAGGTGGACGACTTCAAGACCAGCCTCGTCGTCAGGGACGTGAGGGTGGATATCATGGAGAACCTCCCCCCCGCGAAGGAAATTACGGATGAAGATATAGAAGAATATTACAACAAAAACAAGGATAAATATTCGGCATACCATATCGTGGAAATCAACTTTTCGGACCAGAACCTCGGCCCGGAGATATTAAAGCTCGCGGGAGAGGGGGAAGAGCTAAGGGACATAGCCACCAATCTCGCAAGCAGCGATCCTAAAGTGATTTTCAACGATCTAGGCACGAGACGTGAGCTCGTACAGTATTTTGACGACAAGGAAGTCGGTTCGCTTTCGGAGGTCGTTAAGAAATCAGACGGTACTTTCAGCGTTTTGAAAATAGTCGAAGTCAAGCAAACCCCACTAGCAAACCTGAAGTTTTCTATTAGAAATAATCTCGAATCTAGAAAAGAAGCAAATTTGATAGAGCATAAGTCCCGCGAAATCGCCCGGGAAAATAATATGGAAATAGAAATCGTAAAATAAATGGCAGGCGGTAATATTTCATGGAAAATTCACGCAGAAAATTCCTGAAAACGGTAGCGATAGGCGCAATCGGCGGCGAAGTGCTGGCAGGTGTTCCAGGCGCCTTCGCGAAGCAGAAATCAACAGAAACTGGAATAGAGGTGCAGAAGGGTTACATCGTATTTAACGAGAAGACCCAAAAAAACATGGAAAGGCTGGCCGAAGAGCTTGTACCCGGAGCCGGCAGCATTGGCATGAAGGAAAAGCTGATGAATTATTTCAGGAGGGATAAGGGCGGAGCCACTTTCTTCGACGCCGGTTTCTGGAACCTCGAATCGATAAGCAAGGCCGCCTTCAAAAAGTCCTTTTACGAGCTCGACAACAAGGAAGAGGTCGAGAAAGTAATGAAGCATGTCAGCGTCAGAAACAGGCCATTTTTCAATCAATTCAGGGCATTGGTGATAAAGTTCTACTACGGAGACCCGGCTGTCTGGAAGAAACTCTCTTATGACGGGCCTCCCCAGCCGAGAGGCTTTATGGATTACACCGAGCCACCCAAAAGCGGCAAGAATAAATAGATTGTTTTATACACTTTAGCTTAAGTACTTTCCCCGCATCCTTCATGCGGCCCCTCAAAGCTCGTGTATGGTAATGAGCTCCATAGTTTGATCTAGCACGCCCTCAATATCCATGGCTTTTTCGAGCTCTTCGACACGCCGGCGATTCGCCCTGGTTCGCGGCCCGGACGAGACAATAGAGCAGCAGTCCTTGTAATCGGCTATGGAAACATCGTAGGTGCCGATTCTTTTGGCATAATCCACTATTTCCTGTTTATCGAAAGCTATGAGCGGCTGAAAAACAGGCAGGGAAGCGGCTTCACGGAACAACGCGATGTTTTCCATTGTTTGCGACGCGACCTGACCCAGGCTATCCCCTGTAACCAGGGCCTGGCACCTCTCGGCAGCGGCTACCCTGCATGCCACGCGGGCCATGAATCTCCTGAAGAGTATCAGCTCATGGCCTTTTACATCTCCCGCGCCAAGAAGAGCCATCTCGAACGGGTAGTACGGAACGAGGTGAAGGCGCGATGCCCCCTGGTACGAATCGAGCGTCCTCGCGAGCTCCTCCATTTTCGAGCCGAAAACCTTGCTATTGTCACTGAAAACATGGAAATGGATAAAATCGACCCCGCACCCGCGCTTCATCATGAGAAAGGAGGAGACAGGCGAATCGATGCCGCCTGATAGAAGGGAGAGCACTTTGCCGCTGACCCCCGTAGGAAAGCCCCTTAGCCCTTCCACTCTATCGAAGTATAAGTAGACCCTGTCCGCTATCTCGATATTGATCCTGAGTGCGGGACTTTTGAGGTTCACGGGAAGACCGAATCTGGCAGCCACCTCAGCGCCAATCCTGGAAGCAAGATCCATCGAAGGCATGGGAAAGCTCTTGTCGGATCTATTCGCATATACTCCGAAATCCGCTTGGGCCTCGATTATTTCCCCCACCCTTTTAAGTACAGCGTTCAATATCGATTCATAGTCCTTGTCGACGACAAATGCGGTTGCATACCATGATATCCCGAACACCCGCGAAAGAGCCCCCGGGTTTCCGCCTTCCATGACAAACCGGCCCCTTTGTCTCAGAACTTTTCCGCCCGTCATCATCTGGATATTTTCCTGCAGTTTTATTTCGAAGAGGCTTCTGTTTCTGCCTTTTAGAGACAGCTCTCCATAGTGAATAAGCGTTACCGTTTTATCTTTCATCTTGGAATGCAGGGTTTGAGATGGTTAGTAATTCGTCGTAAGGCACATAGTATAAAAAAAGCCGGAGAAGCTGTCAATTAGCTTCTCCGGCGATTTTATTCATTGTTATTGTGTTAAGACTAAAGAAAGAATAAGTGGCGGTGAGCCCAAAGGCTCACCACCGGATTATTTATCTATCCTTATTTCTTTCTTCTAAGTCTCCTTACACCGAAGGCGAAGGCTACCGGGATCAGCGGTATAAGCACGTTAGCCATTGCGGTACCAAGCTGTACCGGGGAACCGGCTATCGCGCAGCTTCCACCACCGCCGCCAGGACTATTCGTCGGCGTGGTCGTCGGCGTCGGCGTGATCGTCGGCGGGGTCGTCGTCGGGCCAGTCGTTGGCGTGACCGTCGGAGTCGCCGTCGGGCCACTCGGCGTGAAGTCGTCGCTGATGATTACGTTCTCGTCAATACCAAGCCTGAGGTAGCAAGCATTGGTATCACCGCAGCTGTTGAATATCTCGAATTCATCCCAGATACCGGCCGTTACCGTTACGAAAGCGGGAAGCGGACGATACTCCGGCTCATACTGGTCGGTGAAGTTGATAAGAACAACGTCCGCTCCAGCGGAGTCATTGCCCGGCAGGACGTTGAACTGACCTGCGAGATGGGTGGGGACGAAGCTGGTGAGGAACGCATTTTCAGCACCGGTAAGGATGCCGTTACACTCGAGGGTAAGGTCGAACGTTTCGATGATCCTGAAGTTGTCTGCAAACGTGCCTACAGTATCAGGCAGGATACAATCCGTCTTTTCTCCAGTGATGACCTGAACAACGTAGGTGCTGCCGTCCTGAGGAGCGGAGAGCGTACCGGTTACGAATCCAGACCTCGTCGCGAAGTTGTAGGCAGGAAGATCCGGTGCGTCTACGCCGGTCGTGTTAAGCGTGCTGAGCTCCGTGCATGCCGTACCATCATCCGGAGTAAAACCACCACCGGTGTAGGTGTAGCAATCGCAATCTTCGAAGGCCGCACTTATCGGGAAGCTCGTTACGTCGATCGTACAAACCATCGCGTACTGGTCGCACAATTCACCGCCAGTTAACAGCGAAAGCTGGTAGCTGACCGTGCCGTCCGTGGAACCGTTCTGGAGGCTACCCGGGGTGAAGAAGTTGCTTTCGAGAACCGATACGTTGGTCTCAACAGCGCCGCCTATGAGATTATTCGGAGTCCCGTATGTCGCGCCAGCAAGAGCGCTAACGGAACCAAGGAGGTTCTCGCCGTAGAAACCGCTCTCTGTAGCAGATGAGGAAGCAACGAAAGCCATAAACCTGTTGGCGTTCGGAGCGTCGCATTCCGGGTCTTCCGGATCGTCGCAAAGCGGAGGATCAACCGCAGGCGATATGTTCGAAGCCTCTACTACAGAGGAATCACCCTGAACCTGCGTCCATTCGGGAACGGAGCCAGGACCGGTTTCGAACGTGCCGTTGTCGATAAGGTTGGCCGTAACAGGCTCATCTATATCGAAGCAAATGCCAGCCCTGTGGTAGGGGTTGAAGCCATATTCATAGCCCTGGGAGTCTACAACATAGGTCGTAGCAGCAAGGCCGTTGTAGTCAACAGCGACGTCGGAGGAAGGGCAGTCATCAACTGCGGTAACAACCAAGAAGCCCTCTCTGCCCTGAAGAACGCCATCGTTGGCGAGAACGCCATCGTTGGTGATAAGGTCGCTGAAATCATATGCGTGAGTGTCGCCGCCGGTGTAGAAGTCACAGAAGTTAGTGAGCTCCTGACAGTCAGCGCCGAGTACACGAACGTGAACCGCGATAGACTCAGGGAACGCGTTGGTGACCTGGAGAACAGTCGTCCTGCCCTCGGCCTGCGTCCACCAGCTTACTATCTGGGCCCCGTACGTGTTGGTCGGGAACGGCTGGAATAAGTCGGTGAAGTCGACATGCATCCAATCCATGCCGCCAACCGCCGCTCCGCCAGAGCCTTCAACCGTACCGATAAGACCGGCGGAGAAGTTCCTGGTCGAGCCGGAAATGTCTATATCAAGCCAGCCCGTCGTGTTCGGTATAAATGGGCAGAACTGATCGTTCTCACCCACCCCCTTAGCTTCGTTCTGGAACCCGAAGCCAAAGAGGACAAGCATAATTACTGCTATCAAAGAAAACCTTAACTTGCTTATCATTTATTTATCCTCCTTTTTTAAATTTGTTATGCATTCGCTATTCATCGATGTCACCCGTCATCCGTCCTTAGTTGCTAACTTCTTGAGCTATCTCAAGGAAAATCGGGTCGGAGAGCCAAGAATCCATGGATCCCGTTCCGTCACCATTGTTGAGACCGAGGAAGCCGACAAAGTAGGTCGGATAGTTGCACTCGCCCTCGAAGCTGTCGGTGCCGCTACCCGCAACCAGCGGATCCACACAGATGTTGCCGATAAACGGAAGCAGGAGCCAGCCGGAATCAACCGGAAGGTTATCGCCTTCGAGCTTGCTCGTGTTACAGATTCTAGCAAAGCCCTGGGTGTTCGGCACAGAGTTGTCTATACCGAGGTTGATCGAGTCCGGGTCGCAAGCGAATGTAACCGGGCTGCAGGAGTTGAAATTCTCAGCGTGGTCGAAAATGAGGTTCTGATCACCAGAGCCTATCGCGCCGAACTGAGTGCCAACGCCAGGCGAAGCGTATACGTTGCGGCCATCGAGAAGATCGACATAAGTGATGCCGACAACATCAGCGAAGGCAGGATCGTTTACGTTGTTGAAGTTGAGAGCGTTTTCGAACTGACCCGGGATAAACGGATCGAACTGACCGAACCTGTCGGAAGAAGCAGCGTTCGTCCTGTACTCGTAACCCTCGGAATCGATAATCCTGAACGAGCCGATAAGCGCGCCAGAAACGAAAGAATCCGTGGTGTCGAGAGTAATGGATACGAATCCGTAGCTGTCCGTAAGATCGGGGTTACCCGGAAGGGCAGCCATGTCGTAAACTACGGTCTCACCGGGGGTGAGGAAGTCGTCGAAGTCAACCTCGTTGCAGAACTGGTCAGCTTCGAAGACCTGCACGTGAATCGAGAGAAACGAATCCGAGGTGTTGGTAACCTGGACAAATGTTTCTCTGCCAAGCTGATCGTAGTAGTAGATCAGCCTATCTGCGCCGGTGTCCGTGTTGTCAATCGGATCGTAAAAATTGTTCAGACTGCCAGCGAATGCCTGCATAGGTACAACAGCAAGTAATGCAAGCACTAAAAAGTACTTAAACTTGGATAAACTATCCTGTAGCATTGAACCTTTCCTCCTTGTTTTGGTATTGTTTATTAAGTTTTCTCTATTCATAGACATCCTCCTCTGGAATTTCCTGCGAAAATGGGAAATAGACTCCGGGCTTGCTCTCTACAGGCAACCTCCAATCCTTTCGATATACAAATACCCGAGCATTTCACAACTGCACAGAATTACAACATAGAATGAGTTTGTTGTCAAGTCCTTTTCTCCGGGGCAAAGGCGAACTTTCCGGACGGTCTGCATCAGACTCCTTCCTCCTCTGAATTACAGCAATTACATCACATATTATAACCCCTGTCAAGACTTTTTGGCATTAATAAATAATGAGTACGGGGGGCCCGAAAACGGGGATCGGAAAGCCCCGAGCGGAGGCCCCATAATCACCACACGCCCGCCCCGGCGACGGAACCGGGATGAGGGACCGAAAGCGGCCCAAGAGGGCCCAGGAAGCGACCATATACGCAACAGCGAACAAACAGGTCCGGGAATAGGGCCGCGCAGACCCCTGGAATACCCGCGAAAACGGGCTGCTCCGCCATAGAAACCAGTATAATCCGCCGTACAATCCGGCACAGTCCGCCATACAGCCCGGTATATAATCTGTTAGAATTAAGGGAGCATCGCCGATTTTGGCCCCCCGGGCGGCCGAGCGGCGAGGCATTAGGACCTAATTTATTTGATTGCCCAAGTATATGGTGTGATAATATCTAGATATAACAACCGAAAGGAGAACCAATTTTGAAAAGCCTTTCCAGAAAAGCAAGTAAACTTCTTATCCTCACTGCGGTATTGGTCTTTTCCGCATATCTCTTCTTTATATCTCCAAGTCTTTTAAATCTCGATCGAAACGCCGAAGCCGACAGCCTTAACATAACCAACGTCGTAATGCAATACGTGAAGAGATATTACGTGGACAAGTCCGCCATCGAACCCAAGGCCATGCTGGTCGAGGGACTTAACAGGCTGGAGCAGATAGTAGACGAGGTGCTCGTCGACTTCCCCGAGGGAGAGGACGGGGGGACTTTCGTGGTTCAGGTCGAGGGGGAAAAGGCCACATTCGACATGAGCGGGGTGAACGACCTCGACCTCGTAACGGCGAGGCTGGAGCAGGTCTTCGAATTTATTACACCGCACCTTAAAGGGAACGACCCCAAGGTCAGCGATATTGAATACGCCGTGCTGGACCAGATGCTGACATCGCTAGACCAGCATTCAGGGATAATCACCCCCCAGATATACAAGGAGTTCATGATAGAGACCGAGGGCAGCTTCGGCGGGCTCGGCATAGTAATCGGCGTCAGGGACGGGAATCTCACGGTCATATCCCCGATAGAAGGCACGCCGGCCTACAGGATAGGGATAAAGCCCAACGACAGAATAGTGCAGATAGAGAACGAATCGACGATAAACATGTCGCTCATAGAAGCGGTGGGCAAGCTCAGGGGGCAGAAAGGAACCGAGGTTTCGATACACGTGATGAGGGAAGGGCTTTCGGAACCCAAGGAATACAAGATAGTAAGGGACACGATAGTAATAGAGAGCGTCGAAACCTTCGACCTAGAAGACGGAATAAAGTATGTAAGGATCAGGGACTTTCAGAAGAACACCCTCGACAGCATACTCCACAGCCTGAACACGAGCCCCGAAATGCCGAGCGGGATCATACTCGACCTCAGGGGGAACCCGGGCGGGCTGCTCGATCAGGCGCAGAGGATCTCGGACCTCTTCCTTACGGACGGCGTCATCGTGACGACGCAGATCGGGAGCTCGTCAAAGCCCTATCACGCGAACAACAAGGACGAGGAGTTTACGGGCAAGGTGGTAGTCCTCGTCGACGCCGGCAGCGCAAGCGCGTCCGAGATCGTGGCCGGAGCGCTCAAGAACAACGAGCGGGCAATAGTCATAGGCGAGAGGACGTTCGGCAAGGGCTCGGTGCAGCAGATATTCGACCTTAACGACGGCTCGGCGCTCAAGCTGACCATCGCGCAGTACCTGACGCCCGGGGACAAGTCGATACAGGACGTGGGCGTTACGCCGGACATTATGCTCCACCCGACTATATTCACGGGGGAATCCTCGGTTTTCCATCCGGATTCCGACAACCGCCTGAACCAGCCGCAAAAGAAAAACGCAAGGAAGAAACACGAGGTATTCGAGAAACCCGTTTACAACATATCGTATCTCGACGAGAAGGAGGTTCCTGCACAGGACGACGCAGAGCCGATACCAGAAGAGGCGCTCACCAAGGACGAGAGACGGAAAGCCCTCGATGAAGATTTCTATGTATCGCTAGCCAAGGACATTATAGAAAATTCGAAGATGCAGTCCAGAGAGGAATCGCTCGGAGAGATCAAGCCGGACGTCGACAAGATATCGAAGTCCGAGGAATACAAAATCGAGGATAAGTGGCATGCCCTCGGCATCGACTGGTCGAATGGAAACGGAAAGATCGAAAAGCCTTCGATCTCGACCGTAGTGACCCCGGCGAGGCCCGAGATAAAGGCCGGGGACAAGCTCGAGCTCAAGGTGGAAGTCGAGAACAAGGGGCAGGAGCCGGTGTACAGGCTCATGGCGACAACGAGGTCCGAGAACCCTGTCTTCGAGGGCAAGGAGCTCATATTCGGAAAGCTGGAGCCCGGCGAGAAGAGGTCATGGACGACGACGTTCGAGGTGCCCAAGTGGACGCTCACGAGGGACGACATCGTGAGCCTCGAATTCCTGGATGCGGCCAAGTCGCCCATTCCGGATTATAAGTTCGACGCAATAACGACCGGACTCGAAAGGCCTCTCTATTCGTATAACTACGAGATAGTCGACGACGGAAGGCTGGGCTCGAGAGGCAACGGAAACGGAGTTCCCGAGGCGGGCGAGGAGATAGTGCTTCTCGTCAGGGTGAAGAACATCGGACAAGGAACTTCCGAGAAAACCGTTCTTACGCTGAAGAATAATTCCGGTGACAAGATATTCCTCGAAAAGGGACGCGTCGAGATAGAGAACCTCCCGCCAGGGGATGTGAGAGACGCGGCGTTCACGTTCGCAGTCAACAGCACGGAGCCCACGATCGACCTCGAGCTCCAGATAGTGGACGACGTGTTCAAGGAAGGACTCATAAGCAAGTCGAAAATACCCGGCGTCGGCGATGGCGAGGGCTATGTCCAGAAAGAGCTTTTCGTCACCGTGCCCGGCGAGGGCGCCCCGATACGCGGCGGAAGCTTCAAGGACGCGCCGATAGTGGCGACGGCCGAGAAAGGGGCCACGTTCAGCGCGCTCGGACAGAACAGCAACTGGGTTAAGATAAAGCTCGACAACGATTTCATCGGTTGGGCGAACAAGGACAAGGTCATAGTTTCGGAATCGCAGTCGGGGACGTCCGGGCAGAGCGCGCCGCAGTTTAGAAAGACCTTCGAGGCGCCGCCCATAATGAGCTTCACTCCCCCGCCCGCCACGACATCGGCGTCCACGATCACGCTCGACGGGAAGGTTACGAGCAGCGACGGCATCGAGCTCGTGTCGGTCTTCATAGGGGACAACAAGGTTGCGCTCATTCCGTCGGCGAAGAAGGAGCTTCCGGTGTCCGTCGAGATCAATCTCGATGAGGACGTAAACCTGATTACGGTTATAGCCAAGGATACGAAGGGGCTTTTATCCAAGCAGTCGTTTGTCGTAAGGAAAGAGGCGCAGCAAGGGTAGCGGGTTGACCGGCAAATTCTTACTCGCCCGCACCCTTACAGGAATCTTTGTCGTCTTTGCCGTAGCGACGATCACGTTCTTTATGTTGAGAACGCTGCCAGGCGGGCCGTTCGATACAGAGAAGAAGCTGCCGCCCCGTATAAAAGAGAACATAGAGGCCAAGTACAGGCTCGACAAGCCTCTATCGGTGCAGTACCTCGAATACATGAAGGACCTCGCCCGGGGGGACTTCGGGCCTTCGTATAAATACATAGACAGATCCGTAAACGAGATCATACGGGAGACCCTTCCGGTATCGGCGCAGCTCGGGCTTATAAGCCTCGTGCTCGCCGTCGCCATCGGGAGCGCGGCCGGCATCGCGGCCGCCTCGAAGCAGGGAGGATTCTTCGATTTCGCTTCCGTTTCCGTATCTACGGCGCTGGTGTCGGTACCGAGCTTCGTAGTCGGCGCCGTGCTGATATATATATTTTCGATAAAGCTCGGATGGCTCCCGCCCGCATTGTGGGGAAAGCCCGAGAACTATGTCCTTCCCGCGCTCACTCTCGCGGCTGCGCCCGCAGCCTATCTGGCGCGGCTCATGAGGGCAAGCATGCTCGACACGTCGAGGTCACTGTACGTGAGGACGGCGCGGGCGAAGGGACTCGGACGCTTCACGATAACGACGAGACATATACTGAGGAACGCCCTTATCCCCGTCGTCACCGTGCTGGGGCCGATAACGGCATTTCTCGTGACGGGTTCTTTTGTCGTCGAATACATATTCGCCATACCAGGGATCGGGAGATTCTTCGTCCTCGCCGTATCGAACAGGGATTACCCGCTGGTCATGGGAATCACTATTGTATATACAATAGTGCTTGTCCTCGCGAACCTTATCGTAGACATTTGCTACGCGCGCCTCGACCCGCGCATAAAGCTCGACGAGGGGAGCGCGAAGGGTTGAGAAATATTAAGCTCACTATAGAATACGACGGCACGGAATACGTCGGGTGGCAGCGCCAGCCCTCTGGGAGGACGGTGCAGGCCGAGATAGAGCGGGCGCTCGAATCCATGACCGGCGAGAGGACTGTCGTGAACGGATCTGGCAGGACCGATTCCGGAGTACACGCCCTCGGGCAGACGGCGAGCTTCAGGACCGAAAGCTCGCTCAGCCTGCTGCAGATTGAGCGGGGGCTCAATTCACTATTGCCCCCGGACATTGCGATACTCCGCGCGGAAGAGACAGACCCCGCATTTCACGCGCAGCACTCCGCCAGGAGAAAGACGTACGTCTACAAGATACTGAACCGCCCGGAGAGGTCGGCAATGCTGAGGGAGAGGGCCTGGCATGTGTATCCCGAGCTCGACACCCGGGCGATGAAAGAGGCCGCGGGCTCGCTCGTCGGGGAGCATGACTTTAAGGCCTTCGCACACGCGGGAATAACCGCAAGATCGACTGTCAGGACCGTCTTCGGGGCGGAGGTCGCGAAGAAGGGGGATTTTATAACGTTCACCATCGAGGCCGACGGGTTTTTGAAGAGGATGGTGAGGCTGATCGTGGGGACGCTGGTAGAGGTAGGAAAGGGGAAGATCGCGCCCGGGGACTTTTCGGACATCCTCGACCGGGGCGAGAAAACGAAGCACGTCCACGCGGCCCCGGCGCGCGGGCTGTACCTGAAAGAGGTTCAGTACTAGGCCCCGGGGTTCACACATTAATGCCCCGCCCGGTTTATGCTTACGCTCAATCCGAATCGTGTATAATTCCGTACTCCGGGGCGGAATACGGGCCAGAAAACCACAAAAGAGGAAACGCTGATATGAAGATTGTCAGGTTCGACACGAACGACGGCAGGGCAAGATACGGGGTTTACGATAAGGGCGAGGTGTACGAGATAGACGGGGACGTTTACGGGGAGTTCAGCGTTTCGTCCAGGGCCCACGACCCGCATGCGATAAATATCCTGCCGCCTTCTGCCCCGACGAAGATAATAGGCATCGGGCTCAATTACAAGGACCACGCAGCCGAGATGGGGAAGGAGCTGCCGGAGGAGCCGAGACTATTCATAAAGCCGTCCACGGCCATCACCGGGCACGGAAGCATTATCAAGTATCCGTCCCATATGTCGTCCCGCGTCGATTACGAGGGCGAGCTCGCCCTTATTATAAGGAAGGCGGCGAAGAACGTGGATCCCGAAAACGCCGGCGAATATATACTGGGCTACACCTGCCTTAACGACGTTACCGCGAGGGACCTACAGGCAAAGGACATACAGTTTACGAGGGCCAAGGGCTTCGATACGTTCGCCCCGGCGGGGCCCGTGATAGAGACGGAGATAGACCCGTCGGACCTCGAGATCTCGACATACCTTAACGGGGAGAGGAAGCAGCACTCGAGGACGTCCGAGCTTATATTCGGCGTGCCCGAGCTCGTGAGCTTCGTGTCGAGGGTGATGACGCTCCTTCCCGGGGACATAATATCCACCGGGACCCCCTCGGGCATAAGCCCCATGAAGATAGGGGACATGGTCGAAGTGGAAATAGAGGGGATAGGACGGCTGACGAACAGCGTCGGCTGAGTGGGTTATTCCTTTCCGATTATGGCCTTAGCCTCGGCGACCGTCGTGGGAATCCTCGCCGTCTTCAGGGCCTCTTTTGCTTGGGAGATTGCTTCGTCCCTCCTTCCCGTCGCGAGAAGGGTTTTCGCGAGGACCACGCGCGCCTCGGCCAGTTTGCCGTTTATCCTGACGGCTGCCCTAAGCTCGGCTTCGGCTTTTTTATAATCCTCGGGAGATTTACTCTCCCCGGCTTCGGTGTAATAAATCGACCCGAGCAGATAGTGGACGTTGGCGTTCCACCATCTTATTTTTGCCGACTCCTCAAGATAGTTCTTTGCGGCGGATAAATCCTTACGCTGTATGTATATGTAGCCCATGAGGTGATTGTAATCGGCGGCCACGCCGGGGTCGTCCCTTAAAGCCTCTTCAAGCACCTTTTCCGCCATGTCGTAGTTGCCGCGGTTTATGTAGCTCATGGCCAGCGGTACGGTGGAGATTGTCTTCCCCCGCACTTCGACCTTGCTCGTGCGCTGTCTCGCGAGCCTGAATTGCTCGAGCGCCTCCTCCGTCCTGCCCACGTTTCGAAGGGCTTCGCCGTAATTCACCCTCGGGGTAAGGGCCTCGGGGGTTCTATCGACGGCGGCTTTCCAGAAGGTGAGGTTACTTTGCCACTCGGCCTGACCGTTTACCGTTACGACCGCATAAGAAACCGTAAGAGCGCCGGCGAGCGCCCAGCCGAGCCATTTGATCCCGGAACGCGAACCGATGAGGACGATTGCGTATGCCGCGAGCATGCAGAAGCCGGCAGAGGGTATGTACATGAACCTTTCGGCGAAACGTGTTACGGCGGTGGGGAATATAGCGATCATTACCGCGGGCCCGAGCGTCGCGAATAGGAGCAGCAGGGAAAAGGCGGTGTAATTTTCCTTCTTCTTCATCGAGACTATGCATGCCGCCACAACTGCGAGCACGAAAACGGCGGAGAGGGCTATGTAAAACGCGCTCCCGCCGGGTATCGAGGAGATGAAATGATTGAGCTCGTAGGGATAGATGAATCTCCATCCGTAATAAAGATACGAACCGAGAAACCCGACGAGGAATTCCGTTACCGCATCCATCCCCGAGAGGCCTCTGACTATGCTTTGTTTCATAAGATCGGAACCCGAGAGGAAAGAGCCCACTCTTACCACGATATAAACGGATACGAGTAGCGCCATAAAGGCGTACTTGACTATGTTTATACGATTGAAGAGCCTTCGGCTTATGACGTCGAAGCCGAGAAGGACTATCGGAAACGAATAGGCGACTTCCTTCGTATAGAGGGACAGATAGAGACAGAGCGCAGCCGGGATGAGGTAGAGGAGCTTTCTGTAGGACAGTGCGTAAAACCCGACGGAGAGGAACAGGAGTATGCCGGCCATGATGTCCGCCCTCGCCGATATGAAGCTTACGCTTTCGACATGGAGCGGGTAGACAGCGAAAAGAAGGGACGACAGGAATGCGACCGCGTCCGGGCTTTTGAGCCTGAACTCACGGCCCAGCACGAGCACCATGAAATAAAGGGCCAATGTGCAGGCTGAATGCAAGAGTATGTTGGTCAGGTGATACCCGAATGGAGAAAGACCCCACATCCTGTAGTCCGTCACGAAGGAGAGGGTGAAGAGCGGCCTGTAGTATTTTATGGACGACTTGGGTTTCTTGATTAAGAATGCGGGATTGAAGTCGAACGTTTCGAGGTAGGATTCGGCGTCGACTATGAAGGTTACGTCGTCCCAGACAAATTCGTTATCGAGGGACGGAATGAAGATTGCAAACGAGACGGCGAATAGAATCAGACAAAGGACGAGCCTGTTAGTAAAATAAGGGTAGAGCCCGGACGCGAAGGAGCCGCCCACCGGAGCCGAGCCGGAGTCTGCGTTCTCCCGGGTTTTTTCTGCTATATGTGTATCTTTCTTTCGGCTTTTCATTTATCAGGCTCTGCGGATAAAGGGGCCGGCCATGTCTGCCCGGCCGGTATCCCGAACGGCCTCGCCAGGCATCGAATCCGCGCCAAGCGCTTTGACTGAGAATTCTAAACAATATACATAAAAGCTCCAGAAGAAATATTCGATCGCGGATATCAGGCAGCGAGGCGGCCGGGCCGAGGGGATTATGAGAACCGGACTTTTGCAATAATTTTGAGGTGGGTAAAATACCGTGCTGTCATAAATCGCTGTGAAGGAGAAAGAAATTGCCCAGGATACTAGTGCTTCCGGGGGACGGAATAGGGGTTGAAGTTACGAATGTGAGTCTCGATATACTCGAAATACTCGGGAAGAAACACGGAATCGAATTCGAATTCGAGACCGAGCTTTTCGGTGGGAGCTCGATAGACGCCAACGGGGTGCCGGCTACGGCGGAGGTGCTGGAAAAGGCAAAGGCGTCGGACGCCGTCCTTATGGGCGCCGTAGGCGGGCCGAAATGGGAGAACCTGGAGCATTCGAAAAAACCGGAAAGCGGGCTTTTGGCCATAAGGAAAGAGCTGGATGCGTTCGCAAACCTCCGGCCCGCGGTCGTGTACCCCGCCCTCGCCGATGCGTCTACTTTGAAGAGGGACGTCGTCGAGGGAACGGACATAATGGTCGTGAGGGAGCTTACCGGCGGCATATATTTCGGATCGCCGAGGGGAGTGGAGAGGATCTCGGACGCCGAAGAGAAAGGCTACAACACGATGGTATACACGACCCACGAGATAGAGAGGATCGCCAGGGTGGCCTTCGACATAGCAAGGAAGAGAAAGAATAAGGTGACGTCCATAGACAAGGCGAACGTGCTGGATGTGATGCAGCTCTGGAGAACGGTCGTTACGAACGTGAGGGAAAAGGAATACCCGGACGTCGAGCTCGAGCATCTATACGTGGACAACGCGGCGATGCAGCTCATAAGGAGGCCGAAGAGCTTCGACGTCATGCTCGCCGGGAACCTGTTCGGCGACATAATAAGCGACGAGGCCGCGCAGCTCACTGGCTCGCTCGGCATGCTGCCCTCGGCCAGCATCGGCAAGGGAGCCATATACGAGCCGGTGCACGGAAGCGCCCCCGACATCGCCGGGCAGGACATAGCGAACCCCATAGCGTCTTTACTGACGACGGCTATGATGCTGAAGTATTCGCTGGACCTCGACGCTGCCGCCGGGGAGATCGAGGACGCCGTCACGAGGGTGCTCGAAAAGGGCTACAGGACCGCCGACATATTCCAGGAAGGGACGAAGAGAGTCGGCTGCGCCGAGATGGGGAGGCTCGTGGCCGAAGAGCTTAACGGCTGAGCGGAAATCCATATATACTATTTTGCGTGAGTGCTGAATCACGCTTTAAATCCGACAACATAGAAAAGGTACTGAAACAAAGCGGCAGGTTCAGGGACCTTTCCGGAAGGCTTAAATCCGGAAAGAAGTCCGTGAGCCTGCCCGGGCTTAAGGGCTCGTCGAAATTCTTCCTTCTTTACGCCCTCCTGAAAACCCTCGGGAGGCCAGCCCTATTCGTATACCCCGATAAGAAAAAGGCCGAGGCGGCCGCGGGCGATCTGTCGTTCTTTTTGGGGACAAAACCCCCCGTTCTCCTGAAAAGGGAGCTTACGGACAGGAGCGCTATATTTTCGTCGGCCGACGAGAATTCGCTCGACCGCATGGCGTGGCTGGAGGCAGCGGCCTCGGGCCGGGTTGTTGTCGCCGAGGCGGGGGCTCTTTTCGAAAGGACGATGCCGGTGGAAGCCTTCAAGGGCGCCGTTATGGAAATCGAGACCGGGGCCCTTCTCGCGAGGGAAGAGCTTACGGAGAGGCTCACGCAGTCGGGTTACAGGGCGGTGGATTTCGTCCAGGGGCCCGGAGAGATAAGCACGAGGGGGGCTATCGTAGACATATATCCGCCGGGCGCCGAGGACCCGGTGAGGGTCGAGTTCATCGGGGACGAAATAGGATCGCTGAGACACTTCGGCGCCGAGGACCAGAGGTCCAGGGGGAAGGTTCAGGGCGTGAGCGCGGCGCCGGCGAGCGAGGTGGTAATGACGGGGCCGGGAATCGAGCGGGCCGCCGAATACCTGAGGCGCCGGGCGGGGGACAGTGAGGTCACGGCGAGGGACAAGTTCTCGCTCATAGACGAAATCGAGGCCGGGAGGAGGGTGCCGAACATGGAATGGCTCCTGCCGGCGTTTTACGAAGAACCGGGCACCGCGTTCGACTACCTTTCGGATGACTTCTTGATAGTGAACGACTTCCCCGAGGAGACAGGAGATGTATTGAGGCTCCGGGCCGAGGCCTCGGGCGACGAGGCGGCACCCGCGAGAAGGCATCTCAAGATAGCCCCCGGGGAAGAGGAGCTCTTTTTATCAGGGGAGGAAGTGAGCCGGCGGCTTTCGGAATATCAGAACATCTCGCTGCCGGTGCTGGAAGCCGGTGAGGCCAGGGGAGAGACGATAAGGTTCGACGGGCGGCTGCCGGAGATCGAGACGCGGAAGGAGCACGAGTCACCGCTCGACGCGCTCATCGAGGAGATAGACGAGGCGAAGCACGAGGGATACGAGCTTCACGTCGTATTTAAGACGGAGACCGAACTCGAAAAGCTCCTGGCCCTTCTCAGGGAAAGGGGAGTGAAGAAGCTTAGGGCGCACACGGGGGATCTTTCGCACGGGTTTATATTGCCCGAAGCCGGCGTCGAGGTAGTCACCGAATGGGACATACTGGGGGAGAAGAAGGAGAGGCGCGCGGCGAAGAGGGGAAAGGATGCGCCGTCGGCGTTCATCACGTCGTTCAGCGAGCTTAAGCCCGGGGATTACATAGTACACGTCGATTTCGGAATCGGAATTTTCAGGAGCCTTAAGCGGCTCAAGATAGGGAACGCCGAAGGCGACTTCATACAGTGCGAGTACGCCGGCGGGGACAAGATATACGTCCCAATAGATAAGCTGAGGCTGGTTCAGAGATACATCGGCGACGGGAAACCGCACAAGGTGGACAGGCTCGGGCATCAGAGCTGGAGCCTCAGGGTAAAGAAGGTAAGGATCGCCGTCGAGAGCGTGGCGAGGGAGCTGCTCGAGCTTTACGCGCGGAGGAAAGCGAGGAAGGGATACGCCTTCTCGCCGAATGACGACATGTTCAGGGAGTTCGAGCTCGCCTTCGAGTACGAGGAGACCCCCGACCAGGAGGCCGCCATAGAGGACGTCGTTAGGGACATGGAAGCCACTATGCCGATGGACAGGCTCATATGCGGGGACGTCGGCTTCGGGAAGACGGAGGTAGCGCTGAGGGCGGCGTTCAAGGCAGTCGAGGACGGGAAGCAGGTCGCATTCCTCGTGCCCACCACGCTTCTGGCGCAGCAGCACTACAACACCGCGCGGCGGAGAATGGCCGGGCATCCCGTGAGCATGGAGCAGCTTTCTAGGTGGCGCGCGGGGAAGGAAGCGGCGAGGATACGCCACGGGCTCGAAGAGGGGAAGATAGACATGGTGATCGGGACGCATGCCCTACTCGGAGAGAAGGTGAAGTTCAAGGACCTCGGGCTCGTCATTGTGGACGAGGAGCACAGGTTCGGCGTCGCGCAGAAGGAGAAGCTGAGAAAGCTAAAGGAAGGTGTGGACACTATAGCGATGAGCGCGACCCCCATACCGAGGACGCTTCAGCTTTCGCTTGCGAAGATAAGGGACATAAGCCTCATAAATACCCCGCCCGAGGGACGGCAGGCGATAGAGACGTACATATATAAATCGTCGCCGGAGATAATCGTCGAGGCCCTGACCAGGGAGCTTTCGCGGGGAGGCGCGGTGTTCTTCATTCATAACCGCATAGAGAGCATATACAGGACGGCGGACAAGATAAGAAAGCTCATGCCGGAGGCTAGCATAGAGGTTACCCACGGAAAGATGAGCGAGAGGGAGCTCGAAAGATCGATTTCGAGGTTCATGGAGGGCGATGTCGATATACTCGTCACGACGGCTATAGTGGAATCGGGGCTCGACATACCAAGGGCGAACACGATAATAATCGACAACGCGCATACGTTCGGGCTCGCGGACCTTTATCAGCTGCGCGGACGGGTCGGGAGGTCGGACAAAAAGGCCTACGCCTATATGCTGATCCCGGCGACGGGCGGGCTTTCGGAAGACGCGCGGCGAAGGCTCCAGGCGATTTCGGAGTTAAAGGAGCTTGGATCGGGCTATAAGCTCGCGCTCTCGGACCTCGAGATAAGAGGCGCGGGGCATCTCTTCGGGACCGAGCAGTCGGGGCACATTGCGGACGTGGGCCTTGAGCTTTATCTCGACATGCTCGAAGGGGCGGTGAGGAGGCTCGAAGGGCAGGAGGATACGGACGAGAGGGAGCCCGAGATCTCGTTCGGCTCGCCTGCGTTCATCCCCGACACTTACATCGAGAACGAGGCCGAGAGGCTCTTATTTTATAAGAGGCTCTCTTCGGCGGCGAGCCTCGAGGAAGCGGGCGGCATAGTGAACGAGCTAGTGGACAGGTTCGGCGACGTACCCGCGCCGGCAGCGGGGCTCATCGGCGCAATCGAGCTGAGGATTATCATGCGGAAGCTCGGCGTCGAGAAGGCGGACATCACGGGCAAGCGTGCCGTGATACAGTTTGCGCCGAGGTCGCGTTTTTATGCGTCCTATCCGCCGCAGGGAAAGCTGGAGCTACACTTCGAGACGGAAAACCCGATAGAAGAAACGAGGGCGGCCCTCGACGCGCTGGGTGGGGAAGAGAAGGCGGCGCACGGCGCCGGCAAGAGGAGCGTTAAAAGGAGATAGGAGCCATGAGATTTCTGATGTTTCTGACAGTTTGTATTCTTCTCGCCGGATGCGGCGATATGGATAAATTCCAGGAAAGCAGGAAAGAGGGCGCCAGGCCCGTGCCGAAGAACCCGGAGGTCGTGGCGGTTGTCGGAGAAGAGGAGATAACAATTGGGGACCTGGACGCGGCGCTTGCGAAGCTCCCTTACAATCAGAAAAAGCTCTACGAATCTTCGCCCGACAGAAAGGCCTCGTATCTCGACGCGCTCATAAACCAGAGGGTCTTGAGCTCGGAGGCGGAGAAGATGGGAATAGACCGAAGGGAAGACATATTGCAGAGGACCGAGAGCTACAAGCGCCAGCTCGTCGGGCAGGCGCTTGCGCAGGAGATACTGAGCGGGATAGAGGTGAGCGATGACGAGCTCAGGAATTATTACGAGAAGAACGGGAATGAGTTCGAGAAGGTAAAGGTAACGAGCCTGATTGTCAGGAAGGGAGCGGACGGGGCGGCCGCCTCGAAAAAGGCGGAGTCTTTAGCCGGGAGGGCGAAGGCAGGCGAGCCGTGGGAAAACCTTGCCGCCGAGGCCGACGACAGCAAGAGCGAGGATATACAGAGGGGCTTTTTCCCGCCCGAGATCGAGAATGAGATATTCGCCGCAAAAGAGGGCGAGATTTCGGGGCCGCTGGAAGTTGGGAACGAATTCTATATAATTAAACTTGATAAAGGGCCGGAACCCGTTCCGTTCGACGAGGTCTCGCGGAAGATAGAGGCGGCCGTAGTGAACGAAAAGGTGCTCGAATATGTAGAAGGCCTGAGAGATAAATGGGGAGTCGTGGTATACAAAGAAAGACTCGAGGAGTGAAGGGACAGTGAATAATATGAAAACGGGATTTTTAAAAGCGTTTATGGTTGCCGCGGCCTTTTTGATCGCGGGGCAGGCGGCGGAATCGAGGGAGACCGTGGACAGGGTGGTGGCGATAGTGAACGACGACATAATCACCCTCTCCGAAATGAACGATATGGTGACGAGCATCAACCTTACCAACAACCATAGCATGGACCAGGACGAAGTCCTCCAGCAGATGATAGAGCAGAAGCTCTTCGAGCAGGAGGCCGAAAAGATGGGGATAAAGGTCAGCGAAGCCGAGCTCGACGCTGGCATAGCGCAGGTGAAGCAGAGATTTAATCTGAACGACCAGCAGATGGAAGAGGTTTTGGAAAAGCAGAATCTTACTATGGAGAGCTTCCGGGAGCAGTGGAGGCTCCAGACGCTCAGCAACAAGCTGCTGGAATCCCAGCTCAAGAACAAGATCGTCGTCACGGACAACGAAGTAGCGGAATACTACAAGGCAAATTACGGCGGCGGAACCGGGACGGTCGCGAGCTCGGCCCCTTCGAGCGGCGGCCCCGTCGAGGAAGTACGGATAGCGCATATATTGATATCGTCCAGCTCGCCCGACGCGGAGGGGCGCGCCGAAAAGGTCGCCGAGATGGCGAAGTCGGGACAGGATTTCGCCCAGCTCGCAAAGGAATATTCGGACGACTCCAACTCGGCCGGTAAGGGGGGAGACCTCGGCTATTTCAAGCAGGGCGATCTTATCGCGACGCTGGAAACGGCCGTCGAGAACACGCCCGAGGGAGGCGTAGCCGGCCCCGTGGAATCCCCGGCGGGATACCACGTTATAAAGGTCGTCGAAAGAAAGTCTCTGGGCGGCGACGAGAAGAAAGAAAAAAAGAATCCTTCCGCAACCGAACAGCTTGCAATAGACGATCAGACCAAGAAGGAAATCACCGACATCCTATACAGGCAGAAGGCCGAGGAGCAGCTCAAGGTCTGGCTAGACAGCATCAAGAGTAACGCCTACATAGACGTAAGACTCTAACGCGTAAGTTTTTCTATATAGTTTTTGTGCAGCGGAAATGTCGAGAGAAGGTCGTCTCTCTCGCCCAGCTCGAAATCCGAAAAATCGAAACCGGGGGCGACTGTCGTCCCCATGAGCGCGTACTCCCCTCCATCGAGAAGGCTCGCCCCCTGCCACATCCCGGCGGGCACCACCGCCTGGACGAACTGCCCGGCCCTGAGATCGTGCCCCAGGTAGAGGACTTTGGTGCTCCCGTTCGGATGAATCAGCACGAGCTCCACGGGGTCGCCCATGTAGAAGTGATATATCTCGTCGCTTTTCAAACGGTGAAAATAGGACTTCGTATCGGAAGTTAGCAGGTAGAAGATAGCAGTCGATATCGACTTGTCTTCATCGTAGCGCCCTCCGGGAAAAGCGCCTTTATCCACCATCTCCTTTGATCTGTATGTCTCGACGTAATAGCCGCCCTCGCCCGGATGGGGCTTCATGTTGTAAAGCTTTATAATTCTTTCGGCGTCCGTCATGGGGCCTCCTTCGTTAGTCTCTTTTTTGTGTCCCCGTTATCTTAACCATTTTTCCCTTTCGCGAAAAACTTTCCCTTGAAAACGGTTATACGATGATTAATTTCGGAATGTAGGAAAAGAAAATGAATTCGCGGAAAGGAGGTTTTAACTATGAGATTAAGAGTTTGGGAACCGTTTAGACGCGTTGCACCGTTTTATGCCGATTTTGACAAGTTGACCAACGAAGCCGAGGGAACGTGGCATCCGAGCGTGGATATCAGCGAGAACGAAAACGCCTTCGTGCTCAAGGCCGAGCTTCCGGGAGTGAACAGGGAAGATATCAATATCGACATCAACAACAAGACGCTGACGCTCAAGGGCGAGAAGAAATTCGAGGAAAAGACCGAGAAGGAAAACTACGTCCGGGTGGAGCGGAGCTATGGAAGCTTTTCGAGGACCTTTGCCCTTTCGGACAAGGTGGATACGGAGAACGTAAAGGCGTCCTACAAGGACGGCGTGCTAGAAGTCACCCTGCCGAAAAAGGAAGAGGCGAAGCCCAAGGAAATCAAGGTAGAAGTGAACTAAATAAGATTACGCGAAGGCGGCTCCCCCCCAGGGGCCGCCTTTTTGTATCTCCTTTGTGACAGGCGGATAAAAAACAAGGGTAAGCCAGTGAGAAAACTGGTTTCACCGGCTCACCCTATGGAGGATGATGGCTTTTTACTGACTGCTTTATTTCTGAATATCCTGTTGCCCTTCTCTAACCGTCGCAACAGAACCAAACCCAACCCCTAATCCATCACTGTCTTAAAATATAAATGTATGCAAGATATTTCGACAGAGGACGATGGTACTGATTTTGTATAATACTTTTTCCCGATTTTGGCCACGTCTTAATACTTTAGTATTAAGCACGCAGCCACAAACAGGCAGGCCTTGAAACTTCGCCCGTGACAAAAATTACCTTTCCATCCTTACAAACCTGAAACTTATGGTAGCTTAATACCCCTGTGAAAAGACTCATAGAAAACCGGGTACATATACCCGGCATACACTGCGGCTCGGTGACGCTGAGGGACGTGATGACGTTCTTCGGCCATCCATGGACAGAGGAGATGTGCTTCGGCATAGGCGGAGGGCTCGGGTTTTATTACACGGTCGGGGAGGACATAAGCCCGACGCACATGATATTCATGCGCGGCCCCGGCATGGAGACCTCTTTCTTCAGCCTCGTAGTGGAGAAGACCGAGTGGAAGCACGCCGAAGCGGGCCGCGCGGTCGAGACCGTAAAGGGGATAATCGACAGCGGCATCCCGGCTATAATTCAGACCGATATTTTTTATCTTCACTACTATAAATCATCGACGCATTTCCCCGGGCATATAATTTCGGTTTGGGGATATGACGACGAAAAAGGGGTAGTGTACGTAGCCGATACGCAGTTCGAGGGCCTTAAGACAGTATCTTACGATGATCTGGAAGAGAGCATGGGGTCGTCAGCCCCGCCGAATCCGCTACACAATAATTACCTCGACATGGTTGTGCCCCAGGAGTTAAGGCCGCTTTCCGAGCTCGCGCCGGAGGCTATACGCATAAACGCGCGGAAGATGGCGGATGGAGTGACGGGAGGGAGAGGCGAGTCTGCGGTCAGGCTCATAAAGACTTGGGCCGAGGACATGCCGTCGTGGAGGGACGTTCACGACTGGAAGTGGTGCGCCCGGTTCGGGTATCAGGTGATAAAGAAGAGGGGCGTCGGGGGAGCGGGCTTCAGGTGGATATACAGGGACTTCTTAAAAGAGGCGGAGGCGATAACGCCCGGAATCTCGAAGCTCGGGCTCCCGGAGAAGATGGACCGCATCGGGGAGAGGTGGAGCGAAGCGGCCGACCTGCTGAAGGAGATAAGCGAGAGGGGAAAGCCGGAGAAGGAGCTCCTTAAAAAGGCATCGGCAGTAGCGGCCGAAATTTACGGGATGGAAACGGAATATTATAATTACGTTCTGGAGAAGCTCGAGGGGAAATGAAGCTCTTACTATTCGACATAGACGGCACCATACTCCACACGAACGGAGCGGGCACGAGGGCAGTCAACAGGGCGTTCGAGAAGCTCCTCGGGCACAGTGACGGGATGGCCGGCGTGGATGCCGCCGGGAAGACCGACCCCCTTATCCTCCGTGAGATGTTCATGAACAAGCTGGCGCGGGATTTTACGGAGAGCGAGGCGCTCGAGATTTTCAGGGAGTACGTCGCATTACTCGAAGATGAGGTCGCCGCGGGAGAGATCGATATAATGCCGGGAATACCGTTTCTTCTGGAGGGCCTTTCGCTGAGGGAGGACATGCTTCTCGGGCTGGCCACAGGCAATATAGAGGAAGGGGCCTGGATAAAGCTCAGGCGCGCAGGGCTCGACGCGCATTTTACATTCGGCGGGTTCGGCTCGGACTCGGAGAACAGGGAACTGCTCGTCAGGGCCGCCATAGAGAGGGCGGGCTCTCACGAAAGGGGAGCCGGGGGATTCGACAGCATAGTCGTTATCGGGGATACGCCCTTCGACATAATACACGGAAGGGCCGCCGGCGCTCTTACCGTGGCCGTCGCCACGGGGCGTTACAAGCCCGCCGAGCTAAAGGAGCACGGCCCCGATTTTCTATTCGACGATCTTACCGATTACGACGGCTTCATAGAGATATTCGTCTAGGGCATTTACGGGACGGACGGGATATCTTCCAAGCCTTACAACTCAAAAGACACTTCGCGTTATCAATCGGGAACATCCCAGAAATAAAAAAAAGGCGGGCATCCTTTTTGGGGAGCCCGCCTCTGTGTTTCTACTCTGTTTGTTCGTGTTTGATTGATTACATCATGCCCATGCCCGGGTGGCCCATGCCCCCCATGCCGGGCGCTCCGCCGCCTGCATCTTCCTTCGGCTGCGGCTTCTCGGCTATAAGGGCTTCGGTCGTAAGAAGGAGCCCGGCCACGCTAGAGGCGTTCTGTATCGCGCTCCGAGTTACCTTGGCAGGGTCCAGGATACCGGCCTCTATAAGGTCAGTGTAGGTAAGGGTTGCGGCGTCGAACCCTACCGCCCCCTTCTCCTCGCTTACCTTGCCCACTACTATGGAGCCGTCCCATCCGGCGTTGGCTGCGATTCCCCTGAGAGGCTCTTCGAGTACGCGCTTTACTATGCTTACTCCGGCCTTCTCCTCGTCGTCTGCTCCCGTAAATGCGTCTACGGCCTTTATAGCCCTTATAAGGGCTACTCCGCCCCCGGGGACTATGCCCTCTTCCACTGCTGCTCTCGTGGCGTTAAGGGCGTCTTCTACTCTGGCCTTCTTCTCTTTCATCTCGGCCTCGGTCGCTGCCCCTACCCTGATTACGGCTACGCCGCCTGCGAGCTTCGCAAGTCTTTCTTGCAGCTTCTCTCTATCGTACTCGCCGCTGGCCTCATCTACCTGGGCCTTTATCTGCCTTATCCGGCCTTCTATCTCGGCCTTCTTCCCTGCGCCGCCTACGATTGTCGTATTATCCTTGTCTATTACTATTTTCTTTGCCCTTCCGAGATCCTGAAGCTTTGCGTTCTCGAGCTTCATTCCCGCCTCTTCGGCTATTACCTTACCGCCCGTAAGGATCGCTATGTCTTCGAGCATGGCCTTACGCCTGTCCCCGAACCCGGGGGCCTTTACGGCCGCGGCCTTGAGGGTGCCTCTCAGTTTATTGACTACTAGCGTTGCAAGCGCTTCGCCCTCTATGTCCTCTGCCATTACGAGCAGCGGCTTGGTGCTCCTGGCTACTTCCTCAAGGAGAGGTACCAGGTCCTTCATGTTGGCAACCTTCTTGTCGTACATGAGGATTAGCGGGTCTTCGAGCTCTATGTACATCTTCTCGGGATCGGTGATGAAGTAGGGGCTGAGGTACCCTCTATCGAACTGCATACCTTCCACGACGTCGAGGTCGGTTTCGAGGCTGCGGCCCTCTTCCACCGTGATAACCCCGTCCTTACCTACCTTCTCCATGGCGTCGGCGATGATGTTCCCTATCGTCGAGTCGCCGTTTGCCGATACCGTAGCTACCTGGGCTATCTCCGTCCTGCCCTTTACCTGCTTACTCTGTTTCCTTATGCTCTCTATTACCACTTCTACAGCTTTATCTATACCCCTTTTGAGTTTCATCGGGTCGTGCCCTGCGGCTACGAGCTTTATGCCCTCTCTGAAGATTGCCTGGGCCAGAACCGTTGCCGTCGTCGTTCCGTCACCGGCAACGTCGCTCGTCTTGGACGCTACTTCCTTTACCATCTGCGCGCCCATGTTCTCGAACTTGTCTTCGAGCTCTACTTCCTTGGCCACCGTTACGCCGTCCTTCGTCACAACAGGCGCTCCGAAGGTCTTCTCTATGAGTACATTCCTTCCGCGGGGGCCTAACGTCGCCTTCACCGCGTTGGCTAGCGTGTTGACGCCCTTCAATATCGCGTCCTGCGCTGCCCTGTCGAATTTGATTTCCTTTGCTGCCATTTTCTTCTACCTCCTGGGATCTTTAGATTTGGGGGGTGTTAGTCGATTACGGCCAGAATCTCTTCCTCGCTGAGAATGAGGTAGCTTTCGCCGTCGATGCTGATTTCCGTACCGCCGTATTTGCTGAAGAGAATCTTGTCTCCCTTCTTGACTTCGAGCGGCTTGGTCGAGCCGTCTTCGAGAAACCTGCCGTTACCGACCGCTACTACCTTGCCTTCCTGCGGCTTCTCCTTTGCGGAGTCGGGAATGATGATACCGCCCTTGGTGGTTTCTTCGCTGTCGAGTCTCTGAATTAAAACCTTGTCATGTAGTGGCCTTACTTTCATTACAAACCTCCTTCTATTTTTATAATAGTGTTATCTGAAATAGGACTGGTTGGGGTTTCAGTATCTGTTTTTCAGTATCTGTTCTATTATAGTAAAACCCGATTTTTCCGCATTAAAATAACCATACGCCTAACTTTGTCAAGTACAACCAAACTAGTGTACCCAACGGATGAAATAATAAAAGGGTAGATGCTGTCCTTGAAAAGAGTCCGTAAACGGGATATGTTTGAGGCCTATTATGCCTAAAGTTGGAATTATAGTAGGAAGCGATTCGGACCTGGGAAGCATGGAGGACGCCTGTAAGGCCCTCGAAGAGCTGGGAATAGAGTACGAGCTCAGAGTGGCCTCCGCACACAGGACGCCCGCCAGGGTTAAAAGGTACGTCGAAAGCGCCGAGAAAAGGGGAATCGAGGTAATAATAGCGGGCGCCGGATGGGCCGCCCATCTGCCGGGGGTAGTCGCGTCTTATACGACGCTCCCCGTGATCGGCGTTCCTGTGGACTCGTCGCCCTTAAACGGGCTCGACGCGCTTTTGGCCATAGTGCAGATGCCGCCGGGGATACCCGTGGCCTCCATGGCCATAGGCAAGGGCGGCGCAAGGAACGCGGCCCTTTACGCCGGAGCCATTCTGGCAGTCAAGTACCCCGAAATCAGCAAAAGGGTAAAGGAAGCCAGAAAGAAGCTTGCCAAGAAGGTCGAAAACGCGGCGAAAAAGCACGACAGGTAAGAATCGCAGGCCTTGACTGAAGTAATAAAAGCCGGGGACCCGGGATCGCCGGAACGGGCGGCATGGGTTTTAGGGGCAGGGGGCGTGATCGTCTATCCGACGGAGACCCTTTACGGGATAGGTGCGCTCGTCACGAGCGGCGAGGCGCTCGAAAGGATATTCGAGATAAAGGGCCGCCCCAAGGATATGCCCATCCCCGTACTCGTAAGGGACTTCGAGATGCTCGGGTCCATAGCCGAAACGACGCCCGTCGCCGAGAGGCTGGCGGAAAAATTCTGGCCCGGGGCGCTGACCATAATATTAAAGGTTTCGGGAGAGCTGAATCCGATCATAACGTCGGGGACCGGGAAGGTTGCGGTCAGGATCTCTGCCCATCCGTTCGTAAGCACACTCTTCGAATATATCGACGTTCCCCTTACATCGACGAGCGCAAACCTCAGCGGCGCGGGTAATATATTAAAATCGAGCTACATATACGAGACATTCCGTGATAAGGTTGAACTTATAATAGACTCTGGTAACATTCCGGCCTCGAAAGGGTCTACGATCGTGGACCTTGCCGCAGGCTCCCCCC
>SWBZ01000966.1_pt1 | contig 30322 bp, 30 predicted proteins | sample 4693031 | NCBI WGS metagenome assembly SWBZ01 (sample SAMN10267274, study PRJNA491770) | bioreactor metagenome | isolation source: DHS bioreactor inoculated with | place: Japan: off Shimokita Peninsula
TGCCGCCCTCTTCACTCATCAGATACTCAACGGCCGGGATTGCCTGCTGGTTCGGCGCCGCGCCGGTGTAAAATACATTGCGGGAGCTTTCTTCACCCTCATACTGGACCGGGTAGAAAAGCATGCTGTTCAGCTCTTCAAATACCGGCAGAACCGATTTCCGGGAAACCGACGTCCAGCAGCCGAACACAACGTCTACCTTCTCGACCTCGATCAACTCGCGCGCTTTTTCCGCGAATAACGGCCAGTCCGACGCGGGGTCGACGACAACAGCCTCAACCTTTTTACCCAAAAGACCGCCATTTTTATTAAGATCGTCCACCATCATCAGGACCGCGTCCTTCAAAGTGGTTTCGGAAATTGCCATCGTGCCGGAAAGGGAGTGCAAGACCCCCACCTTGATCACGTCATCGGCCGCCTGGGCGGACCCCAGACCGAAAGCGCTTGTCGCCAACATGGCCGCGCCGGTAATCGCACCTGCGACTTTGCGTAGTCCTAACATTTTAATGATGCCTCCATTAGCCCATTGTTATTTTTGCAGTGCAATACAAAAAGCAAAGGTCGTGCCAGATGGATCGATTAGTTGGTAAGAAAAATTTAACCTTTTGATAAAGCGTGGTTTTTAAGGAAGTTGCGACTTGTCGGCCGGATTTCACCTTATTTAAGAAGTGAGCAAAAAAGGAAATTTGAGTATTTTTTAGGCACAAATGGCGATTTTCCCATATTAGGCCGATCTTTTGTCTAATTTTTGAGCATTTCAACTAAATCCATCCGCTTTTTCGTGATGGTTTTTCCCCTGTCGTCATGAAACAATGCAAACCTCTAAGGGACGGTTATTTCAGACTGGGAGGAAGAAATGAGAAAAATAGTTCCTATGCTAATGATGGGGGTACTGATGGTCGGAACGGCTTGGGCGGCGGACAATAGGGTCGATGGACTCCGCCCGGATGCACCTGAACTCGCCGCGCCTGGCGCAAGCGCAATTGGTGTCCGGACAATTCAACTCCTTCACAAGGACCAGGTGGACATATTGAAGGTGGAGGACGGCAAGCCGCTTCCCAAATATGACCGGCCTCTGACGGTTGAGGTCTGGTACCCCTCCGATGGCGCAAAAAGAGGCGGCCAATATGAGAATGTATTTATCCGGGACGGCAAAACACAGGTAACGCTCTACGGGCAGGCGGTCCGCGATGCGGCGCCGGTAAAAGCCGAAACACCCTATCCGCTGGTCATCATCTCGCACGGCTATCCGGGAAACCGTTTTCTGCTAAGCCATCTTGCTGAAAATCTGGCGTCCAAAGGCTACGTGGTTGCGTCGATCGACCATACGGACAGCATGTATCACGACAAGGCGGCATTCGGCAGCACATTGGTCAATCGGCCGCTGGATCAGAAATTCGTTCTCGACGAGATGGATCGCCTTGGCAAGGATCCCGGCAGCTTTCTGAACGGCCTTGTAAATGCGAACGATACCGGATTGATTGGTTATTCTATGGGCGCCTATGGATCGGTCATTACAGCCGGAGGCGGTGTCACACAGGCCGCGACGGAACTGGCATGGGGCGCCCCCGCCGGCACATTGAAAAGGATGATGGCGGGAAGTCCCGAGCATGAGGCCCTGATGGATGACCGCTTCAAAGCCATCGTCTCGATCGCCCCCTGGGGAATGACGTACGGTTTCTGGGATGCGGCCGGACTTGCCGGAGTAAAAGTACCCATGTTCTTTATCGCGGGCAGCGTTGATGACGTCTCCGGATATGAAAAAGGCACGAAAGCGATTTTCGAAAATGCAGTAAATACCGATCGCTATCTCCTGACGTTCGAAAATGCCAACCATAACGCAGCGGCGCCTATTCCCGCTCCCGTTGAATCCTGGAAGCCGGTGGATAACCTCGATTTCGTCCCATTCGAGCATTATGCGGATGCCGTGTGGGATACCCTTCGCATGAACAATATCACCCAGCATTTCGTCACCGCCTATTTTGCGGTTCACCTGAAGGGCGATGATAGCATGCAAAGCTATCTCGATATTATCCCGGTGGCCAATGAAGGGGTATTCGCAGTTGAAAAGGATGGCACGCCGAAGGCTGAGCACAGCTATTGGAAAGGTTTTCCCAAAAGAACCGCCAAAGGCCTGAAACTGGAACATATGACCAAAGCGAACTAGCTGCCTGACTAGCAAACTAACGGCGGTTGCCGTTATTGAGTTCCTACACAGCCGCTCATCTGTTTCGCAGATGAGCGGCCTGATTATTTGATTTTTGATTTCTTAAGTTTTCCGTGATACTGCTCATCCACGTTATTATTATGTTGACCACCACATTCATGAGTAGCATTTAGAAACACCATGTACATTCGATTCAGCATCACGAAAATTATTTTTGTTCTCACGGCAATTGCACTGCTTTTAATCGCCGCGGATTTGGCTGTTATCACAATTAAGTTCAAACTTGGGATACATATCGTCACCGTATTCGAGAAATTCATCCTTGATGATGAAGGGAATGTTCCCGCCTTTTTCTCATCTTCGATTTTATTGCTGACGTTCTACATATTACTGGCGATCACATTAATTCATCGCAAGGAGAAGTCGCGCGAATTTTTATACTGGCTCGGATTAACTCTTATCTTTCTATTTCTCGCCTTTGATGAAGCGGCGGCCCTTCATGAATCATTGGTAAAAATCTTCTGGCGCGTGCATGAACCCTCCGGTTTTGACAACTACGTCTGGCCCACAGTCTACGGCGTCCTGTTTCTTCTGCTGGCGGCAATTTACTTCAAATTCGTTTTATCATTGCCGAGAAAAGTCATGATCCTGTTTGTTCTCGCGGCCATCTTGTATGTCGGCGGTGCAATAGGCCTTGAATTCATTGGAAGCATGTATATCGGCCAGTCCTGGTATCAGCCACTCGATTGGGAAAAATTGGCCGATGGCAGTTACTACTTAATAGCAACGATTGAGGAGGTAGGTGAAATCTTCGGCGTACTGACCTTTATCTTTGCCCTTCTCACCTATATCGAAATGAAATGGCAGGGGCTCTATCTTTACGTCGGGGAAACGCCGACCGATAAGGAAACCAACCAGCTTCCCCGTTAGGTCTTTATGGGTCCCGGGTATTTTGCCCATGTCCAAGCTGCGCGATTGACCGGATTCCGCAGCATCGACCATGCCGACACCTGGTTGCCGTCTTAAAATCCGAGTTCCTTGAGCGCCTTTTGCACGATGCGTCTTGTTTTCTCTTCACGAAGCGGAAAGCCCCGGAAAAACAGTTCCTGATAATTCCCGAGTTTCCGCTTTTTGACAATATCGGTCCAGGCGGATGCGGCAGCGGCGTTGCCCGCCAGATGATTGGTAACCGCCGCCATCGCGTGAATATGGATATGGGCATTCGGGTCGAGCGCGCCTTGCGTACAGTAAAAACTGGCGTCCTTATACTCCCCGATCGCCATATGCGCCATTCCGCGCGCGCAAAGCATCGCATATTTCAGTGGGTCCAGAGGGCTAAGCAACAAAGCCGAGCCCACATTCTCATTGCAGGACTCTGCATTGTCACAAAGCATATTCACGAAGGCGAGATTGTATTTGGCGAACGCGTAGTTGGGCGACAGCGCAATACTGCGCTCAAACCAATGCTGCGCCGTCTCGACATTTCCCTGAAGCATGCTCGCGCGGCCCATCGTCAGATTGGTGAACGGGTCAAGGGAATCTATCTCGAACCCCTTCTCCGCCGTACGATGAGCGAGCATCCTCTCCGCCTGGGTATTCGGAACGAAGTTAAGGAAAGAGTTCTGAAAATGCGTAAAAGAGAGCCCCGCATAAGCTCGCGCAAAGTTGGGGTCAGCCTCGATCGCCCGTTTGAAGAGCGCTGCGGCAACGGCATTGTCATGGCTGTTGAACCGATACATGTGGCTAAGCCCTCGATGGTAGGCCGCCCAGGCGCCAAGATTCTCCGTCGCGAATGTCGCGGCACGCGCCGCTTCCTCCATCGGGACGCGCACTTCAATTGCCGAAACAACTTGCGCGGCTAATGTTTGCCGAACCCCGATCAGCTCATCCGACCGTTCCTTGTAACGGTCGGCCCAGATAATCCGCCCATCCTCGGCGCCATAGAGTTCGACATTGATGAAACTCTCGTTCCCCATGATGTCGACCGCGCCCGTTAGAATATAATCCGCGCCGAGAGATTTTCGGATGACCTCGGGATCGTAGTTCGCACCGTTAAATCGAAAGGAGGACCCGCGCGCGATCACATATAACCAGCGAAGACGCGACAGCTCCTGGATCAACTCATGGGAAATCGCCTTGGCAAAGCCCCTGACAGCAATTTCCCCGCCCAACTGCTCAAACGGCAATACCGCAATGGTCGGCCGGTCACGGACATAGTGGCTGCCCTGATCCGCCGCCCCCGGTTGCGGGGGCGTAAACGGCTCGGCATGCGCGGGATTGTAGAGGGTTTGCTGCGCCGCCGTCGGCAGGTCCGTCTTCGCAGCGCCGGGAATTACTTCCACTGTTTCCGGCTCACCGAGAAACCGAAAGCCGCGGTTATGCACCGTTTTGATCAATCGCTGATCATTTCCGTTATCGTTTAGCGCCTTTCGGGCAAGCTTGACCCGACTGCTGAGCGCGGATTCCGAGACGAACCGCCCACCCCAGACAATCTCGTTGATTTCATCTTTGCTGACCACCCGGTCATGCGCTGTGATCAACAGCTCGAGCAACGAAAAGACCTGCGGTTCAATGGCAATAACCTCACCTTCCCGCCGTAACTCCATGCGATAGGTATCAAATTCGAAATTCTCAAATCGGTAAATCATGAAGTTCTCTTCCGGCGCGGCTGGTGCGAAAAATATCACAACCACCTGTTACTGTCACGGACCTGCCGGGTTTCCGCCAGATTAATTCACAGGATCGTCAGGAAATCTCCAGATATCCTTCAAGCAATCAAGCGAAGCCTCCGCCATATTCCCTTCATCACCGCAGCTTGTGCGGTTCTTGATTAGTCGAATTGCCGCAACGACCGAATGCCGGTCACGGCGAAAACTGAAGGAGAAAAAAAATGGCAATCGCATTGGAAATGGACACGACACCGAATTTCGACGCCATCAAAGCGAAGCAGAATGCGACCTGGGCGTCGGGGAATTATTCCCTCATCGGCGCCACGCTGCAGATAACAGGCGAATCCCTTGCCGAGGCAATGGATCTCCGAGGGGGACAGAAAGTGCTGGATGTCGCCGCCGGAAACGGTAATTTTACCTTAGCCGCCGCCCGGCGCTGGACTGACGTCACATCGACGGACTATGTTCAGAGCCTGTTGAAACAGAGCCAGGCGCGCGCCGAAGCGGACGGTGTCAATGTGGAATATAAAATTGCCGACGCCGAAGACCTGCCCTTCGCGGACGACAGCTTTGATGCCGTCGCGTCGACCTTCGGGGTCATGTTCACACCGAATCAGCGCAAAGCGGCCAATGAAATGGATCGCGTGTGCCGCAGCGGCGGAAAAATCGGCCTCGCAAACTGGACGCCGGAAGGGTTCATCGGCGCATTGTTCAAAATCATCGGCCGTTACGTACCGCCGCCCGCCGGCATCAATTCACCGGCGCTATGGGGTACGGAAGACCGGATCGAAGATTTCTTTGGCGCGACCGCGCAGAAAATAGACATCACGCGGCGGCATTATGCGTTCCGCTACCGCTCTGCCCAGCATTGGTTGGAGGTTTTCAGAAACTATTACGGGCCGGTTCTAAAAGCGTTCGGTGCGCTTGGCTCTTCCCAGCAGGCCGAACTCAGCGAAGATATTCTATATCTCCTGGAGAGCTTCAATACGTCCGGCGATGAAACTCTGGTCGTCCCGTCCGAGTATCTGGAAATCGTGATCACCCGCAAATAGTAAAATCACGACGCTGTTTGCAGCGGACATAAAAAAGCCGCCGTCAGAATTCACTGACGGCGGCGTTTTTTTGCCGGTTATTTTACCAGCGTAATATTTTCAGCTGACGATTTGCCGTTTTTGCCAGCTTCAAGTTCATAAGAAACTTTCTGACCTTCGTTCAAGCTCCGAAGTCCGGCGCGCTCGACGGCAGAAATATGAACGAAAGCATCGCTTGATCCGTCTTCAGGCTCAATAAATCCAAAGCCTTTTGTCGGGTTAAACCATTTTACAGTACCAGTAGCCATAGTATTTTCCTCTTATAGCAACATGAAACGCGCCACCCACACCGTGCAGGTCTGCGGTTTTCTAACGATCACATTGTCAGGGGATAACTAAGGTAACCGGTAAGCCGGTTAGTTAGGCAAGTCGATAACGAATGTAACACGTAGCGACTACTTATAGATTATTTTTGATAAGTCAACGATTTAAAGAAAATATAAATAAGGAAACTCGGCCAGGCACGTTGGCCGAATGGCGGTATATCGACCCCAAGCCGCGCCGAAAAACGTCCTTGAGTTAATCGTCGGTCACTCTGCCGCGGCTCTTTTTAAGATGGCCGCGTTTCTGCTTTTTCTCCAGTCGCCGGAGCTTGGACGCGTGGGTGGGCCTGGTCGGACGCCGATATTTCGGGACAACCGCGGCGTCGCGTATCAGATCAACCAGCCGGTTCAGCGCGGCTTTGCGATTTCTGTCCTGCGACCGGTATTCACTTGCCGTAAGAACAAGGACGCCGTCCTTCGTCATACGCTGTCCCGCCAGTTTCCGCAGGCGTTCGAAAACCGCCGGCGTCAGGTTGACGCTGTTCTTCGCATCGAATCGCAGTTGAACGGCGGTCTCGACCTTATTGACATTTTGTCCGCCGGGGCCGGGCGCGCGCAGAAAGCTTTCCGTAATTTCCGATTCCGCAAGGGAAATATCGCTGTTGATCCTGATCATAGTCATTCCGTTAAGCAGAAAGCCGGTGCAATTGCAAGAATATGCGAAGACTATTCTTTGCCCGTGCCATCAGCTAGACTGGCCCCCTCCTTCTTCGACCGTGGTGAATTGAGATGCCAAATACGCCTATCGATCTTGGAATCGATGCCTTCAGCCCAAAAGAGATGGCCGAGAAGGTTGAGACGGCCGGCGTCACGAAAGCCCATCTTGGTTTCACGCAAACGCTGATGCTCGCGATTTTGGCCGGGGCGTTTATCTCCTTCGGCGCCGCTTTTTATACATTGGTGATCACGGGGAGCGAGCTTGGATTTGGCACGACCCGTTTCCTGGGTGGTATTGCCTTTTCCCTTGGCCTTGTCCTCGTGATCGTCGGCGGGGCGGAGTTATTTACCGGCAACAATCTCATCGTCATGGCATGGGCCAGCCGCAAGATATCCAGCCGCGAACTCCTTCGAAACTGGCTGATCGTCTATGCGGGAAATTTTATCGGTGCGCTTGGCACCGCTCTTTTGGTCAACCTGTCGGGCGTTCTCAACTTAAATGGCGGCGCCGTTGGCGACACCGCAGCAACCATCGCCAACGCCAAAATCGCGCTGCCCCTGGTAAACGCCTTTTTTCTCGCAGTTCTCTGCAACACACTCGTCTGTCTTGCGGTTTGGCTTTGCTTTGCCGCGCGGAACGTCAGCGGAAAGATTCCGGCAATCCTCTTTCCCATATCCGCTTTCGTCGCCCTCGGCTTCGAGCATTCGATTGCGAATATGTACCTGATCCCGGTTGCCTATTTCCACGGTGTTGACACCATCCCTATTGGCGGGTTTTTTTTGAACCTGCTGGTGGTTACGGCCGGAAATATATTAGGCGGGAGCGCCCTTGTCGCACTTGTCTACTGGATCATCTACTTGCGAAAGAGCGCATAAGGCCGTTCAGCTCAAATATGTGCTGATCTGGTCCTTGAGCGCCAATCGCTGACGGCGGAGCTGTTTCTCATAGCCTTCGTCCGCCGGAGCCACATTCGTCTCAATCCTGTGAATTTCCCGATTGACCGTATGATATTCATCGGCAAGCTTCACAAAATGCGCGTCCGACTGCGTCAATTCATGAATCCGGTCCTTGGCGTCGGGAAATTCTTCGGCGAGTTCGTGGGGGACATGTGACATGGTCTTGCTCTTCTCCCTGAGTTGTTGGTTACGATGCTATGTAATGCAGCTAAGACGTTTAAAGTTCGATACAAGATCTTGCGCATTGATTTCGCGCAATATGTTACGGGTTTTCTCAAGGGCGGCAGGCGGCGGCCGGCTCACGCAATAGTGAGACTTCGTGTGCGGGATCGCCGACGGATTTCTGATATCACCGGAAAATAGTCCGCTCTATTTGACGAGGAAATTGCCGATGAAAAACCCGGAGACGAGAGAGGCGCTTGCCCTGTTGATCCTTCGCACCGGCCTTGCCTGGTTTCTTTTTGTCTGGGCGGTCAACAAGATCATAGAACCGGGACAATATGTCCGCATCTGGGGCTATTTTCACGGGGTGGAGATCGGCCAAACAATGCCTTACGTGATGGGAGGCGCGCAGATCGCGATTTGTCTGCTGGCCGTGCTGGGGCTTTGGCGTGTGGTTTCCTACGGTCTTTTGTTCTTGATGCATCTGGTGACCGTGATTGTCATTTTCCCGAGCCTTGTCTCTCCGTTCGTTATTGAAGACGGTTTTCCCGTCAACCGGAACAACGCCATCGCGGTGGCCGCTCTCGCGGGTTTCGCGGCGCTCTGGCTCCTCCGGCACCGGGATCACTGGTCGCTTGACGTCTGGATGCAGCGACGCAAAAACGCGGCGACGGCGTCGGATTAGCCGACATGTACCAGGGTTTTCCCGATCGCCTGCTGATTTTCAAGGCGAGCGAGGGCGGCCCGCGCGTGATGAAGCGGAAAGACCTTGTCGATGACGGGACGCACGAGACCTCGTTCACAAAGATCAAACAGGTCCGCCATGACAAGGTTTGATATCTCGGGCCGCCGCCATGCGGTCAGCGACCAGTTCACGCCGAGGACGCCGTAAGACTTGATAAGCGGCATGTTCATGCGAAGGTCCGGTATCGTGCCGGATGCAAATCCAACGATCAGCAACCGACCACCGATCGCAAGTCTGCGGGAGCATATATCGAAAAGCTCGCCGCCAACCGGATCATAAATGACGTCGACCCCGCGATTGTCGGTTAGTTCCTTGAGCCGTTCCGCCAAATCTTCCTGACGGTAATTTATGGCAATATCGGCGCCGGCTTCTCTGGCCGATTGCATCTTCTCCTCGCTGGAGCAGACGGCGATCACCCGGGCACCGAGGGCCTTGCCGATCTGGACGGCATAATTGCCGGTACCGCCGGCCGCGCCCAGAACGACGAGTGTCTCGCCTTCGCGGAGCCGGCCGCAGTATTTCAGGCCATACATCGCTGTCCCTCCGGCAAGCGGGACCGCGGCGCCGAGATCGTGGGACAGATTTTCCGGAAGCAAGAAGCACATTTGTTCGCGCACGGAACTGAACTGGCCAAGCGCGCCCTGTCCCATGCCAACGACCCGATCCCCGACTTTGAGGCGGCGGCAATCCTCGCCGGCCTCCCGAACGATACCGGAAAATTCCAGGCCGAGAACAAAGGGCGGCTCCGGCTGGTCCTGGTAAAGTCCTTTCGGCTGCAGTATATCCGGGAAATTAAGCGCAGCCGTCTTGATCTCAACGATCAGGCCGCGTGGCCGAACGGTGGGTTTCGGGAATTCACAAAGTTGCAGGCCATCAAGGCCCGTGGTGCCGTTAACAACAATCGCTTTCATTCTTTTTATTCCGTCTTGTTGTCTTAGATCATGAGAATATCGCAAAAAGTCTCATATCGCAAGTAGAAATAGTCTCGTACTGAAAGCATGAAAATGTTATACAGGCAGAATGTTACAGGAAGAAATCTTGCCGGAAAGCAGCTGTTCCGTTGAGCGATCCTTCGAGATCCTTGGCGGCGCCTGGACCTTCCTCGTACTTCGGGAGGCATTGTTTCACGACGTCGTTCAGTTCGACAGTTTCCAGGCCAATCTCGGAATCGCACGTGAATCGCTCAAACGTGTCCTCAAGCGCCTTGTGCGTCACGGCGTGCTGGAGCAAAAGGCGCTCGTCCCCGGGGGGTTACGCAAAGGATATTTCCTGACCGAACGGGGCCGCGATCTGCTGCCGGCACTTGTAGCGGCGCTCAACTGGGGCGAAGACTGGGTCGGAGATGGCCCCAGCCCAGAAAGCCTCATTCACAAGAAATGCGGCCATCCCCTTAAACGCGCCATTGTCTGCTCTCACTGCCATCAGACAGTCGACGCGCGCGAGGTCAGCTTTGAAAGCCGGATCAAGAACCGGAGCAAGGGCCGCGCGAAATTTGCGAAAATGCGATATGTCGAGCAGGAGCTTCTGGAGCGTCAGCGGCCCTGCTCGATTGCCCGGACCATGGCGGCCATAGGCGACCCCTGGAGTTTTCTGATCATTCGCGAGTGCTTTTATGGTGTCAGGCGTTTCGATGCCTTCCAGCGGCGCCTGTCCATTGCGAGCAACATCCTGACGGCGCGTCTCAAACGGCTTGTCGCGGCAGGCGTGCTCCGGACGCAGCCGATTGCCGACCAGCCGCATCTTTCAGAATACAGAATGACGGAGAAGGGGCTGGCGCTTTATGCGGTGCCGCTCGCCATCATTGCCTGGGGTGACAAATGGCTTGCCGATGCAAAAGGGCCGCCGCTTGTTCTCACGCATAAGGCATGCGGTCATCAGTTTGCCGCGGAACTTCGTTGCCGAACTTGCGACAGCCTGGTGACCCTCGACGACGTGACCTATCAGGCCCCTTCTTGAACCTTCTGCCCCTTCACGTAGGCGGCCGCCCATCGATAATCCGGCTTGCCATTGGCGTGCCGAACGATTTCCGGCACGAAGAAGATCTGCTTGGGTAACTTATACCGGGCGATATGCCGGGCAGATTCTTCATGAATAGCCGTTTCTTGCGCCTCGGCATCGGGATGTAGCTGGACGACGGCGACAGCTTCCTGTCCCCAGCGGGCGCTTTCCCGGCCGACAACCAGCGCATCCTTTACGGCGGCATGCTTTTTCAGCGCTTCTTCCACTTCCTCGACGAATATTTTTTCACCGCCGCTATTGATCACAAGGGAATCCCGACCGAAGAGCCGGACCAGATCCCCGCTCAACAACTGCGCGCGATCACCGGCAATGGCAAAGCGTTCCCCGTCGATCCTGACGAAGGTTTTTTTCGTCGCCACCTCGTCATTCAGATAACCGATGGGAACATATTTGCAACGAGCCCACCAACCGAGCCCATCATGTCCTTCTTCAAGCAACGCCGTGCGATCCTCGCTCAAAACGGCGCTGCTCGGCGACATTTTGAAGGTCCCGGACGGATGCCCCTCGATATCCTCGACATGCTGCCCCTGATTGCCGCCTTCGGTCGACCCCAGGAAATCGAGAATTCTTGTTTTCGGCAACAAGCGGGTGAGTTCCTTCTTTGTGCGCGCCGACAAATGGGCTCCGCTGTTCAGAAAAAAGCGAAGCGTCCCGAGATGACGGCCTCCCTTTTTGATTTCCTCAATCAATGGAATGGCAAAGGCATCTCCGACGATGGAGAGCATCACGACTTTTTCGCGTTCGATGGTATCGAGAATATCCGCCGCGTCAAAATGCGCGACCTGATCCTGAATAACGACCGTGTTCCCGGCGAACAGGCCCATGATGGCATTCCATTGCCCTGCCGCATGCATAAAGGGGGGCGCCGGCATCACCGGCATTGTTCCCTCCCGAGCGATGGCGGCGACTTCGTCGAGGCTTTCGATAATGCCCTTGTCCGATAGTCGCCGCCCGCCCAGAACCGAGATCCAGATATCCCCCTGCCGCCAGAGCACGCCCTTCGGCTTACCGGTGGTGCCTCCGGTATAGAGGATATAAAGATCGTCCGGGCTGTAAGGAAGCATCACAGAATCCGGCGTGGCTGCTTCCAGGAGAAACTCGTAATCGATCGCGTCATCAATATAGGAAGGGCCGCCATCGTCGATCTCGATAAAGATTTGGAGATCGGGAAGGCGATCCCTGATCGCCGCAAGCTTTTCGCCGAAGCTCCGTTGGTACACAATCGCCCTTGCTTTCGCGTTATTGAGAAGATAGGCAAGCTCCTCCTCAACATAGCGGTAATTCACATTGAACGGGGCGACGCGCGCCTTGAACGCCCCGAACATGGTTTCGAGATATTCATTACCGTTATGCAGATAGATCGCAATCAGGTCCTGTCCCGACTGCCAATCCTCCACCGTTTCCCGCTCCTGATGGCAACCGAGCTTCAGCGCGCCAAGCGCATTGGCGAGGCGGCTGGAGCGTTCGGCAAAATCCGCGAATGTCCATCTTTTTCCACGGCAGACAATCGCCTCCCGCTCAGGGACGGCATTGCATACACAATCGAGGACTTGCGTTAGATGAAACATTCTTCGGGCACCAGTTCGGGACCGCGCTCAGGCGCTCCCCTTAAATAATGTATCAGTCAGACCAGAAATCCTTGGACAATTCCCGCCGCTTCTTGCGGCTTTCCGCTTTCGTGAAATCCTTGAGCCCGGATGAGCCGCGCGCATAGGGCATGATGGGAACCTCGAACGCGAGCGCCCCCTGTACCGACAGGTCGGCGCTCTTGTTAAGGGCGAATTTCGTCCGGCGTACCGTCATTGGATGCTTCTGCAGCATGATTTCCGTCAGCTTGGCGACCTCACTGGTAAGATTTTCCGGTGAGACAACCCGGTTGACAAGGTCATAGCGCTCGGCCTTCTCCGCCGAGAACAGCATGCCGATCAGGTTCCATTCCTTCGCCTTGCGCCGTCCCGCGAAACGGGGAATTCTGGAAAGACCACCCCAACCCGGCGTGATGTCCCAGTCGATTTCCGGCATTCCCCAGCGGGAGCGGTCGGTCGCGACAACAAAATCACAAACAAGCGTAAGCTCGAGCCCGCCACCCGTGCAGACGCCATCGACGGCGGCAATGGTGACAGGCGTCAGATCTTCTATCAGTTGTACGGTTTCCTGATAAAGGCGGACCTGCCAGTAGGCTTCGTCGCCTTTCCATTCATTGAATTCTTTTATGTCGTCGCCGGCGCAGAAGGTATCGCCGGCGCCGCGGAGAATCATGACGCGGCATTCCCTGTCGGCCCGAACGGCGAGAATGGCGTCTTTTAGCTCCGCCGACAATTCCCGGTCGAGCGCATTATGCACTTCCGGCCGGTTCAAGGTGATCGTCGTGACTTCATCCTTGCGCTCGAAAATCAATTTCTTGTAATCGCTCATTCTTTTTCCTTCCCTGTTCGGTTCTTCTTGTTTAGCGATTTTCTCAATGCTACTTTCGTTATAAGATTTATAAAAAGTCTAATAACGAAAGTCAACCGCAAAAATTGTGGAAGGGAAATTGTCGAAAATGACACGCAAACCACTGCCCGGTGACATTCCGCCAGGGTTCGTCGAAAGCCGGACGCGCGGCCCCTTTTCAACCCATAACGGGCCGTTCTTTCACAAAGTGGAGGGAGACCGCTTCTGGCATGGCCTCTTTGTAACCGCGCATCATTGCAACTCGCGCGGGCGTCTTCATGGCGGCATGATGACGACCTTCGCCGACGGCCTGATGGCCACCGCCGTAGCCCGCGCCAACAAGGTTACCGCCGTGACCATCAATCTGAACTGCAATATCTGCGCGGCCGCCGATATCGGTGACTGGCTGGAGGGGACTGCGCATCAGACAGGGCTCAATGACGGATTCGCCTTCGTCGAGGCCGAAGCCCGGGTCGGTGAGAAAATCGTTTTTAATGCGAGCGGGGTGTTCCGGCTCTTGGAAGAGAGAGGATAGAAACAAAAAAGCCCCGCGTTTCAGGCAGGGCCTTTTTTGAAAATGGAGCGGGCGATGAGATTCGAACTCACGACCCTAACCTTGGCAAGGTTATGCTCTACCCCTGAGCTACGCCCGCTCGAGCGCGCAAACTGCGTTGCGAGGCGGGATAATACGTAAATGGGCTCCGAATGCAAGCGCGTTTTCCGAAAAAATTCCGCTTTTGACAATTCTTTATTTCCCCAAACGGATGGAGCCGCTAATTTCCTCCTTCGCGAGGGGAGAGAAAGGACGGCCAATGCCGGCAACACCAGAGGATTTGTTTGAAAAACTCGATGCGTTGGGAATCACCTATGAAACCCATCACCATGCGCCGGTTTTCACGGTCGAGGAGGCGCAAGAACATACCGGTGACATTCCGGGCGGGCATTGCAAGAATCTGTTTCTGAAAGACAAGACGGGAGACCTTTACCTAGTTGTCTGCCTGCAGGAAACCGCCGTCGATCTCAAGGCGTTCAGAAAACTGGTGGGCGCCAAGAATCTGAGCTTTGGCAAGCCCGACCTTCTTTACGAAACACTTGGCGTCGAACCCGGATCGGTCACCCCCTTCTCGCTGATCAATGATGCGGAACGAAAGGTTTCAGTGGTTTTGGAGAAACGGATGATGGACTATGAATTCCTCAACTACCATCCGCTTCGCAACACCATGACGACGCAGCTGGCCGCGAGAGATCTTGAAAAATTCATCCGCCATTGCGGTCATGAGGTCCGCTTTCTCGAGCTGCCGGAGCGGGACGGATAAATCATTCGCGGCTTGATTGTCTATCGCCCTGGCCTAAATCATCGACAGGACCTCTTAACAAAGCGGGTTTATGGTGCTATCCCATTGAGCGGGCAACAAACGGCACTTGCGGTTTGCTCTTCTTTGATAACGAACAGATATTGGTAGAATAAGCTTATGGAAACTCTGATTGGCGAAAGCGCCGGTACGGCCGATAACTTGATCACAGACGGCTCCACCCAGACTTTCATGCAAGATGTCGTTGAAGCCAGCAAGGATACCCTCGTGTTGGTCGACCTCTGGGCCCCCTGGTGCGGCCCCTGCAAGCAGCTCGGACCCTTGATTGAAAAGGTGGTGAAGGATGCAAAAGGCGCAGTCCGGCTGGTCAAGATCGACATTGATCAGCATCCGCAGATCGCCCAGAGCCTTCAGGTGCAATCCATCCCCGCCGTTTTCGCCTTCAAGGACGGACGCCCCATCGACGGATTCATGGGCGCCCTGCCGGAAAGTAAAATCAAGGAATTCGTTGAACGGCATGCCGGACCAATCGGCCCCTCTCCGGTCGAGGAAGCCTATCAGTCGGGTAGCGAGGCGCTGGAAGCGGGGAATACGGAAGTCGCCCTCGCCGCATTCGCAAAAATCCTGGAAATTGAACCCGAGCATACGGACGCCAAGGCGCAGCTTGCCCGCGTCTATGTCAAGCTTGGCGAGGTCGAGGCGGCCAAAAGCCTGATAGAAACCATTCCCGAAAGCCCCAAGAAATCGCCAGCCGTCTCGGCGGCGCTCGCAGCCATTTCGATTGCCGAAAACGCCGCGAATGCAGGGGAACTCGAACCCCTTCGCGCCAAGGTCGAGGAAAATCCGGACGATCTTGACGCCCGCTTGGAGTATGCAAAAGCCCTCGTGGGCAATGGCGATTACGAAACCGGCGGCGGAGAGTTTCTTGAAATCATCCGCCGCGACCGTGACTGGAACGAGGCGGCTGGGCGGCAGGAACTGTTGAAACTTCTGGAAATGATGGGGCCGACGAACCCGCTCACCAAATCCCTGCGCCGGCAACTGTCATCGATCCTCTTCTCATGACGGATACGGTCGCGAATACGGGACTGGAGGAACTTCCACCCGTTCTCCCGATCTTCCCGCTGACCGGCGCGCTGTTGTTGACCAATGGACATCTGCCCCTGAATATATTCGAGCCGAGGTATCTTGCGATGGTGCAGGACGCCCTGGCGACGCATCGCCTGATCGGCATGATCCAGCCGCGCGATCCGGACTCCAACCAGATGACGCCGGAAATTTACCAGATCGGCTGCGCCGGGAAAATCTGCGAATATGGCGAACTGCCGAACGGGATGCTGCGCATTACCCTTGAAGGGCTTTGCCGCTTCGAAGTGGTCGAGGAACTGGACGTCGCGACGCCATACCGCCAGGTAAAGGCCGGCTACAGCAGATTCATGCATGATCTGGAACCGGCGCATCGCAATGGCGTCGACCGCGGCGCCCTCCATGACGCACTCCATCATTTTCTGGAATTCGAGGACGGCGCGAGCGACTGGCAGACGCTCGATCATCTGGAAGACGACAGTCTGGTAAATTCCCTCTCGATGATCTGCCCGTTTTCGCCGGTGGAGAAACAGGCGTTGCTCGAAGCGGAAGACGTCACCGCACGATGCAACCTGCTGATCTGCCTCTTGCAGATGATGCTGCAGCAAGTGGAAACCCACCGTACCGTGCAGTAATCCTAATTTGAGAGATCCTTCATGACCGATAACAAGACCCTCGCCGTTGATCCGAAACTTCTTGAAATCCTTGTCTGTCCCTTGACCAAAGGGCCGCTTATTTTTGATCGTGAGAACAACGAGTTGGTGAGCAAATCGGCCGGGCTTGCCTTTCCGATAAGAAACGGCATTCCTATCATGCTGATGGATGAGGCCCGCGAAATCGACGAGACCCAAGGGTAATGAGCGGCGAAATTTATGACCGTGCGGGGCGGCCCAAGCCGACGGAAATCCGCTTGAAGAAAGCCGAAAAGGCGCTTGTCGTTTCCTTTGACGACGGGCATTCCTTTCAGTTCCCTGCGGAGCTGTTGCGCGTCGAGAGCCCGTCCGCCGAAGTACAGGGACATGGCGCAAGTCAAAAGCAGCTCGTCGCCGGGCGGCGGCATGTGGGGATCATGGGCCTGGAGCCGGTCGGAAACTACGCGGTTCGCATCAGCTTCGATGACCTGCACGATACCGGCCTGTTCTCATGGGCCTACCTTTACGAGCTTGGCCTGAACCAGGAGAATATATGGGAAACCTATCTCGATAACCTGGCGAAGAAGGGTCTCAGCCGAGACCCGTAAGTTCCGTCACAGGGCCTCGCCGCGCAGCAGCCGTGGCATTTTTCCGACGGTACCGCGCGCATGCTCCATGAAGAAGCCCTTGAGTTTCGGCATCTTGTTTACCGCGGCGAGCCCCAGATCACGCGCCAGCCGGATCGGCGGGATATCATTCGTAAAGAGACGGTTCAGCCCGTCGGTGATCGCCAGTAGTACAATGCTGTCGAACCGCCGCCAGCGCTGATAATCCTCAAGGACTGTGGCGCCGCCAATATCCTGACCCAGCCGCGCCGCATCGATCACCACTTCCGCAAGAGCCGCCACATCGCGCAGGCCGAGGTTCAGGCCCTGCCCGGCGATGGGGTGCATGCCGTGCGCCGCGTCGCCTATCAAGGCAAGCCGCCGGTCGACATAGCGCTCCGACTGATGCAAGGTCAGCGGATAGCTCCAGCGTGGCCCGACGACTTTCAGCTCGCCGAGGTAGTCACCGAAGCGTTTCGCCATTTCGCGGTGAAACTCCGCGTCCGGCAAGGCCATGATGACTTTTGCCCTGTCCGTGGGCTCTGTCCAGACGAGAGAAGACCGGTTGCCGGTCATCGGGAGGATAGCGAAAGGACCAGGTTTCAGGAACCGCTCCTGCGCCACGCCGTGATGGGGGATTTCATGGGCGATCGTGCAGACGATGCCCATCTGGTCATAGGACCAGCCGACCGTCTTGATTCCGGCAAGCTTGCGCAATGGGGAATTGCGGCCATCCGCCGCGACCAGAAGACGCGCCGTTACCCTCTCCCCGCCAGCAAGCTCGGCCGTGACACCCGCCGCATCGCGGGTCACAGTTTTATATTCCGCCGGCGCCATGATGGTGAGGGTCGGGATTTCAGCGGCCCGGCGGTAGAGCGCCTCGCGCAAATGCCGGTTCTCCACCATATGTCCGAAGGGCTCGTCACCAAGCTGGCGATGGTCGTAATGCAGGAAAAATTTTGACGGGCCATCCGTGATACGGATATCGAGCATGGGCTCCTTGGCCTTTACATGCTCCCACACGCCGCAGGACCGCAGCAGGTTTCGCGATGCATGGGCAATTGCCGACACGCGGCCATCGAACGTGGCATCGACAAGATGCGTCGGCTCTTCCCGCTCGAGAACCAGCACGCGCATCCCGGCGTCCGCAACGGCTATGGCGAACGGGAGGCCATTTAACCCGCCTCCGACGACCAGAAGGTCCATATCAATCCCTTGTTCCGGCATTTTTCCCACCATCGCTTTTATTCTGTTCAGCCTCTCTTGCCACTTTATGGATATAGCCCTAATCTGGCCCCATGGCAAAACCCTGGCACGATATGACGGCCCTTGAACTTGGGCATCTTATAGGCGAACGGTCGATTAATCCAATTGATCTGGCGCAATATTTTCTGGGACGGATCAAGGAAATCGATCCGGAGCGGCGCATTTATGTCCGCCTTACCGAAGATCGGGCTTTGAAGGAAGCAGAAGCCGCCGCGATCCGCGCTGAGAGGGGGAGCCGCCTCAGCCCGCTCGATGGTGTGCCGATTTCCTGGAAAGACCTTTTTGACACGGCGGGCGTCGCAACGGAAGCGGGTACCCGGCTTTATGAAGGGCGGATCCCGACCGCAGATGCGGAATGTCTCACGCGGGCGAGCCGCGCCGGACTTGTCTGCCTGGGCAAAACGAATATGCCGGACATCGCGTTTTCCGGCATCGGCGTCAATCCCTGGACCGGGACCGGCCCGAATCCCTTCGACCGGGAGATCGACAGAGTGCCCGGCGGATCATCCGCGGGCGCCGCGCTCTCCATCGCCGAAGGTCTTGCGCCCGCTGCCATTGGATCGGACACCGCCGGGTCCGTCCGAATTCCGGCGGCATGGTGCGGTATCACCGGCCTTAAAACCACGCATGGCCAGATTTCCCTTGATGGCGTCATTCCGCTCTCCTATTCGCAGGATACCATCGGGCCGCTGACCCGGGATGTCGCCGATGCCAATATCCTCTACAGCATTCTGTCCGGCAGACCCGCCGCGGATCTTTCGGGCGTATCGCTGAAGGGCGTTCGCATCCTGCGTGCAACCAGCCAGTTCGATGAGCTGAGCGATCCCGCCATCACGACAAAAATTAAAGAAGGCCTCGCGCTTCTGGAAGCCGCGGGCGCCGAAATCACCGAGGGGACGGTTGCGGCCTTTGATGAGGTGGTTGCGCTTTCCACCAAGCACGGCAGCCCGGCCGCAATTGAAGCCTGCATGATGTATGGCGACCAGATCCGCGCAAATCGGGGCTGTATGTATGAACCCATCGAAGAACGCATACTGGCCGCGGAAAAATACACCGCCGTTGATGCCGCCGCGCTTTACCGTGGGATGGAACGGCTCGGAGCGGAATATATAAAGCAGACGGCTGGCTATGATCTGGTTGTCGGCACGACGCAGCCAGAGCATCCGCCGGCCATCGGACCCCTCTTGCAAAGCGTCGATGCCTATTTACGCGCGACAATGATGTCCATCAGCCTGACGCGGCTCGCCAATTTGCTGCGTCTTTGCGCCACCACTTTGCCCTGCGGCATGGAAAGCGGATTTCCGGTGGGCCTGATGCTGATGGCGCCGGGCGATTGCGAGGGCAAACTGCTCCGCCTGTCAGCAGCGGTTGAGAAGACTCTCAAGCCGTTGAATGGCTAATTTTTAGGCAATACGTCCTATTTGCCTATTTTTTGAGCAAAATTTCCACCCTTTTGCGCATAAATTTTCGGCACCCCTCCCATAACCCATTGAATACAAACCAGAAAGAAATCTGAACCTCAACTGGCACGGGTCTTGAACAAAGAGACCCGAAGCCGGGCTATTTCATTCCCGGTCAAAACAAGTCAATGAGGTGAGCATCATGAAGCTGGTTATGGCTGTAATCAAGCCCTTCAAACTGGATGAAGTGCGCGACGCCCTGACATCGATCGGTGTCGACGGGCTAACAGCAACGGAAGTCAAGGGGTATGGCCGTCAGAAAGGGCATACGGAGATATACCGCGGAGCGGAATATGCCATCTCCTTCCTTCCCAAAATTAAAATCGAAGTCGCCGTAAAGGGGGATTTGGCGGAGCGGGTGGTGGAAGCCATTGCCGGCGCCGCGAAAACCGGACAGATCGGCGACGGGAAAATCTTTGTCTTTGATTTGAAGAACGTCGTCCGTATTCGCACGGGCGAAACTGACGCAGACGCGCTCTAGGAGATAATCGATGCGTAATTTGACATACCTAAAAACCGCCGCCGCAACCGCCGCGGCCTTTGCTCTGATTGGCGCCGCTCCTGCTTTTGCGGCCGTCGACAGTGAAACAGCCTATGTGCTGAACACTTTCTCCTTCCTGGTGAACGGTGCGCTCGTCATGTGGATGGCCGCTGGCTTCGCCATGCTGGAAAGCGGCCTCGTCCGTTCCAAGAACACCGCGACGATCTGCCTGAAGAACATTGCCCTTTATGCCCTTTCGGGCCTGACTTTTTACCTCGTCGGTTACAATCTTATGTATATGGACGTGACCGGCTATATCGGCAGCTTCAGCCCGTTCTGGGGCCCGGATGATGCTGAGGCTCTCGCCGGGACCTTCTCGGATGGCGGCTACTCCGCCTCCTCCGACTGGTTCTTCCAGATGGTTTTCGTCGCCACCGCCGCGTCGATTGTTTCCGGAACCCTGGCCGAACGGACAAAGCTCTGGTCATTTCTGGCCTTCGTCGTTCTGCTGACAGCGATCATCTATCCGATCCAGGGTTCCTGGGTATGGGGTGGCGGCTGGCTGTCCGAGATGGGCTTCTCCGACTACGCGGGTTCGACCCTCGTGCATTCCGTCGGCGGCTGGGCGGCATTGACAGGCGCCATCATCCTCGGCGCGCGTAAAGGCAAATACACCGCGGAAGGCAGGGTCAACCCGCTTCCGGGCGCAAATCTGCCACTTGCAACACTCGGTACGTTCATTCTCTGGCTCGGCTGGTTCGGCTTTAACGGCGGCTCCGTCCTTGCACTGGGCTCAGCGGCCAGCGCGATCGAAATGGCGAATGTTTTTGCCAACACGAACATGGCGGCAGCCGGTGGCGTACTCGCGGCGATGATCGTTACCCAGATCATCTATAAGAAGGTTGACCTTACACTGGCGCTCAACGGCGCGATTGGCGGCCTTGTCTCCATCACCGCCGAGCCTGCTGATCCGACGATTGGTCTGGCTATCCTGATTGGCGCAGTCGGCGGTGTGATCGTTGTCTTCGCGGTGCCGCTTCTTGACAAGCTCAAGATCGACGACGTTGTCGGCGCAATCCCCGCCCATCTGTTCTGCGGCATCTGGGGGACGCTCGCCGTTGCGATTTCCGATCCGGAGGCGACGTTCGTCACGCAGTTGACCGGCGTCGTGTCAATCGGTCTCTTCGTACTCGTCTTGAGCTCGATCTTCTGGCTGATCCTGAAATACACGATTGGTATCCGGGCCAGCGTCGAAGACGAGATCGAGGGCCTCGACAAAGCGGAACTCGGTCTGGAAGCCTATCCGGAATTCGGGCAAGGTTCCCAGTCGTTCTAAACCCGTAACAAGCGGCCTGGCCGCTTAGCAAAAAGGCATTTGCCCAGTTTTTGATCATTAATTTGATCAGAAATTGGGCAAATTCTATTGTTTCTCCGCGAATGCCCTCCAAAAAGCGCCAAAAATTGGGCAATTCCGAGCTGGCACGCTCCTTGATAACAATATAGTCAATCCGCGCCCCAACGCGGTCTTTGATTATGAGGGAGCTAAGCTGAATGTCTGAGGGAATTACGGGCACAGACGTCCTGTTTGTGCTGTTAGGCGCCATTCTTGTCTTCGCCATGCATGCCGGTTTTGCATTTCTGGAAGTCGGTACTGTCCGCCGGAAAAATCAGGTCAACGCGCTGATCAAAATCATCACCGATTTCGGCGTCTCCACGATCAGTTACTTTTTTATCGGTTATGCCGTCGCCTATGGCGTCGATTTTCTGGTCAACGCCGCGGTATTGGCCGGCCAGGTGGAGGCGGAAGGATATGCCTTTGCGAGTAACGGATATGACCTCGTCAAATTTTTCTTTCTCCTGACCTTCGCCGCGGCAATCCCCGCCATTATATCCGGCGGTATCGCCGAACGGGCCAAATTCTGGCCGCAGCTGATCGCGACCGCAATATTGACGGCGCTGATTTATCCCTTTTTCGAGGGGCTTGTCTGGAACGGCAATTTCGGCCTTCAGGAAACGGTCGAAACCCTGACCGGCGCAAGCTTCCATGACTTCGCGGGCTCCATTGTCGTGCATGCGATCGGCGGATGGATTGCCCTCGGCGCCGTCTTGCTTCTCGGCGCGCGAAAGGGCCGCTATGCAAAGGACGGCCGGGTAAATGGCATTCCGCCGTCGAATATCCCCTTCCTCGCGCTGGGCTCCTGGATCCTCTGTATCGGCTGGTTCGGATTTAACGTGATGAGCGCGCAGTCGATCGGCGGCATCTCCGGCCTTGTCGCGATGAATTCCCTTATGGCCATGGTCGGCGGCATCATCGCGGCGCTCGTTGCCGGGCGAAATGACCCGGGCTTCGTACATAACGGTGCCCTCGCCGGGCTTGTCGCCGTCTGCGCGGGCTCCGATATCATGCACCCCATCGGCGCGCTGGCGACAGGCGCCGTTGCGGGCACCCTTTTCGTCTTCGCCTTCACCTACTGCCAGAGCCGGCTCAAGATCGATGACGTCCTCGGCGTCTGGCCATTGCACGGCCTTTGCGGACTTTGGGGCGGTATTGCCGCAGGTATTTTCGGACTTGAAGCCCTCGGCGGGCTTGGCGGGGTGAGCTTCTTTGCGCAGGTCGTGGTGAGCCTCCTCGGCTGTGCTTATGCGCTGATTGCCGGGTTCATCGTTTACGGTCTTCTGAAAATGGTGAGCGGCATCCGCCTGTCGGAAGAGGACGAGTTCATCGGTGCCGATCTCAGCATTCATAAAATTGGCGCCTATCCGGAAGAGGATCTGCGCTGACCGAGGTCTTTTCACCAAAAGAGTGATACAAAAACAAGGCCGCACCAAATAACGCGTCTATTCGGATGGTGCGGCTTGTATCCCTTGGACGATTTATCTAAATTCGAAGCCCGTTAATTCCGCATTATTTCGGTATCCAGGGCATATGATCAATTCCGAACTGTCCCACTTACGCGGCTCCCCTTTTGGCGAGCTTCGAAACCTTCTCGACCCCCTGGCGCCGCCACAGGGTCTCGATCCCGTAATATTGACTGTCGGCGAGCCGCAACATAAGCCGCCGCAGTTGATGATTGATGCGCTGCGTGCGAACGAGCATCTTTATGGAAAATATCCGCCGATCGACGGCACGCCGGAATTGCGGACGGCAATCACGGATTGGCTTGGCCGTCGCTACAATCTCCCGCCGGGCGTGATCGATGGCGAGCGGAATATAGCCCCCGTGAACGGCACCAAGGAGGCACTGTATATGATCGCCTCCGTCATTACGGAACGGGCAGGCCATAATCAGCCGAAACCCGTCATTCTGTTGCCGACCCCCTATTACCATGTCTATCATGCCGCCGCCGTCATGGCCGGAGCTGAGCCTGTGTTTCTGCCCGCCGGACGGGAGACGAACTTTTTCCCCGACCTTGAGGCAATTGACACGGAAATGCTGGAGCGGGCCTCCGCTTTCTACCTTTGCACCCCGTCCAACCCGCAAGGAACCGTCGCCAGCAGGGAATATCTGAAGGCGGCGCTCGCCCTCGCCCGCAAGCATGATTTCATGCTGGTTGTCGATGAATGCTATTCGGAGATTTATGATCGCGTGCCGCCCACCGGGATTCTTGAAGTATGCGCGGAAGAAGGCGGCGATATCGACCATATACTCGCCTTTCATTCCCTCTCGAAACGATCGAGCGCGGCGGGCCTTCGCTCCGGTTTCTGCGTCGGGGAAGCAACGACTATCAAGGCGTTTCTGAATTTACGCGGTTTTGCGGGGGCGGCGTCGCCCCTGCCGGTCTACGCGGCGGCGACGGCGCTTTGGAATGATGACGACCATGTCGAGGAAAACCGTAATCTTTACCGGCAGAAATTCGATATGGCGGAGGATATTTTCGGCTCTCGTTTCGGCTTTTATCGCCCGGAAGGCGGCTTTTTTCTCTGGCTCGATGTTGGCGACGGCGTGGAGGCGGCAAAAAGGCTCTGGATGAACGCGGCAATCCGGGTTTTGCCCGGCCGTTATTTGAGCGTCGCCGGCCCCGACGGCGTCAATCCGGGAGATCCCTACATCCGTGTTGCCCTGGTCGCGACACCGGAGAATAGCAAAGAGGCTTTATCTAGATTAGCCAATAGCTTATAGAATACCCGTATGATGTTTAAATCCAAAGGCTCTAAATCGATTTCCCTTTTGCCAAGCGGAAGTGTTGATTTTATTCACAGACGGCTTGTCGAATTGGGTGGGTTGGCGCTTCTTCTGCTCGCGTTGGTCTGCGTCCTGTCGCTTGTGTCCTATTCTCCGGACGATCCCAACTTCAATCATGCAACGGCAAATCCGGCGAGCAACCTGCTGGGCCGCGGCGGAGCGCATCTAGCCGATCTGTTATTGCAGACCATTGGGTTCGGCTCTATCGCCCTCATCCTCGGCCTGATCGCCTGGTCATGGCGGGTTGTTTCACATCGGGGGTTGCGGTGGGGCTGGATCCACCTTGCCGTGCTGCCCTTCGGCGTATGTTTTGCATCGGCGTCCCTTGCGGCCCTTCCGGTTTCGGAAGGCTGGCCTCTCAATTCAGGCTACGGCGGCATCGTCGGCGAGGTGATTTTCAACTCGATCATCGTGGCCGGTCAGCAGGTCGGCCTCGATATTCATTTCGCCATTCTTGGCCCCATCCTGCTCATCATCGCGCTCGCGCTGCTCCTCGTTTCCTTTGGCGTGTCTACCCAGGAATGGCGGGTGATAGGCCTGTCCGTGAAAGCCGTCGTCCAGACGCTGCTGCTCGCGCCCGGCTACCTTCGCGACTTCCGTTTCCGCCGCGAGCGGGACGAGGAGGGCGATGCGGAGCTTGATACTTCAGACGACGCCCCGAAAAAGAAACGAAAGAGCCGTCTGAAAAAAGAAAAGCCGCCTGTCATTCGCAAAACGGCCGAACCGCAGATCGAACAACGCAAAGTCGGCGCCGCCGTCGGCAAACGGGTGGCGGCCGAGAAACAGCCCGCGCTCGACCTTGGTCCCGCCGGCGAATATCAGTTACCACCACTCGACCTGCTGGCGCTTCCCGACGCGAAACTTGTCTCCAAACCGGTAAGCGAGGAGGCTCTCTCCAAGAATGCGCGCCTGCTTGAATCCGTTCTTGATGACTATGGCATCAAGGGAGAGATCAGCCGGGTCCGGCCGGGGCCCGTGGTCACTCTCTATGAACTGGAGCCCGCGCCCGGCCTTAAAAGTTCCCGCGTGATCGGGCTTGCAGATGATATTGCGCGGTCGATGAGCGCAATATCGACCCGTATCGCCGTCATTCCGGGGCGTAACGCCATCGGGATCGAGCTTCCCAATCAGCGACGGGAAACCGTTTTCCTGCGCGAGCTTCTCTCCGCCGCGGCGTATGAGAGCACGAATTCCAAGCTCACTCTCGCGCTTGGCAAGGACATCGGCGGCGATCTGGTGGTTGCCGACCTGGCGCGGATGCCGCATCTCCTGATCGCAGGTACCACAGGTTCGGGCAAGTCGGTCGCCGTCAACACGATGATCCTCTCGCTCCTTTACCGCCTGTCGCCGGAGGAATGCCGCTTTATCATGATCGACCCGAAGATGCTGGAACTGTCTGTCTATGACGGCATTCCGCACCTGCTGGCGCCGGTTGTCACGGAGCCCGGAAAGGCAATCGTTGCCCTGAAATGGGCCGTCAAGGAAATGGAGGACCGCTACCGCAAAATGGCGGAACTCGGCGTTCGGAATGTCGACGGGTACAACCAGCGCATCCGCGACGCCCAGAAAAAAGGCGAAGTACTCAAACGAACAGTCCAAACGGGCTTTGATGCGGCGACCGGAGAGCCCGTCTTCGAAGAACGGGCGCTTGATACGGCGCCGCTTCCGATGATCGTGATTATCGTCGATGAGATGGCAGATCTGATGATGGTCGCGGGCAAGGAAATTGAAGTGGCGGTACAGCGGCTCGCCCAGATGGCACGCGCGGCCGGCTTGCATGTGATTATGGCAACGCAACGCCCGTCGGTCGACGTCATCACCGGTACAATCAAGGCCAATTTCCCGACCCGGATCAGCTTCCAGGTGACGTCGAAGATCGACAGCCGAACGGTATTGGGCGAACAAGGGGCTGAACAACTTCTCGGGCAGGGCGACATGCTCTATATGCCGGGCGCCGGGCGCGTCCAGCGTGTCCATGGCCCCTTCGTTTCCGACGAAGAAGTCGAACAGGTCGTCAGCTTCCTCAAAGCGCAGGGCGAACCCGATTACAAGGAAGAAGTGACAGAGGAAGACCAGGGCGACTTCGATGGTATGATGGGTGGCAGCGGGGGCGGCTCGGGAGACGAACTCTACGACAGGGCCGTCGAGTTGGTCTGCCGGGAGAGAAAAGCCTCCACCAGTTTTGTACAGCGCCACCTGCAGATAGGATATAACCGCGCCGCCCGCATCATCGACCAGATGGAGAAGGAAGGCGTGATCGGCGCCGCCAACCATGTCGGCAAGCGCGAAGTGCTTGCCCGAGACATTGACGACCGGGAACGCTAAGTTTAGTGAAATAGGTGGCAATTTTATCCTATCTCGCCCATATCAGTGCAAATGACCCGTCAATAATAGAGTGAGGCTTGATGCGTTCTTTCTCGAAACCCGTCTGTTTGTTGCTTGTGCTGTTCTTAACGGTGGCAGGTGTCACCCCCTCCGTCGCGGCGCCGAGTGACGCCGACCGGGAACAAATCGCCCGCGTCGAAGCCTATCTCGATACGCTGAAGACGCTGAAGGCCGATTTTCTGCAAATCGACTCCCTCGGGGGCATCGCGGAAGGCGAAGTTTACTTGCGCAAGCCCGGTCGCATGCGCTTTGAATACAAGCCGCCGGCGCAGATTCTGGTCGTCGCGGACGGTCTATGGCTCGTCTTTCACGACAAGGAACTGAAGGAGACCACGCGACTTCCGCTTTCGGCGACTCCCGTCAACATTCTGTTGAAAGAGAATGTGAAATTGAGCGGCGACGTGACGGTAACCAAGGTCGATCATGAAGCCAATACGCTCCGAATTACGATCGTTGATACGGCCAATCCGGATGAGGGCAACATCGTGCTGATCTTCAGCGACAATCCGCTTCAACTCCGGCAATGGCTGGTGACCGACGCGCAAGGACAAGTAACCAGCATCAGTCTTGGCAAGCTTGAGAAGAATATTAAACTCAAGCCGGAACTTTTCACCTTCTTCGACAGCGACTACGAATAAGCATGAATTGACATGCGCATCCGTGTTAGATAATCGGGCAGGTTAACAGGCCGGGACATGACCATGGATTATGATGACGATTTCGACGAAGATCTCCCGGATATAGACGATTATCCGACGCTGGTTTCCGTCGTCCGCTTTAATAAACTGATCCCGTCGATTCCCTGGTTTTCCTCCGTCGGTGACCCCTTAAAGATAAAGGAACTTCAGGCGGCGCGGGACTACATGGACATGCTGGGTTTTCCCGATGCCTTCGTGGCCGAAGTGGAGGATTGGGAAGATGCCGCCTATGCCGCCGCCAATCCGGAGTTCAATAGCGAATGGTGGGAGGCGGAGGAACAGCTCCGTATGGGACTGACCGCCAATGCGCTTGAATTGATGGGCGAGGAGGACCTCAATCTCGCCCTCACGCATGTATCGGCAACCGCCTCGGAATTTATTACGCAAGCCATGGAAGAAATAACCGAGGATGTCGGCATCGAGGATCAGGAGCTTATCCGCGCCGCCATCGGATCCGCCGTGCAAAGCTGCCACCAGGCCGCGCTCGTCCTCGCCGCAGGTGAAGAAGACAGCCATCCCTTTGCCCTTAAATACAAGCTGTTCGAGCAGGGCCACTGGCCAATCGCCATCACCGGCAGCAGTTTCAATATATTTTGATGACGAGGGTATTCGCAGGAGGAAATTTGCGATGAGCCAACGCAACGCGCCACCCAGTACGTCTTACGGCATTCTCAGACAGGATCAATTCTCGTCCGAACTTGAAGAGACCGCGGGACAGGTCCGCCGACTCGGATTTGCCATTGTGGATTCCGGGTATACCCGGGCGGAACTTTCTGAAATTTCCGAAGAATTTGAACAGACACGCAAAAGCTACGTGGAAAAATGGGGTGAAACGGTTCTCAAACAGGCGAACGAATTTCATACCATACGAGCGCCGATATCGCATGGAGGGCCGGCGTTTCTAAAGCTCGTGATGAATGAAAACCTGCAGGCGGTCTTAAAATTGCTTATCGAGGGAAAGTTTATCCTCAATCAGCAAAATGGCATTATCAATCCGCCAAACGAGACTTATAATCAGGCGTTCTGGCATCGCGACCTGCCCTACCAACACTTTGTGTCGAGCAGTCCGCTGGCCATCAACGCGCTTTTCTGTATTGATGATTTTATGTTAGAAAATGGTGCAACTTTTGTTCTGCCGGCCTCGCATAAAGATAAAGCCTTTCCTTCCGACACCTACATTCAGAAAAATGCCCTGCAAGTCGAAGCGAAGGCCGGGCAGTATATCCTGCTGGATTGCATGCTGTTTCATAGTGGCGGATTCAATCGCACCGAAAAAGAACGTCGGGCGGTCAATCATGTTTTCAACATTCCCTATTTCAAACAACAGATCAATTTGCCCCGTAATATGAAAGCTGACGGCCTGACTGATGGAGAAAAGGAAATTCTCGGTTTTTACTATGAAGAACCGGTGTCCATCGAGAGCTATCTTAAATCACGCTTGCCGAAAAAGGATTGATGATTTGGATCAGCCGCCAACAGGGAGTTTCATGGTTTTTCTTGGAATATCCAGACAGGCAACTACAAACAAGGTCACACCGGAGGCAGAATCAAGATAGAAGGATGGTTCAAAGTCTTTATCAATGGCCATCAAAAGTGCTAAATAATTTAACAGTATCTGAATTTTATCAAAGATTGGAATCCCTTTGCGATTAGCTACTTGGAACGTCAATTCCGTTCGCGCCCGTCTCTCCCATGTCGAACAATTTGTGACAGAAATTCAGCCTGACATCCTCTGCCTTCAGGAAACCAAGGTGACGGACAACGAATTTCCGGTCAAGGCATTTAGGAACCTCGGCTATGAGCATCATGTCATCGCCGGACAGAAAAGCTACAACGGCGTCGCCATCTTCTCAAAACTTCCGTTTTCGACAACCGACTCGAAAATCTGGTGTGGAAAGGATGATAAGCGTCATCTCGCCGTTACATTGGAAAACGGGGTGGAACTCCATAACTTTTACGTTCCGGCAGGGGGCGATATTCCGGACGTTACTGTGAATGACAAATTTGCCCATAAGCTCGAATTCATGTCCGAGATGACGGACTGGTTTGCAAAGCGACGGGCCGACGACAACAAGCTGATCCTGGTTGGCGATCTTAATGTTGCGCCCCTTGAAACCGACGTATGGAACCATAAACAACTCCTGAAAGTTGTCAGCCACACGCCTATAGAGGTCGACCATATGGCGCGAATTTACGGCTCGCATGATTGGGTCGACGCGATGCGCCATTTCGTTCCGGAACCTGAACCGCTATTTTCCTGGTGGAGCTACCGATCCCCTGACTGGAAAGCCGCAAACAAGGGCCGCCGGCTCGATCACGTCTGGGTGACGCCCGCCTTAAAGCCGTATCTTAAATCCATGAATGTTCACCTGGAACCGCGCGGTTGGGAAAAGCCGTCAGATCACGCGCCGATTGCCGTCGATTTTGATTTCAGCGGATTGACGTGAGGAACGCATCGGCTGTTATTATAGCTTGCCCGCACCGCAGAGCCGGCGACAATCGGATCAGCGATAGCCATGCAACGTCAACTGGAAACGCCTTTGAAGAAATCGCCCCCGGAACCGTCTGAAAATACGGACCTGTCGCATCGGCTTCTTGTATTATCCGCCCTGATGATGGCTATCGCCGCGGTCTTCTGGGGGGGATTATATGCCTATTTCGGGGAATTTAGAGCCGCCGCAATTCCCTGGGGTTATTCGGTAATCTCCTTCATTTTCCTACTCCTGTTTCGTCACGAGCATGGCTTCGTCCTTCTTCGCACCAGCCAGCTTTTGCTCTCCCTCTTGCTGCCCTTCCTATTGATGTGGGAATTGGGCGGATTTATTAACTCCTCAGCCGTCGTCATCTGGTCCCTTACCAGCCCGATGGGCGCCCTCGTTTTTGCCAACCGCCGGGTCGCCACCTGGTGGTTTATTGCGTTTATCCTGCTGGTTATCATCGGCGCCGCGATCAGCTTTGGTGACGGGACAATCGACAATAGGCTGCCCCCC
>SWBZ01003138.1_pt1 | contig 30138 bp, 29 predicted proteins | sample 4693031 | NCBI WGS metagenome assembly SWBZ01 (sample SAMN10267274, study PRJNA491770) | bioreactor metagenome | isolation source: DHS bioreactor inoculated with | place: Japan: off Shimokita Peninsula
AAGTCTGAGATTGCTCCAATCCGTCGTCGTTTCGGACGGAAACTGGCCAACGACACGCTTTGAGTTGTTCGACAAAGCCATCTGGGCACTCGCTCATGAACATGACCTTGAACGAGAAACAGATCCGCGACCGAGCGCTGATGACATCATCGAGGCAGCCTCTGCCATATGCTTCCACTTTCTGGCCTCGGGGGCGCGAGCATTGTGGCGCTCAAACAGCTTGCCGCCAAGTTCAGCCGACACCGAATATGTCAGAGTCCATGCTCTACGACTTGGATCGACGATCGCCGAAGCCACGCTGGATACTGCCCTGTTCAGGGGTGAGGGGCACGCGTTTCAGCCTTTTCACAGGACGGTCGCGGAGTTTCTGGCTGCGCAATTCCTAGCGACCAGGGTGGTCGGCGCCGCAGGCGCTCCGGCGCTTCCATTACGACGGGCGACAGCGCTGATAACCGGAAACGACCACAAGGCGCCCAGTGAGCTCAGGGGATTGTACGCTTGGTTTGCGGCCCATCTTCAAAAGCAGGGGGATCCAAACGGGGCGAGACGGCTCATAGGGCGCGACGCTGCGACGGTGCTTGTGTATGGTGATGCCGCGGCGTTCGACACGGCTGGACGCAAGCAGATACTCGTCAACCTGGATCGGGACGATCCGTATTTTCTCGCGTCCCAGAACGATGCGACGGTCTTGGGTGGACTTGCCGGCGACGATCTTGCTGAAGACTTCATTGCCATTCTCGACGCCGATGTGCGCAGCCATCTGCAGGTTACTGTGCTCCAAGCTCTTGCTGACGGGCCACGGGTCGGAAGCGTCTCGGAGAAACTGCACGAGATCGTGCTCGCTGAGGAGCGCCCGCTTTGGATGAGGGAAAGAGCCGCGGAAGTGCTCGTTGCGAAGGCTACCGATCAGAACGCTGCGCGCCGGGCGTTGATTGATGATCTCGGCGCCCTGGCGCCGGACCGAAGCCAGTTGGCGATTCGCGCCCGTATCCTGGCCGGCATCCCAACGGATGAGATTCGCCGGGGAGAACTCCGCCAGCTCCTGTCGGACTTCAATGCGCTGCCGGCGAGATCCCGAGATGATGACGACATAGACGATACCGGATCACTGGTGTCATTGAGCATGGCCCTGAGGCGATCCCCTCGAGCCGATTTTTTCGACGAAGGGATCGGCCGAACCGAAAATCGACGTCAGCACAGGTCCCAGGTGCAATCATTGCTCAATCAGGCGCTCGTTGCCGCAATCGGTGCCAACCCCGACATTACCGCTGCACGGCTTTGGTCGTGGCTCGACAATGTCCGGCAACACCGTTGGGACATGCTCGATAGCGACGTTGTCGAGGCCATTCGAGGGTGGATTGATTGCGATACGGAGCGCCGGGAGTTGGAACTCTTCGTCGCCATCCTGGATGATAGCGCCTCGGATGAGGGGCCGTGGATGGTCAGCAATCAATACATCTCGACCGCCCGCCGGGTGCCGTCGGACGCGTTGATCAATGGTCTCCTGGGGCTCGCCAAGACGAAGAAGCGGGGGCGACAACGCAAACGAATGTTTCGGATCGTTGCCTATGCGGCGCGCAGCGAGTCGCACTGGCCTAAATGGGAAGAAACGATCGTTTCGCAGCTCGAGCAGGAGGGCGGTTTCAAGGGGTTCATCAAGTCGCTTCTTGCCGACCCAAACGCGCGATGGAAGAAGCGAGAAGCAACCCGGACGGCCAAACGAGACAAGGAAACAGCCGAATCGCGAAAGAAGAATATCGCGGCGCTCACTCCAAACATCGACATCATAGCGAGTGGCGCACCGGGTGAGTTCGGTGTCTTGAGCTGGGCAGCTGAGCACTACCGGAATGGTAGGATTCGCGAGGATCAGCAGCCACTCGAGAGAATCAAAAAATACACGAACGAGGAGATCGCCGCTGCTATTGCTGAAGGCTTTGTCCAGTTCGCGGTCCACACAGATATCAAGGTGGGTGTTGAAGACCTCGGCAAGGCCGAAGCCAAGAACGGTTCATACCGACAGGAGTATGTCGTAGGTGGGGGATTGCACCAGGCGCTTCTGCATGGCCGGGAGAATGACCTCTCATCGTCTCCGTTGATCATTGCTTTGGTCGGACTGCGGCAATCTTATTTCAGTCGCGACAAGGAACCCTCGATAGCCGCTTGGGCCGTCCGTCGACTGGCTCGCGATTCCGATCAAGGCGCTGATCTGATGTTGCAGTATTGGAATGCCGCCCTCGATGCGGGCGATGATGACCTTGACGGAATTCATCACCTTACAAGCGCTGGTGAGCCGGAACTGGTTCATAAATGTCTAGTCGGTTTGCTTGTCGAGAGACCGAATTTGCCGAATCAGGCTCTCAGGCAGGCGCTCAGAGCTTGTCCGGCCGCGCTGAGCACTAGCGAGCTATCCGGCATCGTCCGGCGCGCGGCCGATCGCGGCGACCTCGAAGCGGAGCAGCGCAAACTGTGGAATTTCGCTAGCCTAGCCTTGATGCCCGCGGACTTCGCGAACCAACTGTACGAGGACGAACAGGAAGCGGCTCTGCTGGCTCCCGACGGAGATATTGCCAAGGCCTTTAACGACCTTTGCCCGGACGTCGATTTCCTAGATTGCCTGAGGATTGAGGTTCTGGGCAAAAGACACCCTGCGAGGGATGACGACTGGCGGCGGTCAAATACAGTAAGCGGAATCGTCAGGGCCGCAATCCGACGCCTAAGCGCTTCAAAATCGACCAACGCGGGCGAACGCTTGAAGACACTCGCCCCACATATCCACGAAAGCTGGCAACCCCATATCGCTCATGCGGCTGCGGAACATGCTCGCAAGCTTCGCGACGACCACTACAGCGCGCCGACGGTCGGACAGCTCATGGACGCGCTTGCAAATGGTCCGCCGGCCAGTCCTTCTGACCTTGCCGCTATCGTCCTCGAAGAAGTTGAGAGGTACAGGAACACGCTCAGAACTGCGAGCGAGATGCCATGGAAACGGTTCTGGAATACGGATGGCTATGGAGCAGCGACCGAACCCCAGGTTGAAAACGAAGACAGAGACCGTTTCCTCGAACTCATTCGGCCGCGGTTAGAAATATATGGAATTGCCGCGAGCCTCCCCGAGGCCCGCCGCGGCGAAAATACGAGAGCGGACATTCTACTGCTCAGTCACGCCGGAAATAATCTGCCGATCGAGGCCAAGCGCCACCATAACGACGAACTCTGGACGGCAGCTGCCAGCCAGCTTGCAGGTTATGCTTCGGATGCCGGCGCGTGCGGCTTTGGAATCTACCTGGTCTTCTGGTTCGGCACAGAGTTCAGAACTCCGGCAAGAGGAGACGGCGCCGACGTCCCCGCAAGTGCTGAGGAGCTGGAGGAGTTGCTCACCGATGACCTGCCTTATGAGATGAGGGATAAGCTGACCGTAGTCGTTTTGGACGTGTCTCGGCCGGCATCGATGATTGCGGCAACAGAAAAACGTCGAAAGAAGCGCCGAAGACTAGGTTGATGCGGACGCCGCAGCCCCGAGAGTCGGCGGGCAACCGGGACATGCAACCGATGGTGCGGAGCGCTCTTGACGGGCCACGGTGCGCAGGACTGGCCGACCTTTCATAATTGCATTGATTTGATTTTGGAACTCCCACGCCTCTGCGACGGCGAACAGATCAAGGATTGCTACGTGATCCGCGCGCTTGCCAGCCATGATTTGTGCGAAGACGAGCACTAGCTTGGTTGTTGTCACCTTCGCCGGGTTAGGTCGCAGCAAGGGTACAAGTGACGGCATGTCCAACCGAAGCTTCCGAATTGGCGGACTTCTTGTGATGCTGTGTCTGGCAACGTCCGGCACCTTCGCTGCATCCGGACCCATGGGTGTCTATCTCTGGTACCCCGGACCTGGCGTTCCTACGGATGCGGATTGTCGCGGTTTGGTGGCCGATGTCAGACCGTCCATTGCCAAGGCAGAGGACTGGCTGTGGGGAAGAGTTCCGCACCACGAGACGGACGAGCTTGAACTCTATCTCATCGTTACGCCCTCTCGGGTCGAGACGACCTATTCCTCTGAAGGTGATTACGATCGCGGGAGTGTGACCTGGACAGACAGCGAAGAAGGGGCATACCGTTTCATGCTCGTTCCGGATGAGCATCCCGAAAAGAGAATTGCGGGAACGATCGTTTCGCCACCGTCTACTCAGGTTACAACGCTGACGCTGACGGGTATTCCAGCGGATCGGGGGGTTGTCGAACGAAAGACATACTATTGCCGTTTCCAAACTAGTGGACCGGCGATTTGAGCCAGTGCTAACCTGCGCCAATTTCTGCCGCTGGGCCAAGACCGTGTTCCGCCGTGGCCGGTCCGTTGGGCTTCGTCTGTGTGCCACCCAAGCGGCGATCGTCGCCATGAGCCGGGCCGCGATCGATGATATTCGCGTATGCTGTCTATCTGAGTATCGGCGGAGGCTACCGAGAACAACGAGCGGGGCGAGAAACATGCGACTGTCTGCGAAACAGGGCAGGCCGCGGGTTCGAGCGTAACGCTTCGCCTGACTGACGCTGGTCCTTGATCCGGTCGAACCTAGAGGCGGCCTATTCGTAGAGGTCCGAAAGGGCGCGGAGGAAGTCGCGGCGTCTTGATGTTGCTCATCTGCAGCGGGTAGAAAGGAACTGCGACCGTATGCACATCGACAGCACGCAAGATTCGGGGTATCCGGTAAAGTATGGCAAGGTATGTCCACATCTTCATGATCGTGGTGCTCGCCGCTTTCGCGGCCGGAACGATTACGCATGCCGTGAATGCCGCCACGATGAGCATGAAGATGACGCTTGCCGCGATCGATGGCGCGGACATGGGCGACTGTAAAGACTGCCCGGACAGCAAGGGCGGTGTGCAGCCGTGCGACAATGTCTGCATATCGCCGATTCTGGCTGTCGTGCCGTCGGACCAGCCAAGCCTGCCCGGTGCTGAGACGAGTACCCAAAGTCTGGTTCTGCAAAGCGTGGCCGGGCGTACCGGACCGCCGGACCCTTATCCTCCCCGAACCATCATCCTGAGTTGACGCCGCCCGGAGCTCCTCCGGTTAGCGGCGCCTGAAATCATGCGCGGTCACACCGGCCGTCCATGATCCCGCTTCGCATCGCGCAGATAGCGCGCTGCGGCTCAAGCGCTCTCTCAGGGTGGTTGGAACATCATGGTCTTGTATCTGCCGACGCCGACGCGTCGGACATTTCTCACATCCGCCGCCGCTTTCGCGGCAAGTACGGTGTTTCCGGCTTTCGGACTCCGAAACGCGCGGGCCGCGTCCGTCAAAGAATTCCGATTGAAGGCGTCATCGGGACGGGCTCATCTCGTTCCGGAGCCTTATGGAGAAACGCCGGTCTGGGCCTACAACGATATGGTGCCCGGCTCGGAGATCCGCATCCGCCAGGGCGACCGCCTGCGCGTTGAGGTCGAAAACGGCCTCGATGAAGAAACCACCGTCCACTGGCACGGTGTGCGCACGCCCAATGCCATGGACGGTGTGCCGCATCTGACGCAAACGCCAATCGCTCCGGGCGAGACCTTCACCTACGAGTTCGACGCCGTCGATGCCGGCACCTTCTGGTATCACCCGCATCAGAACAGCACGGTGCAGGTGGGGCGCGGTCTCTACGGCCCCCTGATCATCGAGGAAGCCGAACCCGTTCGCGTCGATCGCGAGTTGACCTGGATACTGGACGACTGGCGGCTCACCAGGGACGCAGCGATCAGCGACGATTTCGACAACCGCCATGACTTGATGCACAACGGCCGAGTCGGCAACACGGTCACCATCAATGGCCGGCTGCCGGAGAGCATTGCGGTACGCTCGGGCGAACGGGTCCGGCTGCGCCTGATCAACGCTGCCAATGCCCGCATCTTCGGGCTCGACTTTTCGGGTCTCGAGCCGGTCGTGATTGCCCTCGACGGCCAGCCCGTGGCGCCGCATGCGCCGGCGGACGGGCTCGTCACGCTCGGTCCGGCCATGCGCGTGGACCTCATCCTCGACATGACTGGCCGGCCGGGCCGCCGGGTCACCGTGATGGACCGGTTCTACCAGGGTCTGGAGTACCGGTTGATCGATCTCGCCTATGCGGAAACAGCCCTGAGGGAAGGTGCTCTTGACTGGCCGGTGGAACTGCCGGCCAACCCGCTTGCCGAGCCGGTTCTGCGCGACGCGATCCGCCACGAGGTCATGTTCAACGGCGGCATGATGGGCCAGATGATCATGGCCGAAATGGGCGGCAGCATGGGGGACGGATTCTCTGGCGGCATGATGGGCAACATGATGAGCATGATGCGCGGAGACGGCGTCTGGTTCATCAACGGCAAGGCCGCCACGGGACACGTCATGGACCCGCTGTTGACGCTCCCGCGCGGCCGCACATGCGTCCTGGCGATGACCAACGCGACAGCCTGGCATCACCCCATTCACCTGCACGGACATTTCTTCCGCGTCCTGTCGCGGAACGGCCAGCCGACGGCGCATCGCGAGTGGCAGGACACCGTGCTGATGGCGCCGCGCGAGAAGGTCGAGATCGCTTTCGTCGCCGACAATCCGGGCGACTGGATGTTCCACTGTCACATCCTCGAGCACCAGGCCGCCGGGATGATGGGGGTGATCCGCGTTTCCGGGAAGGAGGAGCGGACATGAGGCGGTTAGTTCTATGCCTTGCCGCTTTGGCCTGCCTTTCGGTCAGTTCGGCCGCGCTTGCCGACGGGGACGCACGGCGTGGCGCACAGGTCTATCGCGCCTGCGTCGCGTGCCATGCCCTCGAACCCGGTCTGCATCTCAGCGGTCCGAGCCTCGACGGTTTCATGGGGCGCGTGGCGGGAACGGCGGAAGGGTTTGTCCGCTATTCGAGCGGACTGAAGGACGTAGGCTTCTCCTGGAACGCGGCCGCGCTCGACGGCTGGCTGAAAGACCCGGCGGGCATGATTCCCGACACCTACATGACGTTTCGCGGAATCGACGATCCTCAGGCGCGCGCCGACCTCCTCGCCTTCCTCGAAATCGCCGGCCAGCCCGATGGCGGCAGGAAGGTCGTCGACGAAGGTCTCATCCCAGCCGGCTGGCTGCGGGCCGGCGCGCCGCAGCCGATCGGCGAGCCATCGCCGAAAATGCGTGTCACGGCAATCCGCCATTGCGGCGACGGCTATTTCATCACCACCGGTGACGGCCGGGAAACGCCGTATTGGGAGAAAAACATCCGGCTCAAGATCGATAGCGTCGAGACCGGCCCGCTAGCGGGCGTTCTTGTGATCCTTGGCGCCGGGATGGGCGGCGACCGTTTCTCGGTGGTCTTCCGGAGTCTCGCCGACCTCAATCAGCTCGTCACCGAAGGCTGTGAGGCGCGCTGAATATGAAAGACACCAACATGACGACCATGACCAAAAACTCCACTCGCCTTTCCAGACGTGCCTTCCTTGGCACGATGGTGGCGGGCGCCGGGCTGATCGGCCTGCCGTTCAGCCTTCGCGCCGCACCCGCAGCAGCCGGCGCCGCAATCGCCTTCGATGGCGACGCGTTGATCCTGGCGGGAGACACGCTTTCCCGCAGCGATGGCGCCAGAGGCTGGATCGAGCTGTCCGCACCGGCGGTAGGCGGTATCCTCTCGCTTGCTACGCATCCGGGCCGACCCGGCCGGGTAGCGGCGGGTCTCGCGGGCGGCGGCATCGCCCTGTCCGAAGATGGCGGGGATGGTTGGGAGGCGAGAAGCCAGGGTTTGCCAGATGCCCCGGTAGCAGCAGTCACCATGGCAGCGGCCGAGCCGGATACCCTCTATGCCGCCATTCGCGGCGACGGCCTATGGAAAAGCGAGGATGCCGGACGATCATGGGCACTCGCGATGGACCGGCCGTGGCTCGCAGACGCCGAACGCGATGTGACGGCACTGGCCTCGGTCGATCTGGCAACGGGCATGGGCGGTATCTGGATCTACGCCGGAACCGAACTCGGTCTCACCCGGGTTCCAGACTGTTTCTGCCGCTGGCAGGACGTGCAGCCGGGCGATGCGATGGACGCGCTTGCCTCGCGGAAACCGGCACCGTCGCAGGCGCCCCTTCCCGAAGGCGAGACGATCAACGGATTGGTCAGCGCGGCCTCGCTGCCCACGCGACTCTACGCCGCGCTGCCTTCGGGCATCTGGAAATCGCGGGACGCCGGAGTCGTGTGGTCGCAAATATGGCCTGCAACCGCGCTGGCCGTCGCCGTTCACCCCACCAATGCCGATCATGTCGTCGCCATCACCGGCGATGGCCTCATCGAGAGCCGCGATGGCGGTGCGAACTGGACCGCGCTCGCGCGCGCATGAAGGAGAATGTCATGAACAGGAAAACAATTGCCGCAGCCTTCGTCGCCGTGGTCGCCGCAGCCGGCATCGCCTACTGGTCGCTGGGGGCAGCGAACGCGCCCCTGCGAGGATCATCCGTCGCGGCAGCCTCGGGCAACAAGGCGATCACCATCTGGCGTGATCCGGGCTGCGGGTGCTGCGATGCCTACGCCGACTATCTGGAGGGCAACGGCTATGTGGTGACGCGCGTCGACGACCCCAACTTCGACAAGCGTTCGATCGAGGCCGGGGTTCCGCAGCAAGGGATCGGATGCCATCTGGCCGAGATCGACGGCTATGTCGTGAGCGGGCTCGTGCCGGCTGAGATCATCGAGCGCCTGGTCAGCGAACGCCCCGACATCACCGGGATTACCCTGCCCGGAATGCCCGCCAACGCTCCCGGCATGGCGCCAACAAAGACCGGCACGCTGAAGACCTACGCCTTCAGCAAGGACGGCGTTACGGTTTATTCCGAAGAGTAATCTAGCAATGATGGATGGGTCTTTGATGATGTTGATGATGGCCGGAGTCGTTCTCGCAGGGCTTCTGGTCCTCGCAGTTCTGATTTTTGGCCTCTTCGCGCTCATGAAATATCTGCGGGGACCGAGATGAGGCGCGGCGTAATCCTTCTTTCCGCTATCGCGGTTTCGGCCGTGGCAGCCATCGCCGCGTTCGCGCAACTGCTGGGTGGCGATGTGCGGGCTCAGGATGTTACCTTCCTTGGCCAGCCATTAACGGGTGAGCAGATCGCCCTCGGCCAAGAGGTCTATGCGCAGAACTGCGCTTCCTGCCACGGGGCAAACCTCGAAGGTCAACCGAATTGGAAGCGCAGGCTGGAGAACGGCCGGATGCCGGCGCCGCCGCACGACGAGAGCGGCCACACCTGGCACCATTCGGACCAGGATCTGTTCGAAATCACCAAGCTCGGCGTCGGCGGTGTCGTTGCCGGCTATGAGAGCGACATGCTCGCCTTCGGGGAAATCCTGAGCGACGAGGAGATCGCCTCCGTCCTCGCGTTCATCAAGAGCACCTGGCCCGAGCGCCAGCGGGACGTGCAGGCTCGCATAACGGCCAAGGACGGGGACGGTTCATGAGCAGAACCGACGAATATCCCACGGCTCCCACACGGGGTCGCAATCTCCTGGTCTTTCTGCCGCTGGCTCTCGCCGCCTTGCTCACCGTGGTGCTCGCATGGGGGCTCACGCGCGACCCGAGCGCGCTTCCGTCTACGCTGATCGGCAAGGCGGTGCCGGATTTCGCGCTGCCACCGGTCAAGGGGCGGACCCTTGGTCTGTCGAGCGCTGACCTGAAGGGCGAGGTCTCACTGGTCAACGTTTTTGCCTCCTGGTGCGTTGCCTGCCGGGAGGAGCATCCCTTGTTCATGGCGCTTGCGGCGCAAGGCACCGTGCCGCTGCACGGCCTCAACTACAAGGATCAGCCGGACGATGCGGCTAAGTGGCTGGACAGCCTCGGCGATCCCTACACGCGCACCGGGGCCGACATCAGCGGACGCGTGGCGATCGACTGGGGTGTGTACGGCGTGCCCGAAACCTTTGTCGTCGGCGCTGATGGACGCATTGCCTACAAGCATATCGGACCCGTGAATGAGGAGGTGCTAAACCGCACCATTCTGCCGCTTGTCGAGGAGTTGCGCCTTCAGGCCGAGGGTGACAACACTTTGGGGGATGGCCAATGAGGAGCCTCCTGCAGGAACAGCGCACAATCGTATTTCTGGCGGCAGGCACGCTCGCACTGGCCGCGATCGCGATCGTTGGCGTGATCTATTTCAGCGGAGGCACGCCAACGCGTGCGCCTCAAGGCGGAGGACAGGCTGAGACGGCCTCGTCCCGGTCTTTCGTGATGCACGAGGCGCCGCGGCCGCTCCCCGAAATCAAGTTTGAGGACGGAAACGGTGAGTCTCTAACGCTGACCGATTTGGGGGGCAAGACGGTATTGCTCAACATCTGGGCGACGTGGTGCGTTCCGTGCCGCGAGGAAATGCCGACGCTCGACGCGCTCGAAGCGGAACTCGGCGGCCCCGGCTTCGAGGTTGTGCCGCTTTCGGTCGACCGGGCCGGGCCGGATGTGGTTCGGAAGTTCTACGCCGAAATCGGCATCGAGCATCTTGGCCTCTACATCGACTCCTCGATGCGGGCATCGTTCGACCTCCAGGCGCCGGGACTGCCGACAACGCTTCTCATCGACAGCGAGGGCCGCGAATTGGGAAGGCTCGTCGGTCCCGCCGAGTGGGACACGCCCGAGATGATCGCATTTCTCAAAAACCATCTGACGTCAAACTGAGAAGGAAGCCTCCATGGCCGATACACAACAGTCACAATCTCGAGACGGCTCGCTCAGTCGCGACCTGCTCTATGCCCTTCGCTATTACCTCGGCAGCCGAAGCGGCCTTCTAATAGTGGCGGCGGTCGCGCTTGTTGGCGGCCTTGCTTTCAATTGGAGCTGGCTGGTCGCCGCCGGAATAGCTCCGTTGCTCCTCACGGCATTGCCTTGTGTCGCCATGTGCGCGCTCGGGCTGTGCATGAACCGGATGACCGGCGGCGCCTGTGCGGCAAAGCGGGCGGCGGACCCAGATTCCAGCGACATTGAGTTGGAGAGCGAACACGCGGAGGCCCCTCTGCCGGACATGCGGCCGGTTGCGGCGCGACGTGATGCCCAAATTGACGGATAGATCATGCGCGTTTCACAACTTGCCGCAGCGTTTTGCATTCTGCTCTTGGGCTTCACAGCCTCGGCGCTGGCGCATCATCCCGGCGCCAACCTCGATGGGGTGATGGGAGACAAGGAGAAGTTCTTCCAAGCGATCGATCAGCCGGCGCCGGGTTTTGAATTGGCAGATTTGAACGGAAATCCGGTTCGGCTGTCCGACTTCACGGACAAGATCGTCGTTCTCAACTTCATCTATGCCGGGTGCCTCGATGTCTGCCCTCTGCACTCGGAAAAGATCGCTGAGATTCAGGGCCTACTGAACCAGTCGCCCATGAAGGACATGGTGCAGTTCGTCACCGTGACGACCGACCCGGAACGCGACACAGCCGACGTCATGGAGGGCTATGGCGAAACGCACGGGCTCGATCCAGTCAATTGGATCTTCCTGACCGGAAAACCGGGCGAGCCGGCGGATGCCACGCGCGTTCTGGCGCGTGCCTATGGGCTCGAATTCACCGAGACCGAGGATGGCCAGCAGATGCACGGCGTGGTGACCCATGTCATCGACCGTGGCGGCCGCCTTGCCGCCAAGTTCCACGGGCTCCGCTTCGAGCCTGTCAACATGGTCCTCTACGTCAACGGGCTCATTAATAACGCTCATGCGCCCAAGCCGGTGGCCAACAAGAGCTGGTGGGACTGGCTGACGGACTGGTTTTGAAGGAGTAATCGACGTGACACAACAGGCAAAGCCAATGATCAGACACCTTGGTTATCTTGTTCTACCGCTGCTGCTGATCATCGCGGCAGGTGCCTGGTATCTGCTCGATCCAGGGTTCCAGGCAGGCCGACAACTGGCGACCGCGCCGGAGAACCTGCCACAGGGTGCGTTCGAGCGGCGGGTGCGCGACTATCTTGTCGCCAACCCGGAGGTCATCGTCGAGGCCATGCAGAACCTCGAACGGAAGCAACGGGAGGCGGAACAGACGGAGGCGCAGGCCGCCCTTACCGCGCACAGTGACGAACTGCTCAACAGCCCCGAAAGTCCGGTTGGCGGCAATCCGCAAGGCGACGTCACGATGGTCGAGTTTTTCGACTACAATTGCCCCTATTGCCGGCAGGTCGCACCGGCGATGGTGGAGGCCGAAGAAGGCGATCCCCAATTGCGGATCGTCTACAAGGAGTTTCCCATTCTGGGGCCTAGTTCCGTGTTCGCGGCAAGGGCGGCGCTCGCAGCCCACAGGCAGAACCTCTACCCGCAGTTCCACAAGGCGATGATGCAGGTGTCGGGCTCTGCCGACGAAGAGCAGGTTATCGCTGTCGCAGAAGAGATCGGCCTCAATGTCGAACAACTCCGGACCGACATGCAGGATCCCGCGATCGACGCCGAGATCGAGCGCAATCTTGCGCTCGCCCGGGCGCTGCGGATCAACGGCACGCCGGGCTTCGTCATCGGAGACGAGATCCTGCGCGGCGCCACCGACCTGCAAACCATGCAGCGGCTGATCGACCAGGCCCGGAAGGATCAGGGCCGATGAAGCCGGAGCCGCCTCTGAAAGTTTGTCCAAATGCCTGAACTCTCCAACATCGGGATCCTTAGCGCCTTCCTGGCCGGCATTATTTCGTTCCTGTCGCCTTGCGTGCTGCCGTTGGTGCCAGGGTATGTTTCCTATGTGGCCGGCCGGTCGACCTTTGCTTCGCCGTCCGGCGAGATCGCTGTTGCCCGAGGCACGACACTCGGTCTCAGCCTCTGCTTCGTGCTCGGCTTCACTACGGTCTTCGTGATCCTTGGAGCCAGCGCCTCGGCGCTTGGCCAGTTGCTGCTCAGCTACCGGTTCGAGTTGAACATCGTCGGGGGCGGGATCGTCACGCTGTTCGGGCTGTTCATGCTCGGAACGATCCGTCCGGCATGGATGATGCGCGAGGCGCGCTTCCACCTCGATCTGCCCGGCGGACGGACGGTCTCGGCCTATGTCCTCGGCTTGGCCTTCGCCTTTGGCTGGACACCGTGCATCGGCCCGATCCTCGGCGCCATCCTGACGGTCGGCGCCGCGTCGGCGACGCTCGCTGACGGTATTGCGCTGCTCACGATCTATTCGCTCGGTCTTGGCGTGCCGTTCCTGCTTGCCGCGCTGTTCACCGACACGCTGGCCGCAAGGCTAAAGGCGTTCGGACGCGTCGGACGCAGTCTGCGAGTGCTGGCCGGAGTGGTCATGATCGTCATGGGCGTCGCCATGATGACAGGATATCTGTCGACGTTCGCCTTCTGGCTCCTGGAGACCTTTCCGGTCTTGTCTTCAATCGGCTGAGTTCGACCGCGGAAGAGTTGGAGAAATTGTGACTTGACCTTCCCATTGCTGGATAGCGCAGGCTTGACCTTGAGCAAGGAGGCAACAGCGATGACCACAAATGCCGAACAGTTGGAGCGCGATATTCTACGTGTGTTTAGATGTGCCTGCCGGCAAGGCCGGCAAGACATCGCAGAATTCATGCTCGCAGCGCTGGAGGAGCTTGATCACGGGCGAATGGGCGCCGCATCCGGCAGTTGCCCGCTCGAGGAAGCCTACCGAGAGATTGTAGAGTCCGATGGCGCTCCGTCAAAGCGGGTAGGATGACCGGTTATCCGCAATCGAGCTGAGATCGAATACCGATCCTCTCATCAGTTCGAAGGGCGCCTCGGCAGCAATTCAGTGCATATCCGCGCACAGCTCATGATCGGCCAAGGCTCTCAGAACGTAGCAGTCCCCAACGGTTTCCCCGGCGCAGCTTGAAGCGATCCTTTGAAGCTCCTTCTCCAATCGTCGCAGACTGGCAATTCGTTGACGAACTGAAGCAAGTTGGCGCCTGGCCAGCCTGTCGGCGCTCTCGCAGGGCCGAGCGGGGTGACCGCTGAGGTCGATGAGCTCGCGAATATCCTCAATGCTGAAGCCCAATTCACGACCATGACGGATGAACGCCAAACGCTCGAGTTCGCCAATTCCGTAACGCCGCTGCTTGCCCTCCGTCCTGTCAGGCTCGTCCAGTAGTCCCACCTGCTCGTAGTAGCGTATGGTGGGCACCTTGACGCCGGTGCGCCGGGACAATTCACCGATCGAGAACATTTCTTCGAAGCCTCTTGAAGCTCTAGTTACTAGAGAGATTATGTTGCGCGAACGAGAAAGCAAGAGGCCGCCGATGACGACGCCCCCCGACACAACAGACCTGAAAACCCGTTTCCGAATCGAGGGCATGGATTGTGCCTCATGCGCGTCAAAGATCGACACCGCTTTACGCCGCGTGCCCGGCATCGGGGAGGTGGTGGTCTCTGTGCCTGGAGCAAGCCTGTCCGTCAGCCATGACGGCACGGTTTCCGACAATCAGGTCATGCAGCAGGTGAAACGTCTCGGCTACGGCATCACGCCGTTCGACGAATCCCCATCTTCAAGGGACGTAAACCCCGAAGCGCCGACGGTCGAAGCCGTTTCGCAGAACCATGCGAGCCACGACACGGAGCGGCCATGGTGGCGGACGCGCAAGGCCTTGCTGACGATGGCCTGCGGCATTCTCCTCGTCGCCGCTTTTTCTATCGGGCGACTTATACCGGCAGCGGGGCCCTGGGCTTTCCTGCTGGCCATGCTGGTCGGTCTCGTCCCGGTGGCGCGCCGTGCGTATGTGGCCGCGACCTTGGGCAGCCCGTTTTCAATCGAGACGCTGATGACTATCGCGGCGGTTGGAGCGGTGCTGATTGGGGCCACCGAGGAAGCTGCCGTTGTCATCTTGTTGTTTCTGGTTGGTGAGATGCTGGAGGGCGTTGCCGCCGGGCGTGCGCGCGCGAGTATCGCTGGCCTCGCCGATTTGGTGCCGAAGACTGCCCAACTCGAACAGGGCAATGCCATCTCGGAAGTGCCCGCAGATAGTCTTTCGGTTGGCGACGTCATCGTTGTGAGGCCAGGCGATCGAATTCCCGCAGACGGGAAAATCCTTGAGGGTTCGTCCGAGATAAACGAGGCGCCGGTTACCGGCGAGAGTGTGCCCGGGCGCAAGGCGGAGGGTGACACGGTCTTTGCTGGAACGATCAGCATCGACGGAGTGTTGCGCGTCAGGGTCGCCGCCACCGCCGAGGACAATACGATCGCCCGGGTGGTCCGGCTGGTCGAGGAGGCGCAGGAAAGCAAGGCGCCGACCGAGCGGTTCATTGACCGATTCTCGCGCTACTACACGCCAGGAGTTCTTGTCCTGGGAGCGCTGATTGCGACGGTGCCGCCGGTCTTGGCCGGCGCCGACTGGAGCGACTGGATCTACAAGGGGCTCGCCATTCTCCTGATTGGCTGCCCTTGCGCCCTGGTTATTTCCACCCCAGCGGCGGTTGCCGCCGGTCTGGCGAGCGGGGCCCGGCGCGGCCTGCTGATGAAGGGGGGCGCCGTGCTTGAGGGCTTTTCAGCGATTACGGCCGTGGCTTTCGACAAGACAGGAACTCTCACAGAAGGACGGCCGATGGTTACCGACATCAGGTCGTTTGGGAGCAGCAATCAGCGGTCGCTGAGCCTTGCAGCCGCGTTGGAGCAGGGATCGAACCATCCGCTTGCTCTCGCAATTCTGCAAAAGGCTGACTCCGAGAAGGCACCCATTCCGCCTGCATCCGAAGCACGCGCGGTCTCCGGAAAGGGCGTCGAAGGCCGGGTCGGCGGTGTGCCGGTTTTTCTTGGATCCGCGACCGCTGCCCGCGACCGGGTCAGCATGACCGACGATCAGATTGCGCTTGCCGATACGTTCAATGCCGAGGGCAAAACGGTTTCGGTGCTGCTTGTGGACAACAAGGTTGCCGCTCTTTTCGCCATGCGTGACGAACCAAGGACAGATGCGATTGACGGTCTCTCTGCCTTGAAAGCGCAAGGAATCCGCACACTGATGCTGACGGGTGACAACACCCGAACTGCCACAGCAATTGCAGACGCGCTCGGCATCGAGCCGCGAGCAGACCTCCTGCCGCAGGACAAGCAGCGGATCGTCGACGAACTGCGCGCGGACGGCCTGAAAGTTGCCAAGGTGGGAGACGGCATCAACGACGCACCGGCGCTGGCCGCCGCGGATATCGGCATCGCTATGGGCGGCGGCACGGATGTGGCACTTGAGACTGCCGACGCTGCCATATTGCATGGGCGGGTGATGGACGTTGCCCAGATGATCAGCCTGTCCCATGCGGTGATGCGCAACATCAAACAGAACATCGGGACGGCTCTCGGCTTGAAAGCCTTGTTCCTGGTGACGACCGTGGCGGGCGTCACTGGCCTCTGGCCAGCAATCCTGGCCGATACGGGCGCAACGGTGCTTGTCACCGCAAATGCGATGCGGCTGCTGACATGGAAAGGTGGGGCTGGCTCCTGAGCGAGCCAGCCGCATTCCTCCTTGCTGGTCCGATCAGATTTTGACCAGCATCGCCGTTACATACATGAATGCTACACCGAAGGCTAAGCCCGAGAGGACCGGCCAGGAGGAAAGTGCTGCGACACCGCGTCCGTCAGCCTTCATCAGATAGGCTGTGACTTCTACGACCACCTGCAGGATCGCGCCTGCGCCGATCGCCAGCGCCAGCGCCGACCATTGCGGCGCATAGGCGAGGCTGCCGAGCCATAGCCCAAGGATTGCGGGGCCGCCGGCGAGCAGTGCCAGTGCCGCAAACACCCACAGCGCCGGCCGTACTTTCAGAATCGGGGCTGCGATGCCAATCCCCTCGGTAATGTTGTGAATGGTGAAGCCGAGCACCAGGAAGGTGCCGAGCCCGGCCGCTCCCGACGCGAAGGCCGCGCCGATGGCAAGGCCCTCGCCGAGATTGTGCAGGCCGATTCCCAATGCGACGAGCGTCGCGAGCGTCAACCCGGTTGGCGTTCCCCCGCGGCGACCGGTCGCCATGAGAATGAGAAAGGCCGCGCCCGCCGCCAATACGACCATGGCCTGCCCCTGAAAAATGGCTGCCGCGTCGCCGGCAAGCTGGAACGCCTCTCCTCCGGCGTCGATCATCAGGAACACCAGCAGGCCCACCGTCATTGCGAGAAGGAAGTTCATGCCGCCGCGGCCGACCCCGCGCAGCGCCGGGTAGAACATCAATCCGATGGCGACCGGCACGATGCCGACGAACGCACCCAGAAGCATTTGGCTCCAAAGCGTTGCGGAATTGGCGGCCGGGGTCGGCACGGCGACGGCGATCTCGTGTTCGAAAGTGGCGCCGGTGTTGGTGACGATTTTCACTGCATGAGCTTCGCCGAGAACCCAGGGATAGGACAAGCGGATCCACGCGGTTTCGCCTCGCCGTAGAACACCGGCCGGTTCCTGTGCAAACTGCCAATAGGCGTCGTCGACCTGCACTTGAGCGATCGTCATTGGCTCCGATCCGCCGGCGCGGACGAGAAGATCGATACCGCCGTCGGACAGGACGGTGCGCTCGAATGTAAGATTCTCTATCGGCGGCGCGCCATTGTCGAATCGGCTCAACGGATTGGTAGTAACGAGCCAGACCACGGCAAGGACCAGCACGGCGAGCGGCAGAAGAAGCCAGACGAGGGCCGCGCGTGACTTCTCCTGCTCGATCGGAACCGATCCGGCTTCTGGAACGGGGCGAGTCTCGTTCATGCCACGGCCTCCTTGACATCGAAAAAGCTCATCCAGCCGAGTTCGGCAAACTCCGACTGATGAGCATGGAACATGTAAAGGCCCGGTTCGTGCTCCTTGAACGAGAACTCGAGAATGCCGCGCTGTGCCTGGCATTGGGTGATCGTGTCCACGGTTCGCAGCGTTGGCGTCAGCGTCGTGCCATGATCGTAGTAGTCGAAGAAATTGCCGTGCAGGTGGAACGAATTGATCGGATCGAATTCGACGGCGTTGACGAGATAGACGCGCACGGGTCTGTCGCGCCGAACAGGAATCGGGCGCTTCATGTAGGTATGGGCCACGGTGTTAACCGCATAAACCTCGTTCTCGTCGTCGAAATTGGTGTCGAAGCCATTCATCACCATGGCGAATTCCTGCCACTCGGCGTTCTCTGGCGTTCCGAGCAGGCGTGAACGGGCAAACTCCGCTTGGTCAGGGTGCCGCGCGGGATCGGGATCGACCACGAACAACCCGTAGAGGCCTTTGTGGATATGCCGTTTCAAAGGCAACGCATGGCAATGGTAGAAATGGCAGCCGAATGGTTTGGCGTCGAACTCGTAGACGAACTCATCTCCCGGATCGATCACGCCGGCGCCAGGGATGCCATCCATGCGCGCCGAATGGATGCCGTGGAAATGGATCGAGTGAGGATGAGAGCCGAAATTTCGGAAGACGATCCTCAGCAGCTCTCCTTCGGTAGCCCTGAGTGCCGGGCCAGGAACGCGGCCGTTGTAGGTCCAGGCCGGGAACATGACGCCGGGCGCAATCTCGATTTCCTTGTCGATGGCGTCAATCTGGAAGGTGCGCAGAACACGTCCGTCGGGAAGACGGGAAACCGTGCCCGTCTCCCACTCGGTCAGCATTTTCGACGTATCGAAGCCGTTCCTCTCTTCATCGACATTGCCGACCGTCATCATCGCGCCGTGGCTGGAGCCATGACCGGACAGATGGACTAAACCTTCCGTCCCCTGATGCGGCTTGCCGCCGCCATATCCGGGTTGATTGACTTCCTGCGCACTGCCTACAGCGGCAACGGCGGACCCGCCTGCGGCTGCAAGACCCGCTCCCAGAACCATACGTCGGCTCAGTCGTGTTCGCAGCCAATCGGAAATCTCGAACATACAACGTTCCTGCAATTGAGAACTATTCGCAACTTAGCAGCGGCTATAATTTGATGCAACGGCTTCATTCTCCGGCTCGGCACCCAGAAACCCCAATCGGGCAGGGATGCCATCGTTGGGACCTAAGTTGTCGCGATGTGCCTGCCACGTGTCCGCGGCGAAGAGACGACCATGCGAGGAAGTCAGTTCGGACGCGGCCCCCATAGAATGATTGCGGCGCCGACCAGGCAAACCGCAGCGCCCGTCGCGTCCCAGCGGTCGGGTCGTTGCGACTCAACCTTCCAAAGCCACAACAGCGACGCCCCGATGTAGATGCCGCCGTAGGACGCATAGGCACGGCCAGCGAAATCGCTGTCGATGCGTGTCAGAAGCCAGGCAAAGAGAGCGAGGCTGGCCATGCCCGGCACGAGCCAGAGCGGCGAGCGGTCAAGACGCAGCCAGGCCCAGAATGCGAAGCAGCCGGCAATTTCCGCCAGCGCGGCGCCGACATAGATTGCGAGCGTTGTCATCACGATGCCAGCGCCTCCAGCACCGGGCACTCCGGCACGTCTTCGCCAGAGCATTGCGCGGCGGTCGTCGCCAGCACCTTCTCGATCCGTTTCAGGTCGCCGATCTTGGCCCGGACATCAGCGAGGTGCCGCTCGGTCCGCTCCTTCACCTCGGCGCAGGTCTGCGTGCCGCCATCGACGAGGTTGAGCAGGCCGCGGATCTGCTCGACGGAAAAGCCGAGTTCGCGGGCGCGCAGGATGAAACGCAGTCGCGATACGTCGGCTTCGTCATAGACGCGGTAGCCGGACGCCGTGCGCGGCGGGTCGGGCATCATGCCGGTCTTCTCGTAATAGCGGATGGTTTCGAGATTGCAGCCCGTGCGCCTTGCCAGTTCGGCGCGCTGCAACCGCTTCCCGGAAACGTGATCGGCCATCTCCCAAAATTCCTCTTGAGTCTGTAGTTGCTACAGACCTTAGCTTGCTTTCGACTGAAATTCGAGGGCGAACCGTATGAGCGAGACAAAGACCGAAACCGTGGCGCTGGACGTGCCGACGCATGTGCCAGATAGGAAGAAGGGTTGGTTTGCCGCCGGCGGTGTCGTCGGCGCCATCCTGGCTTCGACCTGCTGCATTGCGCCGCTCCTACTGCTGATGCTCGGCGTATCGGGCGCGTGGATCGGCAACCTCACCGCGCTCGAGCCCTACAAGCCGATCTTTGCCGGCGTGGCGCTTGTCTTCATCGGCCTTGGGTTCCGGCAGGTCTATTTCAGGACCAGGCCCGCTTGCGAGGACGGATCCTACTGCGCTCGTCCCGAATCCGCCCTCATCACCAAGTCCGCCCTGTGGCTTTCGACGGCGCTGGTCGTCCTGGCGCTGACGATCAACTGGTGGGCACCGTTGTTCTATTAAGGAGAAGACCCGCATGAAACCAAACTTCATCATTGCAACCGGATTGATTGCTCTGGCCGCATCCGCGATGCCGTTCGTCGCGCCGACCCCTTCGCAGTTCCTTATTTCGGCGGCGCAGGCGGCTGAGACCGAACAGACCGCCACCTTCGACGTGCCGGGCATGACCTGTGCGCTCTGCCCCGTCACGGTCAGAAAGGCGATGGAAGGTGTCAAAGGCGTGAAACAAGTCGAGGTCGATTTCGAGGCGAGGATGGCGACCGTGGTGTTCGACCCCTCCGTGACGACCGTCGAAGCTATCGCCGCCGCCTCGGCCAATGCCGGATACCCAGCGCACCCGGCTGGAAGCTGAGCCGGTGGGCGAGCCATCTCACATGGGCCTCGGGCTGATCGGTATGGTCGTTGCGGCTCTATGCTGTATTGCCGTGCCCTTGGCCCTCTCGGCGGGCGGAGCGGGGCTCACCGCGTTCGCGGCCGGGCTCGACTACGCATGGATCGCGATTCCGATCCTGCTTGCAGGATTGGCGGCTTATCTCCTGTGGCGGCGGTTTGCGCAATGGACCGACAGAACCGAAGGGCACCATCGATGAACGATTGCTGCGCGCCGCGCGTTGACCGCACCTACGACCTTGCCGTTATCGGAGCAGGATCGGCCGGCTTCTCCGCCGCCATTACAGCGGCCGAACAGGGCGCGAGTGTCGCCCTCATCGGTCATGGCATGATCGGCGGCACCTGCGTCAATGTCGGCTGCGTGCCGTCAAAGACCATGATCCGTGCGGCGGAGGCGCTGCACGGTGCTCACGTTGCCGACCGGTTTCCCGGCCTTGAAGGCGAGGCGAATGTGTTGGACTGGTGTCGGTTGATCGGCGCCAAGGACGATCTCGTCGGAACGCTCAGGCAGAAGAAATATATCGACCTGCTGCCCGAATATAACGGCATTGCCTATCTCGAAGGCTCGGCGCGCCTGAACGGTCAGGGTGTTGTTGTCAACGGCACCGCCTTCTCGGCGGGCAAAATCATCGTCGCGACGGGGGCGTCGCCCGGCCTGCCCGACATTCCCGGCATCGCGGATGTCCCTTATCTCACCAGCACCACGGCCCTGGAACTGACCGATCAGCCGGCTTCGCTCATGGTCCTCGGCGGCGGATATGTCGGCTGCGAGTTGGCGCAGATGTTCGCACGGGCGGGAACCAAGGTCACCCTCGTGACCCGCACCCGCTTGCTGCCCGAGGCCGAGCCGGAAATCTCCGAGGCATTGACCCAATACCTGGCGGGCGAAGGGATCTCGGTTCTGACGGAGCTCTCCTATCGGGCGATCAAAGCCATCGAGAACGGTAACGAGTTGACCATAGAGCGCGACGGCCGGCGGGAACTCTTGACGGCGCAGCGTGTCCTCGTCGCGACCGGCCGCAGGCCCAATTCGGCCGGTCTCGGGCTTGAGGAAGCGGGGGTAAGGCTTTCGCCCAATGGCGGCATCGTCGTCGACGAGCGGATGCGCACCTCGAAGCCCGGCGTCTACGCCGCGGGCGACGTCACCGGCCGCGACCAGTTCGTCTACATGGCTGCCTATGGCGCAAAGCTCGCCACCCTCAACGCGCTCAACGGCGACAGCCTCGCCTACGACAGTACCGCCATGCCGTGGGTGACGTTTACCGATCCGCAGGTCGCGGGCGTGGGGCTGACCGAGAAGGCCGCCCGGGCCGCCGGATTCGAGCCCAAGACCTCAATCGTTCCCCTTGACCAGGTGCCTCGGGCGCTGGCTGCCCGTGACACGCGCGGGCTCATCAAGCTGGTCGCGGACCAAAAGACCGATCGCCTGCTCGGCGCCCAAATCCTGGCACCGGAGGGTGCGGACAGCATCCAGACCGCTGTCCTCGCCATCAAGCACGGTATGACGACCAAGGATCTCGCGGAAACGATCTTCCCGTATCTTACGACGGTCGAAGGACTGAAGCTCGCCGCGCAGGGCTTCGGCAAGGACATTGCAAAGCTTTCCTGCTGCGCGGGGTAATGTCCCCCAGGAGCTAACCCTTCTGTGCCCGGTATCGCTATTCGATGTTCTCACGCGAGCGCGCAGGAGCCGGGCCGGGGTTGGCATCAATTCCAGCCATGCGTGCATGCTGCGGTCAGACCAGGCGGCGGCGATGGCGTCTCAATGATCCAGGACTCGGAGATCCTACCGTAACCGTATTGTTCGATGATGTTGCCGAGTTCACCAAGAGAACAGAACGGGCGGAGCCGCAGCTCCGCCCGAGCGGCTCAGCCTAGAGCCGCCATCTGCAGTTCGGCCGCCTTGCGATCGACGGTCTGGCCGGGGTTCTCGACCTGGCGTTGGAAGGGCTTCCATGCTTCGCCGACGACTTCTTCATAGGCGGTGACGACGCCCTCGGCTGCGCAGCGAAGCGCATGGGCCTGAATGCCCATATCGGCCGCGAATTCGCGCTTGCGTTGAGCATTGCTGTCGAAACCGACAGGTCCGTCGAGATCCTCGTCACGAGCATCGTTGGCCGACTTCGCGGTCGCGTCTCGGGCTTCAGAGACCGCCCGGGAATAGAACTGGCCGGCGCCGTGAGCAGAACCGACATAGGAACCGACGATGCGCTGCAGATGGATCTGCATGGCGCGGTCGCCGAGGCCTTCCTTCAGGGATTCGGCCGTGTCGACAATGATCTTGTGGTGGAGATCGCGGATGCCGTCGCTGTCGATGACGGGAAGGCCGAAACTTTCGGAAATGAGGGAGGCCTGGGCGCTGTCCGGGCATGCGAGCCGGACCATTTCGAGGGAAGCGCCCTTGCGGAGCTGGACGACCTTGCCGGATTGACGGGAGGAACGAGCGTTGCTGGTCATGTGAGGTCCTTTCCTTCACGGTTTGACCGAAGGCTCGAGCCGGCCCCTGCCGGCCCTCCCTTCGGGCGCGGGCAAAAGAAACCGGCGGAAGGACGGGGGCTTCAGGGTCCGCACGGACCGGGACGAGCGAACCTGTCCTGCGGGCCAGCAGGGCTTATCAAGCCCTCGCGCAGTCCCGCGGGACCGGTTTGGCGAGGATGGTCCATGCGGCCGCACCGCGGCGCGTCAGCGGCCTTGAAGGCTCCGGCCGCCGGTTTACGACCGCGACCAGAACCGAAGGGAGGCCTGCAGGGGTAGCTTTCCACCGGCGCCCAACTTTAAGGAAATGACCGGGCCCGCCGCACACGCTCCTGCCGTCACAATGCGGCATGCACATCCACTTTGGCGGTCGTCCCGTTGGTACTGGCCTTTGCCCTGACGGCGAGAATTGCCCGCTCCTGCCGGGTGAGCTTACGACTGAGGGCCTCGATTTCACCGCGCCGCTCGAAGCTCAGCTGGTCGACGCAGGCCCTGAACGTGGCTTCATCGGACCGTGTCCAGCACGATCCTCCGCGGGGATGTCTTCGGGCCTTGGCCTTGGCTGTCGTGGTCATGCGTTCCGCCCTGGCCGATATCTGGCGTTCGATTCGTTCGAGATGCGCCCTTGTCTGACGGTGTGCCGCTTGCATCCGACCAAGCAGATCCGTTCCTCTGGGGACAGTCACGCTACCCTCTCCGCATCGCGAGCCGACGCCAAGACCTCTTTCAGCTCGGCTTCGGGATAGCCGTGCCGGGTGAGCCAGTCTTTGGCGGCGCTGCGGTTTGCGGCGAGATGGACCAGCTCCCCGAGCTCGCCCGGCCGGCTCATGACGAGGACCGACCCGGGTTCCGGCTGTTCGCACACGGTGCAGGCGCGCGGCGTATTCACGTCGCAGGTCTTGTGAACACGCATGACGATCGTGCCGTTGGATCCGAAATCGCCCTCATGCAGGGTGAAGGAAGCGGGGATCGTATGGGCACCCCGCTCGACCGCCGCGCGTTTGCAGATCAGCCGGCCGGCCCCGTTGCGGTTTTTCCAGTCGGCGAGCTTTCTGCGGTGACGCTCCGGCGGCCGCGGCGTTCCGTCGGAATAGGTGATGATCGCGCCGATCGGCGCATGGTCGAAGATGAGCTTGGCGGACATGTTGTCCTCCTGTTCTGTTGCGTGGAAACGAAAGCGCCGCCGGACTGTGCCGGCGGCGTGATCTGCGTTCAGAAAGGAAGAAGACCGCTATTCGGCGGCTTCGCGGAAACCTTCGGAGACGGCATCCGGGTCGATGTCGGCCTCCTCCGGGTCCTCGACTGAGCCGTCGACGCCCCCGGTGTCTTCGTCCTCAACGATCTCGTTATGGGCCTTCCAGTCGGCGAGTTCGTTGGCGTCGGGCGCGAACAGCGCTGAGCCGTGGACGAAGCGTTCTTGGCTGAAATGCTGGACGAGCGCGGCGCGGGTGTCGCGGACCTTGTTGCGCGGCAGCACCGAAGTGTCCGCGCAAACAGCTTCGAGGGCCTGCCGGGAGAGGCACAGGAGGAAGTTTTCGGTTCCCATGTTGGGCAGGAAGCTGTCGGCCCCGACGACGGCGCCGGCGATCCGCGAGACGATGCCGCTGTTCGACATGTTGCGGCGGCACGACAGCACCTCGATCAGCACCGAGCGGACCGCGACGCGCAGCGTATCGGTGTCGAATGCGAGATTACCGGTCTCATCGACGAGGTTGGCGGCATGAGGCGCGATCTGGCTGCGGAACGACCCCGTATTGCCTGACCCGCTATCGACGCGGACGTTCTGCCCGGCAAAGGCGATGACGAGCAGCGCCATCAGCGTGTCGTCCTCGATCGGCGCGCGTAGAAGCGCTTCGTGAAGCGCGTCGGTCCGGAAATCGCCGATCATGTCCTGGCCCTTCTGGGTGACATCGGGGCGCTGCGCGGGCGCGACGGCACCACCCTCGCCACCCTTGCCTTTCGCCGTCTTCGGATCGGGCATGCGGTAGACGACCGACTGCACCTTGCCCTCACGGTCGAGATACATCGCCGTATGGTCGGACTTCTTGGGCTTGCCGTAGACGCGCTCGGCCTTCTTCGGCAGTTCCGGCTGGCCCCAATTGCTGGACTCGGTGATCATGCCGTTCTTCGGCAGATTGTTGGTCATCCACTCCTGCTGGGCGCCGAGGAACGCCTCGACATCGGTCGTATAGCGGCTGTCCTCGTCCGCGGGCGCGAAGAGGTCCTCGACCCATGCGATGCCGTAGGCCTTGGCCAGTTCATCGTCGAAGCTGGCGTCACGGGCATACATGCGGGTCTTGGAAAGGCCGTTGGCGACCGACCACCACGACGTGGGCTCGTTTTTCTTGGGCTTGTGGGCCTTCCAGACCTCCTTCTGATCGGCGATCGAGGCTGCGGCGATCGTCCTGAGCTGCCGCTCGTCCGGCATGTCGCCCTTCGCCATCTGGTCGAGCATGGCGGGAAGCACATTGGCGAGAAGCCGCAGCTTCTTGATCTGGCGAACCGACAGCGACAGCGCCGCGGCGATGCCTTCCTCGGTCCAGCCGAGCGCGACAAGCCGCTCGATCGCTCGCCACTGGTCGACGGGATTGAGCGGTTCGCGAGCGATATTCTCGACCATGGAGCGCATGGCGCCGCCATCATCGGCGGCATCGGTCACGATGACCTCGATCTCCTCGAGCTCGGCCGCGATCGCGCCCTTGGTGCGGCGATGACCGGCCTGGATGATGAAGCCGTTGCCGCCATCGGCTTCGGGGGAAACGACAGGCGGCTGGATGATTCCGACGGCCTTGATGGTCGCGGCGAGCAACGCGTCGCCCTGCGGCGTGGATTTGGACTTGCGGGCGTCGTCGGGATTGTCCTTCAGCGCGCGCGGATCGATCTTGATGATATGCATGAGAAGCTCCTATTCACGATTGTGGGCCTGGCATGCCGCCGGCTCCCTTTCTCGTCTTCTTCTCGAAGACATCCCCGGGACCGCGGAGCGGGCGGGCCGGCGCAACTGCGGCCGAGCGTCCCTGCCCGGCCGGACGAGCGGGGCTGGAAAGCCCTGCGAAGGACGACGGGCCGGGATGGCGCAGGCGGCGGTTGAGCGTCAGCGTCACCGGGCAGACCGTTCTGCGACCGGTCCCTTCCCTTCTCAGGCCGCCTCCATGGCCTTCTTTCCCTCCTTCAGGACCTCGTCCGCCAGATCGGCCTCGATGGCATCGAGCTGCCGGCGTTTGTCGGCAAGCTCGTCCTCGAAACCGAATTCCCCGCCCTGGCGGGACTGGTAGGAGGCAAGCCGGCGCTTGGCGTCGTCGAGCCGGAACCGATATTGCGACCGCTCGTCCTCAAAACCGGCGAGGACATGCTCGATGCGCGAGACGGCGCCGAGCGGCGTGACGGTCAGGGCCAGATCGATGTCCGTCTCCACGCCGGTCCGTGCGAGCACGACGTCGTATTGGAATTCGTCGTTGCCGAGGCGCTGGCCGGAGAAGACAAGATCGAAGCCGCCGATCCTGCCGATGGTCTTTTCGTCTTCCTCCCGTAGATGCACGAGGGTCATGACTTCCTTCATCAGCGCCCGGCCGGCGGGCTTGCGGTCGGAAAAGGACTGCCCGGCAATTGTCATGGCGAAGGCGTCGGCTGTCGTTGGAATCCGGCGCTCAATATCCCTGCCGATCTCGGCGATCCGCCGCGTGTCGTGTTCGATGTCGCGTTCGGCGTTGCGGATCTGCCGGCGGACGGCGAAGAGATCGTCGCGATGCGCCGCGCGCAAGCGTTCGAGCCGGGCAATGTCGGCTTCTAACCCGGCTTTCTGCATCAGGCGCCGATCGCCTGACGCAATGGCCTTGGCCATGGCGAACTGGTTGGCCTGGCCCTCACCCAGATCTTCAAGCCGGCGCACGGAGGTGTCGCCGGAGAGCGCCGCGGCGATGAAGCGGGCCTTGCGCTCGTTGTTCTGCCACATCTGCGCGTCCATCGACCCTTCGGTGGCGTAGGCGAAGATGTCGATCTCGTCATGCTGGTTGCCCTGCCGCTCGATGCGGCCCTCGCGCTGTTCGATCTGCGAGGGGAGCCAGGGAACGTCGAGATGATGCAGCGCCTTGAGGCGAAGCTGCGCGTTGACGCCTGTGCCCATGGTTTCCGACGAGCCGATCAGGAAGCGGACCTTGCCGGCATTGACGTCGGCAAAGAGCCGGTGCTTCGCCTCGGTCTTCTTGTAATCCTGCATGAAGGCAATCTCGGAGGCCGGAACGCCGAGCCGGACGAGCTCGTCGCGGATCCAGCGATAGGCGGAGAAGCCGCGTGATTTCTCGACGCTGATCGTGCCGAGATCGGAGAAGATCATCTGCGCCGCGCCGGGCAGGTCGAAGGGTTTTCCGTCGCGGGTCAGATATTCGTTCTGACCCGTCTCGCGCCAGATGCGCAAAGCGTTGGCGATCAGCTTGTTGAGTTTGTTATCCGGCTCGTTGTCATTGTCGGGGTCGACCAGGCGGAGATCGATCGCCGCATGGCGGCCATCGGTGATGACGGAAAGCAGGATGTCGTCGCCGGGCTGGGCCGGCCCCTCGCGTTTCTCGATCGCCTTGATCCGGGCCTCGAGGACTTGCTGATAGAGCTTGAAGTCATCCGTCGGCTTGGCGGTGACGATCTGGCGTTTGCCGGTCGAAACGGCGGGGATTTTCACATATTGCTTAAGATCCTCCGGCAGCACGACATCGGCGAAGGAGCGGAACATGGCGATCAGCTCGGGCACATTGACGAAGGTCGCAAAGCGCGAGATGGGCTTGTATTTGCCCGACGGCTGCAATTCGAGTTCGGTCGCCACATCGCCGAAGGTCGAGGCCCAGGCATCGAACTCATGCAGACCCCGCTCTTTCAGGGCCTCGAATCCGAGGAAGCGCTGCACCGAGAACATCTCGCCGAGCGTGTTGGTGATCGGCGTCCCCGAGGCCAGCACCAGTGCGCGGCCCGGGTTCTTCGTTTCGATGAACCGGGATTTGACATAGAGTTCCCAGGCCCGCTGCGAGCCGTTCGGATCGACGCCTTTGAGCGTCGACATGTTGGTCGCAAAGGAGAGCTTGCGGAACTCCTGCGCCTCGTCGACGATGATCTGGTCGACACCAATCTCCGAGATGGTCAGGAGATCGTCCTTGACCGAGCCGAGCGCCTCCAGCCGGTCGCGCAATCCCTCCTTCAGCCGCTCCAGCCGCTTGCGCGACACCCGATCGTCGCTTTCGACCCGGGTGAGCAGGTCCTCATAGAGCGTGAGTTCGTCCTCGATCATCTGCCGCTCGAAGGCGGCGGGGACGGCGACGAACTTGAACGCCGAATGGGTGATGATGATCGCGTCCCATGTGGCAGTTGCAGCACGCGACAGGAACCGGTGCCGCTTGTCTTTGGTGAAATTGGTCTCGTCGGCGACGAGGATGCGCGCGGTCGGATAAAGCGCCAGGAACTCGCGGGCGGCCTGCGCCAGACAATGACCGGGGACGACCAGCATGGCTTTCGAGATCAGGCCGAGCCGGCGCTGTTCCATGATGGCGGCCGCCATCGTCATCGTCTTGCCGGCCCCGACGGCATGCGCCAGATAGGTCGCGCCCGACGAGATGACCCGCCAGATGCCCCGCTTCTGGTGTCCATAAAGAACAAAGGCGCCAGAGGCGCCCAGCAGCTGCAGATGCTCCCCGTTAAAGGATCTCGGCGCGATATTGTTGAAGGTGTCATTATAGACGCGCGCAAGCCGGTCGGTGCGGTCGGGATCCGACCAGACCCATGTCTGGAAGGCCGTCTTGATCTTGGTGAGCTTCTCCTTGGCCGCCTCGGTGTCGACGACATTGAGAACCCGCCGCTCGCTGTCGCCGTCCCTGATCGTGTCGAAGATCTGCGGGATACGACTGTTGAGCGCATCGGAGAGCAATTCGCCGGCGTGCCGGCGCTTGGTGCCCCATTCCGACGTGCCCTCGGCACGGTAGGCGAGCATGCGCGCATCGACCGTCCAGGAGGCGAGTTCCGGCATGTGTCGGATCGTGATGTCCGTGCCCATCGTCTCCTTGACGAAGTCGACGACATCGGAAGCGGGAATCCATGGCGCACCAAGCCGCGCGGTGATCTCGGATGGGCTCAAGTCTGAAGGCTGCACGCCTTCGAGCGCCTCGACATTGCGGCTGTAGGCCGGGTCGAGCTCGGCGGCAGCCTCGGCGATCGCCAGCTTGTCGCGCACGGGACCGGAAAGATAGGCGTCGGACGTCTGCCATGACCCATCCGCCGGATCGCGATAGATCGCGCTGCCAAGTTCCTCGATGACCGTCTCGCGGTCTTCATGCAAGAGCTCGGCGATATGGTCGGGATCGACATGACCGCGCTCGTTGAGGACGACGGCGAGCGCATCGGCGGCACTGGTGATCACGGGCAGCGATGGCGGGGCGATGACCCGCTCGGAAAAGATCGGGCCGGGCTTCGCGGTATCCGTATCGAGATCGTAGGTCTCGATCGAGGCGACCAGCCAGCAGTCCGGATCGTCGAGGAAGGGCTGCAGGTTCGGGCGCCGATGCCTCTCGCGCGTCTCGCCGGTCTCATCGCTCTCGGTGATCGACACCCTGGTGTGATTGATCGGCCCGAAGTCGCGGACGAAGCTCGACCAGGCGATGCGCAGCTTCACCTGCAGGTCGCGCCACGGCTGATCGGTCTCCTGGGCCTTCAGGACCGCGCGCACGGCGTCCCGCACCGGGATCAGCTTCCGGACGATGTTGATCTGTTTTTCCGAAAACCCTTCGCCGGATCGGCCTTTACGGACAGGAACCGGAGCGGGCTGGCCGTCGAGCACCTGCATGAGGCCCCTCGCGGCATCGAAGACAAAGCTGCCCTCCCGGACATGCGCGTCTTCGGGTCTGGCGATATCGGTCGGCGTCCCGCAAAGCTCGAGATCAAAGTCGATTGCACCGGGCTCGCCGTCATAAAGGGCTTCCGGAAGGGAGAGGATGGCCGCGTCCAGATCCGCCGCGAGGTCGCCGTCACCGGCCAGGCAGGTGTAGGCTTCGCCGAAGGGACCGGATGTGGTCGCGTGGCGGCCAAGGACATGATCGGGGTGATCGGCGAACCAGCGATTGACCCTGATGCCTTCACTGTCCTCGCTCGCGGAAGCGACC
>SWBZ01000145.1_pt1 | contig 29432 bp, 39 predicted proteins | sample 4693031 | NCBI WGS metagenome assembly SWBZ01 (sample SAMN10267274, study PRJNA491770) | bioreactor metagenome | isolation source: DHS bioreactor inoculated with | place: Japan: off Shimokita Peninsula
GCGGACGCACCGTCGGCGCCGGCGTCGTCGCCTCCGTAACCGCTTGATTTTTCTGGCAGCCCTTCGGGGCTGCCTTGTTTCTCTTCTGGAGTGGCCAGAGTAATGGAAAACCAAAATATCCGCATCCGCCTGAAGGCATATGATCATCGTGTACTCGATGCGTCGACAGGTGAAATTGTAAATACGGCGAAGCGCACGGGCGCCCAGGTTCGCGGGCCTATTCCGTTGCCGACGCATATCGACAAATATACGGTCCTTCGTGGTCCGCATATTGACAAGAAGTCGCGTGAGCAGTTCGAAATCCGGACGCACAAGCGCCTCCTCGATATCGTTGAGCCGACACCGCAGACGGTGGATGCACTCATGAAGCTGGACCTCGCCGCAGGCGTCGACGTGTCCATCAAGTTGTTGGGGTGATCGCAATGCGTAGTGGATTGATCGCAAAGAAACTGGGGATGACCCGGGTTTTCGCGGAAGACGGGACCCATATTCCGGTAACCGTTCTGGCCGTCGATAACTGTCAGGTCGTTGCCCATCGTACCGCCGAAAACCATGGCTATAACGCCCTGCAGCTCGGTGTTGGCAAGGCGAAAGTCAAGAATGTCACCAAGGCGATGCGCGGCCATTTCGCGAAGGCCGAGGTCGAGCCGAAAATGAAGCTTGCCGAATTCCGCATTCAGGACGACGCGTTTGTCGACGTCGGCGCGGAACTGACGGCGGATCATTTCGTGCCGGACCAGTTTGTTGACGTCGTCGGCACCAGCATCGGTAAGGGCTTCGCGGGCGCCATGAAACGGCACAACTTCGGTGGCATGCGTGCCTCTCATGGTGTGTCCGTATCCCATCGCGCCCATGGTTCCACCGGTCAGTGTCAGGATCCGGGCAAGGTCTTCAAGGGGAAGAAGATGGCCGGTCATCTTGGTGCGGCGCGGGTGACGACGCAGAATTTGAAAGTGGTTTCGACGGACAAGGATCGCGGACTGGTTCTCCTCAGAGGAGCGGTTCCGGGGGCCAAGGGGTCCTGGGTTTATGTCGCCGATGCAGTCAAGAAGGCACGGCCGGACAATGCGCCTTACCCGGCGGCATTTGTCGCCAAGGGTGGTGCTGCGGATCCGGTCGGGAACGTCGCCGAGGCGGATGCGCCTGTCGATGAGACCGCCGTTGCCGATACCGCGACGGAAGAGTAAAGGACGGCTGAAATGAAGGTAAATGTAATCAACCTCGAGAATAAGAAGGCCGGCGATATCGAGCTTGCCGATGAGGTCTTTGGCCTGGCGCCGCGGGCGGATCTTCTGCAGCGCATGGTGCGGTACCAGCTGGCGGCTCGCCGGGCGGGTACGCACAAGATCAAGGGTGTCGCGGAAGTATCCGGCACCGGCCAGAAGCCGTTCAAGCAGAAAGGTACCGGCCGCGCCCGTCAGGGACAGAAGCGGGCGCCGCATCAGCGGGGCGGCGGTGTCGCGCATGGTCCGGTTGTCCGCAGCCACGCCCATGACCTGCCGAAAAAGGTTCGCAAGCTGGCGCTCAAGACCGCGCTGTCAACCAAGCAGGCTGAAGGCAAGCTGGTGATCGTCGACGAGTTGAAAGCCAAGGATGTGAAAACCAAGTTGATGGCCGGAAAATTCAAGGCGCTCGGCTGGGATTCGGCGTTGATCGTCGATGGCGCGGAAATGGAAAAGAATTTTGCGCTTTCCGCCCGCAACCTGCCCAAAGTGGATTTGCTGACGTCAACCGGCGCCAATGTCTATGACATTCTGCGCCGTGACACTCTCGTGCTGACGAAAAGCGCAGTGGAAAGCCTGGAGGCTCGACTGAAATGAACCAGGAAAATCTTTATGACATCCTGCTTGGCCCGGTTGTGACTGAAAAGTCGACGATGGGGTCGGAGTTTAATCAGGTGACATTCCGTGTCGCTCTGGATGCGACGAAACCTCAGATCAAGGAAGCAGTTGAAAAACTGTTCGATGTCAAGGTCACGAACGTGAACACCAACCGCACCAAGGGTAAGGTAAAGCGTTTCCGGGGCCATATCGGCAAGCGGTCTGATTACAAGAAGGCAGTTGTGACCCTTGCCGAGGGTCAGGCCATCGATGTGACGGCGGGGATTTAAACTATGGCGTTGAAGAACTACAAACCGACGACACCTGCGCAGCGGGGGCTGATCCTTGTTGATCGCTCGGACCTGCACAAGGGAAAGCCGGTCAAGGCCCTTACCGAGGGATTGTCCGGGAATGGCGGTCGCAATAACTACGGCCGGATCACCGCGCGTCGCCGCGGCGGCGGGCACAAGCGGACCTACCGTATCGTGGATTTCAAGCGGAACAAGTTTGACGTCCCGGCAACGGTGGAGCGGCTTGAGTATGACCCGAACCGGTCGGCCTTTATCGCATTGATCCGCTATGAAGATGGCGAGCAGGCCTATATCCTAGCGCCGCAGCGTGTTTCCGCGGGCGACAAGGTGGTTTCGGGCACCAATGTCGACATCAAGCCGGGCAATGCCATGCCGATGAAGAATATGCCGGTCGGCACCATCGTCCATAACGTGGAGATGAAGCCGGGCAAGGGCGGGCAGCTGGCACGTGCAGCAGGCACCTATGTGCAGCTGATCGGTAAGGACGCGGGCTATGCGCAGCTTCGTCTTGCCTCCGGCGAGCAGCGGATTGTTCCCGGCGAATGCCTGGCGACGGTCGGCGCCGTGTCCAATCCGGACCAGAAGAACATCAAGCTGGCGAAGGCAGGCCGGTCGCGCTGGCTCGGCAAGCGTCCGTCGGTTCGCGGTGTCGCAATGAACCCTGTCGATCATCCGCATGGCGGTGGTGAAGGCCGGACCTCCGGTGGTCGCCATCCGGTATCTCCATGGGGTGTGCCGACGAAGGGTAAACGGACTCGGTCAAACAAGTCCACGGATAAAATGATCATGCGGCGCCGTCCGCTGAAGCGGAAGAAGTAGGAGCGCTCTATGGCACGTTCTGTTTGGAAAGGCCCTTTTGTCGACGGTTATCTGCTGAAGAAAGCGGAAACCGCGCGCGAAGGCGGCAGAAAACAAGTAATCAAGACCTGGTCTCGCCGGTCGACGATCCTCCCGCAGTTTGTGGGGCTTACCTTTGGCGTTTACAACGGCCAGAAGTTTGTTCCCGTGCTGGTGGACGAAGACATGGTGGGCCACAAGTTCGGGGAGTTTTCTCCCACGCGGACATATTACGGCCATGCGGCCGATAAAAAGGCTCGGAGAAACTAATCATGGGTAAGCAGTCTCTCAAGCGGCAATTGAAAGATACGGAAGCCCGCGCCGTCGGTAACCGCATCCGCGTAAGTCCGCAGAAATTGAACCTCGTAGCGGGCCTTATTCGCGGCAAGTCAGCAGAGGCGGCGTTGACGGAGCTCACTTTCTCGAAACGGGGCATCGCACCGGAAGTCAAGAAAGTGCTGCAGTCGGCAATTGCCAATGCGGAAAACAATCATCAGCTGGACGTGGATCAGCTGTATGTCTCGGAAGCTCATGTCGGCAAGTCCTTGGTGATGAAGCGCATGCGGCCGCGGGGACGCGGGCGGGCAAGCCCAATTCTGAAACCTTTCAGCAATATCACGATTGTTGTTCGTGAGCGCGAGGAGCAAGAGTAATGGGTCAAAAAGTAAATCCAATTGGCCTCAGGGTCGGTATTAACCGGACATGGGATTCGCGCTGGTACGCGAAGGATGATTACGCGAAGCTGCTGCATGAAGACGTGCGCATTCGCGCCTATCTGGAAAAACAGCTGGAGCAGGCAGGCATCAGCAAGATCGTGATCGAACGCCCCGCGAAAAAGGCGCGCGTCACCATCCATTCGGCCCGTCCCGGCGTGATCATCGGCAAGAAGGGCGCGGATATTGAAAAGCTGCGCTCCGCCATTGCCAAGATGACGAATTCCGAGGTGCATCTCAATATCGTCGAAGTCCGCAAGCCGGAAATTGACGCGAAGCTTGTCGCCGAGAATATCGGTCAGCAGCTGGCGCGCCGCGTGTCCTATCGCCGGGCGATGAAGCGCGCCGTTCAGTCAGCGCTTCGTCTTGGCGCCGAAGGCATCCGGATCAACTGCGCCGGCCGGCTTGGCGGTGCGGAAATTGCCCGGACGGAATGGTATCGCGAAGGCCGTGTGCCGCTGCATACGCTGCGGGCGAATATCGACTATGGAACCGCTTCGTCTTTGACCACCTATGGGATCATCGGGATCAAGGTCTGGATCTATAAAGGCGAGATTCTGGAGCATGATCCGATGGCCCAGGACAAGCTGATGGAAAAACAACAGGCGGGTGGCCGCCCTGCGGGCCGCTCCGGCGGTCGGCGTAACTAAGTAAAGGGGTGATGTCATGCTTCAACCGAAGCGCACAAAATTTCGCAAAGCCCATAAAGGGCGCTTGAAGGGCGTAGCAACTTCGGGTACAACGCTGAACTTCGGCGCTTATGGCCTGAAAGCTGTTGAGCCCGGGCGTATTACCGCGCGGCAGATCGAGGCAACTCGGCGTGCGGTGACCCGTCATATCAAACGTGCTGGACGTGTCTGGATTCGCATCTTCCCGGATGTTCCCGTATCCAAAAAACCCACCGAAGTCCGGATGGGTAAGGGTAAGGGATCGCCGGAATACTGGATGGTCCGCGTGCAGCCCGGAAAAATTATGTTCGAACTGGACGGTGTTCCGCTCGAGATTGCCCGCGAGGCGTTCGAGAGAGGATCGGCCAAACTGCCGATCAAGACCCGTTTCGTGACCCGTCTTGGTGAAGGGGATTGACCATGAAAGCACAGGATTTACTGGGCAAAACGGCTGATGAGCTGAAAGCGGAACTGCTTCAGCTGAAGAAGGAGCAGTTCAATCTGCGCTTCCAGAAAGCCAGTGGCCAATTGGAAAATACGGCGCGCCAACGCCAGGTGCGGCGGGATATCGCCCGCATCAAAACCGTGATGTCAGCTAACGCTGCGTCTTAGGAGAGAGAAAGATGCCAAAGCGTATCCTGCAAGGAACCGTTGTCAGCGACAAGAATGACCAGACTGTCGTTGTCAAAGTCGATCGTCAAGTGATGCATCGGCTGTACAAGAAATACATAGGCAAGTCGAAGAAGTACCATGCCCATGACGCGAAGAACCAGTTCAAGGTAGGCGACACCGTCCGTATTCAGGAATGTGCCCCCTATTCGAAGCTGAAGCGTTGGGAAGTCCTTTAACGTCGCTTAAGTAGCAAGTGTTGATACCAAACAAAGGTAAACGACTATGATTCAGATGCAAACCAACCTGGATGTCGCCGACAACTCCGGCGCGAGGCAGGTGCAGTGCATTAAGGTTTTGGGCGGCTCCAAACGGAAAACCGCTTCTGTCGGTGACGTGATTGTCGTCTCCGTGAAGGAAGCCATTCCGCGCGGCCGTGTCAAAAAAGGTGACGTGCAGAGAGCCGTCATCGTGCGCACGAAAAAGGAAATCCGCCGCCCTGACGGGACGGCGATTCGCTTCGATTCCAACGCCGCTGTGCTGATCAACAAGCAGGGCGAGCCGGTCGGGACCCGTATTTTCGGCCCGGTCACGCGTGAGCTGCGGAGCAAAAACTACATGAAGATTATTTCCCTTGCGCCGGAGGTTCTCTAATGGCTGAAAAATTCGCAGTGAAAAAGGGCGACAAGGTTGTCGTTCTCACGGGCAAGGACAAGGGCCGTTCCGGCGAGGTGCTGAGCGTTCTTCGCAAGGACCGCCGCGTGCTCGTTTCCGGTATCAATATGGTCAAACGCCATACCAAGCAGAGCCAGACGGACCAGGGTGGCATCGTCGAGAAAGAGGCGGCGATCCATATTTCGAATATTGCCCTGCAGGATCCGAAAGACGGTAAGGCAACCCGGGTAGGTTACAAAACTCTTGATGACGGCCGGAAAGTTCGCTTCGCCAAGCGCTCCGGCGAAGTCATTGATATTTAAGGGGCAGTTCGATGACGACGCCAAGACTTAAAACGCTTTATAATGAAATGCTGCGTCAGCAGCTTCAGGACAAGTTCGCCTACAAGAACGTGATGGAGATCCCCAAGCTGGAGAAGATCGTCATCAACGTCGGGTGCGGCGAAGCGGTCGCCGATTCCAAGAAAATTAAATCGGTCGAAAGCGAGCTTGCCAAGATTTCCGGACAGAAGCCGGTTGTCACCAGCGCCAAGAAATCCATCGCGACGTTCAAGCTTCGCGAAGGGATGCCGATCGGTGCCAAGGTGACGCTGCGCAAGAACCAGATGTATGAATTTCTGGACCGGTTGATCAACATCGCGCTCCCGCGGGTGCGTGATTTCCGCGGTGTGTCCGCAAAGAGCTTCGACGGACGTGGTAACTACGCCATGGGCCTGAAGGAGCAAATCGTCTTCCCGGAAATCCATTACGATGATGTAACGGATGTAAGGGGAATGGATATCGTGATCTGTACGACAGCGAAAACCGACGAGGAAGCCCGCGAGCTTCTCAGCGGTTTCAGCATGCCGTTCAAGATCAATTGATCCAAGGAGTTAATTGAAATGGCTAAGAAAAGTGCTGTCGAAAGAGACCTGAAGCGCCGCCGCATGGCTGACAAATATGCAGCCAAACGGGCGGAGTTGAAGGCGATCAGCAAGAACGAAGAGCTGCCGCAGGAAGAGCGTTTTGCCGCCCGCCTGAAGCTGGCCGCGTTGCCGCGGAACTCTTCGAAGACCCGTCTTCGCAACCGTTGCGAACTGACCGGTCGTCCGCGCGGTGTGTACCGTAAATTGAAACTTTCCCGTATCGGCCTGCGCGACATGGCGTCCAATGGCCAGATTCCGGGCATGGTCAAGTCGAGCTGGTAGGGAGATAGAGAGATGTCTTTAAGTGATCCCCTCGGCGATATGCTGACCCGTATCCGTAACGGTCAGCGGGCCATGAAAAGCTCCGTCACGAGCCCGTCTTCGAAACTGCGCCTGAATGTGCTTGAAGCACTGAAGCGCGAAGGTTTCATCCGCGGCTATGAAGTGTCGGAAAAGGAAAAGGGCAAGCCCGAAATCACCATTGAACTGAAATATTATCAGGGCAGGGGCGTGATCGAGCATGTCAGCCGGGTTTCCAAGCCGGGCCGCCGGATTTATTCGGGCGTGAAGGAGCTGCCGACGATTCGCAATGGTCTCGGCGTTGCCATCCTTTCCACTCCGAACGGCGTTTTGTCGGACAACGAAGCACGCGAAGCCCATGTCGGCGGCGAAGTGCTTTGCAAACTGTACTAGGAGGTATCATGTCTCGAATTGGAAAACATCCGGTGACGATCCCTTCAGGTGTTGATGTCCAGCTTTCCGGCAGCGACGTAACGGTAAAGGGCAGCAAGGGCGTGATGAACATGACCTTTGTCGATGATGTCATCGTCGATCGTGAAGACGATAAAATCTGGGTCAAACCGCGTAACGACAGCGCGCGTGGCCGTCAGATGTGGGGTATGCAGCGCACGTTGCTGAGCAACCTGGTCGAAGGCGTCTCGAACGGCTTTACGAAAACGCTCGAGGTTGTTGGCGTTGGTTACCGCGCGGCGGTTCAGGGCAAGACGTTGAAGCTGAACCTCGGGTTCAGCCATGACGTGGATTTCCCGATCCCCGACGGGATTGAGATCAAGTGCCCGTCACCGACCGTGATTGAAATTTCCGGCGCAGATAAGCAGCAGGTTGGCCAGGTTGCGGCCGTTATCCGCTCCTATCGGAAACCGGAGCCTTACAAAGGCAAGGGTGTCAAATATGCGGATGAATATATCTTCCGCAAAGAAGGCAAGAAGAAGTAGGAACCGACCATGGCAAATTCAAAAGAGTTGTTCGACCGCCGTCGGCGGAGAAACCGGACCCAGCTTCGCAAGGTGTCTTCTGGCCGTCCGCGGCTTTCCGTACACCGGACGTTGCAACAGATTTATGTGCAGGTCATCGATGATGCACAGGGCAAGACCCTGGCGTCGGCCTCCACACTTGAAAAGGATCTGCGCAGCAAGCTGAAAAGCGGCGGCAACGTTGCGGCTGCAGCGGAAATCGGCAAGCTGATTGCCGAGCGGGCGATCAAGGCCGGCGTTAAGGAAGTCGCATTCGATCGCGGCGGTTACAAATATCATGGCCGGGTCAAAGCCCTTGCCGATGCTGCCCGCGAGGGCGGCTTGTCCTTCTAGGGGAATTGACGATGTTGAGACCTGAGCAAAGTGAAAAAGGCGATTCAGAATTCGTCGATAAGCTGGTTTACATTAACCGTGTAGCCAAGGTGGTAAAGGGCGGCCGTCGGTTCGGCTTTGCGGCGCTTGTTGTTGCCGGCGATCAGAAAGGCCGCGTTGGCTATGGTCACGGCAAGGCCCGCGAGGTTCCGGAAGCGATCCGCAAGGCTACCGAAGCAGCAAAACGCAACATGGTTCGCGTGCCGCTGCGCGAGGGCCGGACGCTGCATCATGACGTGCAGGGTCGTTTCGGTGCGGGCCGCGTGGTTCTTCGCTCCGCTCCGGCCGGTACCGGCATCATTGCCGGTGGTCCGATGCGTGCCGTGTTCGAAACCCTGGGTGTGCAGGATGTGGTGACGAAGTCGATCGGCACCTCCAACCCCTACAACATGGTGAAGGCGACGTTCGAGGCCCTCAAGGCAATGAGCTCGCCCCGCATGGTTGCCGCGAAACGCGGCAAGAAGGTTTCCGAGGTTGTCGGCCGCCGCGGCGCCGAGGCAGGAAAGGAATAGGTCGATGGCTAAAGCAACGATCAAAGTCACTCAGACGGGCAGCCCCATCGGCCGCCCGAAGAACCAGCGGGCGACGCTCGTCGGTCTGGGTCTGAATAAAATGCACCGTACGGTCGAGCTTGAGGATACCCCCGCCGTTCGCGGTATGATCCGCAAGGTGAATCATCTGGTACAGGTTGACGAAGCCTGACAGGGCTCAGCCGGTCTGATTTAAGGAATATTGAACATGCGTTTGAATCAACTTGCCGACAACGAAGGCGCCAGCAAAAAACGGATGCGCGTTGGTCGCGGTATCGGTTCCGGAAAGGGTAAAACCTCCGGATCGGGCCAGAAGGGTCAGAAGTCGCGGTCCGGCGTCGCCATCAAGGGATTTGAAGGCGGCCAGATGTCGATTTATCGCCGGCTGCCGAAGCGGGGCTTCAAGAATATCTTCAGCAAGAACTTCGCCGTGGCCAATCTCGGCCGGGTGCAGGCTGCGATTGACGCCGGCAAACTCGATGCGAAGGCAACCGTTACCGCGGCGACGCTGCAAGAAGCCGGTGTCGTCGGGAAAATTGGTGACGGCGTCCGTCTCCTTGCAAAAGGCGAATTGAAGGCCAAATTAAACTTTGAAGTTGCCGGCGCGTCGAAATCTGCCATCGAAGCAGTCGAAAAGGCAGGCGGCAAGGTAACCGTCCTGGCATCCAGCCCGGCAGCAAGCGAATAATCATAATCGGCGGACGCGGCATAACGCCGCCCCTTCGGGAGAAGTTTTAAATGGCGTCAGCAGCAGAGCAAATGGCTTCTACCATGAGTTTCGGTGCCTTTTCGAAGGCGACTGAACTCAAGAAGCGCTTGTGGTTTACGCTCTTTGCCTTGATCGTTTACCGGATCGGTACCTATATCCCGATCCCGGGCGTCGATCCGACCATTCTCGCGGATGTGTTCAAACAGAATGCCGGGGGTATCCTCGGCATGTTTGACGTTTTTGCGGGCGGCGCGCTTGGCCGCATGACGATTTTCGCGCTTAACATCATGCCCTATATCTCGGCGTCGATCATCATGCAGTTGATGACCTCGATCTCGCCGCAGATGGCGCAGCTCAAGAAAGAGGGCGAGGCCGGGCGCAAGAAGATCAACCAGTATACCCGGTACGGCACCGTGCTGCTCGCGGCGCTGCAGGGGTATGGCATTGCCGCCGGTATCGAGGGACTGACGCTGTCCAACGGTCAGTCGGCGGTCATCGATCCCGGCCTGCAGTTCCGGATCATCACGGTGATCACCTTGGTCGCGGGTACGGTCTTCCTGATGTGGCTGGGCGAACAGATTACCGCGCGCGGCGTGGGTAACGGTATTTCGCTGATTATTTTTGCCGGCATCGTCGCGGCATTGCCGAGCGCATTGGTCGGTACGCTCGAACTCGGACGGACGGGCGCGCTGTCGACCTTTGTCATTCTGCTGCTGCTGGTCATGGCCGTTGCCGTGATCGCGTTCATCGTCTTTATGGAACGGGCGCAGCGGCGCATATTGATACAATATCCGAAGCGCCAGCGGGGCAACAAGACCTATGGCGGGCAGAACTCGCATCTGCCGCTGAAGCTGAATACGTCGGGCGTTATTCCGCCGATCTTTGCCTCTTCACTGCTGCTGATGCCGACGACGGTCGCAAGCTTCAGCGCGGGCAGGGGACCGGACTGGCTGAACAGCCTCACGGCGATGCTCGGCCATGGCCAGCCGATTTACCTGATGCTTTATATCGCCGGTATCGTCTTTTTCTGTTTCTTCTATACGGCTGTCGTGTTCAATCCGGACGACACGGCGGATAATCTCAAGAAGCATGGGGGATTTGTTCCGGGCATACGTCCTGGCAAGCGGACATCGGAATATCTCGATTATGTCCTCACACGACTGACGGTAATTGGCGCGGCGTATCTGTCACTGGTTTGTATTCTGCCTGAAATCCTGATCTCCCAGTGGGCCGTTCCTTTCTACTTCGGCGGAACCTCGCTGCTGATCGTGGTCTCGGTCACCATGGATACGGTCGCGCAGATTCAAAGCCATCTGGTGGCCCATCAGTATGAAGGGCTGATCAAGAAATCGAAACTTGGGGGACGGCGTAAATGATTCTGATCCTACTTGGGCCGCCGGGTGCCGGAAAGGGCACGCAGGCGCAGCGGCTTCAGGACAAACATGGCTTGATTCAGCTTTCCACGGGGGACATGCTGCGCGCCGCCGTTGCCGCGGGAACGGACATCGGCAAGAAGGCCAAGGCGGTGATGGAACGGGGCGAACTGGTCTCCGATGATATCATGACCGGGATTATTTCCGACCGCCTCGATCAGCCGGACTGCAAGAACGGGGTGATCCTCGACGGGTTTCCGCGGACCGAAGCGCAGGCAGAGGCGCTCGACGAGATGCTGGCGGCGAAGGGGCTGAAGCTTGACGCCGTCATCGAGATGAAGACCGACGACGACATTCTGGTGGAACGCATTACGGGTCGTTTCACATGTGCGAAATGTGGCGCCGGCTATCATGACAAATTCCTGAAGCCGAAGGTGGACGGCGTTTGCGACAAATGCGGTGGAACCGAGTTTACCCGCCGCGCCGACGACAATGCCGAGACGGTCAAGTCGCGGCTCAAGGCCTATCACGACCAGACGGCGCCTTTGCTGCCTTACTACAGCGGCAAGGGGATTTTGAAGCAGGTCGACGGGATGGCCGGAATTGATGAAGTGACAGCAGCGATGGAAGCCGCGTTACCGGCAATCTAAACTGTTGACTAGGTAAAACAAAATTATATAATCGCGCGCTTCTCGAAGGCGCTCGAGATAAACGGGTCAGGACGACCCGATTTGGTGATGAGGAGAGACTAGCGTGGCTCGTATTGCTGGTGTAAATATCCCGACGAACAAGCGGGTATTGATTGCACTAACCTACATTCATGGAATTGGCCCGGCAAAGGCCAAAGAAATCTGCGAGGCCGTTGGCCTGGCGCCGGAAGTGCGCGTGAACGCGCTCAGCGACGCGGAGGTCGTGAAGATCCGCGAAACGATCGACGCCGACCATCTTGTCGAAGGCGATTTGCGCCGTCAGACCTCAATGAACATCAAGCGTCTGATGGACCTTGGCTGTTACCGTGGCCTGCGCCATCGTCGCGGCCTGCCGGTCCGCGGTCAGCGTACCCATACCAACGCCCGCACCCGTAAAGGTCCGGCCAAAGCTATCGCTGGGAAGAAGAAGTAACATGGCACGTGAAAAGGCACGCGTTCGCCGCCGCGAACGTAAAAACATTATTTCAGGCGTCGCGCATGTCAGCGCATCCTTTAATAATACGAAGATCATGATCACCGATGCCCAGGGCAACGCGATTGCTTGGTCATCTGCGGGGTCCCAGGGCTTCAAAGGCTCCCGTAAATCGACGCCGTTTGCGGCGCAGATTGCGGCAGAGGATGCCGGGCGCAAGGCGATGGACCATGGCATGAAAACCCTTGAAGTCGAAGTCAAGGGACCTGGTTCCGGGCGCGAATCGGCGCTGCGGGCATTGCAGTCCGTGGGCTTTAATATTACGTCAATCCGCGACGTATCGCCCATTCCGCACAATGGATGCCGTCCGCCGAAACGCCGCCGCGTTTAACGGATCAGTCCAAATAGATGCGGGCTTTCGGGCCTGTATTGTAAATTATCAAGATGTCGCAGGTCCATGGTGGGCCTGCTAAGCTATGAGGTCAATACCGTGATTCAGCAAAACTGGAAAGATCTGATCCAGGCGAACCTCTCAGTAGAGCCGGGTGAGCAGAGCGATCGGGAAGCCACGATTATTGCAGAGCCTTTGGAAAGAGGGTTCGGTTTGACGCTGGGCAACGCGCTGCGCCGCGTGCTGTTGTCGAGCCTGCAAGGCGCCGCGATCACGTCCATTCAAATCGACAATGTTTTGCACGAATTTTCCTCGATCGCCGGTGTGCGCGAGGATGTGACCGACATCGTCCTGAACCTGAAGACGCTGGCGATCCGCGCCCATTCGGACGGCCCGAAGCGCATGGTTCTGAAGGCCTCCGGTCCCTGCGAAGTAACAGCCAGCATGATCGAAACCGGCCCGGATATTGAAATCATGGATCCCGATCAGGTTCTGATGACCCTCGATGATGGCGCCTCGATCTCCATGGAAATGAACGTTGATACCGGTAAGGGCTATGTGCCCGGCGTCAACAACCATCCGGAAGACGCGCCGATTGGCCTGATCCCGATGGATAGCCTTTACAGCCCGGTTCGCAAAGTCACTTATAAAGTGGAAGCCGCCCGTGAAGGCCAGGTTCTCGATTATGACAAGCTGACGCTGAAGGTGGAAACCAACGGAACCGTGACCCCGGAAGATGCGGTCGCCTTTGCGGCCCGTATCCTTCAGGAACAGTTCCAGCTCTTCGTCAATTTCGACGAACCCGAAGAAGTCGTCGTCAAGGAAGAGAGCGAAGAGCCGGAGTTCAACAGGAACCTGCTGCGCAAGGTGGATGAGCTTGAGCTGTCCGTGCGGTCGGCAAACTGCCTGAAGAACGACAATATCGTTTATATCGGTGACCTGATCCAGAAGACCGAGGCGGAAATGCTGCGGACCCCGAATTTCGGCCGCAAGAGCCTGAACGAGATCAAGGAAGTCCTGGCGCAGATGGGCCTGCATCTTGGCATGGAAGTGCCGAACTGGCCGCCGGAAAATATTGAAGACATGGCCAAACGGCTGGAAGAACCCTTTTAGGACAGCACCAATCGCTGTGGAGTAAGAAAAATGCGGCATCGTAAATCCGGGCGTAAGCTCAACAGATCCTCTGCTCATCGCAAGGCAATGTTCGCCAATATGGCGGCATCCCTGATCAAGCACGAGCAAATCCAGACCACCTTGCCCAAGGCCAAGGAATTGCGGCCTATCGTTGAAAAGCTGATTACCCTTGGGAAGCGCGGCGATCTGCATGCCCGCCGTCAGGCGTTTGCGCAGCTCAATGAGAAATCGGCCGTGGACAAGGTTTTCTCGACCTTGAGCGAACGCTATGCGGAGCGGAACGGCGGCTATACCCGCGTTCTGAAGGCAGGCTTCCGGGCCGGCGACGCCGCGCCCATGGGCGTGATCGAGCTGGTTGACCGGGACGTCGACGCGAAGGGACAGGACTCCGGCCCGACCCAGAATGCGGACGAGGACGAACTGGAAACGGAAGCCGTCGCGTAAACCGGCTTTCTCGAGACGAAAAACCGAAAGGCAGTCCAATGGGGCTGCCTTTTTTTTCGCATAAGCCGCGATAACCTGACAGCGGCTTGAAAAACGGGCTAATATGGTCATCTTATAAAAGGTGAAGCAACGGCTTCCGAATACCGGTTTTAAAGAATGAACAGAATTTTCCGTACAGTAACTTCCGGCCTTGCGCTCGGGTTTCTCTTTATCGCCACGGCCCCCGCGATTGCCGAGGATGTGGTCCCGCAAAGCCAGCAGCAGATCATGCTCTCCTTCGCGCCGCTGGTGAAGAAGGCGGTGCCGGCGGTCGTCAATATTTTTACCAAAACCCGCGTCACCCAGACCCGCCCCAGTCTCTTTGACGACCCGTTCTTCAAGCGGTTCTTTGGCGGCAACTTCGGCCCGCCGCGCCAGCGCCAGAAGATCCAGAATTCACTCGGCTCCGGCGTGCTCGTCGATGGGGACGGGATAATCGTGACCAATTATCATGTCGTTGGCGGCGCTGACGAGATCACGGTGGCGCTGTCCGACCGGCGCGAATTCGACGCGCATGTGATTGTTTCCGATGAACGCACGGATCTCGCGATCCTCAAGATCGAGGTGGAGGGGGAGAGCCTGCCTTATCTGGAATTCGCCGATTCGGACAAGCTGGAAATCGGCGATCTGGTGATCGCCATCGGCAATCCCTTCGGTGTCGGCCAGACGGTAACGAGCGGTATTATCTCGGCACTCGACCGGAGCGCCGGGCTCGACAATGAAATCCAGTCCTTCATCCAGACCGATGCGGCGATCAATCCCGGCAATTCCGGCGGCGCGCTGCTCACCATGGATGGCCGGCTCGCCGGGATCAATTCCGCGATTTTCAGTAAGAGCGGCGGGTCGCTCGGCATCGGTTTCGCGATCCCGGCCAATCTGGTCAAGGCGGTTCTGACCAATGGCCTTGCGACGGGGAGAGTGGTGCGTCCCTGGCTTGGCGCCGTCGGGCAGGAAATCACCGGCGATGTCGCCGACGGCCTCGGCCTTGAAAAGCCGGGCGGCGTGCTCGTCAATCGCGTCCATCCCTACAGCGCGGCCTATCAGGCGGGGCTCCGGGTCGGGGATGTGATTGTCTCGATAGATGACAAGGAGATTCTTGGCCCTGAAACCCTGACCTTCCGGGTCGCCTCGGGGGTGATCGGCAAGACGGCGCGTCTTGGCGTTTATCGCGAGGGCCGTTTGATGGACCTTGAATTGAACCTGCAACCGGCGCCGGAACTGCCGCCGCGCGATCTGGAGACCCTGACCGGACGTCACCCGCTTTCGGGTGCCGTGCTCGGGAATCTGTCGCCGGCGTATGCGTTGGAGCTCGGGATTTCGGCTTTTGCCGAAGGGGTCGTCGTTGCCGGGACGCTGAAGGGAAGTGTCGCGGAACGCTATGGCCTGCGCCCGCGCGACATCCTGCTCGTGGTCAACGGCGAGAAGATCGTCACTGTCGAACAGGCGAAGTCCGTTCTGGAAAAGGCGGGCGGCAGCTGGCAGATCAGCATTCGCCGGAACGGGCGCACCCTTTCCTTCAAGGTCAGTTCATGAGCAATCTGTTCGAAGCGGCGGGCGATCCGCTGGAGTCCGACCGACCGCTTGCCGACCGCTTGCGCCCGTCACGCCTTGACGAGGTCGTGGGGCAGGACCATCTCCTGAAAAAGGACGCCCCGCTCAAGCGCATGCTGGATGCCGGCTGGCTCGCCTCGATCATTTTCTGGGGACCGCCGGGATCAGGCAAGACGACGATTGCGCGGCTGCTCGCCAAGGAAGTCGGCATGCATTTCGAACAGATATCTGCCGTCTTCTCCGGCGTTGCGGACCTTCGCAAGGCGTTCGAGGCGGCGAAGCTCCGGCGTCAGGATGGCCGGAAGACGCTGCTCTTTGTCGACGAAATTCACCGCTTCAACCGCTCGCAGCAGGACGGCTTTCTTCCCTTTGTCGAGGACGGTACCATCACGCTTGTCGGCGCGACGACGGAAAACCCGTCTTTCGAACTCAATGGCGCGCTTTTATCCCGCTGCCAGGTACTGGTCCTGAACCGGCATGACGAGGCGTCGCTTCGTACCCTGATGGCGCGGGCGACGGAACTTGAAGGGCGGCCCGCTCCGCTTGATGAAGAGGCAAAAACCGCGCTGGTCCAGCTGGCCGATGGCGACGGCCGGTTTTTCCTCAATATGCTGGAGGCTGTTTATCATTCCGGCGAGGATATGCTGGATGCCGACCGGCTCACCGAGGTCATTACCAAGCGCGCACCGGCCTATGACAAGGATCGGGAAGGCCATTACAATCTGATCAGCGCGCTGCACAAGTCGCTCCGCGGCTCGGATGTCGACGCGGCGCTTTACTGGTTTTCGCGCATGATTGACGGCGGCGAGAATCCGCTCTACATCGCCCGCCGCCTCGTGCGCTTCGCGGTGGAGGATATCGGCCTGGCCGACCCGAACGCTCTCGTTCAAGCCAATGCCGCGAAGGACGCCTACGAATTTCTCGGCTCTCCCGAGGGGGATCTGGCCGTCGCGCAGTCGGTCATCTATCTCGCCACCGCGCCGAAATCGAATGCGGCCTACCGCGCCTTCGGGCAGGCGAAGACGGCGGCGAAAAAGCACGGCTCGCACATGCCGCCCAAGCATATCCTGAATGCGCCGACAAAGATGATGAAGGACATGGGATACGGCGCCGGCTATGATTATGACCATAATGCAGAGGACGGTTTTTCCGGCCAGAGCTATTTTCCCGATGAAATGAAGCGGGAGCAGTATTATTCTCCGGTGGAACGCGGGTTTGAACGCGACATCAAGAAGCGTCTTGAATACTGGGCGCGGCTGCGGGCGGAGAAACAGGCCGGGAAGACAGATAAATGAATATGTTTCTATCAGTGGCGATCGGCGGGGCGCTTGGTGCCTGTGCGCGATATGGCGTGGCGCAGGCGATGTTGCGCACCTTCGGGCCCGGATATCCCTACGGCACCCTGTTTGTCAATATCGTCGGCTCCTTCCTGATGGGCGTGCTGATCGAGACCATCGCCCTTCGCTGGTCGCCGTCGCCGGAGCTTCGCGTGCTTCTGGTGACCGGATTCCTCGGCGGGTTTACAACCTTTTCCGCCTTTTCGCTGGACGTTGCGCTGCTTGTTGAAAAAGGGGAAACCCTGTCGGCCGCAGCGTATGTGCTGATGTCGGTCGTTCTATCGATCGGCGGATTGTTCGCAGGCCTCCATATCATGCGCGCGGTGCTGGGATGAGCCGGGTACAGCATCTGATCGTCAGCGACGACGAGGCCGATTTGCGGCTCGACCGCTGGTTCAAGGCGCATTTTCCCGGTCTTAGCCATGGACAGCTCGAAAAACATTTGCGTAAGGGAGACATCCGCGTCGACAAGAAACGCTCCAAGGCGAGCGATCGGCTCGCGGCCGGGCAGACGGTCCGTGTGCCGCCCCTGCCGGACACTATCTACAAGCCGGTGAAAGCGGAGCGGGGAGAGGCCGCCGCCGCGCCGAAACTCGCCGATCAGGATATCGCGGAGATCCGCAAAATGATCCTGCATATGGATGAGGCGGTGATCGTGCTCAACAAACCGGCTGGCCTGCCGACCCAGGGCGGCAGCGGGCAGAAACGGCATGTTGACGGGCTGCTGGAGGGGTTGCGCTTCGATTATCCGGAAAAACCGCGTCTTGTGCATCGGCTCGACAAGGATACCTCCGGTGTTCTCGTGCTTGGCCGGACGCGGCAGGCGGCGAAGCATCTGGCGGAGGCCTTCAAACGGCGGACGACGCGAAAGATTTACTGGGCGCTGCTGGCCGGTGTGCCGAAGCCGCGCGAAGGGACGATCAGTTATAATCTCAACAAGATCGTCACGGCCAACGGCGAAAAGGTGGTTGTGGATCGCGATGGGCAAAAGGCAATTACGGATTATGCCGTCATTGAAATGGCGGCCCAGAAAGCCGCCTGGGTGGCCTTCAAGCCCCTGACCGGGCGCACCCATCAACTGCGGGTGCATGCGGTGGCACTTGGCACCCCGATCGTCGGCGACGGAAAATATGGCGGACCGGAGGCGTTTCTTGAGGGCGTGATCAGCAAGAAAATGCATCTGCATGCGCGCGAGATCACGATCTCCCATCCCGATGGCGGAGAAATTACCGTGGCGGCGCCGCTCGATAAGCATATGGAGGAAAGCTGGAAGCTTCTCGGTTTTCACGAAAATGACTATGAGGACCCGTTCGCCGAGATGGGTCTGTGAGACGGGCGGAAAGGAAACGGGCGCTTTTGGCTTGACTAATGCCATCGAATAGCTAGATTTTCACCCATGACACATTCGAACCGACTATTGAGCCTACGACTTATTGGCCCGGCACTTTGAAATCAGTGCCGGGGCGGATACTGTCCTATTCTCAAAATCGTCGGGTAAGCGAATGTTTTTAACGAAGACCTCCGGGTCGTCCATCTCAAGAAATTTTAACGGCTTGCGGCAGGAAGAGTTGATCGGCTCCTCCGGGGGGCTCTCTCGACTTCCTGGCGGTCGCCCGGGTATCTGTGGCGCCCGGCGACCGTATTAAGGCTGCATCCAACAGAAAGCGAAATAAATTAAGGGCGCAAGGCGTCCGGCAAGAGACAAGAGGAAAAGAAAATGGACTTCAAACCCGGAGAAAAATACAAGGCATTTGAGCCGATTAATTTACCGGATCGACAATGGCCGTCGAAAGTGATCGACAAGGCGCCCATCTGGTGCAGCGTGGATCTGCGCGACGGCAACCAGGCCTTGATCGAACCGATGGGACATGAGCGCAAGCTGCGCATGTTCCGGCATCTGGTTGAGCTCGGCTTCAAGGAAATCGAGGTCGGCTTTCCGTCCGCCTCGCAGACGGATTTCGATTTCGTCCGCTTCCTGATCGAGGAGGGCGAGATTCCCGACGATGTCAAAATCCAGGTGCTGACCCAGTCGCGCGAGGAACTCATCCGCAGGACATTCGAAAGTATCAAGGGCGCGAAACAGGCCATCGTGCATCTGTATAATTCCACCTCCACCCTGCAGCGACGGGTCGTCTTTGATCTCGACAGGGCCGGCATCAAGCAGATTGCGATTGAAGGCGCGAAACTGGTGCGTCAACTCGCCGACGAAATGCCGGAAACTCTTGTGCAGATGGAATATTCGCCGGAAAGCTTTACCCAGACCGAGCTTGATTACGCCTGCGAGGTCTGCGCGGAGGTGATGAAAATCTGGAAGCCCACTGTCGACAACAAGATCATCATCAATCTTCCGGCCACCGTGGAGGTCGCAAGCGCAAATATATATGCCGATCAGATCGAATGGATGCATCGCAACCTGCCCGATCGCGACAAGGTGATCCTGAGCCTGCATCCCCATAACGACCGGGGCACCGGCGTTGCCGCGGCCGAATTCGGCATTATGGCGGGTGCCGATCGCGTGGAAGGCACCTTGTTTGGCAATGGCGAGCGCACGGGTAATGTTGATGTCGTGAATATTGCCATGAATATGTATACCCAGGGCGTCAATCCGGAACTCGATTTCAGTGACATCAACGAAGTCGTCCGGACGGTGGAATATTGCAACCAGTTGCCGGTCCATCCGCGGCACCCTTACGGTGGCGACCTCGTGTTTACGGCTTTTTCCGGCTCGCACCAGGACGCGATCAAGAAGGGCTTCGCGGCGATGAAGAAGTCGAACGATCCGCTGTGGGCCATTCCCTACCTGCCGATCGATCCGGCCGATCTCGGCCGCAACTATGATGCCGTGATCCGGGTCAATAGCCAGTCCGGCAAGGGTGGTGTCGCCTATCTGCTGGAGGAAGATTACGGGATCGAGCTGCCCCGGTTGCTTCAGGTTGAATTCAGCAAGGTGGTACAGGGCGTGACGGACCAGACGGGCAAGGAACTTTCCTCCGCCTCGATCTACGAGATTTTTGAGAATGAATATCTCAATGCCAAGGGGGATATCGAGTTCGTCAATCATCAGACAACGGTTGATCCCCACGCCTCGGAGCGGCGCAAGCTGATCGCGACGATCCGCGAAAAGGGACAGGAGCGGAAACTGGAAGGCGTCGGCACCGGGCCGATTGACGCCTATATGTCGGCTCTCAAGCAGGCCTATAACCTCGATTTGAAGGTCAATGATTATCGCGAACATACCACCGGTTTCGGCTCCGATGCCGTGGCGGTCGCCTATGTGGAGATGCGCGACGAGAAGGGCGAGCCGGTCTTCGGCGTCGGGCGGCACGCGAATATCGTGACGGCCTCGCTCAAGGCGATTACAAGTGCGGTCAATCGCTCAAAGGGTCATTAGAAACTGAGGGGCCGGCGGGCATTTCGCCGGCCTCTTTTTACAGACAGGGCGGGCGTTCCCGGAACAAGAACTAATGGCAGAAAAAGCCGACATCCTTGTTGTTTTCGATTGCGACGGTACGCTAGTCGACAGCGCGCATAACGTTATTGCCTGCATGCGCGCCGCGTTCGAAGGGGCCGGTCTTCCCGCACCGCAGGATACGGAAATCCGCCGCTCCATCGGGCTCAATCCGGACGTCGCCGTCCGTATGTTTGCCGGGCGGCCACTTGGCGACGGTCTTCTCGAACAGATTGTCGCCGGGTACAAAAGCGCGTTTTTTCAGCGCCGGTTGCAGGCGGATCATCACGAGCCTCTGTTCCCGGGCGCGCGCGAAACGCTGGCGGCCCTCGCGGCGGACAAGGTCCCGATGGCGATTGCGACCGGAAAATCACTTCGCGGCGTGAATGCGGTGATCACCCAGCATAGCCTTCAGGATTACTTTATCTCGCTGCAAACCCCCGATCATAACCCGGGCAAACCGCATCCGCAGATGCTGGAAAAAGCGATGGCGGCGGCGGGGACCACGTCGGCGCGAACCTTCATGGTGGGCGATACGAGTTTCGATATGATGCTTGCTAAAAATGCCGGCTGCCGCGGAATTGGTGTAAACTGGGGCTATCATGACGAGGCGGAACTTTTGGAAAGTGGCGCCGAACGGCTCATCGGCCGGTTTGAGGAATTGCTGGAAATCGTAAGATCGGCCTGAAGTTTAGCAAAAATTGAAGTCCGACCTTGCTTTTTTCAAGTCATTCGCTATAAACCAAACGACTGTTAGGTTAAGGGTGTGAAAACGGGCAGGGATGAAACGCTTTTACAAGAAAGTGACGGCGGAGGATGAGGGCGGACTCTATTCTGTTCTGCTCGACGGGCGTCCAATAAAGACACCTGCGAAATCGCCTCTGCACCTGCCGACCCGCGCGCTTGCGGAAGCCATCGCCGAAGAATGGGATGCGCAGGAAAAGGAAATAATTCCGGCGAAGATGCCGCTCATGCAGGCGGCCGCGACGGCCATTGACCGGGTGACGACGCAGCGGGAAAAAGTGATTGAGGAGATTGCGGCCTACGGCGGCACCGACCTCGTCTGTTACCGGGCGGCGCATCCGGAAAGCCTCGTGCGACGGCAGGCGGCCGCGTGGGATCCGATGCTCCAATGGGTCGAGGCCCGCCACGGCGCCCGGCTGAATGTCTGCCAGGGCATCATGCATATCGCGCAGCCACCGGAAGCGCTGGCGGCCATGCGGTCGGTGGTCGCCGCACAAAAAGATATGACGCTCGCGCCACTTTATAATATTACATCGTTATGCGGCTCTCTGGTGATTTCTCTCGCTGTGCTGGACGGGCATGTCACGGCGGATGAGGCGTTCGAGATCAGCGAACTTGACGAGACCCATGTAATGGAATTCTGGGGCGCCGATGCGGAAGCGGTGAAGCGGCGGAAGAACAACAAGGAAAGCCTGGCGGCAAGCGCGCGCTTTCTGCAATTAAGCGGCATTATTACCTGAGGAGGGGACATGCAGGACATCATTCAGCAGCTGGAAGAAAAGCGGGCGAAGGCGCGGCTCGGCGGGGGTCAGAAACGGATCGACTCGCAGCATGGCAAGGGGAAACTCACAGCGCGCGAGCGGATCAGCCTGCTTCTCGACGAAGGCTCCTTCGAGGAATGGGACATGTTCGTCGAGCATCGCTGCGTCGATTTCGGCATGCAGGAAGAAACTGTCACGGGCGATGGCGTGATTACCGGCCATGGCACGATCAACGGCAAGCTGGTGTTTGTCTTCAGTCAGGACTTCACCGTCTTCGGCGGCTCCCTCTCCGAATATCACGCCAAGAAAATCTGCAAGATCATGGACAAGGCCGTCCAGGTCGGAGCGCCGGTTATCGGGCTCAATGATTCCGGTGGCGCGCGTATCCAGGAAGGCATCGACAGCCTCGCAGGCTACGCCGAGGTGTTCCAAAGGAATGTGATGGCCTCCGGCGTCGTGCCGCAGATCTCTGTTATCATGGGGCCTTGCGCGGGCGGTGCGGTCTACTCCCCGGCGATGACCGATTTTATCTTCATGGTCCGCGACAGCTCCTACATGTTCGTGACGGGTCCGGATGTGGTGAAAACGGTGACCAACGAAACCGTGACGGCGGAGGAACTCGGCGGCGCCGGAACCCATACCAGTAAATCCTCGGTTGCCGATAACGCCTATGACAATGATGTGGAGGTCCTGACGGAAGTTCGCCGCCTTGTTGATTTCCTCCCCTCCAGCAATCTGGAATCCTCCCCGGTCCGCGAAAGCTTTGATGATCCGGACCGCAAGGAAAAAAGCCTCAACACGCTGGTCCCCGCCAATCCCAACAAGCCCTATGACATGATGGAGCTTGTCGAGAAACTGGTCGATGAGGGGGACTTCTTCGAAATCCAGCCGGCGTTTGCAAAGAATATCATTACCGGCTTTGGCCGCATGGACGGGCAGACCGTCGGCATCGTCGCCAACCAGCCGATGGTTCTCGCCGGGTGTCTTGATATCGACAGCTCCAAGAAGGCCGCGCGCTTTGTGCGCTTCTGCGACTGCTTCAATATTCCCATTGTCACGCTGGTCGACGTGCCCGGCTTCTTGCCCGGCACTTCGCAGGAATATGGCGGGATCATCAAGCATGGCGCGAAGCTTCTGTTTGCCTATGCGGAGGCGACGGTGCCGAAGGTCACCGTCATTACCCGCAAAGCCTATGGCGGCGCCTATGACGTGATGGCATCGAAGCATTTGCGCGGTGACGTTAATTACGCCTGGCCATCGGCGGAGATCGCGGTCATGGGCTCCAAGGGTGCGGTGGAGATTATCTTCCGTTCCGAGATTGGGGATGCGGAGAAAATCCAGAAGCGGACCGACGAATATCAGTCGCGCTTTGCCAATCCGTTCATTGCCGGCCATCGCGGCTTCATCGATGATGTGATCATGCCCAACAATACCCGGCACCGGATCACCACGTCGCTGCGCATGCTAAAAAACAAACAACTGGAAAATCCGTGGAAGAAGCACGGCAATATTCCGCTATAGGGTCGAAGGTAGAGGGAAAAACAATGTTCAAAAAGATCCTGATAGCCAACCGCGGCGAAATCGCCTGCCGTGTTATCCGTACCGCCCGGGCGATGGGCATCAAGACCGTTGCGGTCTATTCCGATGCGGATGACGGCGCCGTGCATATGCAGATGGCCGATGAGGCCGTGCATATCGGTCCGGCCGCCGCCGCGGAGAGTTACCTGGTGATCGAGAAGATCATCAATGCCTGCAAGGAAACCGGCGCCGAGGCCGTGCATCCGGGCTATGGCTTCCTGTCGGAGAACCAGACATTCGCTGACGCGCTCGATGCGGCGGGAATCGCCTTTATCGGCCCGGGCAAGAAGGCGATTGCGTCCATGGGCGACAAGATCGCGTCCAAGAAACTCGCGCATGCCGCCGGGGTGAACACGGTGCCGGGACATATGGACCTGATCACCGACGCCGCGCATGCCGTCAAGATCTCCAAGGAGATTGGCTATCCGGTCATGATCAAGGCCTCCGCCGGGGGCGGGGGCAAGGGCATGCGCATTGCCCATAACGACGAGGAAGCGCGCGAGGGCTTCCAGTCCGCCAAGAACGAAGCCATCAGCAGCTTCGGCGATGACCGGATCTTTATAGAGAAATTCGTCGTCGATCCGCGCCATATCGAAATTCAGGTGCTGGCCGACAAGCATGGCAATTGCCTCTATTTGGGGGAACGGGAATGTTCCGTCCAGCGGCGGCATCAGAAAGTCATTGAGGAGGCGCCGAGCCCCTTTGTCGACGAGAAGCTGCGCAAGGCCATGGGCGAGCAGGCTGTCGCGCTGGCGAAGGAAGTGGATTATCACTCCGCCGGGACGGTCGAGTTCATCGTCGGCAGCGACAAGAGCTTCTATTTCCTGGAAATGAACACCCGCCTGCAGGTGGAGCATCCGGTGACGGAGTTGATCACCGGGATTGACCTTGTCGAGCAGATGATCCGCGTTGCCTATGGCGAGAAGCTGGCGATGACGCAGGAGGATATCAAGCTCACTGGCTGGGCTCTGGAGAGCCGCCTCTATGCGGAGGACCCGTACCGGGGCTTCCTGCCCTCCATTGGGCGCCTGAGCCGCTACAAGGTGCCCAAGGGCGAGAATGTCCGGGTCGATACGGGGGTCACCGAAGGATCCGAGATCACCATGTTCTATGATCCGATGATCGCCAAGCTGGTCACCTACGGCAAGGACCGCGATGAGGCGATTGCGGAAATGGGCCGGGCGCTCGATGCCTATGAGGTGAGCGGTATCGCCCATAACATCAATTTCCTGAATGCGGTCTGCAACCATCCGCGCTTCAAGGCGGGCAAGCTTACCACTGGCTTTATCGCCGAGGAATATCCGGATGGCTTCCACGGCGCGCCGCTTGACGATGAGACTTACGAAAATCTCGTGGCGATTGCCGCGCTGGTCCATCTTCGCGCGGCCAGCAGATCGCTTAAGAATGTGGTGGCAAAGACCGCCGATAAATGGGTTGTCTCCGAGGGCAAGGAGAAATCCGTCGAAATTTCCGTCGAGGATGCCAAGGGCGGGATCGACGTCACCATCGGGGATCGTGTCATCGACATTCGCTCCAAATGGGCTCCGGGCAAGCGCCGCGTCAAGGCCAAGGTCAACGGCGTCAAGATGATCGCCCAGCTGGGTCTTTTCCGCGGCAGCGTCCGCCTGACCCACGGCGGCGCGGAGGTCAGCCTTGCCGTTCGCACCCCGGAGGCGGCCAGGCTCGCCGAATTGATGCCGGTCAAGGTCGCGCCGGATATGTCCAAGTTCCTCCTCTGTCCGATGCCGGGCATGATCGTCGCCGTCAATGTTTCGGAGGGCGACGAAGTCAAGGCCGGACAGGCGCTCGCCGTGGTCGAGGCAATGAAGATGGAAAATATTCTTCGCGCCGAGCAGGATGGTGTGGTTTCCGCCGTGAAGGCGGGCGCCGGCGATATCCTGGCCGTGGACGACGTTATTCTGGAATTCGAATAGGCCTCAGGCGGCCTCGGGCACAAGTTTTCCGAGGTCGCCGTCTTTAAGAAATACGCGCTCGAAGGCGGCTTTCAGCTCCGTATCGACCTCGGCCATGCTGACCGGGAGTCCGAGATCGACGAGAGACGTCACCCCATGCTCGGCAATCCCGCAGGGCACGATCCCCTCATAATGGCTGAGATCGGGGTCGACATTGATGGAAATGCCGTGAAAGCTCACCCAGCGGCGAACACGGACCCCAATGGCGGCGATTTTATCCTCGCGAAATCCCCGGTCGACCCAGACGCCGACACGCTCACATCGCTTCTCGCCCTTGATCTGATATTGCGCCAGCACGTCAATGACCCAATCCTCCAGGTCCTGGACATAGGCGCGGATATCTGCCCCCCGTTTCTTGAGGTCCAGCATCACATAGGCGATGCGCTGCCCCGGACCGTGATAGGTATATTGGCCGCCGCGTCCGGCGTTATAGACGGGGAAACGCTCCGGGTCCTTCAGATCCGCCGTATCGGCGCTGGTCCCCGCGGTGTAGAGCGGCGGATGCTCCAGCAGCCAGACGAGCTCCCGCGCGGTTCCCTCCCGGATGGCGGCGACCCGGGCCTCCATCAGCGCGAGAGCCTCCTCATAGGGCACCGGGTCGTCGGAGATTTTCCATTCAATTTCCTGCATGAAGGCTATATAGCAGTTTCGGGCAAAACAGCAATATTTCCCGGAGCCCTGGTCCATTAATACCCTGTTAACCCTGATCCGTCATACTGGCAGTGTCAGAGGTCATAGGATTGAAGGCGATGAGCAACGAAGACAAGGCAATTGAAGGCGTTGATGTTGAAATCTCGGTAGTTCTGGGAAAAGCCATCATGCCTATTCATCAGCTTCTGAAAATGGGGCGCGGCGCGGTGATCGAACTGGACGCCGGCGCCGAGGATGACGCGATCGTGCTCGCCAACAACAAGCCGATTGCCTATGGCGGCATCATTATTGTCGACGATAACATCGGTATTTCCATTACCGATAACGTGAAAAGAAACCTCCCAGAATTTTAATTCGCGGAAATAGCGATTCAGTTGTTGCGCAGGGTGTAAACATTTGTTATTCCCCTGATCCATTGTGCGGTCGTGGCGGAATGGTAGACGCGCAGCGTTGAGGTCGCTGTCCGGTAACACGGGTGGAAGTTCGAGTCTTCTCGACCGCACCATTTTTTCCTCCCCCTCAGGGGCAGCCTGGAAATATTCCATAACAATTTCATGAAACTTTCCCCAACTGCGCTATGATAGGGTGGTATAGGGGCGTTCTCGTATTCCCTTAAAATATTGATGCCGCTACTGTATTTATGGTGGTGCCGGGTATTGTCATCGTGTACATGCAGGCACTGGTTTTATTCAGGAGAGCAGGGAAGCATGACAAAGGACATTTCTGAAAAAGCGATGGATTATCATCGGTTTCCGAAACCCGGAAAGCTGACGATAATGCCGACCAAGCCGATGGATACGCAAACCGACCTGGCGCTTGCCTATTCACCGGGCGTGGCGCATCCCTGCCTTGCCATCGCCGATGATCCTGTGCAGGCGGCCGAGCTGACGGCGCGGGGCAATCTGGTTGGCGTCGTCACCAACGGGACGGCGGTTCTTGGTCTCGGCGCGATCGGGCCGCTGGCCTCCAAGCCGGTGATGGAGGGAAAGGCGGTCCTGTTCAAGAAATTTGCTGGAATTGACGTCTTCGATATTGAGCTCGACGAAAGGGACCCGGAAAAACTCGTCGATATCATTGCCGCGATGGAGCCGACCTTTGGCGGCATCAACCTTGAAGATATCAAGGCGCCGGAATGCTTCGTCGTCGAGAAGCTCTGCCGCGAGCGGATGAATATCCCGGTTTTTCATGACGATCAGCATGGCACGGCCATCTGTGTTGCGGCCGCCGTCTATAACGCGCTTCGGGTTGTCGAGAAGGATATCAAGGAAGTACGGCTGACGGCCTGCGGTGCTGGTGCGGCGGCGCTCGCCTGCCTCAATCTCCTGGTGAGCCTCGGCCTTCCGAAAGAGAATATCATCGTCTGCGATATTCACGGCGTGGTCTATGAGGGGCGAAAGGTGGAAATGGATCCCTACAAGTCCATCTTCGCCGTCGATACCAACAAACGCACGCTGGCCGACGCCATGCATGGCGCGGACATCTTCCTCGGCTGTTCCGGACCCGGCGCGCTCAAGCCCGAGATGGTGGCGACGATGGCGGACAAGCCGATCATCCTGGCGCTCGCCAATCCGACGCCGGAAATCTTGCCCGAAGAAGCAAAGGCCGTGCGGCCGGATGCGATAATCGCGACGGGCCGGTCGGACTATCCGAACCAGGTGAATAACGTCCTCTGCTTTCCCTATCTGTTTCGGGGTGCTCTCGATGTCGGGGCGACGGAAATCAATGAGGAGATGAAAATCGCCGCGGTGAAGGCCATCGCCGATCTTGCCATGGCGGAGCAGTCGGATATCGTTTCCAAAGCCTATGGCGGTACGCAGGCGAGCTTCGGGCCGGACTATCTGATCCCGACACCCTTCGATCCGCGCCTGTATCTGCATGTCTCCTTCGCGGTTGCCAAGGCGGCGATGGACAGTGGCGTCGCGACGCGCCCGATAGACGATCTTGAGAAATATCACCAGCGCCTTTCGCATTTCGTCTACCGGACCGGCTTCGTCATGAAACCCCTCTTCGACCGGGCGCGCCAGGAACTCATGCATGTCGCCTATGCCGAAGGCGAGGAGGAGCGGGTCCTGCAGGCGGCGCAGACGGTGGTGGACGAAGGGCTGGCGTCGCCCATCCTCATCGGCCGAACGAAGGTCATCGAATATCGCGTGAAAAAGCTCGGCCTCCGGATCAAGCCCGGCATCGATTTCGAGATTGTCGATCCGGAAGACGATCCGCGCTACCGGGAATATTGGCAGGCCTATCACAAGCTCCGCGAACGCTTCGGCGTCGATGTGGAGACGGCGAAGGCGCGGATCCGCACCAATACCACAATCATCGGCGCGATGATGGTGCATCTCGGTCATGCGGATGCGATGATTTGCGGCACCTTCGGCAAATATGACCAGCATTACCGCCGCGTCTCCGACATTATCCCGTTCCGCGAAGGGGTCCGTGATGCCTCGGCCTTGCATCTTCTCATCATGCCCGACCGGACGCTCTTTTTCACAGATACCCAGATCAGCCACGAACATACGCCGGAGGAACTGGCCGAACTCGCGATCCTCTCCGCCGATGAAGTGCGGCGCTTCGGGATCGAACCCAAGGCGGCCTTGTTGTCCTATTCCAATTTCGGCTCGACCGACATGCCCTCGGCCCGGAACGCCCGCAAGGCGCTCGCGATTATCGAGAAGCTGGCGCCGGAACTCGAGATCGAAGGGGAGATGAAGGCGGATACGGCCCTGATCCCGGCGATCCGCGAGGCGATCTTCCCGAACTCCCGCCTGCAGGGGGCAGCCAATCTTTTAATCATGCCTAATCTTGATGCGGCGAATATCAGCTATAATATTGCGAAGAGCATCGGCAACGGAATTGCCGTCGGCCCGATATTGATCGGCATGTCAAAATCGGTGCATGTCACCGCCGCCTCAATTACGGTGCGGGGCCTCGTCAACATGACGGCAATCGCGGCGGTGGATGCGCAGGACCACAAGGCGGGCAAAATGATGCCGGGACCCGTCGCGCGGAGAGAACGTCTTATAGATGAAGGTTGATTATGTCCGATGCAACGGAAAAGACCGAGGATGACGTCGCTCTCGCGGAAGAAAGCGCCACGCCGACCTATGGGCTGAGCGACGAAATCGTCCAGGAAATCCAGGACGCGGTCGAGCGCGACGACGCGCCCTTCATCCATGAAAAGCTGGAGGACTGGCATTCCGCCGACGTCGCCGACCTGATCGAACAGCTCAAGCCGAAGCTGCGCCTGCCGTTCCTCAAGATCATGGAAGGGCGTCTGGAACCCGATGTCTATTCGGCTCTTGACGAGAATGTCCGGGACCATCTTGTCGATGAAATGGAGCCGGCGGAGATTGCCGCCTTCCTCAATGAGCTCGAACTCGATGACGCCGTCGACTTTCTCGAGAATTTCGAGGAAGAGGAGCAGCGGGAGGTCCTGAACGAGAGCCCGCCGGCTGACCGCGCCG
>SWBZ01006402.1_pt1 | contig 28764 bp, 31 predicted proteins | sample 4693031 | NCBI WGS metagenome assembly SWBZ01 (sample SAMN10267274, study PRJNA491770) | bioreactor metagenome | isolation source: DHS bioreactor inoculated with | place: Japan: off Shimokita Peninsula
GGGGGCGCGCGCACTGTGGAAGAACCTGCGCAAGAGCGCGCCCCAGTGGGCCGAGACCCTGCCGGAGATTCCGGCCCTGATGCACAAGACCTTGAGCGCCGCCAGCGAGGGCAAGCTGCAACTGCAATGGCAGTCGGAGGAACTGGTCAAACTGCGCCGTGAACTGCGCCAGCACCACAAGCGCAACTTCGCCGCCATCGTCGGCACCGGCCTCCTGCTCTCCGCCGCCATCATCTTCGGTCTCGACGGTTATGCGCCCGCCATGCTGGGTGGCGCGCCGCTGTTGAGCTGGCTGCTCGGCGTCGTGGGTGTCGCCATCCTGCTCTGGGCCTGGCCCGGGGACGAGCGCTGAAAAACCGACACCTTTCATATTGGCCTGCTTGGTCTATGCTTTCATCCATAGACTCGACCTTCCCGAAAACGATTTGCCTGGAGGAAAAGCAACATGGCCACATCGATGGATGACATCCTGCACCCTGGACAGGACAAGAATCAGGATCCCGCCTTTCCCCACGCACCCCGGGGCTGGACTCGTCAGGCAGGCGAGGACCAGGCGAAGGAAGAAGGCCTGGAATTGGGAAATGATCACTGGGAACTGGTGAAGGCACTGCAGGAATTCTATGACCGTCACGAAGACGATGAAATCCAGCTACGCGAGTTGCGTGACGCCCTGGAGGAACATTTCCACCACAAGGGCGGTAATCGCTACCTCCACACCCTGTTCCCGGGCGGCCCGATCGCCCAGGGCTCGCGAATTGCCGGCCTGGAAGCCCCCTTCGGCGCGGAAGACAAGAATTTCGGCAGCGTGGCATGAATACCGGCCGGTAATCCCATGCCGCTGATGTACCAACCAGGCCCGCTGCTTGCGGGCATGTTAGTGCTGAGCAGCCTGTGGCCCCTGGCCCTGCCGGCCGGTGCGGCCGACATCCAGTTGAGTCAGCATCACGACTACCGCATCGAGGTCCTGTTCGAGGGACTCGAACACCCCTGGTCCCTGGCCTTCCTGCCTGACGGCCGGCTGCTGGTCACCGAGCGGCCGGGACGCCTGTTGCTGCTCGACCCTCGCACCGGCTCGCGCCGGCAGGTCCAGGGTACGCCCGAGGTGGTGGCCCGCAGCCAGGGCGGCCTGCTGGATGTGGCCCTCCACCCCGACTTCGCCAGCAATGGCTGGGTGTACCTGAGCTATGCGGCACGCCAGGACGGCGGCCTGTCCACCCACGTGGGGCGCGGCCGTCTGCGCGACGGTCGCCTGGAGGATTTCGAGCCGCTGTTCCAGGCCGAGCCCGGCCTGGGCAGCGGCCAGCACTTCGGTTCCCGCCTGCTCTTCGACCGCGATGGCTACCTGTTCATCACCCTCGGCGACCACGGTGAGCGCGACAGCGCCCAGGACCTTGGCAGCCACATGGGCGGACTGATCCGGCTCCACGACGACGGCCGCGTCCCGACCGACAACCCCTTCGTGGGCCGTGAAGGTGCCCGGCCGGAGATCTACAGCTACGGTCACCGCAATCCCCAGGGCATCGCCCTGCACCCGGACACCGGCGCGGTGTGGCTGCACGAGCACGGCCCCCGCGGCGGGGACGAAATCAACCTCCCCGAGGCGGGCCTCAACTACGGCTGGCCGGTCACCACCCACGGGCGTGAATACCACGGGCCGAGGATCGGCCCCGCGCCACCCCAGCCCGGCTTCGCCTCCCCCATCCATCACTGGACTCCCTCCATCGCCCCCTCGGGCATGGCCTTCTACCAGGGCGAGGCCTTTCCCGACTGGAAAGGGGACCTCTTCGTCGGGGCCCTGGCGCATCGTCACCTGCAACGGCTGCGCTTCGCTGGCCGTGAACGGGTGGAGCAGGAGCCGCTGCTGGAAGAACAGGGCTGGCGGATCCGCGATGTCCGCACGGGCCCCGACGGCTATCTCTACCTCCTCCCGGACGAAGACCCCGCCAGCCTGATTCGCCTGGTTCCCGCCCGCTGAACCAGGAGAGGAAATCCAGGGCCGGGGCGCTATTGACAATAATAATGATTCTCATTAATAATCGCGTTTATGTTATTACACGCCTCCACAGCGGCATCGCTGCACACCCCGTCGGCCGCGGCCAGGCGTCCGGGCCTGCGCCTGGCGCTGGGTGGAAGCCTGCTCCTGCACGGGGTGGCCGTGGCCTGGATGCTGCAGGAGCCGGCGCCGGAGGCCGTGGATTCCCCGCCCCTGGTGCAGGTGGCCATCCTGGAAGCCCCGCCACCTTTGGCGCCGCCGCAACCTGTGGCCCCATCGGAGCCGGTTCGCGACGAAACGCCCCCGCCTATCGCGGTGAAGGCCCCCGACGGGCGCCCGGAACCCGAGCCACTGCCGGAAAAAAAACCCGAACCTGAGCCGGAACCCGAAATCGTCGAACAGGCGCCGCCCGAGGTCCCGACCGAGGTGATGGAACCCACTCCACCCGAGCCGGAGCCCGCCCGGGTCGCACAGGTGGAAGCACCCCAGGCGACCGTGACCCCGCCGGTCTACGAGGCCGACTACCTCCGCAACCCGCCGCCCTCCTATCCGCGCCTGTCCCGGCGCCTGCGCGAGGAAGGCGAGGTGGAATTGCGCGTGCGCGTGGACCCGGCGGGCCAGCCCGTGGTCGTGGAACTGGCCCGTTCCAGCGGTTCGGGCCGGCTCGACGAGGCCGCCCTGCGGGCGGTACGCGACTGGCGCTTCGAACCCGCCCGCCGTGGCGGCCAGGCCGTGGAGGCCTGGGTCCGGGTGCCCATCCTGTTCAAACTGGAGGCTTGAATGAATATTGCGTTGGTATTCCAGCAGGGCGACTGGGTCCTGATCGGGGTGTTCCTCACCCTGTTGCTCATGTCGGTGGCCACCTGGGCGCTGATCCTCAACAAGACGGTCGCGGCCTGGCGTATGCGCCAGGCCAGTCGCTGGTTCGAGCAGGCCTTCTGGGATGCCCGGGGCAACGCCCAGGCCCTGAAGCTGGCCGAGCAGTCCGCGTCCCCCCTGGCCGCCATTGCCCGGGCCGGCATCCGCGGCCTGAACCATTATCGCAGCCGCGACCCGGCACGACTGGGCGATGCCTGCAGTGCCGATGAATTCCTGGTGCGCACCATCCGCAATGCCCTCAACCGGGAGCAGGCACGCCACCAGTCGGGGCTGACCGTGCTGGCCTCCGTTGGCAGTATCGCGCCTTTTATCGGCCTGTTCGGCACCGTTTGGGGCATTTATCATGCACTCATGGACATCGCCGCAACCGGCAGCGCCTCCCTGGACGTGGTGGCCGGCCCCCTGGGCGAGGCCCTGGTGGCCACCGCCGCCGGACTCGCGGCCGCCATTCCCGCCGTGCTGGCCTACAACGCGGTCAACCGCTTCAACCGCACCCAGGCCCAGGAGATGGACGCATTTGCCCATGACCTGCACGCCTACCTCACCACCGGCGAGCTGGTCATGTCCGACGCCATGCCGGTCGCCGCGGCCGGGCGTCCCGCGGCGGAGTCCGCCTGATGGCCTTCGGCGGCTTCAACCAGGAGGGCGGGAGAGACATGGCGGAGATCAACGTCATTCCCCTGGTGGACATCATGCTGGTACTGCTGGTGATCTTCATCATCACCGCGCCGGTGATCACCCATTCGGTGAAGGTGGACCTGCCCCGCGTCAGTCACGAACGCAACGAGGTGCCACCGCAGGCGGTGACCCTGAGCCTGGATGCCGACGGCGCCCTGTACTGGGACCAGGAGCCCCTGGCGGCGGAATCGCTGGAGAGCCGCCTGGAGCGCGCGGTGGCGGAGCAACCGGAACTGGAACTGCACCTGCGCGCCGACCAGCACACCCCGTACGAGCGCCTGGCCCGGGTCCTGACCCAGGCGCGTGCCGCCGGCGTGCTGCGCATCGGCTTCATCACCGAGCCGGAAGGAGGTGCCCGGTGAAAGACCTCACGGCACCACGGACCCCGACCGGCGCGCGACCGGCACCGCGCATGATTCCCAGCGAACAATTGCTGGGCGCACAGGGGCAGCTCCATATTGAACACCAGGGTGAGCGCTATGTGCTGCGCGTCACCCGGCAGGGGAAACTCATCCTGACGAAGTAGCGTGAGCGACCACTGGCATGACCTCCTGTCCCGTCGGCAGGTGTCGGCCGCAGGGATGCGGCCGTCAAGCCTACAGGGACAAGGTGAGGCCGCGTAGCGGTCGAGAAGGTGCCCTGGGGCATGTATTCACGGCGTCCTGCCGACGGGACAGGAGGTCATGCCAGTGTAGACGCCAGCCAACAAACCAGATTCAAAACAGCCAGCCAGTAAGTCCCCTTCCGCCCCACGGCGGCCGGATCTTCAGCCAGCCAGTCCATGTTGAAGCAACCCACAAGGGAGACCTATTGTGAACCATCGCAAAACCAATCCGTTCCGCCCCGGCCCGCTGACGGCTGCCATGGCCCTGGCCCTCGCGACCGGCCCCGTCCTGGCACAGGCAAGTGATGACACCAGCCGTGCCAACGCAACTCCAAGATCCGAGACCTCGCTGAACCGCATCCTGGTCACCGCCTCGCCGGAACAGGCCGCCGAGACCGCCGGCTCGGTGCAGGTCATCGACGCCGAGACCCTGGAACAGCACGCCTACTCCGACGTCAACCGGGTGCTGCGCCAGGTGCCGGGCCTGAACATCGTGGAGGAGGAAGGCTTCGGTATCCGCCCCAACATCGGCATCCGCGGTTCCGGCACCGACCGCAACAGCAAGATCACGGTAATGGAGGACGGTGTGCTGATCGCGCCCGCGCCCTATGCGGCACCGGCGGCCTATTACTTCCCGCGCATGCCGCGCATGAGCGGCGTCGAGGTATCGAAAGGCCCTGCGGCCATCAAGTATGGTCCGCATACCGTCGGCGGCGCGGTCAACCTGAGTTCCACGCCCATCCCGGAACCGGCCGATGGCGGTTTCGGTGGCAAGCTGGATCTGTTCGCCGGCGAATTCGGCACCACCCGCGGTCATGGCGTGGTGGGCGGCTATGTCACCACCGGCCAGGCCTTCGATTACGGCGTGATGCTGGAAACCCTGCAGGAGAAATCCGACGGCTTCAAGCAGCTGGATTCCGGGGGCACCACCGGCTATGACATCGAGGACTATGTGTTCAAGTTCGCCCTGCGTTCCGCCCCTGACGCCGCGCGGCAGCAGTCGCTGGAATTCAAGCTGCAGAATTCCGAGGAGGTCTCCGATGAAACCTACCTGGGCCTGACCCTGGACGACTTCCGCGCCACTCCCTTCCGCCGCTATGCCGGCAGCCAGGTCGACCAGATGAATGTCGATCACGAGACCTACCAGCTCACCCATAACATCGAACTGGGCGAGCGCATCGACCTCACCACCATCGCCTATCGTACCGATACCCGGCGCAACTGGTACAAGCTGAACGATGTACGCGACGGCGGATCCTATCGCGGCATCAGTGCCGTGCTGGCCGATCCGGCCAGCTTCGCGACCGCCTACCAGACCCTGACCGGGGTGGACAGCGCGCCGGGCGACCTGCGCGTACGCGCCAACAACCGTGAATACTATTCCCATGGTATCCAGTCGGTACTGGGCATCGGCTTCGATACCGGTGCGGCAACCCACCAGCTGGAGGCCTCGGTGCGTTATCACCAGGACGAGGAGGACCGCTTCCAGCATCAGGACACCTACCAGATGGTCAACGGCACCATGGTGCTCACCAGCGCCGGCGCGCCCGGCAGCCAGGCCAACCGCATCGGCGAGGCCGAGGCCTGGGCCCTGTTCGTGCGCGACACCATCGATTGGGAACGCTGGACCCTGGTGCCGGGCCTGCGCTACGAAACCATCGACCTCAAGCGCACCGACTATGGCAGTGCTGACCCGAACCGCACCAGCCCCACCAATGTGCGTGAAAATACCGTGGATGTCTGGATCCCGGGCATCGGCGCCATGTACCACCTCGACGGGGGATGGCGACTGGTGGCCGGTGTGCACCGCGGCTTCTCCAGCCCGGGCCCCGGCTCGACCGCCGATCCCGAGAAGTCCTGGAATTACGAGGCCGGGGTGCGCTTCGCCGACCAGGGCACGCATTTCGAGGCCATCGGCTTCTTCAACGACTACTCCAATCTGGTTGGTACCTGCACCGCCTCCACCGGTGGCGGCTGCACCATCGGTGACCAGTTCGAGGGCGGCGAGGCACGGGTCTACGGCCTGGAGCTGGTCGCGGGACATGACGCCGGACGCCAGCTGGGCTGGGGCCTGTCCGTTCCCCTGGCCGCGACCTACACCTATATGAAGGGCGAATTCCGCAACAGCTTCAGCAGCAGCTTCGGGGAGTGGGGCGATGTCCAATCCGGGGATGAACTGCCCTACATGCCCAGGCATCAGCTGACCCTGAGCGCCGGCCTGGAGGGCAACGACTGGCGCACCACCCTGACCATGAACTACGTGGACGAGGCACGGGCCCAGGCCGGTACGGGGGCGATTCCGGAAGGCCAGCGCGCCGACAGTCGAACCCTGTTCGACATTTCCGGCGAGTACGATGTGACACGCAACGCCAGCCTGTTCGCCAGCGTGCAGAACCTCACCGACGAGGTCTACAACGCCGGCTTCCGGCCCGCCGGTGCCCGCCCCGGCATGCCGCGCACCTTCATGGCAGGGGTGAAGGTGGACTTCTAGGCGCACAGGTCATGCCGGCTGCGTCGGCATGACGGACCTGAAAACGAAAGGGCGGCACCGAGGTGCCGCCCTTTTTCATGTAGCAGAGTTCCTGTCTCAGGCCGCCGGTCGCTGCAGGCCCTTTTCGACTTCATCGCGGCGCGCGCGCCCGGCCAGTTTCTCGATCAGCTCCAGGGCGAAGTCCATCGCCGTGCCCGGGCCGCGCGAGGTGATGATCTTGTCGTCCACCACCACCGCCTGTTCCAGGTACTGTACGTCGGCGAGATCCGCCTCCGGGATGGCACCGGGGAAGCTGGTGGCGCGGCGTCCGCGCAGCAGGCCGGCGCGGGCCAGCACCTTGGGAGCGGCGCAGATGGCCGCGGTGTATTTCTGCTCGGCGGCCATGCTGGTGAGCAGCTGGTGAATACGGGGATCGGCGTTGAGGTGATCGGCGCCGGGCAGGCCGCCGGGCAATACGATCATGTCGAAGCTGTGTGCGAGCACCTGGGCGAGGCTGGCATCGGGGATCAGCACCGTGCCACGCGAGGCGCGCACCGGCTTGTCATCGAGCCCCGCTGTCACCACCTCGATGCCGGCACGACGCAGCAGGTCGATGATGGTGATGGCCTCGAGCTCCTCGCAGCCTTGGGCTAGCGGTACCAGGACTGTTGCCATTGGGACTCCCTCCCTCGTTGCACCTGGATCACGTCCGCCACCGGCACCACGCGCACATCGCGCAGCGCGGGCAGTTCCTCTTCCAGCACCCGCAGGGTGCTGGCATAGGGGTGGCCAATGGCGGTGGCGGAGCCATTGCGCCGGGCCAGCGCCAGCAGGCGGCGGAACTGGAAGCGCACCGCCTCGATGTCCGGATCGGAGTCCAGGAACACGTCCCGGTCCACGCTCGGAACACCGTGCTCGTCCGCCACCCGCCGCGCCACGGTATCCACCGTGGTACGACTGTCTACAAAGAATAGACGATCGTGACGACGCATCTCGTGCATCAACCACATCATGTGTCCGGGATGGCGGGTCAGCAGGCTGCCCATGTGATTGTTGATACCGCTCACGTGGGGCACCGCCGCCAGGTCCTCCTGCAGGGTGCGCAGGAACTGGGCCTGGGTCATGTCCAGGGTGACCCCGCCAGGGTCGAGAGGGCGATGGTCCACCGTGGCCATGGGCAGGTGCAGGATGACCTCCTTGTGCACCGCGTGGGCACGCATGGCCAGCTCGCGGGTATGGGGGGCATGGGGCAGGAAGGCGCAGGCAACGGGCACCGGCAGGTCCACGACACGCTGGCCGGAGGCACGGTCCAGCCCCAGGTCGTCGATGATGATGCTGATCACCGGCCGGAACTGCGCCGCGGCGCAACCGCTGGCCAACAGCAAACACAGCAACAACCAGCCTCGCAGGCTCGTGGCGTGCCGGAACTTCAACGCCGTACAGCGTTGAAGCCGGGGCATCAGCGACCCATCTCCCGCTGGATGACCAGGCCGCGCAGCATGTTCAGCGCCTCGTAGAGGTGGTAATCACGCTGGGCCAGGGATTCCTCTTCCGCCTCTTCCTCGCCAGGCGGCACGACCACCGGCTCCGGCAACACGGGCGCCTCCTTGCCATTGGACAAGTGCCGGGTCAGGTTGGCTTCCTTGACGGGGTCGAAGGCCGTTTCCAGAGCCGAGACCTTCAGGTCCTCCAGCTTGATGTCGGGCACGATGCCCTCGGCCTGGATGGAGCGGCCCGAGGGGGTGTAATAGCGTGCTGTCGTCAGCTTCACGGCAGAGCCGCTGCTGAGCGGCAGGATCGTCTGTACCGAACCCTTGCCGAAGGTCTGGGAGCCCATGATGATGGCGCGGCGCTGATCCTGCAGGGCGCCGGCGACGATTTCCGAGGCCGAGGCCGAACCCTGGTTCACCAGTACCACCAGTGGCGCATCATCCAATACGTCGTCGGGAGTGGCGTTGAAACGCAGCCGGGAATCATTCACCCGGCCCTCGGTGTAGACGATCAGGCCCTTGCGCAAAAAGGCATCGGATACCGCCACGGCACCGTTCAGCACCCCGCCGGGGTTGTTGCGCAGATCCAGCACCATACCCTTGATGGGGCCCTCGTTCTCCTTCTTGAGGTCTGCCACGGCCTGCAGCAGGCCATCCGCGGTCTTGGCCTGGAACTGGGAGATGCGCACATAGCCGTAACCGGGCTCGAGCATGCGGCTGCGCACGCTCTTGACCGTGATGATGTCACGGGTCACGGTGATCTTGAGGGGAGCATCCACGCCGCTGCGCACGATGGTGAGCACGATGCTGGTACCGGGCTTGCCGCGCATGATCTTCACGGCATCGTTGAGGGCCATGCCCTTCACCGGTGTATCGTCCAGACGGATGATCAGGTCACCCGCCTGGACGCCGGCGCGCTGCGCCGGGGTATCATCGATGGGGGCGATGACCTTCACGAAGCCATCCTCCATGCCCACCTCGATGCCCAGGCCACCGAATTCTCCCGAGGTTCCCACCTGCAGTTCCTTGAACTGTTCACGGTCGAGATAGGCGGAGTGGGGATCCAGACCGGTGAGCATGCCCCGGATGGCATTTTCCAGGAGATCGCGGTCGTTCACGTCCTCCACATAGTCATTCTTGATGCGTCCGAACACATCGGTGAAGGCGCGCAGTTCCTCGACGGGGAGGGTCACGGCGGGCTCGCGCTCCGCGAATACGCCATGGCCGATGGAAATGGTCAGGCCCAGCAACAGTCCGGTAAGGATCAGTAAAAGGTTCTGGGTTTTCAATTTCATGGTTGTCTTCCGTGTGGCGCCTGGCCACCTGCTGGTCTCGTCATGCCGACTTACCGGGCCCTGCCGGGGTATCGCCCGGTGTCGACGATACCATAGGCCTGATTTGACGGGAAATTAGTTGAATGGTTCCGGCTCAGCGCCGGACGATCCAGGATGCGGGATTCACCGGCCGGCCCTCTTGTCGCACCTCGAAATACAGCCCGGCCTCGCCCAGGTCGCCCCCATCGCCCACGCCGGCAATCACCTCCCCGGTCTCCACCCATTCACCGGCCTCCTTGTAGAGGCCCTGGTTGTGCCCGTACAGGGTCATGTAGCCATCGCCGTGGTCCACGATGATGAGCAGGCCGAATCCGCGCAGCCAGTCGGCAAAGGCCACCCTACCATGGGACACGGCCCGAACCTCGGCGCCGCGGGGGGCCCGGATCAGGATGCCGCGCCAGGTAAGGTCCCCCACGGCGCGCCGACTGCCGAACGAGGCCACCAGGCTTCCCTGCACCGGCCAGTCCAGCTTGCCCTTGCGCGAAGGGAAGGGGCGCGAATCCCCGGGTGCGGCGGGAATGTCGGACAACAGATCGCGCAGGGAACGCACCAGTTCCTGCAGGCGCTGCTCATCCCGGGTGAGCTGCTCCAGCTCCGTGCCCTTGCTGCGCATCTGCTCCTGCAGGCGGGCCAACAGTTGCTGGCGTTCCTGCTGACGCTGCGTCAGCGTCAGGGCGTGGGCCTGGCGCTGGTCATGCAGGCGGGAAAGCACGGTGCGTTCGGCGGCGATCTCCTGCTCCAGGCGCGCGATTTCCTCCAGGCGCTGCCTCACCGCCGCCATGCGCGTGCTGCGTGCCTCGGCAAAGTATCGGTAGTAGCTGAGCATGCGCCCGACACTGACCGGGTCTTCCTGGTTGAGCAGCAACTTGACCCGTTCCTGGCGACCCATGACATACGCGGCGCGGGCATCCCGTTCCAGCTGCCGCCGCAGGCCGTCCAGCCCCTCACGCTCCCGCTCCCGCTCGACGCCGAGGGTCTCCAGGCGGCGCTCCTGCTGCTCCAGCTGGCCGGCCAGGGCGCGCAGCTCGCGGTTCGCCTCCCCGATGTCCCGTTCCGCAGCACGCAGGGATTGCTGCAGCTTGTCGCGGCGCTCGCGTTCCGTCTCCAGTTCCTGCCGCAGCACCTCGATGCGCTGCCGCAATTCCTGCAACTGGCGTGCAGTGGCGACGGGGTCGTCGCTGGCGGACAGGGGACTGACCAGAAGCCACAGGCCCAGCAACAACCCCGGGGCGGTGCGACGCCACGCCCGGCGCGGGGCGGCTGCTTCGGGCTCAGGCGTCATGAACCCCCAGGGAGGGCTCGGCCTGTTCCTGGCTGGCCACAGGGAATTCGAGCAGTGGACGGCCGCTCATTTCATTGGGCTTGGGCAGGTTCATGGCGTGCAGCATGGTGGGCACCACATCGCACAGGGAGCCGCCGTTCTCGTGCATGATCGCCGGCCGGCCCACGTAGATGAGCGGTACCGGACAAATGGAGTGGGCGGTGTGGGGCTGGCCCGTTTCCTCGTTGCGCATCTGCTCGGCATTGCCATGATCGGCGGTGATGAGCATTTCGCCGCCGACCTTCTGCAAGGCCGTATCGATACGGCCGAGGCACAGGTCCAGGGCCTCGATGGCCTTGACGGCGGCATCGAAGTGACCCGTGTGTCCCACCATGTCGGGATTGGCGTAGTTGCAGATGATTACGTCGTAGTGCTGTTCCTCGATGGCCGCCACCAGCTTGTCGGTCAGTTCGAAGGCGCTCATCTCGGGCTGCAGGTCGTAGGTGGCCACCATGGGCGAGGGCACCAGCACCCGGTCCTCGCCAGGGAAGGGGTCTTCCACGCCGCCATTGAAGAAGAAGGTGACGTGGGCATATTTTTCCGTCTCGGCGATGCGCAGCTGGCGCAGGCCGAGACTGGCGGCGTATTCACCGAAGACATTGGTGAGACGTTCGGCAGGGAAAGCCACCGGGATGTCGAATTCGGAATTGTACTCGGTGAGACTGACGAAGCTGGCGATCGCCGGGATGTGCTCGCGCGCGAAACCATCGAAATCCGGCTCGATGAAGGGACGGGTGATCTGCCGGGCACGATCGGAGCGGTAGTTCATGAACACCACCACGTCGCCATCCTCGATGCGCACCGGCTGTTCGCCGGCGGGCACGATGGCGGTGGCCTGGACGAATTCATCCCCTTCGTCCCGGCCGTAGGCCTGCTCGAGGCCCTTGAGCGCGCTCTCCGCCTGGAATTCCGCCTTGCCCTGGGTGATCAGGTCATAGGCCGCCTGGATACGGGGCCAGCGATGGTCGCGGTCCATGGCGTAGTAGCGGCCGATGATGGAGGCGATGCGGCCGCTGCCCAGTTCCCGGAACTTGTCCTCCATGAGCCGCAGGGAGGCGGCGGCGCTGCGTGGCGGGGTGTCGCGACCATCGAGAAATGCGTGCATATAGACCTTCTTCGCGCCACGCCGGGCGGCCAGCTCCGCCATGGCGTGGATATGCTCCTCGTGGCTGTGCACGCCGCCGGGCGACAGCAGGCCGAGGATATGCACGGCACGACCGGTGTTCACCGCCAGGTCCACGGCATCGGTGAGGGTGGCATTATTGAAGAAGGAGCCGGTCTTGATGGAACGGCTGACGCGGGTGAACTCCTGGTAGACCACGCGCCCGGAACCCAGATTGAGATGTCCCACCTCCGAGTTGCCCATCTGGTCGCCGGGCAGTCCGACGGCGGCGCCCGAGGTGCGGATCAGGGTATGGGGATACTGCGCCCAGAGGCGGTCCCAGTTGGGCTTGCGTGCCGCGGCAATGGCGTTGAAGCTGGGGTCTTCACGGTAGCCCCATCCATCCAGAATCAGCAGGACCATGGGCTTGGGGGTTACAGACATGGGTCTCTCGGGGGTTGCCAGGTTCAAAGAAAGGGTTTAGAACAAGTCTAACGTCAACGGACTCATTTCACCAGCCAGCCGGGTTGCCGGCCCAAGTGGAAAAGAAACACCTTTCCAACAGGTGTATTATTGTATAATGTTTTGGTTATAAAAGGCAGTCTGGCAGTACTATCCAAAATGAGTCCATATTGTAGTTACGATTCCAATGAAACGCTGTTTGCGGGGCTACTGAATATGATCGAGACCAGCGACGAGCTGATCACCCAGGACGACGACATCGAACGGGCCTCCCGTTCCCTCAAGGCCATGTCTCATCCCCTGCGCCTGAAGATCCTGTGTACCCTGGGTGACCATGAAGTGAGCGTGCAGGACATCGTCGAGCACGTCGGGACCTCCCAGAGCAACATCTCCCAACACCTGGCCATCCTGCGTGACAAGGGCATCCTGGCTTCGCGCAAGGACGCCAACCGGGTCTACTACCGGGTGGGCGACGCCCGCACCCTGCAACTGATCAGCATGATGCGCGAAGTATTCTGCTCCGTGGGCCGCTGAGGCCCGTTCCACCAAGGTACCGTTCCAAGAGCATTTCCCGGCAGGTTTTCCTTTCCCATGAGTCAACTTTTCGAGTTTTTCGGCAACCACCCCATCATGACCCTGGCCCTGGTGGCCATCCTGGTCATGCTGGTGGGCTCCGAGATCCAGCGCCGCTTGCGCAGCATCCAGGATGTCGGCCCCATGGAGGCCGTCCGCCTGTTGAACCAGCAGAACGCCCTGTTCATCGACACCCGCACCGAGGGCGAATACAAGGAAGGCCACATTGTCGATGCCCTGCATATCCCGCTCGGAGATCTCGAGCGGCGCGCCGATGAACTGAACAAATACAAGGCACGGCCCCTGATCGCCTATTGCCGTTCCGGCCACCGATCCGCCAGCGCCGGTGGCAAGCTGAAGAAACTCGGCTTCGAAACCGTGTACAACCTGGGCGGCGGCATCATGGCCTGGCAGAGCGCCAACCTGCCCGTCACCCGGAAGTAGCGGCCATGGCCAAGGTCGAGATCTATTGCAGCAATTTCTGCATCTACTGCACCATGGCGTTACAATTGCTGGACCGCAAGGGTGTGGCCTACCACAAGATCCAGGTGGACCGGGATGATGGCCTGCGCACTGAAATGGAGCAGCGCAGCCAACGCAGCACGGTACCGCAGATCTTCATCGACGACCGTCACGTCGGTGGTTGCGATGACCTCATGGCACTGGACCGCGCCGGCCAGCTCGACCCGCTGCTGCACACTTGAATTTGCAATCCATCCGGCCAGGACAGCGGCCCGGAACCATAACATAACGGGGGAATTTCCATGACCGACGACAACACCCAGGCCGCCCAGGACAAGCCGGCCCAGCAATTCGCCATCCAGAAGCTGTACATGAAGGATATGTCCTTCGAGACGCCGAATTCGCCCTCCATCTTCACCTCGGAGTGGAAGCCCGATATCAACCTGCAGCTCAACAGCGATGCCAAACCAGTGGCCGAAGGGGTCTACGAGGTCGTGCTGTCGGTCACCGTGACCGCCAAGCTGAGTGACAAGACCGCCTACCTGGCGGAGGTGCAGCAGGCCGGAATCTTCACCGTGAACGGTTTCGACGCAGGCCAGCAGGGTCCCATGCTGGGCGCCTTCTGCCCCAATGTCCTGTATCCCTTCGCCCGCGAGGCGGTGGCGGACCTGATCGGCAAGGGCGGCTTCCCGCCGGTCTACCTGGCCCCGGTCAACTTCGATGCCCTGTACGCCCAGAAACAGCAGGAAATCCAGGCGCAGGTGGCCACCGGCGGACCGGAAGGCGCCGCCCACTAGGGCGTCCAGCCATGAACGGGAGCAGCGCAGCCTGCGCGGTACTGGGCGCCGGCTCCTGGGGTACGGCACTGGCCATCCTGCTGGCCCGCCAGGGGCACCCGGTACACCTCTGGGGGCACCTGCAGGCGGACATCGACCGCCTGTCGCATGACCGCGCCAACGAACAGTACCTGCCGGGCATCCCCTTTCCCGAATCCCTGGCCTGCACCGCCGACCTGGGCGCGGCCCTGGAGGGCGCACCCCTCATCCTGGTGGCCGTGCCCAGCCACGCCTTCGCCACGGTACTGACGGCCCTCCAGCCACGACTGCGCCCCGGCCAGCGCATCGCCTGGGCCACCAAGGGCCTGGAGACCGGCACCGGCCGCTTCCTGCACCAGGTGTTCGCGGATATCCTGGGTGAGGCCATGGCCCCGGCCCTGATCTCCGGTCCCACCTTCGCGCGCGAGGTGGCCCTGGGTCTGCCCACCGCCGTCACCGTCGCCAGTCCCGACGAGGTCTTTGCCGACCAGCTGGCCCAGAACCTCAGTGGCCCGGATTTCCGCGCCTACACCAGTGGCGATGTGCAGGGCGTGGAGCTGGGTGGCGCGGTGAAGAATGTCATGGCCATCGCCGCCGGTATCTCTGATGGCCTGGGCTTCGGTGCCAACAGTCGTGCCGCCCTCATCACCCGCGGACTGCACGAGATCATGCGGCTGGGCGAGACCCTGGGCGGCCAGCGGGAAACCTTCATGGGCCTGGCCGGGGTGGGTGACCTGGTGCTCACCTGCACCGATGACCAGTCGCGCAACCGGCGCCTGGGACTGGCCCTGGGTCGCGGCGAGCCGCGCGACCGGGCCATCGCGACCATCGGCCAGGCGGTGGAAGGGGTACACACGGCGCGGGAAGTGGTGGCCCTGGCGCGCCGCCATGGCGTGGAGATGCCCATCAGTGAACAGGTGTGCCGGGTATTGTTCGAGGATCATGATCCCCGACAGGCGGTCCATGAACTGCTGGGGCGCTCGCTGAAGGCGGAGCTGTAGGTCGGACTGAAGCCCGACCTACAGCTCGAGCTGCGACCCGGACTGCGAAACCGCCCCCGCGAAATCCGTCTGCCGCCAGGCCTCGTACAGGAACACGGCCACGGCATTGGACAGGTTCAGGCTGCGCGATCCCGGCACCATCGGCAGGCGCAGGATCTGATCGACACCACATTGCGCCAGGACGTCCTCCGGCAGGCCGCGCGACTCGGGTCCGAACAGCAGGGCATCGCCGGGCCGGTAGGCCACTTCCGTATGGCGTCGCCGGCCCTTGGTGGAACAGGCCCACACCCGCGCCGGCCGGATGGTCGCGCGAAAGTCCGCCAGGTTCTCGTGCACCCGGACCTCGGCCCATTCCCGGTAGTCGAGGCCGGCGCGGCGCAACTTGCTGTCCTCCAGCTCGAAACCCAGCGGCCGGACCAGGTGCAAATGGCTGCCGGTATTGGCGCAGAGGCGTATGATATTGCCGGTGTTGGGCGGAATCTCCGGCTGATACAGGACGATGTGAAACATGATGACCGGAACGCTCAGGCAGGTGACCCACCATTATCCCGAACCCCGTGTTCACCGCAAAGGCGCAAAGTACGCAAAGCACCCACCAAGACCGGAATAATGGGTTTTATAAACCTTACTGAATGAATTCTTTGCGTACTTTGCGCCTTTGCGGTGAAAACATCATGAAAACGAACACCCGGCATGAGCACAATGGCAAGCACTGACCAGAACCACAAACTGCGCATCGATTTCTGCGGCATGAAATTCAACAGCCCGTTGGTGCTGCTGTCGGGCTGCGTGGGCTTCGGCGAGGAATACACCCGTGTGGCCGGCTTTTCCAACCGCGACGTGGGCGCCGTGTGCCTCAAGGGCACCACCGGTAGCGCGCGCCTCGGCAACCCCGCCCACCGGGTGTACGAGACCCCCATGGGCATGCTCAATGCCATCGGCCTGCAGAACCCGGGCGTGGACCGGGTGGTGGACGGCATCCTGCCAACCCTGGATTTCGACGAGACGCGCTTCATCGCCAATGTCTCCGGCTCCACGATCGAGGAATACATCGCCGTCACGCGCCGCTTCGACGACTCGCCCATCGACGCCATCGAAATCAACATCTCCTGCCCCAACGTCAAGGAAGGCGGGGTGGCCTTCGGCAACGACCCGGACATGTCGGCACGGGTGGTGGCGGCCTGCCGCGCCGTGACCCGCAAACCCCTCATCACCAAGCTCTCCCCCAACCAGACCGACATCGCCGAGAACGCGCGACGCTGCATCGAGGCCGGCACCGACGGCTTCGCCGTCATCAACACCCTGATGGGCATGGCGGTGGATATCGAGACGCGCACCCCGGTGATCGGCAACAATCAGGGTGGTCTGTCCGGCCCGGCCATCAAGCCCGTGGCCCTGCTCAAGGTCCACCAGGTGCACCAGGTGTGCAAGGCCCACGGCATCCCCATCATCGGCCAGGGCGGCGTCACCACGGCGGAGGATGCCCTGGAGTTCCTCATCGCCGGCGCCAGCGCCGTGGGTGTGGGTACCGCCCTGTTCTACGATCCCCTGGTGTGCCCGAAGATCAACCAGGGCATCCTCGCCTACCTCCACCGCCACGGCCTGGACCAGGTCGGCCAGCTCACCGGCAGCCTGTCCCTGAACCAGTCCCCCGTCCGCCACACCCCCGCCTGCGGCGGCTGACCCCTCCCAACTGGAACGATCCTTGCTGTCAGTATCCAGCAGGCGTTAATTCGTCAGCTTTTTGACGTCTGGCCGTCTAATTAAACCTGTGGCGTTTTTTACCGCTACAACGATGGCTTAGCCACCAATCGGGGTCCCGGGAAGCCAAGGCTTGCACGGCCCCGCCAGGGATGCCGGACCGGCTCCCCCGCAAGGACGTACAGGGACTACATGCAGCAGATCAACCTCTATCAGCCGATGTTTCGCAAGGAGCGCAAACGCTTCTCGGCCCTGGCCTTGCTGCAGATCGGCCTTGCCTGCCTGCTGTTGCTGGCCGCCATCGGCGTGTATTTCCAGGTACATCTGCACCGCCTGCAGGCCAGTGAACAATCCCTGGCCAGCCAGCATCGCCATCTCGAAAAGACCCTCGCCGCCTTGCGCGGCGATGGCGAGGACCCCGCCCTGGCGGCCATGGATACGCACATCGCCGAACTGGAAACCCGTCTGCGCGAACGGGAAAGCCTGCTGGCCGGCATTGCCCGTCTGGCCACAGGCCGAAACGGTTTCGCGCCCCTGCTGCGGGCGCTGAGCCAGCAGCGCGTCCCGGGCCTGTGGCTCACCAGTGTGCATTTCGAGGCCGGCGGCCGGGAGGTGCAGCTGCGCGGGGTGGCCCTGGAGGACGGCCTCGTGCCGCGCTACCTGGAAATCCTGCCGGAACACGAACAACTGCAGGCCCTCGATTTCCAGCAGGTACAACTGCAGCGTCACCAGTCCGGGGAGCCGAGCCTGAACTTCACCTTGCGCACCCAGGGCCTGGCCCTGTCGGGGGGTGACCAGTGAAGGCACGATTGCAACACTGGGCGACCACCATCGATGCCCTGGGGCTGCGCGAACGCATCTTCCTGTTGCTGAGCCTGGTGGCAGTCCTGTTCCTGATCATGGACACCCTGGTCTACCAGCCTGCCCTTGACGAGCAACGCCGCAGCCGGGACGCCATCGACAACCTGCAGGCACGACTCTCCCTGCTGGAGCTGGAATCACGCGACATCGCCCGGGAGCAGGCGGCGGATCCCCTTGCCTGGCGCAAGCGCCGGGTGGCCGAGCTGGAAGCCAGCCTCGGCGATCGGGATGATCAACTCCGTGCCCGCCTGGGCACGCTGGTGGAACCGCGCCAGGCGGCGCCGCTGTTACGCGACATCCTTGCCCGGGAGCCCGGGCTCACCTTGCTGGGCCTCGAAACCGAGGTCGTCAGCCTGGACCAGGCCCTGTTCACGAGCCTGTCCGACAACAACACCCTGCCCACCAACCTGGGCCGCTACCAGCTGACCCTGCGCCTGGAGGGCAGTTACCTGGCCACCCTGCGTTTCCTGGAGCGCCTGGATACCCTGCCCTGGGCCCTGTTTTCCGATCAACTGGAGCTGGAGGTGGAAGAACATCCCCGCGCCCGGGTCACCCTGCGCCTCTATACCCTGGGCGCCTACGGAGGTGAGGCATGAACGCCCGGCGCGGCGCCCTGACCTTCCTGTTGCTGGCCCTGCTGCCGCTGGCCCAGGGCCTGGCGGAACCGGCCGACCCCACCGCGCCCAGCCGGCCCAACCATCCCGGCCAGCAGGGAACGGGTTGGGCATTGCACTCCACCCTCGTCGGTCCGGAACGACGCGGCGCCGTCATCAACGGCCAGCGGGTGCAGGTGGGCGACCGGATCGACGGTGCGCGCGTGGCCCGCATCGAGGCCGGCGAAGTCCTGCTGGACACCCCGGAACGACGCATCACCCTGCGTCTGCTTCCCAACCCCCTGCGAATTCACGCCCGAGACTAATGCCATGAACGCGAGCCGTCTTTCCATCCACCTGTACTGCCTGTTCCCGCTGCTGCTGGGCCTGGCGGCCTGCCAGTCGAACCCGGCGCGCAACCATGCCGGCGTGGAAGGCTCGCTGCACGAGAGCCTCGAGGCCAGCCGGGAGATCGCGCCGCCGGCACCGCCCGCGGAGGTGACCGATGCCCTGCTGCCACCCCTGGATATCCCGCTGCCCGCCGGCCCCTCCGCGCGCGAACAGCGCTTCGACGTGGCGGTGCGCAACGCTCCGGCGCAGGAATTCTTCATGAGCCTGGTGGCCGGCACCTCTCTCAACCTGGTGGTGCATCCCCAGGTGGAGGGCGAGATCTCCCTCAACCTGCGCAACGTAACCATCGAGGAAGTGCTGGAGACGGTACAGGACATGTACGGCTACCAGTACCGCGAGCAGCGCGGTCTCTATCAGATCCTGCCGGCGCGCATGCGCTCGCGCATCTACAAGGTGGACTACCTGAATGTGACCCGCAACGGCCAGTCCAATACCCTGGTGAGTTCCGGCCAGGTGAGCCAGAACGTGAGCAAGGACGATGAATCCGGCACCAGCGGCAGCCGGAAGACCAGCACCCGCCAGCCCGGCCAGTCCGATGGCAAGCAGCCCGGCAGCCGGGTGGAGACCCGCTCGGAATCCAACTTCTGGAGCGATCTCGGTACGGCCCTGGACATCATCGTGGGTCAGGAGGAAGGCCGCAGCGTGGTCCTCAATCCCCATGCCGGCATCGTGGTGGTGCGCGCCATGCCCGACGAGTTGCGCGACGTGGAGGACTTCCTCACCACCATGCAGGGTGTGGCGCATCGCCAGGTGCTGCTGGAGGCCAAGATCCTCGAGGTCACCCTGCGTGATCGCTTCCAGTCCGGCATCAACTGGACGGCCCTCGCCGAGGTGGGTCGCAACAAATCCATCCTGTTCGGCCAGACCGGCGGCGGTACCATCTTCGAGAACGGCGTCACCAGCCTCGCCGGCTCCGTGCAGCCGCTGGTGAGCGGTACCCAGGTCATCGGACTACCCACCACGGCCCTGGGCGGCATGTTCAGCATCGACGCCAACCTCAACGACTTCAACGCCCTCATCGAGCTGCTGCAGACCCAGGGCGACGTGCATGTGCTGTCCAGCCCGCGCGTGGCCACGGTGAACAACCAGAAGGCCGTAATCAAGGTGGGCTCCGACGAGTTCTTCGTCACCGATGTCAGCACCGATACCGACACCACCACCACCGGCGTCAACCAGACGGTGGACATCACCCTCACACCCTTCTTCTCCGGCGTGGCCCTGGACGTGATCCCGCAGATCGATGCGAACGGCACCGTTACCCTGCACATCCACCCCACCGTGAGCGAGGTGGCCGAGGAGATCAAGGAGATCGCCACCAGCGTGGATAACTCGCTGAGCATTCCCCTGGCCCGGAGCACGGTGCGCGAATCCGACACCATCATCCGCGCGCAATCGGGTCAGGTGGTGGTGATCGGCGGCCTGATGGAGAACGTCACGCGCAATATTGTTTCGCGCACCCCGTTCCTGGGGGACCTGCCCGGCGTGGGCGGCATGTTCCGCCACACCAAGCAGGAGACCGTGAAGAGCGAACTGGTGATCCTGTTGCGGCCCATGGTAGAGCAGGGCAACGAGCTCTGGGCCGGCGACCTGCAGCGCACCGCGGAACGCTTCCGCGCCCTGTCCGACGAGGGCGATGCCGGCGAGCGTGACCGCCTGCTCCAGCAGTGGAGCCAGTAGGGCGCACCCATGTACCAGACCCACTTCGGCCTCGCCAGCCTGCCCTTCACCATCACGCCGGACACGGGCTTTTTCCATAATGCCGGCACCCACCAGGAGGCGCTCAACGTGCTGCTGGTGGCACTGCGCACGGGCGAGGGCTTCATCAAGGTCACCGGCGAGGTGGGCACCGGCAAGACCCTGCTGTGCCGCCAGCTGCTCAATAGCCTGGACGCGGGCTTCGTCACCGCCTATATCCCCAATCCCTTCCTGAACCCCACGGCTCTGCGCATGGCCCTGGCCGAGGAGCTGGGTATCGAATTCGCGCGCAACATCGGCCAGCACCGCCTGCTCAAGCTCATCACCGAACGGCTGGTGGAGCTGAACGCCGCCGGCAAGCGCGTGGTGCTGCTGCTGGACGAGGCCCAGGCCATGCCCGACGACAGCCTGGAGGCCCTGCGCCTGCTGACCAACCTGGAAACCGAACACGACAAGCTGATGCAGGTGGTACTGTTCGGCCAGCCGGAACTGGACCGGCGCCTGGGCCAACCGCACCTGCGCCAGCTGCGCCAGCGCATCGTCTTCTCCCACCAGTTGCAGCCCCTGGGACTCGCGGGCCTGCGTGCCTACCTGGACCACCGGCTGCGGGTGGCGGGCCAGCGGGGCGACCGACTGTTCACGGAGCGGGCACTGCGCCGGCTGCATCGCGCCAGCCGTGGTATCCCGCGCCTGGTCAATGTGCTGTGTCACAAGGCCCTGCTGGTCGCCTATGGGCGCGGCGACCGGGTCATCGACCATCGCCACATGCAGCGCGCCATCGCCGATACGGAAGATGCCGGACCGGCCCCCCGCAACCGGGGCCCGCTGGCGCGCTGGCTGAGCGCGGCCCTGGTGGCCGGGCTGGGTGTCGCCGGCACCGCCTGGGGATTCCGGCCATGAGCCTCATCAACGACATGCTGCGCGACCTGGATGCCCGCCGCCAACCGCCCGGCGGCCTGGATGCCCTGGCCCTGCAGGGCGTAGGGTCGAGTCACGCGATCCATGCGCCGGTGTTGCCGCTGGGGCGGCTATTGCTGGTCATCGGCCTGGTCGTGGGGGTGGCGATGGGTGGATTGTATGCCTGGACGCCCGGCAATCCGGTCGTGCCGGAATTCGCCCCACCGGTGGTGCCCTCGAGCCCACCATTGCATACGGCACCCGCGCCGGTCCTGGTCGAGGCGGTGTCCCCGGTCCCGCAGGAAACCCCGGTCGAGCCCCGGGACACGCATGTCCATGGCGCCGAGTCAGCGCCCCGCGAACCACTGCCGAAGGCCCCGCTGCCTGCCGTCGCACACAAGGCGCCGGCCGTGATTTCCACCGCGCCCGTGACGACAGCGGACGCGGCCAGTGTTTCCCGGACCCGGGTGCGCACCCTGACACCCGCCGAGCAGGCCCGGCAGGCCTTCGAACAAGGCGCCGCCGCCCTGCGCCAGGGACAACCCCGGCGTGCCGAGGATTTGTTGCGGGAAGCCCTGGCGCTGCAGCCCGGCCACAGCCAGGCCCGTCTGGCCCTGGCCAGCCTCCAGCTGCGCCTGCAACGCCCGGACGAGGCCCTGGCCCTGCTTGCCGCGGGCCTGGTCCTGGAACCGCGATCGGTGGAGCTCGCACGCCTGCGCGGCCACCTGTTGTTGCAACAGGACCGACTGCAGGAGGCACGCCGGGTTCTGGAAACCGCGGCAACCGACGCAGGTCAGCGCGCCGACTACCAGGCCCTGCTCGGCACCCTCTACCAGCGTCTCGGCGAACATGAACAGGCCGTGAACCGTTACCGCCAGGCCTTACGCCTGCAGCCCGATCAGGGCCTGTGGTGGATGGGCCTGGGGGTCTCCCTGGAGCAGACACATCAGGGCGGCGCCGCGCGCGAGGCCTTCCGCACCGCGCTCGGCTATCCGCTGAGCCCGGCGCTGCAACAGTACATCCAGGGCCGCCTGACGGCGCTGGGAAGGTAAGCACATGGCACAGACCAAACGCATCCGGCTCGGCGACCTGCTGGTGGAGAACAAGATCATCTCCGAGGCCCAGCTGCAGCAGGCCCTGGCCGACCAGAAAAAAAGCGGTCGCAAGCTCGGCCGGGTACTGATCGAAAACGGCTTCGTGAAGGAAGACGCCATGCTCGAGCTGCTGTCACGTCAGCTCGACATTCCGCACATCGATCTCAACAGTTTCACCCTGAATCCCGAACTGGTACAACGCCTGCCGGAGACCCATGCGCGGCGCTACCGCGCCCTGGTGTTGAAGGAGACCCGCGACGGCCTGCTGGTGGGCATGGCCGACCCCACCGACATCTTCGGCTACGACGACCTGGTGCGCATCCTCAAGCAGCCCATCCAGCCGGCGGTGGTGAAGGAAAGCGACCTGCTGCACCAGATCGACCACCTCTACCAGCAGGGCGCCCAGCTCAAGAGCCTGGCCAGCGAAGTGGGCCAGGACCTCGATGAATCCGCCTTCGACCTCGGCACCCTGAGTGCCGACTCCAGCGCCAACGACGCGCCGGTGGTACGCCTGATCCAGACGGTGTTCGAGGAGGCCGCCAAGGCCAACGCCTCCGACATCCACATCGAACCCGACGAAACCGTGCTGCGCATCCGCCGTCGCATCGACGGCGTGTTGCACGAGACGGTCATGGACGACAAGCGTATCGCCCCGGCGCTGATCTCGCGCCTCAAGCTCATGGGCGGCGCCGACATCTCGGAAAAACGCCTGCCCCAGGACGGACGCTTCACCGTGCGCGTACGCGACAAGAGTCTGGATGTGCGCCTGGCCACCATCCCCACCCAGAACGGCGAGGCGGCAGTCATGCGCCTGCTGGACCAGGGCAACGCCACCCGTAACCTGGCGGAACTGGGCCTGCCCGAGGAACTGCTGCCGCGCCTGCGCCAGGTGATCCACAAGCCGCATGGACTGGTGCTGGTCACCGGCCCCACGGGCAGCGGCAAGACCACAACCCTCTATGCCGCGCTGACGGAACTCAACAAGCCGCAACGCAAGATCATCACCGTGGAAGACCCGGTGGAATACCGGCTGCCACGCATCAACCAGGTGCAGGTGAACACCAAGATCGGGCTGGATTTCGCGCGCGTGTTGCGCACCGCCCTGCGTCTCGACCCCGACATCATCCTGGTGGGCGAAATCCGCGACCGTGACACCGGCGAGATCGCCCTGCGCGCGGCACTGACCGGCCACCTGGTGTTGTCCACCCTGCATACCAACGATGCCGTGAGCAGTGCCACGCGCCTCATCGACATGGGCATGGAGGGTTACCTGGTGGCCTCCGCCGTGCACGCCATCCTGGCCCAGCGCCTGGTGCGCTGCATCTGCCCCAAATGCAGCACCGAGGCAACACCCGACGCCGGCGAGGCCGCCTGGCTGCACAGCAAGCTGGGCGCGAAGGCCGACGGCATGACCTTTCACCAGGGCGCCGGCTGCAACCACTGCAACCACACCGGCTACAGCGGGCGCATGGGGGTCTACGAGCTGCTGGTGATGGAAGGTGCGCTGGCCGAGGCCTTGCGCCGCAACGACCACGAGGGCTTCGAACGCGCGGCCCTGGCCCAGCCCGGCTACCAGCCGCTGGTGATGAACGCCCTCGACTATGCCAGGCAGGGCAAGACCACCCTGGGCGAGGTCATGCGCCTGAGCGGGTGGGTGGAATAGCAGGATTCATGTAGAAGCGGCCTCTGGCCGCGAACTGCTCTTGCACGACGCTTCGCGGCCAGAGGCCGCTCTTACGGGCAGGGACGTACAGGAAAGGTTTAGACGAGGCACGGGTTCGAAATGGCACTGTTCCAATACAAGGCACGCGGCAGTCGCGGCGACGCAGTGGAAGGCACCATCGAGGCCGCCTCCAGCGACGCGGCCGCCGCACGCCTGATGGAAGGCGGACTCACACCCGTGGATATCGTCATGGCCACGGAGACGAAGCGTGCCGGCGGCCTGAACCGTGACCTGAGCGAGATCTTCCCGCCCAAGGTGGGGCTGGCGGACCTGATCCAGTTCAGCCGCCAGATGCACAGCCTGTTGCGCGCCGGCGTGCCCATCCTCACGGCCCTGACCGGCCTGGCCGGCAACACCCGCAACCCGACCCTGGCCAAGGCCATCGCCGACATCAATACCAGCCTGGGCGCCGGTCGCGACCTGGCCTCTTCCCTGAGCCAGCACCCGGAGATTTTTTCGCTGTTCTACGTGAGCCTGGTGCGGGTGGGCGAGACCACCGGCCAGTTGGAAGAGATCTTCGAACAACTGGGCTTCTACCTGGAGCGCGAGAAACATACCAGGGAACAGGTAAAGTCGGCCCTGCGTTATCCCACCTTCGTGCTGACGGCCATCGCCATCGCCATCGTCATCATCAACATCTTCGTCATCCCGGCCTTCGCCACCACCTTCGCCCGCTTCGGCGCCGACCTGCCCCTGGCCACCCGCGGCCTCATGGGCCTGTCCAGTTTCATGGTGAACCACTGGCCCGGCCTGCTGATCGGTCTGCTGGCGGCCTTCTTTGGCCTGCGCCACTGGCTGCGGACCCCGCAGGGACGCTATCGCTGGCACAAGCTGCAGTTGCACCTGCCCCTGATCGGTCCGGTGCTGTACCAGGCCACCATGGCGCGCTTCAGCCACCTGTTCTCCATGGCGCAGCGCTCCGGTGTTCCACTCATCACCGCCTTGTCGGTGGTGGCCAAGGCGCTGGACAACGACTACGCCGAGGAACGCATCCTGACCATGCGTGACGGCATCGAGCGCGGCGATTCCATCACCCGTACCGCCACTGCCAGTGGGGTATTCGACCCCCTGGTGCTGCAGATGCTGGCGGTGGGCGAGGAGTCGGGCAACCTGGATCAACTTCTGCAGGAGATTGCCGATTACTACAACCGCGAAGTCGACTACGCCATCACCCGCCTGAGCGCCGCCATAGAGCCCATCCTCACCATCGTCATCGGCCTGCTGGTGCTGGTGCTGGCCATCGGCGTGTTCCTGCCCATGTGGAACCTGGGTTCGGCGGTGATGCAGCGCTAGGAGCTTGTCGGACTTGGGCGCGGCTCGCCCGATTTGATGGAAATGGTGACAGGCCGGTAATTTTTCTAAAGGAAATCTGCTGGGGCGACGCTATATCCCCTAGCAACGGAGGGCGGCACGCCCTAACTAAGGAGACAAGCAATGAAACGGCAACAGAGTGGTTTTACCCTGATCGAGCTGGTAATGGTGATCGTCATCCTGGGCATCCTCAGCGCCATCGCCCTGCCCCGGTTCGTGGATCTGCAAAGCGACGCCCAGGCCGCGGCTGAAGCCGGCATGAGTGGCGCGGTGAAGTCCGCCCACGCCATCGCCATCGCCGACCTCAAGGGCTTCCCGACCGTGACCGAACTGGCCACCTATGTGCAGGGTGAAGGGGTTGCGGTCGCGACTGACGGATCGGGCATCGACGTGGACATCAACGGCAACATCTACACGGTTCCGACCTATCAGAATACTACCTGCACCACGGCCACCAGTTTGGCAACCCACACCGTGCAGTGCGTCGGCAGTATCTAGGCGCCAAACGCCACCAGCCCGACGGCGGGCGGATCCAATCGGGGCGGGCCAATCGGTCCGCCCTCTGTGCCTTCCACAGGGATGGTTCCACGCCCTCGCCACTGGGTCCAAGCCCATGGCCATGCCATTCCACCACCGCGGCTTCACCCTGATCGAACTGATCATGGTGCTGGTGATTCTGGGCGTGCTGAGCGCCTACGTGCTGGCACGCTGGTCACCGGGTGATTCCGCCGTACACGCCGAGGCCGCGCAACTGGCCCGCGACCTGCGCCATGCTCAGGCCCTGGCGATGAGCCTCGGCACCCCCCTCGACTTCGTCGCCAGTGGCGGCGGCTACAGCGTCACCGACGGCACCAGCATCATCCAGGACCCGTCCCGTGGCGAACCCTTCCTGCACACACTCGCCAATGGCGTGAACCGCGGCGGTACTTGCGGCACCGTGCGTTTCGATACCCTCGGCCGGCCGCTGAGCGGTGGCAACCTGATGATCGCTGCCTGCACCCATACCCTGAGCGGACCTTCCGTGAGCAGCACTGTGACGCTCACCCCCGTAACCGGCTTCGTAATGGTGTCGCCATGAACCGGCGCGCGGGCACCATTTGTTTCTGTAGGAGCGGCCTCTGGCCGCGAATGAGTCGTGCCACGGCCGTTCGCGGCCAGAGGCCGCTCCTACATGGGGACACAACCAGCCATCTCCATGGCACGCGTCGCCAGGCCGGCTTCAGCCTCATCGAACTGGTGGTGGTCATCGTGCTGCTGGGCATCGCCGCCGTGGCCCTGCTGCAGCAGTTCAGCCAGGCGGCGGGCTCGCTGGCCCGCAACGAGCAGATCCAGACGGCCGCGCAACTGGCCCAGGAGGGTGCCGAGGATATACTCGCCCTGCGCCGCGAGGCGGGCTATGCCGACCCCGGCCTGGACCCAGGCATCGCCACGGATAACCTCGCCGGACTGTTCGCCGGCTACAGCCGCACCATCACCATCACCGAGCCAGCCGGCAGCGGTTGCCCGGCCCTGGCCCTGTGCAAGGATGTGCAGGTGAGCATCACGCGCGGCGCCGCCACCCTGGCGCAAATCGACCTGCTGCTGGTGGATTACTGATGAGCGGCGACATCTCCATCCCGTCATTCCCGGGCATGCGCGGTAATGACGGGACTTGCCGCCATGCCGCTTTCAGCCGGAAGCGGCAGCGCGGCTTCACCCTCATTGAGCTGGTGATCAGCATCATGGTGCTGGGCATCCTCGGCGCCACGGCCGCCTATGGCATCCAGAACGGCGTCATCGCCTTCCAGACCACCCAGGAGACTCTCGACAGCCTGGGCAAGCTGCGCTATGCCACCGAGCGGCTGACACGGGAATTGCGCGAGGTCCGCCGCGACCCGCTGGACAGCAGCCGTTACGATATCGCCACCTTCGGTACCAACGGTATCGAGTTCATCAAGCAGGATGGCACCGAGGTCACGGTGGCCGTGAGCGGTTCGACCCTGACCCTGGAGTACGACAACCCCGCCGGCGCATACATCCTCACCGACCAGCTCACCAGCTTCACCCTTGGCTACTTCGACGTTGATGGAAATACCACCGCCGATGCCGCCACCGTGGCCTTCATCGAGCTGGAAATCGTACTCAGCGATAACAGCGGCCCCATGCCCCAGCGCGGCCGCATAGCCTTGCGGAGCCGGCCATGAGGCAGGCATGCAAACAGCTCCAGCGCGGCGCCGCCACCATCCTGGCGGTGATGTTCCTGGTAGTGAGCGTTTCGCTCATGGTGGTGGCCGCCCTCAACATGGCCGGCTCCGACATCACCGACAGCGCCATGCAGAGCGACGCCATCGAGGCCCTGTTCATCGCCGAGAGCGGCGTCGAGCATGGTTCTTTCCATTACGCCAATGGTACGGCCTGTATCGACCTGGTCGGCATCACCGATGCCATCGGCCGGGGCAGCTTCGAAATCACTACAGCCGTGCTGACCCTGACGGGGGAATGCCGTATCGAGGTGGTCGCTACGGTGAGCCAGGCGCACCCGGTTCAGCGTCTCATCGAGGCGGAGCTGCGCCTCAATCAAGGCGGGGTCTGGGCGGTCGGCAATGGCGGCACCATACTCGAATGGAATGGCGCCGCCTGGGTGGCCCATGCCTCCGGTACATCGGAAAACCTCACCGGCGTACATTGCGCAGTCACCAATGACTGCTGGGCGGTAGGCGACAATGGCACCCGGCTGCGCTGGAACGGTACCAGCTGGAGCGACCAATCCTCCGGCACTATCGACTACAGCTCCGTCGCTTGCCTCGACAACGACCCGAACCTTTGTTATGCGGCGGGTTCGACTGTATTTATCATCTTCCCTATCGCGATCATCCAGCGCTGGGATGGAGTCTGGTCGAACGCACAGACCTTGCTGGCGAGCTTCGACTACCAGGACCTGGATTGCAGTACCGGGCGTTGCTATGCCGTGGCCGATAACGGCCGCGTGGATTACAGCGATGGGGGCGCCTGGATCAATGACGGCAGTGGTATCGGCAACAGCCTCAACGGTATCAGTTGTACCAGTGATGCCATCTGCTGGACGGTCAGCGATGGCCTGAACGGCCCCAATGCCTACGGCATTTATGGTCGCGATGGCGGAGGCTCCTGGTCCTCCAGCAGTGTTCCCTCCAATCCCTCCCGCGACCTCCATGACGTCGATTGCTTCGCCCCGGACCAGTGCTGGGCCGTGGGCGAGCGCCGCAGCGGCAATGCCTTCACCTTCGCCTACCGCAATGGCGCCAACTGGGCTGTGACCACACCGAACCTGGGGGG
>SWBZ01001134.1_pt1 | contig 28701 bp, 23 predicted proteins | sample 4693031 | NCBI WGS metagenome assembly SWBZ01 (sample SAMN10267274, study PRJNA491770) | bioreactor metagenome | isolation source: DHS bioreactor inoculated with | place: Japan: off Shimokita Peninsula
TTTTTAGCTGCCGAGGTTGGTTGGAATATGTCGCCTAGGGTCGAACGCATTCACAGCGACGAACGCCTCCCGGCCGAGGTCGATGTCGTCATCGTAGGCGGCGGCATCCTCGGCTCCACGGCCGCGTATTTCCTGGCGAAGCGTGGCCTGTCTGTGGCTCTACTCGAGAAGGGCCACATCGCCTGTGAACAATCGAGCCGAAATTGGGGTTGGTGTCGCCAGCAGAACCGCGACCGGCGCGAGCTGCCACTCTCGGTTCTCTCCATGCGGCTATGGGACGAGCTGACGCGCGATATCGGTCGGGACCTCGGATTTCGACGCTGCGGTCTCATCTATGCGACGCACGACGAGGCGGTGCTCGCCGGCTGGGAAAAGTGGCGCGAGGTCGCCAAGGAGTACGACGTCGACACCCGATTGCTCAGCCGGGCTGAGCTGGCCGAGCGTGTCCCCGAAGCGCGCGGCAAATGGGTCGGCGGGACCTATTCGGAACGGGACGGCAAGGCCGAACCTGCACTCGCCGCGCCGGCTATCGCCGAGGGCGCCAGAGCTCTGGGCGCCACGATCCACCAAGGATGCGCCGCGCGAGCGCTCGACTTGGCCAATGGCAAGATCGCGGGCGTACACACCGAGAAGGGTTACGTTAAAACCAGCGCGATCCTGTGCGCCGCTGGCGCCTGGTCCTCGCGCTTCCTGAGGCCGCTCGGGATCAGTTTCCCCCAGGCGAGCATCCGGCAGACCGCGCTGCGTTCTACCCCGACAATCAACATAGGCGAGGCGATCTCCACACCCTACTGTACGATCACGCGTCGCCTGGATGGAAGCTATACGCTCGCCATCAGCGGCAAAGCGAACCTAGAAATCACGCCCCAGGCTATCAGGTATAGCCGCGAATTCATGCCGCAATTCTTCCGTCGCCTGAAGAACGTCAGGCTCGGCATTGGCCAATCGTTCCTTTCTGGACCGGATTCACTGTCGTCCCTGCTGGCCAGCGACGATCGCATCTTCGAACAGAACCGGGTGCTGGATCCTCCACCCCTGAAATGGCTGATAAGCCAGGTGGTGGAGAGTGTCCGGACGACCTTTCCCCAACTGGGCGATATAAAGATCGACAGTGCCTGGGGCGGGTTCGTCGATTGCACGCCGGACGCGGTGCCGGTGGTGTCGCAGGTGGATGCGGTGGAGGGCCTAGTCCTTGCGGCGGGCTGCTCGGGCCACGGCTTCGGTTTGGGCCCTGGGCTGGGCTATCTGGCCGCAGAGCTTATTGCAAACGACAAGCCAAGCGTCGATCCTACGCCTTTCCGCCTATCACGGCTGGTTGACGGCTCGAAGCTGGACATCGCCGCTATCTGAAGAACTCCCGAAAGTAAGGCCCGATGGGCACCAAGTCTGGTACTACGGCGCGCTGAATAAGATCGGTGATGGGCGCCTCGGCGTCACCGCTGATCGAGCAGCTTGATCTGAAGATCTTCCCAGTGCTCCTTGAACGCGTCCCGGGCCGTGTCGTAGTGGCGGCTTCTTAGGCTGGTGATCATTCGTTCGTGCTCTTCCGCCATTTCTTCAGGCGTGCCGTAAAAATCCTGCCGCTGCGCGAGGAGAAGCTCGATCTCGCCTTCAAGGCCCGAATAGGTTCGCTTCAACCGAGCGCTGCCGCTCGCCGCGATGATGGCGCGATGGAAGTCACGGTCCGCGGTCACTAGCGCGGACCTGTGGGGGACAGGGTCGTATGCATGACCGCAACCGCCTCGAGCGCCAGGGGGGGAATGATCCCGGTCAGCACGACCAAACGAATGGCCTCGCCTTCTATGCGCCGCGTACGCGTGTGATGTCGACAATGTCGTCCGGTCCGAATTCGGGCAGCACGAAGCCTCGGTTCGGTATCTGGCGCAACAGGCCCTGCGTGACGAGTATCTGGGCTGCGGTACTGCTACGGGACGCTGACCAATTTCGACATGGCCGGCGCCGCGCGGCGCGTGTATTCCGAGCGTCTCTCTCCCGAGGCCATGGCCAGCTTCGTCGAGGCTTTCAGGGCTATCGCCTGGACGAGGTCCTGGGCGCATGGAAGCCTTTCGCCGAGGTAGTTCACAATGCTGCGGAGCGCAGCTGCAAGCGCATTGGTATCCCGTTCAAGGCCGAAGACGCGCAACGCATCAACGACGAAGTGCCGACCAGGGGCCCGCACCCGGACGTTCCGGCAGGACTCATCAAGGTGGCCAAGGAAATTCCGCTGGTGATCCTGTCGAACTCGATGAACAACCTCATCATGTCGAATGTGGAAAAGGTCGGTGCGCCCTTTCACACCGTCATCACCGCCGAAGAGGTTGGCGCCTATAAGCCGCTGATGAAGGGCTTTGAGTATAGGATCGACAAGCTCGGCTGCGGTCCCGAAGACATTACCCACGTATCGTCCTCTTTCCGCTATGACCTGATGCCGGCCTATGACCTGGGGATCAAGAGCAAGGTCTGGGTCAACCGCGGCCACGAGCCCGCCAATCCGTTCTACGAATATACCGAGATCAAGGATATCGGCGGACTGGCAGCAGCCGTGGGTTTAGAGCCGGCCCTAAGGAGCGCCTGAAGCTGCGTCGGCAGCCTGCCGTCTAATCGAGAATGGGGGGCGGTCTGTCCGCCCCCCTTTTTGCGAATCGGGCAAAGTGCCGCGACAGCCAGGTTGAGGCGGGCGCCCAGGCTATGGTGGACCGGTGGCGGGTGGAACGGACTACCACGTAGCGGGCCCAGCGTGTCGACGACGATGCGGCGCTTGCGCCCCGTCATCTTCTTTCCTGCATCGGATCCTCGGATTCCGCCGCTCTCCGTCATTTTTGCGTTGGCCGTTATTTAACGTCCGCCTTCGGGCTGACTTCCCACCTTTCGGTTCGTGCGCCGGTACGACAAGTTTGTTGTTTACAGCGCGCAACTGAAGTATTTTTTTGCATAGTCGAGAACGGTAGGTCCTTTGGCAAGCAGCCGGCATGCGCAGCCCCGCTGATGCGATGTAGAGCAGCGCGTTCACGACCTTGCGCCGGTCCGTCCGCGCGACCTATCCGGTCGGCACCCATCAGGGGCGCGCAATTAGCCCCATGCCGGACTTCACAGCCCCGACCGAAACGCGGGTCGGGCAGCGGTGTGCAACCATCTCCATCTGTACACAAAGCCGTCCACTGGATATCATACAACTCCGGCAATTTTGCGAGGAACGCATGAAAACTGAAGCCAAGCCCAAACTGGCCCGATCGGCTAGCCGAGTTTATGATCGTGTCCAACAGATGGCGATCACTTATGCCTTCAAGCCAGGTGAACGAATCAATGAGGTAGAGCTAGCAGCGAAACTGAACGTGAGTCGTACTCCGTTGCGGGAATCACTTAATCGGCTGGTTGCCGAGGGATTCCTTGTGGTGAAGCCCAACCTCGGTTTCTTCCGCCGGTCTCTGGATCCCGAGGAGGTATATCACCTCTATGATTTGCGCTGCTCACTAGAGGTCCAATCCAGCAAACTGGCAGCAGAACGGGCAACCGATGAGGCTATGGAAAGCTTAGTTCAAATGGTGTCGGCCGAGGAAGAGCCGGACAATGAACTTGAATTGCTTCGCCAAGATGAGGCCTTCCACATTAAGATTGCGGAACTGACCGGCAATCCAGAACTCGTCAACATGCTGCGCGGCGTGAATAATCGAATTCACTTTGCGCGTTGGATCGATAGGCGCGCGCGGCGCAATTCGCGCGAGGAACACATTGCCATCGCGCGCGCTATCGCTTCACGGGATCCGGATGAGGCTGGTCGATTGATGGATAGCCATATACGCCGCCGCTATCAACAGATCGTGGAAATCATCAAAATCGGCTATGGCGAAATATTCGCAGGGGCGAACGAAATTAGCAGTATCAGCGCGGATAACAGTAAGACTGCTGCAGAATGATTGTAACGAAGTAGTTGGGCTGCGCCAGCGCAGAAGGCATCGTTTGTCCAATTTCAACCTACGGAACGCCGACTGCACGCGATTCGTCATCTGTCCTGGTCCCTCCGCATCAACGTCTCCGGCCTCGGAGTATGCTCCCTGCCAAGATGGAGACAAGCGCCCTTCGTCGGCTCGGCCTGCAAAAGGTCATTGAGAGGTCCCAGGTTGGACCCGCGTCTCAGTGTTGAGAATGGCGTCGGTGACAGTAGGGTTTGCGATCAAGTCAGGTCACTTCGCCACCGGGACTTGGCGGTGGTAGATCGGGCGTGGAAGGCCGCGATCAAGTCGGCGACACCTAGGTCCCCGAACAGCTGTGGGAACGCGCGCGCGGCGACACAGCAACGCAGAGAAGCCCAAAAAACGGCGTGCCTATTTTTGTGTGTGTCGTTCTGTCTACACTTTTGTATTGCGGACCGGAGGCATTTCTGCAATTCTCCTACCAGTAGCGGTCGAAGGCGAGTACCAGGAGCTGTCGGGGTCGGTCGATCATGCCGCGCGCGACTGCGCTAGCAGTTGTCGATCTGTCAATTTGCAGGGTGAATTCCCGACGCTGCTAAGCGTGGGTGCCTCGGCATGGCCGCGTATGCAACTATTCTCCTCGCCGCAGGCGAAGAGACTTCAAAATGATTGGGAGTTTCCAGATGAAGAGTCATGCTCGTGTCGTCGTGATCGGCGGAGGCGTTATCGGTTGTAGCATCCTCTACTACTTGGCCAAGAACGGTTGGACAGATGTGGTGCTGATCGAGCGCATGGACCTCACCGCAGGAACGACCTGGCACGCTGCTGGAAACGTCTCTCTGGTAGACGGCAATCCAGCCGTCAATCAGTTTAATGTGCTCGCTCATAAGCTCTATCGCGAAATGGAGAACGAGACGGGAGAGCATCTCGGTTGGACCCGCACGGGATCAATCCTGATCGCAAAGACAAATGATCTGCTTGAGCGATACGCGAGCCGCACGGAAAGCGCTCGAGCGGCCGGCATCGACTATCACATGATCGGTCCTGACGAGATCAAGAAGCTGCATCCTCTGATGGAACTCGACGGTATTCTCGGCGCAGCCTACATACCAGACGAAGGGGTACTTGATCCGAGCATGACGACCCACGCCTTTGCGCGCGCTTCGCGCGCCAAGGGCGCGGAGATATATCGCCATACCAAAGTTACTGGTCTGACTGAGCAATTGAATGGTGAATGGAAGGTTGGCACTGACAAAGGCGATATCATCACCGAGCACGTGGTGATTGCCGCTGGCTTTTGGTCGCCAGTCATTGCGCGGATGGCCGGCGCACACGTTCCAATCGTGCCGACCGAGCGGCAATATCTTGTCACCGACGAGGTGCCGGAGCTCATGGAACTTGATCGCAAGGTGCCAATGCTGCGCGATTTCGCGGTTCCGTTCTATGTTCGCCAGGAGCGCAATGGTTTGCTCGTTGGCGTGCACGAGCCGCATACACCGTACTGTTTCCTCGACGGAATTCCTGACGACTTTGGTCAAGAGCTCTTTCCGGTAGATCTGGAACGGGGCGCTCATAGTCTCGAATCCGCAATCGCGCGCGTTCCTGCGCTCAGCAGGGTTGGGATTAAGACCGAGGTTTGTGGTCCAACGAGTCGTACCCCGGATTTGCAGGGCCTGATTGGTCCCATACCCGGACTACGGAACGTTCACATATCGGCGGGATTCGCCAACGGCATTAGCCAGGGAGCCGCACTGGGGCACGTCGCCGCCGAATGGCTGATCGAAGGCAGTCCGAGCATCGACGTCTCTAAGTTGTACGCGAGCCGCTTCGGCAGTTACGCCAACAAGCGGTTTATTCGCGCCATGCTAAGCGAAGCGCATGTGTTTGGAACTGTTGATCTCTCAGGAGAAAGGTTAGCGGGTCGGCCGGCGCGGACGAGCGCGCTTTACGATCGCTTCAAGGCTAAAGGTGCGCATTTCTCAGCCCAGCTCGGGTGGGAAACGCCTATGTGGTTCTCGCGAGGCAATGCGCGTTCAAATGGCGTCGAGGAGGCGCGCGCCGAAGCACTAGATGTGCGCGAAAGCGTCGGCATTCTCGATCTCACGGCGCTTGCGAAGTATGAAGTATCTGGACCAGCCGCCAGTACCTTTCTTGACCGGCTCTGCGCTCGTCGTCTCCCCGCCGTCGGAAGTATTGTTTCCACCCCCATGCTCAATGAGCGCGGTCAAGTGATGTGCTTCACGACAATCGCGCGCATTGAGCCTGATCGTTTCTATTTGACTGCTGCTCCGCAAGCGGAGCTACACCATTACTCTTGGATGAATGAACAATTGCCGCGGGACGGAAGCGTACAGCTTGAGAATGTCACCGGTCGCTATGGAGCATTGCTATTGTCGGGGCCAAGAGCCCGCGAAGTACTCGCTAAAGTGAGCGAAGCGAACTTGTCCAATGAAGTTTTCCCTTGGTTGACGGTCTCAGATATCGATATTGCGTACGGTCGCGCGCGCGCGTTGCGCTTCAACATGGTCGGCGAGCTTGGATGGGAGCTTCACCACCCTCTCGAATATCAGACCGGTATCTACGAAGCGCTTGCGGCCGCGGGTGAGGAATTCCAAATCGTTGATTTTGGATTCAAGGCTTACGACACACTGCGGCTCGAGGCTGGATGGCCACTCTGGGGCGCAGACTTCAACTCAAGTCAGACAGCAACTTCAGCGGGTCTCAGCCGCTTCGTCGATCCCAGTAAAGAAGGCTTTATTGGTCGTCGCGCGATCCTCGATACGGCACAACCCGTGCTCTCTCGCCTCGTCCACATATCGTTCGATCTCGATGGATCTCCCCCCGAAATGGGCAGCCTCTTGTTCGACGGCGACGACGTGGTTGGACATGTCCACTCGTCGGCCTATGGGCCATCCATAGGTTCGGGCATCGCGTTCGCTTCCGTAAAGGATGGTTTCGGGAGGGGTGGCAAGACCATCAACTGCTTGGTGCGAGGCAGTAGACTGCCCGTAAACATTCTGGAGCGTGCCCTGCATGATCCAGAGAGCCTGCGTGTCAGTAGCTGAGGAGGACATGACGATGCTTCGTCCGAGCATCTTCGTACTGTCGACGCGTGTCAACGCATGGATCAATCGCCGCTCCGGGGGAATTGGGGCCTCGACGTAAGCGCCGTCTGGAGAGTTTTCGTGTTGGAACGGGAGGTTGTGTTTTGATGAAAGTACTCGTAGCCGTGAAGAGGGTGGTGGATTTCAATGTGAAGGTCCGGGTGAAGCCGGACGGTTCGGGGGTTGAGCTTTCGAATGTGAAGATGGCAATGAACCCGTTCGACGAGATCGCTGTAGAAGAAGCATTGCGCCTGAAGGAGGCCGGCAAGGCGAGCGAGGTGATAATCGTCTCGATCGGGCCACAGCAGGCGCAGGAGACGATCCGCACTGCGCTCGCCATGGGCGCCGACCACGGCATCTTGGTAAAGGTCGATGGCACGGTCGAGCCCCTTTCAGTGGCGAAGATTCTCAAGGGTGTTGTCGAGGCCGTGCAACCGGACCTTGTGATCCTGGGCAAGCAGGCAATTGACGACGATTGCAACCAGACCGGACAGATGCTGGCGGCATTGCTTGGCTGGCCACAGGGCACTTTTGCCTCGAAGGTCGCTGTCGAGGACACTGCTTTCCTGGTCACCCGAGAGATCGACGGGGGCTTGCAAACGGTAAGGCTCAACAGGCCGGCAATTATCACAACCGATCTGCGCCTCAACGAGCCACGTCATGCGTCGCTGCCGAACATCATGAAGGCGAAGAAGAAGCCGGTCGATGAGAAGACGCCGGGCGATTACGGCGTCGATGTCGCGCCGCGCATTCAAGTGCTCAAGACCACAGAACCGCCAATAAGGCAGGCGGGGGTAAAGGTTGCAAGCGTCGCCGATCTCCTCGCTAAACTCAAGAACGAAGCCGGAGTCCTCTGATGAGAACGCTTTTGATTGCCGAGCACGACAACACGACGCTCAAAGACGCGACGAATAGGACGCTCACGGCCGCAAAGGCGATGGGCGGCGACGTGCATGTCCTCGTTGCGGGCAAGGGCTGCCGACCGGCGGCTGAAGCGGCCGCCAGGCTCGACGGCGTCGCCAAGGTCCTCTTTGTCGACGATGCCGCTTACCAGCATGCGCTCGCTGAGCCGCTTGCCGCGCTCATCTTGTCGCTCGCCGAACCGTATGAAGCGATCATCGCGGCGGCGACCAATTCAGGTAAGAACTTCATGCCCCGCGTCGCGGCGCTCCTTGACGTCATGCAGATCTCCGACATTCTGAAAGTCGAGGGGCCTGACACCTTTGAGCGGACTATCTACGCCGGTAGCGCCATCCAGACAGTGAAGTCGAAGGACAAGAAGAAGGTAGTTACAGTGCGAACTGCCGCCTTCCCAGCGACAGGCGAGGGCGGCATTGCCCCAATCGAAGAGGCGAAGGTAGTGAAGGTACCGGCTATCTCGAGCTTTGTCGGTGAGGAGGTTTCCAAGAGCGAGCGACCGGAACTCGCTGCGGCCAAAATCATCATCTCAGGCGGCCGAGCCATGCAGAGCCGTGAGAACTTTACCAAATATATCGAGCCGGTTGCAGACAAACTCGGCGCGGCTATGGGCGCCTCGCGCGCGGCGGTTGATGCCGGCTATGCACCCAACGACTGGCAGGTCGGTCAGACCGGCAAAGTGGTGGCGCCGGACCTCTACATCGCCGTCGGCATTTCCGGCGCGATCCAGCATCTCGCTGGCATGAAGGACTCCAAGGTAATCGTTGCCATCAACAACGACGAGGAGGCCCCCATCTTCCAAGTCGCCGACTACGGCCTCGTCGCCGATCTCTTCGAGGCCCTCCCTGAGCTGGAGAAGCAACTGATATCCCTGGCAAGCGACTCAGCGAACTGACCCTTCCTATTGCCTCACCGATTGATGTCGAAGGAATCGTTGGCGACTGTGCCTATCTCGTATTCCTGTCACGGGGGCACGAGGCGCGGGCAAGCGCGTGGCCCGCGATAACATGTTGATATATCACAACAATTGCTCCTATACACAATAGAAAAAATCTCAATAAATTACCGGGCGGAGCAGCCGTGATTATTGTCCCTTCATCCGGAGATCAACCGTCATGAGCAGCCAAAATCCAATCTTCATCCCTGGACCTACGAATATCCCGGAAGCATTGCGCAAGGCTGTCGACATGCCGACGCTCGATCATCGTAGCCCGGTGTTCGCCAATATCCTCCGCCCCGCACTCCGCGGCGTCAAAAAGGTTTTGAAGAGCGAGCTGGCCGAGATAGTAGTCTTCCCGGCAACCGGTACGGGCGGTTGGGAAGCGGCGATCGGCAATACACTTTCGGTTGGTGACAAGGTGCTGGCAACACGCAACGGTATGTTCAGCCATCGCTGGATCGACATGTGCCGCAAGCACGGGCTCGATGTTATCGTGATCCCACAGGAGTGGGGCGAAGGCATTCCCGCAGACCGCGTGGAGGAGATTCTGGCCGCCGACGGATCCCACCGGATCAGGGCTGTTCTCGCTACTCACAACGAGACGGCGACGGGCGTGCGTTCTGACATTGCAGCTGTGCGCAGCGCCATCGACGCGGCCGTGCATCCTGCGATGCTCTTCGTCGACGGCGTGAGCTCGATCGGCTCGATGGATTTCCGCATGGACGAGTGGGGCGTCGACATTGCCGTCACGGGCTCGCAGAAGGGCTTCATGTTGCCGCCGGGGCTCGCGATCCTCGGCCTATCTGCGAAAGCGATGCAGGCTATGCGCGAGGTGGGTTTGCCGCGCAGCTACTTCGACATGCGCGACATGGTCGCCGCCTATGCCGCGGGGGGCTTCCCGTACACACCACCGGTCGGCCTGCTGAACGGCCTGAAGGTCGCCACTGAGATGCTACTTGCAGAAGGTCTTGAAGACGTCTTTTCACGGCACCATCGTATAGCGCAAGGCATACGCTGTGCGGCTGGCGCCTGGGAATTGGAGCTCTGCGCGGTACGACCGGAGCTTTATTCCGATACCGTCAGCGCAATTCGCGTTCCGGACGGATTTGACGCAAACAGGCTCGTGGCGCATGCGCTCGACGCCTATGGCGTCTCATTCGGCACTGGGCTAGGGGAGTTGGCCGGCAAGGCATTCCGCATTGGTCATCTGGGCAGCCTGACAGAGGCGATGGCTCTTTCTGGTATTGCCACAGCCGAGATGGTCATGGCGGATTTGGGGCTGCCGGTCAGGCTGGGTTCAGGCGTAGCGGCCGCCCAGAAGTACTATCTTCGCGGTTGTAGTCGAGAATGACAGCAAAGCCACCCGGTAAGAAGGGGCGCCACTGCCGCAGCCAAACTGAATGACATCAGGGTGAACCTGATCGCGGCCGTCTTCCGGCCCGACTGGCTGAGGCCGATGGCTGCGAGTGTCGGAACGTCGAGTTTCGAAAGGAAGTCGCACAGCGTGAAGCAGGCCGTTGCGATGCCGAAGTTGGGAGCGAGCGCGGCGAGGAACAGCAGCAGGTTTGCGGGGACGCGCCCACAAAACATCGTGCAGCCGAGGCCCATGCGGCGGCTGATCGGCGCCGCGAGAAGCTGAGCCGCCGCGGCCAAATTTCCCGCCGTGAAGAACAGGGCCCCGCTCTCCATTATCGTATCGCGGAAGCGGTTCGTAAGGATCAGAGCGTTGAAGCTGAACCTGCCGCTGAACGCGTCGACGGAGATGATCGCAGTCAGCTGCAACTTGCTGAGCGAACCGGAAGCAGGGCGCGCTGGCGCGGCGCTTCCGCTCATAGATCGCGCAGACGGCAAGGCCCAACCGGACGTAGCGGACAAAAATAACCGTCGAAGTCGTCCATCCGCAAAGCGCCCGCGAGGGAGCGATCAGCGAAGGTAGGGTGGCCGTCCGTCGATCAGTAAGCCTCCGGCGGAGTCCTCGCCGGATGCTTACGTCGATCAGCGGACTCCCGCGACAACCATGCCGTGGCGGACGACACAGAGCAGCGCCCTCAGGCCTAGGCGTGGGGGCGTGAGCCCCGGCAGCGCCCGAGGTGAGGGCCAAGGAACATATAGGAGATGATCATGCCGACTGCTGCGGCGTCGAAGCCACGCGAAGGTAGAGCGGGAGCAGCAATGATATTTAGCTGCCGCAGGAGACCCGGACGGTGCGGACGCCCAGGATTGACCTGAGAGACCATTGTGCCTCACGGAGGCCGACCGTAGTCACCGCTATCGCTCCCCTGGCCGCGTGATGTGCCCAGGTCGGTCATCGCAGGTCTCGGCGGCTACGCCTGGTTGGGAGACGTCGCGACCAAGCAATCATGTCCTGCCCTCAGCGTGATTGGCGTATTTTCCTTAGACCCGCTCCAGCCGTTCAGACGGCGCAAACGAAAACGACCTCGATGAGCACCGACGGCCCCAGGTCGGCAACTCCGATCGTCGCTCGCGTGGGCAGCGTCTCTGCCGGGAAACTCGCTTTCCAGGCTTCGTTCATCTCGGCCTTCATAGACATGTCGGTGATGTAAACCGTGGATTGAAGGATGCGGCCCATGTCGGAACCGGCTTCGCCCAGGATATCGGCTAACCGGTCCGAGATTTCCCGTGTCTGGCCACCAATAGTTTGGCTTAGGTTGTTGGCGATAAGGCCGCTGACGTAGAGCGTATCGCCGTGCCGTACAAAGCGATGGAAGAGGGGGGTCTGCTGGCCTCGCTGTATCATATCTAGTCCTTTCCTGTCAGAACCGTGAATGCCGGAACGGCGCAAGGTCTATCTTTGGAGTGCGGCCGAGGATCAAGTCAGCGACCAGGTGTCCGGTCATCGGCGCTGCGGTCATGCCGACATGCCCATGTCCGAAGGCATATACAATGTCGGGAAACCGGCTCGCCTTATCGATCACCGGCAGCGAGTCGGGCAGGCTTGGGCGGTGACCCATCCAGAGCACGAGGCGCTCTTCTGCGACGCACGCTGGCAGTCCGGGCAGCATCTTCTGGCCCAGCTTGACCAGAGCGCGGGCTCGCTTCCAGTCCGGCCCCTGCTCGAGCCCCGCAAGCTCCACGGTCCCCGCCAGGCGCAGGCCATGCTTCATCGGCGTAGTGATGAATTTGCTGGACGCGTCGCAGGTTGGAACTCGCGGCTGCGACTCCGGATCACTTATCATCACGTGGTATCCGCGCTCGGTCTCCAAGGGCACCCAGTCGCCGAGCATTTTCAGGAGCGCCTTTGAATGGGCTCCGGCAGCTATAACGGCAGAGTCGGCCGACACGGTCCCGTCTTCAGTCTCGATGCATTGCAGCTGTCCTCCATCAAGCCGAAAACCGGTTGCCTTTGCGCGGTGGATGGTGCCGCCCTGTCTCACGAAATGCTCGGCCAGGCGCAGGACGAGGCCGCCCGGATCTGTCGTATGTCCATTTTCGCGGATGAGAACGCCGTTCGTGTAGGACGACGACAAAGCGGGGTCGAATTCCCGTAACTGGCGCCGATCCAACAAGTCGAGTTGAACCCCGGCGTCCCTGCGAAGCTCCCAGGCGAAATGGTCGCCTGCCAGGGCTTTCTCTGAACTATAGACATAGAGGTGACCCTGTTCCCGGATCAGGTCGTCGACACCCACCCCTGCGACGAGCTGTTTGAGGTAGGGAAGCGTGGGCCCGAGTAAGGCGCGCAGTGCCGCCGCTTGTTTCCTCACCTCCTCCCGCCGACCGGCCCGAAGGAAACGCCATAGCCAAGGAAAGAGGGTGGGCATGTAAGCCAATCGGATCGAAAGTGGACCGAGCGGGTCGAGCATCCAGCGCGGTACGCTCGTCCAAATTCCCGGCATCGACATCGGCACCACGGACGACCCGTTGAAGCAGCCGGCATTGCCGTGGCTGGCGCCGGTGCCCGGAAGATGGGGGTCGATCACGACGACCTTTTGGCCTGCTCGCTGAAGCCAGAGAGCCGAGCTGATGCCGATCATACCGGCTCCAATTACAGCAGTCGTATTGGTGCGCATAGGTGTTTACCAGGGTTTGCAACAGTCTCATATCCCGTCCGTCGGCGTGATGCAATATGGTGCACGTTGCTGAATACATTTTTGTCTACGATATTCAGAATGGGCCATCTTTGGGGTTGCCAAACGGGAATGTGGGAGTCATGGTGGATGAAGTGCAGAGAAAAATTCAAAAATGTATTCAGTCTGCGCTGCCGCGGTTGGGAGCTAGATCTCCTCGGCTTCGGGAAAAAGAAGCGAGTCTCATGACGGAGGAAAACATGCCTATCGGAACGTCGCGCCGCACTTTCTTGAAGGCCGGGGCCCTTGCTGCTGCAAGCACCCTGGCTGCTCCAGCCTTCCTGCGCAAAGCTTGGGCCCAAGAACCTTTTACCGTACGGGTGCCGGGGGGCTACGGTGACATATGGGACATCGCGTTCTTCAAACCGTTCGAAGCCGCAACCGGGATCAAGGCGACCGGCGTCGTATCCAAGGACTTTCCCTTCAACGAGTTTAAGATCTCCGTTGAGACCGGCGCCTATCGCTGGAGCATGGCAGCGGGCGTGACCAAGGAGCTTTACTTCCGGCTGCGGGACGCCGATCTGATGGATCCCATCGACGTTAATTCGCCGGACATTGCCGCCCGACCTGCCGAGAATGTGATGCCCGACTGGCTACCTTACGGCCTCTATTGCTTCACCATGGCCTACCGGGAGACGTCGTTCCCCCAGGGCTTGGATTCCTATCGCGATATGTGGAACGTCACGCAGTTTCCAGGCCGTCGATCGCTGCGCAAGCGTGCGGTCGACGCAATCGAAATGACGGCGCGCGGAATCGGCATTCCGGCTGAAGATATCTATCCGATGCTCAAGACCCCCGAAGGATGGGACAAGGTATTCGCCGGGCTTGACGAAATCCGGCCGCACATAGCTGTGTGGTGGGAATCCGATCCGCAGATGGACCAGCTTATCGGCAGCGGCGACCTAGACATTTTCCCCATCAGCAGTCACCGGGCGCAGAAGCTCAAGAACGACGGAGCTCCTGTTGGGATCAGCTACACGGACGGCTACTTCACCACGCAAGGCTGGGCCATCCCCAAAGGCAGCCCGCAGGGCGACGTCGCTCGCGAATTCATCAAGTTCGCGGCCCAGCCCGCACATGAGGCAGAGTTCATGAAGTCCACGCTGATGGGGCCGATGCACCCGAAGGCGTTCGACCATCTCGACGCCGACCTCGCGCGAACACTACCGACCTACCCGGACAACCTGGCCAAGATGCGCGAGCAGGACGCGCAGTTCTGGCTCGATCATGGCGAAGACGCGCACACCCGTTTCGAGCAATGGATCCTGGGCAGATGACGATCGGGGTCGTGGGCCGTCAGGACAAGATGAAGCTCGGACAGTCGGTCCGGGGCGTAGGCCACACCGTGGCGGATTCGCGGCACTGCGACTCCAATTCGCGCGCGAAATCGGACTGTCGCACTCTCTGGCGGCAGCCCGGACGGCCGAGCGGGGGACTTTCGACATCATCATTTTCGCAGGCGGCGTCGCCATCCGCGAAAATGCCGGGGAGCAGGCGCAGCCACGAGTTCAAGGTGCTGCCGGGCGCGTGGGCGATCATCGAACGCAGCGAGGTCGAGGTGCTGGAGAAACAGTGCGAGCTGCTATCTTTGATCCTGCCCGCATTGGGAAAGTCGCTGACCGGCACGATGGTCGGCGATGTTCAAGCGCGCGTGCGCACTCATCTCTCTCTTGTGGGGAGGTGCAGAGCAAGTAGCGGATACCTTCGCCCCGAGCGAGAGGTCTGCGATGGGTTTAACGTCGCGGCCTCTCACCTGGACGACTTCGAAGCGAGAATCTTGGTCTCTGGTTCCCCGGAGAGCCGGTATGCACACTGAGGAATACGTTGGAGCCAGCCCGGCGCGTGGCGCCGCACGATCGAGCAGGATATGCGATGAAGACCAAACTTAGATTAGACCAGGTCGCCAAGAGCTACGGGCCAGTCCGGGCTCTGCGGCCAACTACTCTCGACGTACCGGAGGGAGAATTTCTTACGCTGCTTGGCCCCTCCGGTTCAGGAAAGTCCACGCTCTTGCAGATACTCGCCGGGCTGACGGCCTGCGACCAGGGAGACGTCTGGATCGATGGCCGCCTGTCCACCGATACGCCGCCGCACGATCGCGGCGTCGGTCTGATCTTTCAGAACTATGCTCTGTTCCCGCATCTCACAGTTGCGCAAAATATCGCCTTCCCGCTTGAGATGCGTCGCCTTCCGCGCGCCGAAATCGACCGGCGAGTCACCCGGATGCTCGAGGTCGTACAACTGCCGCATGTCGGTGATCGACTTCCACGTGAACTTTCTGGCGGCCAGCAGCAGCGCGTGGCTTTTGCAAGATGCTCGGTATACGAGCCGTCGATCATCCTAATGGACGAGCCGCTCGGCGCACTCGATAAAAGGCTGCGGGACGACATGCAGACGGAGATCAGGCGTCTCCACAAGGAACTCGGAGCGACTATCCTCTACGTAACACACGACCAGGAGGAGGCGATGGCAATGTCCGACCGCATTTGCCTGATGAACGACGGCGGTATCGCCCAGTTGGGAACGCCATCAGAGATTTATTTCCGCCCGCGTAGCGTCTTCGCCGCCGAGTTCGTAGGCCATGCCAACTTCATTGCTCCCGCATCCGACCGAGCAAACAGCAAATGCATGGTGCGGCCCGAGAACATTCGCATACTGGAGGAGGCGGAAAGGGCTGACACAGTCATCGACGCGATTTTGGAGGATACAATCATGCTCGGCGCGTTTAGCCGACACGTCGCTAGAAGTGTCACCGGCGAGCGGCTGGTCGCCGTCAACTGGAGTGAAGAGAAGGGAACAACGCATCGTCCGGGCGAGGCCATACGTCTCGGCTGGGACGCGTGCGACACGGTGCACCTAGCTGCGGAAGCTGGACGATGACGGTGATAGCAACCGAGTTTCCGACGACCAGAGCCGACAGGCGCATGCTTGCCCGCTATTTGCCGCTTGTTCCTGCGGTGGCCTTCCTGGCCATCGTCTTCGTGATTCCGGTCGCGCAGCTTCTCTTTCTCAGCTTTTTTGATAACACGGGTGTCCCGACCGCCGCCCATTATGAGCGCCTGGTTGCCAACCCGACCTATTTCCGGGTCGTGCTCAACACGCTGAGCTATTCGGCGTGGACGACGTTGTTCTGCATCGTCGGCGGCTATCCCATTGCTTATCTGGTCGCGACCATCTCCGCGCGTCACCGCAATCCGCTGTTGATCTGGATCCTGGTGCCGCTTTGGACTAGCTTTTTGGTGCGTGTGCTCGCCTGGATGGTGATCCTTGGCTCTCATGGCGTGATCAACCGGACATTGCTCTCGCTTGGGTTGATCGAGCGGCCTTTGGACCTGATCTACAATTTCTTCGGTGTCATGGTCGGCTCGGTCCACGCTCTGATGCCGATTGCGATCCTCATGATGCTGTCGGTGATGTTGAACATCGACCGCAGCCTCTCGAGCGCCGCAAGCACGCTTGGAGCGCGTAAGTCGATGGCTTTCTGGCGGGTCTATTTCCCGCTTTCTCTTCCGGGCGTCGCGGCCAGCGGTCTCATGGTCTTCGTCTCGGCCCTCGGCTTCTTCATCGCGCCGCAGCTCCTCGGCAGCCCGTCTAATATCATGCTTGCACAACTCATTATCGTCCAGCTCGAGGAGGCGCTGAATTGGGAGTTCGCGGCGGCGCTGAGCGTCGTGCTCCTTGCAGCAACCATTCTGGTCGTTGTGGTCTTTGATCGTACTCTCGGCCTCTCCAGCCTCACCGGAGAAGTTCGAGCAGGGGCCAGCACCCGCAAGGGAGGGTTCGGCAGGCTGCCTGGCGGCCTTGGTCGGCAGCTTGTCTCCGCGATCGGATGGGGATCGGTCTATGCCGGAATCTTCCTCGGCAAGATCTTGCCTTACCGCCGCCAGCGTCTCGGGGAGGAACGCCGATCGTTGCTATGGATCCTCGGCCTCATCGGAATAGCGTTCCTCGCGCTCCCCACCTTTTTCCTCATTCCCATCTCGGTCTCAGAGAATCGGTTCCTTGCTTGGCCGCCTGAAGGCTTCACGTGGCAGTGGTACCAAGTCTATTTCTCGTCCGCGGTCTGGCTTGATGCGACTGTTCGTTCAATCGGCGTCGGACTTGCAACGGCTGCGCTATCGATGATCCTGGGCGTGCCGGCGGCGTTCGTGCTGGCCCGTCAACGGGTTATTGGGAAGAGCGTTATTCTCAGCTTGATGCTCTTACCCATGGTGCTTCCCCACATCATCGTCGCCGTAGGCCTATTCTATCTATACGCGAAGGTGGGCCTCGTCGGCACGAACATCGGGCTCATCATAGGCAATACCATCTTCTCGCTGCCCTATGTGGTAATCACTGTGATGGCGGTGCTGCGCAACTACGACGAGCGGCTCGACCAAGCCGCCTGGACGCTAGGGGCGACTCGCGGTGTTGCCTTCCGGCGCATCACCCTGCCCATTCTCAAGGCGGGGATGGTGACGGCGTTCCTTTTCGCCTTCGTCAAGGCGATGGATGAGCTAGCAATTGCACTCTTCGTCGCCGATGCGGGAACGCCGCTGCTGCCGAAGCAGCTCTGGCAGGAAATGAGCTACAAGATCGATCCGTCGCTCGCAGCAGTCTCGACTCTCATCCTGGTGATCGTCGGTCTGTCCATCGCCGTCGTTCAGATCCTGAACAGCTTTGGCGCCAAAAGGGGCTAAGGCAAGCAATGTCAACTCAAACCAGGAAGTCGAGAGCGGCAGGCAGAGCTTCTGAGAGCCCCGGGGGACGGGCCGATCGGCTCTGAGGTGGTGACCGCCGCGGGAATGATCCCATCGGCTTCGCCAGCAAGGTCTTCGAGCCAATCCGTCGATACGGACCGTTTGTCGTCAACTTTCGGACGGTCACATTCGACCCGTTCGGCCGGACATTCATGAAGAAGGGAGCATCGGCAACGGAGCGTTTCCCAGTCCGGCATTTGGAAAACGCTGGCGCGTTCCGGACATGAGCTGACGGTCGCGGTTTGGCGGGGGCCCATACTCCGAGGCGGAAAGAATGGGTGCTGCACGCGCGAAAGCTTAAGCGGAAAGAATGGGTGCTGTACTCGAACGCTTAAATTGAATTCAGATTATGAATGCAGGACGGGGTTGTTGATGGCTGACAAGAGACGGTTGATACTAGAGGGCGGGGACCCCGCCGCGGATGCTAGAGCATTTCGACGCGCACTTGGAAATTTTCCAACGGGGGTAACTATAGTAACCACAGCTGGGGTGGGCGCCCCCGCCGGAGTTACGGTCAATTCCTTCGCTTCTGTATCCCTCAATCCGCCTCTGGTACTTTGGTCGATCGCGCATACCTCGCGCAGCCATGCAGCATTCCGACAGTGCGAGCATTTCGCGATACACATTCTCGCCGAGGATCAGGTGGGCGTCTCGCAGGTTTTCGCCAGCGCCAGCGACGACAAGTTCAGCCTGGTGGATTGGCACAGTGGGCGTACGGGATCGCCGTTGATCGACGATGCGCTGACCTATTTGGATTGCGTCTGCGAGGCTCGGTACGAGGGCGGCGACCACACCATCATGATCGGCCGGGTCGTCGACTTCGGGCGCTTGGAGGGAAGCCCGCTGACTTTTTCGCAAGGGCGATACGGGATCATGCTGGACCATCCCGAAGTGGCAGGGAATGCGCGGGACCAAAGGCGTATAGAGCGTGGTCTCGACGAATTGCCGTTCCTGACCTTGATTGCGAAGGCCCACTATAAGGAAGACGCCGATTTGGAGCGGTGGCGCTCGGTGGCGGGCTACACCCCGGTAGGAAGCAAGGTGCTCGCCGGCCTCCATCAGTCGGCCCCTCTGACGGCGGACGAACTCGCCAGGGGCATGTATCTCGACCGCCGCGAAGTCGAAGACTCCTTGAACGTGTTCTTGGCTGACGGCCACGTTGCACTGTTTGATGGTCACCGTTTCGCGCTGACGGAATCCGGAAATCAGCGGCGCCGTCAGATGATTGAATACCTGTCGCGCTACCAGGGTGAACAACTGGTGGATATCGACCCCGCCGATCTCACTGTTGCCACGCGCGTTCTGAAAGGGTTTCTCGCCGGCCCTGATCAGCAATGCGGTGGGTTGCATATCGCGGATCATGCACCTGGCGTGGGCACTAATTTCATTTCATGACACGGACTTTACTCATGACTGATGAGCAGACAGCTCGAGAGACTATGTCCTATGACGTTGTCATCGTCGGTGGCGGGCCCGGCGGGCTCGCCACCGCGATCAGGCTCAAGCAGAAATCACCCGACCAGTCGGTGGCACTCGTCGAAAAGGGTGGCGAGATCGGCGCCCATATCCTGTCAGGTGCCGTGATCGATCCGGGTGGGCTCGACCAGCTGCTGCCGGACTGGCGGAGCGACGGCAGTCCACTGGTCACCCCGGTGACCAAGGACATCTTTCGCCTGCTAACTTGCAAGGGCAGCCTCGGCCTGCCGACGCCGATTATGCCTCGCCTGATGTCCAACCACGGCAACTATGTAGGATCGCTTGGCGCTCTTTGTCGCTGGCTGGCGGGCAAGGCGGAAGCGCTGGGTGTCGAAATCTATCCGGGCTTTGCGGCGACAGAGGCGCTTTACGACGCGAACGGTCAGGTCATCGGCGTAGCGACGGGCGATGTCGGCATTGAAAAGAACGGCCTGCCGGGGCCCGGCTTTCAGCCAGGTGTGGAATTGCACGCCCGCTACACGGTGCTGGCCGAGGGTGTGCGGGGCTCGATCTCCAAGCAGGTGATTCGCCGCTTCGACCTCGCAGCCGGTCGGGATCCGCAGAAATACGGTATTGGCCTCAAGGAGCTTTGGGAAATCGATCCGGCCAAGCACCAGCCGGGGCGCATCGAGCATTCTTTCGGCTGGCCGCTGGACTGGAAGACCGGCGGCGGTTCGTTTCTCTATCATTTCGAGAACAATCAAGTCGCCGTCGGCTTCGTGGTCCACCTGAACTACAAAAATCCGTACTTGTCGCCGTTCCAAGAGTTCCAGCGTTTCAAGACCCATCCCTTGGTTCGGGCCACCCTGGAAGGTGGGCGGCGCATTTCGTATGGCGCGCGCGCTATTTCCGAGGGTGGTTGGCAATCGGTTCCCAAACTCAGCTTTCCCGGCGGAATTTTGGTGGGTGACGCGGCCGGCTTCGTCAACGTGCCGCGCATCAAGGGCAGCCACAACGCGGTGCAGTCCGGCATCTTGGCCGCCGACGCGCTCGTGAAGGCTTTGGCGAGTGACAACGCCCCGGCCAGCCTCGATAGCTACGACTCAGCGTGGCGGGGCAGCGCCATCGGCCGCGACCTGAAGCCGGTGCGCAATGTCAAACCGCTGTGGTCGCGCTTCGGGCTGGGCGGCATCGCCATGGGGGGCTTTGACATGTGGTGCCAGCAGTTGTTTGGCATTTCTCCTTTCGGGACCCTAGCGCATGGGAAGGCCGATCATGAATCGATCGAGCCGGCAGCACAGCACCAGCCCATCTCTTATCCAAAGCCCGACGGAAAGCTGACGTTTGACCGTCTGTCATCCATATTCGTGTCCAACACCAACCACGAGGAGAATCAGCCACCACATCTGCATGTCAACGACCCCGCACTGCAGCGTCAGAGCGAGTATGGCGTTTATGCTGGGCCGTCGCAGCACTATTGCCCGGCTGGCGTCTATGAGTGGGTCGCCGACGGCTCCGATGTTCGGCTGCAGATCAACGCGCAGAACTGCGTGCACTGCAAGACATGCGACATCAAGGATCCCAACCAGAACATCGACTGGGTTCCGCCCGAAGGCGGCGGCGGCCCCAACTATGCCGCAATGTAGCCGCTAGCCGTTCACGAGGACGGGTGGTCGCTTTTCGCGGGCAGCCGCCTGCGCCCCCGGGCATCCTCGCCCATGCAGCTACGGACCTAGTGCGCTGCTTCCACGGCCAGACATCGCTTGAATGTCATCTCCTGCGCCAGATAGAGTTCCGTTTCATGTACTCAGCGCGAGCGGAGGGCGGGACAGCAGGCGGTCGCTCTCCTCGATTAAGTCGGCATGAGGATGCAACCAGGCTAAATTTTTCTTCCCATGCCTTTTGATGTCAATCAGAACTCGGCGACCTTGCCCCAGGCCGCGGTTTTCAACCGCTCGGGCCGGAAATGCGCCGGATCAACGATCGGTGGCTTTCCTGTGATGATGTCTGCGATCATGTGCCCTGCACCAGGTCCGATCGCAAAGCCATGGCCGCTGAACCCGGCCGCAAGGATGAAGCCGGGAATGCTTTCTATCTCGCCAATGACGGGGACGCCGTCAGGTGTGCTGTCGATATACCCGGCCCAGGCGTCTGAAATCGACAGGTTCCGAACCTCTGGAATCAGCTCACACGCGCGCTGATAGGTCAGGCGAATCTGCGCCATGTCGGGCCGAGGATCGAGAATGCGGTTACGCTCCATTGGAGTGATGTCGTCTAGCGACCACTTTTCCAGGCTTTCATGACCTTGCCGCCACCCGTCCAGCCCCCCAGGAGAGAGGCTGCGCCAGCGGCGAGCGAACATGGGCAGGAACTCCCGCCCGAACCGAACTTGCTGTGGCGTGGGGTCGACGCGCGCCCGGCCGCTGATCGCCAGTGTATAATGGCCATTGCCGCGGCGCGTAAATGAAACATCAGGCGCGGCAAGGGCGACAGGCAGTTCTGATGTGCCCGGAGCGACCGCCAGGATAGATGAGCGTATGGAGGCCTGTGGGAACCGGATGCCTAACTGATGGCAGAAGGAGGAAGCCCATGCGCCGCCTGCCATGACCACGGTTCTGGTGGTTATCGTGCCTTTTTCGGTAACCACCCCGCTGACCCGACCGGCGCTCAGCTCGATGCCCCGCGCGGCGCATAACTGATGCACGGAGCCGCCCGCGGCCATGATGCCGCGAGCGGCAACCGGCACTGCACGTGAGGGATCCGCCGTTCCGTCGGTTGGCGAGAACACTCCACCCTTCCATTTGCGGCCGGTCGGCTTGCCCCGCTCGGTGGCCTCCTGACCGCTCAGCATGTGTGTCGTGACCCCGACGGTGCTCGCGAAGTCACGCCACTTTGCCCATCCGGCCAATTGGGTCTCGTCCTGAGAAAGGTAAAGCAACCCACAGCGTCGGAAGCCGGTGTCTTCGCCGGTCTCCGCGGCGACGTTTTCCCACAGCTCAAGGCTCTTGGTGGCCATCGGTAGTTCGCGTGCGTCGCGGTTCTGCTGACGGCACCAGCCCCAGTTCCGGCTCGACTGTTCGGCGGCGACGCGTCCCTTTTCGAGTAAGGCAACCCGAACGCCCCGGCGCGCCAAGTAGTAGGCGGTGAACACGCCCACCACGCCACCACCGATGACGACCACGTCCGCCTCTCGAGGCAGGTCGGCGCTGGACTCGATATGTAGGAGGGGCGCGGGCATGGGAACTCCTTTGTTCTATTCATTCTAGCTCAGCCACTCGACAACGTGCTGCGGCCGATTGCTGGCGGGCAGAATATCCTGCTGTTAGTTTGTGTCGGAGCGGCAGAATTCGCGCGTTAATGGATGCGTCACATACCGTAGGTCTCGTGCGGGCAGACCTCGCACCGTCGGGCGTGCCGCGGGACGAATCGCTGTCTGCTCCGCCGGACTTGGCACTTCATGCTGCCCAGCGGCACACTTTTGGCGCCTCCACGGCGCTGGCGGGGGTGACACGGCTAGTCATTCGAGGATTCTACCTGCGGAGGAAAGGTGCCTTGGAGGCGATGACCGCTTCGCGCTTTCGAGAGAGTCCGCACGGCGGAATGCCGTGAGGGCCGCGCGGGCGCATGCAGTACTAAACGCCGACGGCGCTGCCCGACGGCGCCGGCGCTTCACCCGTGGGGCACGGCTTCACCTATTCCCCTTGTCAGCGACGTCCGTGGCCGCGGCATGCTGGCGGCCGTGGAGTGTTGGTTTCCGCGCGGAACTGAGCCGGTTTTTCCACCGAGAAGTGAGCCACCTCTGAGTATGGTTTTCTGATCAGGCTTTGGTCAAGTGGCTGGCCTTTTCTCCTCTTTTCTGTGCCGCTGCTGCCGAACTGGCCTTGAAGCGGAAGCTGTCGTTACCTGTTTCCAGGATGTGGCAACGGTGGGTCAGGCGGTCGAGCAGAGCGGTCGTCATTTTGGCGTCGCCGAAGACGGTCGCCCATTCGCTGAAGCTGAGGTTGGTGGTGATGATGACGCTGGTCCGTTCGTAGAGCTTGCTTAACAGATGGAACAGCAGCGCTCCGCCTGAGGCGCTGAACGGGAGGTATCCGAGTTCATCGAGGATCAGCAGATCGAGACGAACCAAGGTCTCGGCGATCTGGCCCGCCTTGCCCTTTGCTTTCTCCTGCTCAAGCGCATTGACCAGTTCAATGGTTGAGAAGAAGCGGACCTTGCGGCGGTGATGTTCGATGGCCTGGACACCAAGCGCGGTCGCGACATGTGTTTTTCCTGTGCCCGGTCCGCCGACAAGGACAATGTTCTGTGCTCCGTCCATGAACTCGCATCGATGCAGTTGGCGCACCGTCGCTTCGTTGATTTCGCTGGTGGCGAAGTCGAAGCCGGATAGGTCCTTGTAGGCCGGAAAGCGGGCAACCTTCATGTGATAGGCGATAGAGCGGACCTCACGCTCAGCCACCTCGGCTTTCAATAACTGGGACAAGATCGGCACGGCAGCATCGAAAGCCGGAGCACTTTGCTCGATCAGGTCCGTTACGGCCTGGGCCATGCCATACATCTTTAGGCTACGCAGCATGATGACAACGGCGGCGCTGGCGGGATCATGACGCATGGCGACCTCCCACGATCCGGACACGCAGGCCATCGTAACGTTCGACGTTGGCCTTGGGTTCGTGAACCAGGGTCAGCGCCTGTGGCGTATCGACGTTGGGACCGTCGGTCGTTTTGCCATCGATCAGCATATGCAACAGGTTCAGCACGTGGGTCTTGGTCGCCACGCCTTGATCCAGCGCCAGCTCGACAGCTCGGACGACGACCTGTTCGTCGTGATGAAGCACCAGAGCGAGGATGTCCGCCATCTCCCGATCGCCGCCGGGGCGGCGAAGCATCTGGTCCTGCAACTGTCGAAAGGCCAGCGGCAATTCCATGAAGGGTGCGCCATTGCGCAGAGCACCGGGCTTGCGCTGGATGACGGCAAGGTAGTGCCGCCAGTCATAAATCGTCCTTGGCGGCTTGTCGTGACTGCGTTCTATGATCCGCGGATGTTCGCAGAGAATGTTGCCCTCGGCCGCAACGACCAGCCGCTCTGGATAAATCCGAAGGCTGACAGGCCGGTTCGCAAACGATGCAGGCACGCTGTAACGATTACGCTCAAAGGTGACCAGGCACGTTGGCGAGACTCGTTTGCCTTGCTCGACGAATCCGTCAAACATGGTGGGTAATGCCATCAGTGCTGCCCGCTCATCAGCCCAGACATCCGCGATCGAACCGGGCAGGCTCCCGTGCGGTGTCTCCTGCCACAGGTCCTGGCAACGCTGCTCCAGCCAGACGTTCAATGCCGCCAAGTCCGGGAAGTCCGGCATCTGTTGCCACAACCGGGGGCGGGCATCCTGGACGTTTTTCTCGACCTGCCCCTTCTCCCAGCCCGCGGCAGGATTGCAGAACTCGGGCGCGAAGACGTAGTGGTTCGTCATAGCGAGAAAGCGGATATTGACCTGTCGCTCCTTGCCGCGGCCAACGCGATCGACTGCCGTTTTCATGTTGTCATAGATCCCCCGCGCAGGCACCCCGCCGAAGACCCGGAAGCCGTGCCAGTGGGCATCGAACAACATCTCATGTGTCTGGAGCAGATACGCCCGCAAAAGAAACGCCCGACTGTGCGACAGTTTGATATGCGCCACCTGCAGCTTCACTCGCTCGCCGCCGATCACGGCATAGTCGTCACTCCAATCGAACTGGAAAGCTTCACCGGGCCGGAAAGAGAGCGGAACAAATATACCCCGCCCCGCCGTTTGCTGATCAGCCCGCCACTCACGGGCAAAAGCAGCAACCCGGCCATACGAGCCTGTAAAGCCGAGAGAAACCAGATCGGTATGAAGCTGCTTCACTGTTCGGCGCTGCTTGCGTGACCTCCCGGCCTCGGTCTTGAGCCAGGCCGCAAGTTTGTCGGCAAAAGGATCAAGCTTGCTCGGTCGTTCCGGTACCGTGAACGTCGGTTCGATCGTACCCGCGCTCAAATACTTCGCAATCGTGTTGCGTGACAGCCCGGTGCGCCGGCTGATCTCGCGAATTGATTGCTTCTCGCGCAGTGCCATCCGGCGAATGATGTTTAAAAGTCCCATGTGGATCACTCCGTTGCCCCCGTCGCTCGCCGCGTTGGGGGAAGGTTCACATGGCTCAATTCTCAATGGAAATTATGCGCCTAACCGGCTCAGTTTCGCGCGGAAACCAACACGGCCTGACGCAGGAGCGGGTGCGTTTGCTCTTTGTCCGGCTTCCTAACTCATCGGCAAAATATCGCATCCCAGACGATTGGGCCAAAGGGATCCGTCGAAACGCTGCACTCACCTCTCCGGAGCGCTGGCGTCATGCCCTCGAAGAGGCACGGACCCAACGCGCTGGCGGCAATATCGCTGAACAGGTGTTGCTTCCCATTCTGGATGAACTCGCAATAGGAATTTCCTCTGCGGAGTCCATCGGCGACCGGTTGCTGAGTGGTCCGACGCTGGCGTTGTGGCAGGACGCTGTGCAGATGGCGCCGGTGCAAGCCATCGAGTTGTCCCTTCGAGCGCTTCGCGTCGACGACGGTCGCGATCCTGGCAATTCCATCGCCTGGGCCCCTGCGAGGCATGTCGCTGCTGCTCCTCGCCGCTATGTCCGTCTCATTGGTCTTGCCGCAAACGCTTGGCCGAGGCCAGCGAGTGAAGACCCGCTGCTGCCTGATCACCTTCTCGGCGATCTGCGGCTGCCGTCTTCAGCGGTCGCGGATAATGACCTGTTGAACTACAACATCATCATCAGTCAGTCGGAAGGGCACGCTCTCTCGCGAAACCATCGAAGCGCCGCGGGCTCGATACAGGCGCCAAGTTCGCTCTGGCGACGTGATCGGGAGCGTTTGGTTGGCCGAAGTATGATTCCTGCCCACGCGTTTAGCGAGAGCGATCGCCTGTATGCGCGACCCGCGGACGCCGGGAAGAACGCGCAGGTGCGATCGAGCCGGGTCTGTTGGAACGCCTGGCAGGACGGTGAGCGTCACACTGCGCACGATGGGCGAGTCCGTAGCAACCATCCTCTCCTCGTAGAGGCACTCACCGCTGTTCAATCGACGACTTCGCTGCAGCGTCTTCTTTGCGATCCCCTGGGTTTCGTCTGGGAGCATGCGCTGTTCTGGCGTGAGGCGGGTATGGATGCCGAACCGCTGTCGCTTCACCCGCGGGCCTTTGGTGAGCTCGTTCATGCGCTGATCAGCGGGGTCCTCCGTGAAGGCACGCCTAGAGACCAGGACGCTCTCAACAACGCGCTGATGCGCGAAGCTGACAAGCTGATCCAAGAGTGGCCAATCGTTCGCCCCGCCCCTCCGCATGTCCTTTGGCACCATACGATGGACGTTGCTCGCGAACGAGCGTTTCGGGCCCTCATCGACAGTTTCGGTGAAGCGGGAGGAAGAACTTGGACTGAACTGTCGTTCGGCGAGGCCGTAGGTGGAGAGCACCCGTGGAACACTCTCGCGCCAGTGCCGATTGGAGAGACGGGGCTTGTCTTTCGTGGGCGTATCGACCGGCTCGACCATGAAGTCTCGACGGGTGCTGCAATTGTCACCGATTACAAGGTGGGTTCGGCACCAGCTAGAAAGCGGCCCGTCGTGTTCGATCGAGGAGCGGAGCTTCAACGCGTCTTTTACGCGTTAGCCGTTCGAGCGCTTCTCCCCGATGTTCGCGACGTGAGTTCGAGGCTCACATACTTGAAAGACGATCCGGCACGTTCCGCGATCCTGTCCGGTGAGGAACTCAACAAGGCCCTGGAGCAAGCAATCTTGTTTGCTGCGGCAGGGGCGGAGCTCCAGCAGGTCGGGGCAATCGCGCCGGGGCCGCCGCGAGAGTTCTTCGACCCGCTCGCGATTGCGCTTCCGGCCGATGGCGAGGCCTACCGACGCATCAAGCGCCGTGCCTTCGCCCAGGTCAACTCTCCTCTCGACAAGCTATGGGGGAGTTCGTGACCAAGCCTGACTTAGGTGCGCGCATGCGCGCGTTAACGGATTTCCAGAGCAACATTCTTGTCGAAGCTGCTGCTGGCACGGGGAAGACGTCGCTGATGGCGGGCCGCGTGGCGATGATGCTCGCTGGTGGCATCGATCCGGCCTCCATTGCGGCCATCACCTTCACAGAGCTGGCAGCAAGCGAGCTTGAGGCTCGCATCAGATGGACGGTCGATGAGCTCCGTTCCGATCGCCTTCCGCCGGCTCTCTCGGGTGTCATCCGCTTTCCCCTGAGCGATCGACAACGCGACTGCCTTGACGCGGCAGCGGCGCGTGTCGGCGAAATTGCGGCCACCACGATCCACGGTTTCTGCCAAGGCATCCTCCGCTCGCATGGCCTTAACGCGGGACTGGATCCAGGCGCGCGAGTGGTCGACCAGACGATTGCCGATGCATTGTTCGACGAGGTTCTCGCCAACTGGTTGAAAGCGAAGCTCGACCACGATGCAGATGACAACGATCCGATCGCAGTACTCGCGAAGGATGACCCCCTCAGGATCGTTGAGCGCATCCGTGAACTTGCCTTCCTGCGGCGCGCACACCCTGACGCCACGGCGCCGGCCCCGGATGGCGACGACCGTACTGAAGTGTCATTTGCGCACGCCGTCTCCGAGTTCGCGCGCTGGTACGCCACTCATCCGGGGGATAGCTGGACAGGGGACCTGATCAGTTCTTTGGAGCGTCTCGCCGCCTTCTTCGTGACCGGTGTCGAGCAAACAGGGTTTGCCGGTCTGTGGCGGCTGACACAGCCACCACGTATCGACGAAATCATGCGCCGCGCGAGCATTGACCTTCTGCCGTACGAGCGCGGGGCAGCGTGGCGGCGTGCGATTGGGGCCGCCGAGGGAGCGCAACGGTCGCGTGAGGCGGCTGTCTTCTTTGAGCGTGTTGCCACAGCATACCGCTTGATGATGGGCCTGATCGCGCAGCGATTGGTCCATGATCTTGCCAGCGTACTGGGCGAGGTTGTCGCCGCGTACGACCAGCGTAAACGTGAGGCCGCAGTCCTCGACTTTGATGATCTCCTCCGGGAAGCCCGTATCCTCGTCTGCGAGCATCCTGACATTCGCGAGTCAGTCGCAAAGCGCTTCGCGCACCTTTTAGTGGACGAGTTCCAAGACACCGACCCAACTCAAGCTGAGATCGTGTTCTGCCTCGCGGCGGAGACCCACACTACAGTGTGGAGTGAATCCAACCTGCGTCCCGGCGCGCTGTTTCTCGTGGGCGATCCGAAGCAGGCGATCTACCGTTTCCGCGGTGCCGATATCGAAGCCTACACGCTGGCAAAGTCCGTCATCGCGCGAGCGCCCAATGGGTGCGTGCTCGAGGTCACCGCAAACTTCCGTTCTCGGCCGGAAATCATCGCGCACATCAACACGGTTTTTCGCGACGTCCTCGGTAAGAAGGGCCAGCCGGGCTTTGTGCCGCTGACTGCGACTCTGGAGCCCACACCGTTACCATTTCCCTCGGCCGCCAAACTGACGGTGGAGGTCCCCCGCGACGCGTCTGCCGAGGAGCAACGGGAAGCGGAGGCGGAAGCCGTTGCCACCTTG
>SWBZ01001085.1_pt1 | contig 28645 bp, 20 predicted proteins | sample 4693031 | NCBI WGS metagenome assembly SWBZ01 (sample SAMN10267274, study PRJNA491770) | bioreactor metagenome | isolation source: DHS bioreactor inoculated with | place: Japan: off Shimokita Peninsula
AAAAAAAAACAGGTCAAACACTTGCAAATACGGCATGCCGCTCGGAAACTAGAAGATGTTGGGCCGGTCAAATCACCTATAATTGCCTACTTAGATCAGCTGCACGCAAAGTACTCGACGTTGCAAGATGGTGAAGTAGCAACTTACATCCCGGAGCTTTCCAAAGCAGATCCAAACTGGTTCGGTATAAGTATCGCAACCACCGATGGTTATGTTTATGAAGTCGGCGATACTCGTCGGTCATTCACAATTCAGTCGATATCAAAACCGTTCGTATATGGAATAGCTCTTGAAGACAGGGGGCTTGATGCAGTGCTCCGTAAAATAGGTGTCGAGCCTACGGGCGATGCATTTAACTCGATCAGCCTCGCTCCTGAAACCGGCTGTCCCTTCAATCCGATGATCAATGCTGGGGCTATCGCCGCTACGTCTCTCGTTGTAGGTAATTCCAGCGAGGAGAAGATGCAGCGAATATTGAGGGTTTTCTCAGCATATGCCGGCCGCGAGCTTTCCATAGACACGACCGTATACAAGTCTGAAAAAGAGACGGGTCATCGTAACAGGGCAATCGGTCATATGCTGCGTAACTTCGACATACTGAGCGAGGATCCGGATCTCGCTCTCGACCTGTATTTTCAGCAGTGCTCAATATCAATCGATTCCCGCGATCTCGGCATCATGGCGGCCACTTTGGCGAACGGCGGAGTGAATCCGCTTACAAAGGAGCGCGCTATAAGTATGGATTACCTTGAAAACATCATGAGTATCATGACCACGTGCGGTATGTATGACTACGCGGGAGAATGGATGTATTGGATAGGGATCCCCGCAAAGAGCGGTGTCGCGGGCGGGATCATGGCGGTTATGCCCGGCCAGGCAGGCATCGGAGTTTTTTCCCCGCCTCTCGATGCACGTGGAAACAGCGTCCGCGGAATCGAGGTTTGCAAAAATATTTCTAGGGATTTCAATCTCCACTGTCTTCGAGTACCGCGTTCCTCCCGCTCGACGATCCGGGCCCAGTACGACGTTTCCAAGATTCGGTCCAAACGTTTACGAAATGAGCATGATGCCGAAATTCTCGATAAATCCGGCACTAGGGCAAAAGTTTATGAGCTAAATGGAGATCTTGTTTTTTCGACCGTAGAAGTGACGATCCGCAAGATAGTCGAAGTAAGCGATGCTGTGGATATAGCTGCCATCGATTTCAAGCGAGTTACGAATATCGAGGATTCTTCCGCGCAATTGCTACTTGATTTGATCAAGACATACGGGAGCTGTGAAAAGCACATTCTGTTGGTAAACCTGCAGGAGAGGCACTCGGCTTTCAGAAGATTCCTGGAAGAGCAGCTTACAAACAACGACGAAGAAAAGAAATGGTTACACGTTTTCCCCGACATGGATCTAGCGATCGAGTGGAGTGAGAACCGCTTGATTGAACGCAAGCGTCCTGGCGATGGCTCACATAAGTCAGTCACACTCGCCGAGCATGATCTCTGCCGGGGGCTCGAACCGGAGGCCGTTATACTCCTCGAAACCATATTAACGAGCAGGCGTTACGAACCCGGCGATCTTATAGTTCGAAAAGGAGAGCCGGCTGATGAAATCTACTTGCTTATGAGTGGAGAAGTTAGTGTCAGAATCGATCTGCCCAATGGTCAGATCAAACGGCTTTCGACGCTTTCTCCCGGTATGGCCTTCGGCGAGATCGCCGTCATAAACAGTTCGGTAAGGTCGGCGGATGTACATGCTGATAAACGAGTGGAGTGCTATCTGCTATCAACAGCTGCTTTCGTGGAGCTGGGTGAAACGCACCCCATGATCAAGATGACGCTTCTTCAAAATCTGCTACGGAATTTCTCTCGAATGCTTACGATGGTTGAGCGGGAAGTCACTGCACTGGCGTGGTGAGAAGTGAATTGTGGAAGGACCGTTTGGCTTTTGCTTGAATAGATAAGTTGCAGTAATTAAGAGAGGGGGATAGAGAATGAAGAGCAGGCGTTCCTATATAATACGCTTCATAATAGGTGTAAGTTTTTTATACCCATATCTGTATTCCTTTGCCGCTTTCGCGGAAACGTGTGAGAAGTCAGTCGCAAAAGCGGTCTCGGTGCAAGGTGCCGTAGAGGTACAAAAAGCGGGTGAAACAGAATGGCTCCCCGTCAAATTAAATGACACGTTCTGTCCCGGAGACAAGATTCGTGTAGAGGACAAAAGCCGCGCCGACGTAGCCTTGCTTGAGAAATCAGTAATACGCCTCAATGCAAATACAACCATCACAATCCAGGAAGTAAAGGACGAACGGACCAGCGTTGTAGACATGATAAAAGGAGCTGCGCACTTCTTCAGCAGAGGCCCCAGCAGCCTTGAAGTGCATACTCCTTTTACCACAGCCGGCGTCAGGGGAACGGAATTTCTTGTAAATGTCGAAGACGATAAAACCTTACTGTCGACTTTTGAGGGAACGGTAGTAGCATCCAACGATGCCGGCAGCGTAACCCTATCAGGAGGCCAATCGGCAATTGCCGAGGCGGGGAAGGCTCCGGTCCTGAGCGTAATAGCGCGGCCCCGTGATGCCGTTCAATGGACACTTTATTATCCGCCTGTCCTGTATATTCGTCCGGAAGATTTTCAATCCGGAGCGGATTGGGAGGGCATGGTCCGCACGTCCATAGAGCATTACATGAGCGGGTATATTCAGAAAGCTTTCGAAAGTCTCGAACAAGTCCCCGAAGATATACGCGATCCGCGCTTTTTTGCATATAGGGCCTCGCTCCTTCTGGCTGTGGGGCAAGTTGATGAAGCGGGCGTGGATATTAAGCATGCTCTGAGTATTGACCCAAATTATAGTGATGCACTGGCCCTTGAAACAATAATTTATATTGTTCTGAACGAGCAGGACAAAGCGCTTGAAGTTGCAGAGAAGGCGGTTGAAACAAATCCGGAATCTGCCACGGCAGAGATCGCCCTTTCCTATGCGCAGCAGGCAATGTTTGACCTCAAAGGCGCCCGGACAAGCCTCGAAAAAGCTGTCCAGCTGGATCCTCAAAACGCGCTCGCATGGGCCCGGCTGGCTGAAATATGGTCCTCTTTCGGCGAACTGGGTCAGGCACTAAAAGCAGCGCAAGAGGCTGTAGCCTTGGAGCCCAATCTCTCGCGGACGCAGACCGTCCTTGGCTTCGCCTATCTGACGCAGGTTGACACAAAGCAGGCCAAAGAAGCTTTTACCAAAGCTATTTCCCTCGATGAGGCGGATTATCTCCCGAGGCTCGGACTCGGTCTGGCAATGATAAGAGACGGCAATCTGCATGGCGGAGGAAGGGAGATCGAAATCGCCGCTAGCCTTAACCCGAACAACTCCATTGTCCGCAGCTATCTGGGAAAGACGTACTTTGAAGAAAAACGCACCAAGATGGATGAGCGTGAATACGAGATCGCTAAAGAACTGGACCCCCGTGACCCGACACCGTGGTTCTATGATGCGATTGCGAAACAGACTACAAACAGGCCCGTAGAAGCTTTGCATAACGTGGAAAAATCGATACAGCTGAACGACAACAGGGCTGTCTATAGGTCGAAACTGCTTCTCGATTCCGATCTGGCCGCGAGAAGCGCCGGTCTTGCCCGTATCTACACAGACCTCGGATTCCAGCAGCTTGCGCTTGTTGAAGGATGGAAGTCGGTCAACGTCGATCCCTCGAGCTTCTCCTCACACCGGTTCCTGGCGGATTCATATGCCGCCTTGCCCCGACACGAGATAGCCAGGGTGAGCGAGCTGTTGCAATCGCAATTGCTTCAGCCGATAAACATCACTCCGATTCAGCCCCGGCTTGCCGAGAGCAATCTCTTTCTGATCTCATCCGAAGGCCCAGGAGCCGGTTCTTTCGATGAGTTCAATCCGCTTTTCAACCGTAACCAGGTAACCCTGCTGTCGAGCGGGCTGGTCGGTGAGAATGAGACCTGGGCCGGGGAAGGCATCGTATCAGCCATATACAATAAAGCCAGCTTCAGCGGCGGCTACTCTTATTTCGGCACGGACGGTTTTCGGGAAAACTACGATCAGAAAGATCAAATTGTAACAGCCTATCTCCAATTGGAGCTTACTTATAAAACCAGCATTCAAGCGGAGTACCGTTATAGAAATACAGACTTGGGGGATCTCGCGCTCAGATTCGATCCCAATGACTTCCTCCCCGGTCTTAGAAACAAGGAAGAAAGAAACTATTTCAGAATCGGCGGGAAGCACGCATTTTCTCCGTCCTCTATCCTCATCGGCAATTTCACATATCAAAATGCGGACTTCAAATTAACGGATAAACTCAGCTCGTTTGATGCAAAAAGGCCGGAAGATGCCTATAGCGCCGAAGCACAATACCTTTTCCGTTCGCAATATATTAATGTTGTCGGCGGAGCAGGCTATTTCGATATCAACGGAAGGATCGATACGACCATCACGATTGATATACCACCGCCCGACGGGCCGATCATCGTTCAATCCACCACAAGCACGGACCTCCAACACGTAAACGCTTACGCCTATACCTATATCAATCCACTGAACAACGTGACTTTCACTCTCGGGGCGAGCGCGGATTTCCTGAGCGGAGACAGCCCCGATGTCGGTGACAAGGACAAGTTCAACCCTAAATTCGGCATTACCTGGAATCCGATTTCGTCTACGACTTTACGCGCGGCGGCCTTCAGGGTTTTAAAAAGGACTCTGATTACCGACCAGACTTTGGAGCCCACCCAGGTTGCCGGCTTCAACCAATTCTTTGACGATGTTAACGGAACGGAATCCTGGGTCTTCGGCGGGGCCGTCGATCAGAAATTCCCGAAGGATATTTTCGGAGGCGTGCAATTCTCGAAGAGAAATCTGGAAGTTCCGTTCCTGGATTTTGTAGTTGACCCCGAAAATCCTCAGCTCCGGAATGAAGATGTTGACGAATATCTGGGGCTTGCCTACCTCTTCTGGGCGCCGCATCCGTGGTTTGCTCTACGAGCACAGTATATATTCGAGCGATTCGAGACTCAGGGATTGACTGATCAGCCCAAGGAGCTCACGACAAATCGCATTCCTTTAGGTGTCAATTTCTTCCATCCTTCCGGTTTGGGCTCTAATGTGACGGTGACATATCTTAATCAGGACGGAGATTTCCTGTCACCCGAAGGAGGCGGGTTTGAGTCCGGCGATGACAACTTCTGGATCGTCGATGCGGCTGTCTATTATCGACTACCGAAGAGGCACGGCTTCATCACTGTGGGGGCAACGAATCTCTTTGACCAAAAGTTCAACTATTTTGAGGTAGATGTGGACAATCCGCGTTTTCAACCGGACAGGATGTTCTATGCCCGAGTTACATTGGCGCTGCCCTGAACGGAAATAAATCGAGGAAAGAATATGAGCTCCGACAGGAAATTTTTTAAAACTAAAATTTGTAAAAACATATAAGGAGGTTGTCATTATGTTGGAGAGAATAACTCAGATTTGCCTGTTGGCATTGGTTGTATTGTCGGTGACGGGGATCGGGGCAGGTGCTGCCACATGTCCTTCCGGGTACACGTACAAATGTCCTATCATTGGAGGGACCAAATGCTGTACATGCTGGAGGACAGGAAGCGAAATTTGTGATACTGAAGTCACAGGGTTGGGTAACATCAAGAATTGCATCCCCGGTGTTAATTGCCCTGTCGTGACATGTTCCGTCTACGGCACGGCCGATTTGGGGGACGGGTCATGTAACCCTGATACCCTGGACCCCGACTGCGGCATCGAGGGTATCGCTTACTGTGTAAATCCTGCGGGTAATTCATCAAAAGCTAATGGGAATCCATTCACTTTGGAGACTACTCTCAGTGCAACAGCCAGTATCGATAGATGCGACAAGAACGGCAAATGTCAAAAGTCGATTGAGGTCAATCCGGATGACTGCCCGGGGTGCTGTATTAATCCGAATTGGCAATTTAAAACATTTACCGCCACCAAATTTAATGGAGAGGTCTGCGTATGCCCCGGCGGATATTCGACAGATGGGGAATGTTGCGGAGATACGGAAAGATTGCTTGGCGGTAGCTGCGCGACTGCAGGGGAAGAGGTCTGTGTTGTACAGCAGTGTACGGCTAATTTGGACGGATACAAGCCGGGACGGAGCTTACCGTATGATTGCGTCGATCTCCCGCAATAGGTAATTGGTCGAGGCATTCTGATACCGTAAGTTAATGCTGTCTAAGATAGTTATATTTTGATACTCCGTTCTCAATGACAGATACGGATTCGGGGATGTTTGTGCCTATGAGATTAGATTTAAATCTCTATTATCGACAAACCCTATTACTCTCACGGCTTGCTCGATCCTGCTGGTTTTAGGGCTTTTTGTGCTAAGGGTATCGATCCTCGATCTGATTGAACTTAAAACTTACGATCTTCGTTTTCTGACTCGCGGTCCGATGTCGCCGTCCACCATGGTCGTTATAGCGGCGATAGATGAAAAGAACCTTGATAGCAAATTACTACTGACGACCATGAAAGTAAGCGTCTCAGGACAATAATTCAATCACCTGGCTACCGAATCATAAATCCGACTGCAACTACAGCACTCTCCACAACATCCAGGGCTCATGATCTAATTGAAATTTCTGGAAATAGAGCAAAGAGGATATGGCTGGGGCTATTGAATACACTTCGAACCCCGGAATATCATTCTCTTTTAGGTCAATATTCTAACTTTGCATTGGACCAAACGCATTAATGCCAAGCTAAATTTAAAAACTTGGAGGAGGTTTCATTCGACAGTATTTGGCCATGATGCGATTATCTGCTTTATTTTGGAGGGCCTCTCGGCGATCATCACATTCTTAAGCCACCCACTATCACAACTCATACGTGCTAGCGTTCCAAGAAGCTCGACGTGGCTGTTAGGCTGCTCCACAGGGGAAAGTATCAGGAACATTATTTTTGCCGTCCTGCCAGCCTCCCGGTCGAGTATCCCGGACCTGCACACTCCAAGTGCGACTCTCGGCTGAACTATCCCGTGTATACGGGCATGGGGTATCAAAACGTCTTCTCCAACGAACGTCCCTCCCTGTTTCTCCCGCTCTATGATTGCCCTCCACGCAACATCTTTGATGTCGGCAAGATCACGCAAGCATACATCGAGAAGCTCCTTCATCGCAGGTTCTTTTTCGATCGGTTTCTCCCAAATAATTGTCTCGATATTTGCTAGAGGAGAGTCCGTCTCGCCGGGTTCTACGTCCTTGTTCCAATCTGAATCGTTCAGTGCTTCGGGAGACGCTGGTTCTTTCGGTGTATGAATCACGGCCTTGTGTATTGAGCCTGTGTCGAGCACTACAATATTTATCCCATCACTCTCGGTTATAAGCCTTTCGACAATGCTTTTCTGTCCCAGCAGCCTCCGCCAGTAGGGATACTTCCCTTTTGTCGAACCTACTACGATATGCCCGACCCTATATTCCTTCGCGAACTGGAGTATCGTTTTCACTATATCATCGCCTTTGTAAGTGAAGACGGTCGCTCCCAGCTCCTGTGCAAGCGTAAGGGTATTCGATAAAATGCGCTGGGTTTCGGCATCGATTACCGTGGGTTTTTCATGGGATGTCTGGACGTAGACGGCATACCAGTTTCGGTTGAGGCGCCCTGCGAACCGGGAGGTATAACGGAGAAGCGCTTCGCTGTTGGGTCCCCGCGAGCTTAGGCAAACCATTACCTGGTCGGGATTCAGGGAAGTGTCCTCGTCCAGGGCTTCACGCCTTCGGTAATCGATCTGTGCAGCGAGCTCTCTCAACGTGAGCTCGCGGAGCTGTTCGAGATTGGAAGGTTTGAAGAAATGGCTAAGCGCGGTCTCAATCCTTTCCTTAGTATATACCTTTCCATCGGCCAGACGCTGGCGGAGGTCCTCTGTAGTGACGTCCACGTTAACCAGTTGATCGGCTTCGGCGACTACATGGTCGGGTATACGTTCTTTAACCCTGACACCTGTAGCTCTTTCAACTGTTTCGTAGAGACTTTCGAGATGCTGTATGTTGAGAGTGGAGATTACGTGGATACCGGCTGAAAGAATCTCCTCCACGTCCTGGTAACGCTTGGCGTTCCTGCTCCCGGGCACATTGGTATGAGCAAGCTCGTCTACGAGTACCACTGCCGGCCGGCGCTCGAGTATTGCATCCAGATCCATTTCTTCAATTTCGATACCTCTATAGGTAATTTTCCTTCGAGGGATGATCTCGAGTCCTTCGAGAAGTGCTTTCGTTTCCTTTCTTCCGTGGGTCTCGACCAGCCCGACCGCGACGTCGATGCCGTCGTCTTTCAAGTGGCGGGCCTCAAGAAGCATCTCATATGTCTTACCCACGCCCGCGGCATACCCAAGATAAACCTTGAGCTTTCCGCGCTGAGACCTGCGGATCATGCGAAGGAAGCTGTCCGGCCGATTCTCGTTCATGCGAACGAATCACCCCTTATAGCTATATTACACCGGATCATCATCGTGTCGTCTCATCGAGCTGCTTGTTTACAAGAAGCACGTTTACGAGCGGCTCGGGAGTGAGCGGACCCCCGGTCTTTACAGCATGTTTCTCTAGCATGCTGATAACTGTTTCAACCGGCACACCTCTAGCCTTCGCAACCCGTTCCGCCTGATACCGCGCAGCTTTGAGGGTTATGTGCGGGTCGAGCCCGCTCCCCGAGGCTGTTACAAGATCGGCTGGAACAGGATTTTCGCTCGTAGCATTCATTTCCTGGATTGTCTCTTGAGCCCTGGTCGTAAGCTCGGGATTAGTCGGAGAAAGATTGCTTCCGCCGGTAGCTGCTGCGTTATAGTCGACCGCCGAAGGTCTCGGCCGGAAGTACTCGGGGCGCGTGAATTTCTGAGCTATCAGCTCGCTCCCTATAATCTTTCCTCGCGCGTCGGTTATGAGCGAGCCCTCCGCCGTGTGGGGTATGATGGTTTGGCCGATTGCAAATATCAGCAGTGTGTAGAGAACGCAGCACACCGCCATCGTGAAGATCACGATCCTCACAGAGGTAACAAGCTGCCCGGCTAATCCAACATTTTCTTTCATGATCGCGTCTCCTAAAAAAGCCCCGTTACGCCCAGAGCCATGTCGATTAATTTTATTCCGATAAATGGGACGATAACACCTCCAAGCCCGTATACCAGGAGATTATTCCTCAAGAGAATTTCTGCTCGCGCCGGTCTGTATTTAACTCCCTTTATCGCTATTGGTATCAGGATCGGTATGATCACGGCATTGAATATCAGCGCCGATAGAATGGCGCTCTCTGGGGTGCTCAGCCCCATAATGTTCAGCGCTCCAAGCCCTGGTATTGCCAATATAAAAATGGCGGGGATGATCGCAAAATATTTAGCCATGTCGTTCGCGATGGAGAAGGTCGTTATCGCTCCCCTTGTAATGAGTAGCTGCTTTCCGATCTCTATCACTTCGATAAGCTTGGTCGGGTCGCTGTCGAGATCGACCATATTACCCGCTTCCTTGGCCGCCTGGGTGCCTGAGTTCATCGCTACGCCGATGTCAGCCTGTGCCAGGGCGGGGGCGTCATTAGTGCCGTCCCCCATCATGGCTATGAGCCTGCCCTCACGCTGCTCCCGGCGAATATATTCGAGCTTGTCCTCGGGCTTTGCCTCGGCAATGAAGTCGTCCACGCCGGCTTCTTTCGCTATCGCCGCTGCGGTGAGAGGGTTGTCCCCCGTAACCATTACCACCCGAAGGCCGATTGCCCTCAGGCGGATAATTCGATCCCTGATTCCGGGCTTTAACACATCCGATAGCGAAATGACGCCTAAAATCTCGCTGCCTTCCGCAACGGCAATGGGCGTGCTGCCCTCGCGAGCGACCGTGTCAACGATCTCCTGGAACGAATCGGGAACTGAGCCTCCCGCCTCTGTAACAAAGGTCCTGATCGCGTCCGGCGCGCCCTTTCTGAAGTGCCGCCCGTCTTCTGTATCGAGTCCGCTAAGGCGTGTCTGGGCGGTGAAGGGTATAACGTCACCCGAAGCTTCTCCCGGAGCTGTGCTGCCTAATGTATCCTCGCCCAACTCTACTATCGATTTGCCCTCCGGCGTGAGGTCGCCGAACGATGCATACATAGCCGCTACCGCGAGCCGCTCACGGCTTTCGTGAGGCATGGGGTGATACTCTGTCGCCTGTCTGTCGCCCACCGTGATAGTGCCCGTCTTATCGAGAAGCAGCGTATCGATGTCTCCCGCAAGCTCGACGGCCTTGCCGCTCTTTGCCAGCACATTTGCGGAAAGCGCTCTATCCATTCCCGCAAGGCCGATAGCTGCGAGGAGAGCGCCGATAGTTGTCGGTATCAGGCATACGAGGAGCGCAATCAACGTGGGGATCGGAATTTCAACCCCAAAGTATTTACCCATGGGATAGAGCGCCCCCGTCACCATGAGAAAAGCGAGCGTAAGACCGGCGAGGGTTACGGTAAGCGCAAGCTCGTTAGGGGTCTTCTGGCGCACCGCTCCCTCGACGAGGGCTATCATACGGTCGAGGAACGACTCGCCCGCGCCAGCGGTTATGCAAACTTTAATGCTGTCCGACAGGACGCGCGTACCGCCCGTAACGCCCGATCGGTCGCCCCCCGCCTCCCTCACAACCGGGGCGGATTCTCCGGTTATGGCGGATTCGTCGACGGTTGCCACACCTTCTATTATCTCGCCGTCGTTGGGTATCACTTCGCCCGCGGATACGACCACGACGTCCCCTTGCCCGAGCTCATCCGAGCTAACTTCCTCCGTACGGCCGTTTATAATCCTGCGAGCGAGCGTTTTTCGCCTGGTCTTCCTTAGTGTGTCGGCCTGAGCCTTACCCCGCGCTTCGGCTAGGGCTTCGGCGAAATTGGCAAACAGCACGGTCGCCCATAGTATCATGGTGACCCAGAGGGTGTAAAAGACGGGATTGTTGCCTCCATAGATGTTCAAGATGAGCACAAGGGTAGTCGTTGCCGCACCGATCTCGGTAACGAACATAACGGGGTTACGCGCCATTGTAACGGGATTAAGCATTAAGAATGATCTTTTTATTGCGCTTTTGACCAGCTCCGACGCGAAAAGAGAAGCCTTCCTCACCTTTCGCCGTTCAAGCTTTGCCAGTTCGTTTATCTTTTGCGAATCTGTCATTTTGATTCCTCTTTGAAAATTCTTCAGGTGCCCTCAACACACTACATCCCGGCAGTTGTCAGGTGCTCGGCGATTGGTCCCAAAACTGCAACCGGCATGAACAACAACGCCCCTACCAGGATTACCGTTCCCAGAAGTACAATCCCGAAAATTGGCGTATCCGTACGAAGTGTTCCGCTCGTTTCGGGGGCAGCTTTCTTCACAGCAAGTGACCCCGCTATAGCTAAGGGCAGTATTATAGGAATATAGCGAGCAAGCAGCATGAATACGCCTGTAGCGAGGTTCCAGGGGACCGTATTGTCTCCGAGACCTTCGAAGCCGGAGCCGTTATTCGCGGCAGCGGAGCTAAACTCATAGAGTATCTCGGAAAAGCCGTGCGCCCCCGGATTAAGCACGGTCGAAGCCCCCCATGAGGTCATAGCGAATAAAGCGGTCCCGCCGAGTATAAAGAGCGGGTGGATCAGAAGCGCAAGGAGAGCGAGCTTCATCTCACCCGTCTCGACTTTTTTCGTTAGGTATTCGGGCGTACGGCCCACCATCATCCCGGCTATGAATACGCCGATTATGATGTAAATGAACATATTGATAAGGCCTACTCCCACACCGCCAAAGGTCACGTTAAGCCACATGCCGGTGAGAGGAATAAGTCCCGTCAGCGGGTTCAGGCTATCGTGCATGCTGTTTACCGAGCCGTTACTAGTAGCGGTCGTGAACGTCGCCCAGAGCGGGCCCGCCGCGCTTCCGAAGCGGAGCTCTTTTCCCTCCAGGTTGTTTGAGGACTCGACGGCGAGATCTGAAAAAGCTGCGGTGGGTGAAGTTTCGAGATAGACGGCAAGCCCGGCGGTAGAAACCAGTACTGCGGTCATGACGACGAAGATTACTCCGGCATGACGCATCCTGTTCGTTATTCTTCCGAACATCCACACGCATGCCATGGGTATGAGTAAAATGCTCACGCACTCGACGATGTTGGTGAAGAACGTCGGGTTCTCGAAGGGATGTGTAGAATTGGGTCCGAAAAACCCTCCTCCGTTCGTGCCGATCTGCTTGATCGCAACAAACGCCGCAACAGGTCCCCTTGCAATCGTCTGTGTGAAACCTTCGAGCGTTTCTGCCGTTACGGAGCCTCCGAAAGTCATAGGTACTCCGCTCAGGACCAGCAGGACCGCAACGATAATAGCAACGGGCAGAAGCACCAGAAAGGCCGCATTCAGCAGGTCACGGTAAAAATTCCCGAGATCGGGCTTTCCGGAGAGTCCTCTCGAAAGCGCCGTCAGCGCAGCGATTCCCGTCGCTGCGGAGACGAACTGGAGCCACATGAGCGCGAACAGCTGCGTAAAATAGCTCATCGAAACTTCGCCCAAGTAGTGCTGGAGATTCGTATTAGACGTAAATGAAGCCGCGGTATGGAATATCAGACTCGGCTCGAGAGCACCCTTTCCATCGGGATTAAGCGGCAGATACTCCTGAGACGCCATGATCGAATACACCAGTGCGAACATCACCGCATTAAAGAGGAGTAAAGAGAGGCTGTACCGTTTCCAGTCCTGCCCCTTGTCGATAAAACCTCCGCAAACAGTGCGGAACAACCTTGTAAAACGTCCCCTTAATCCGGTTTCGTGCTTCCCCGGGTCCATTGCCCACGTCATGGCTTTTCCCAAAGGCCATGAGAGGAGAGCCGGTATACCGATAAAAATTCCTATAAACAGTAGCTGCATCTTCATACTCCTCTAAAAACGCTCCGGGTCGATGATCGCGTACGCGAGGTAAAGAAAACTAAACAGAAAAACAATTGCAGCTATCCAAAGCATTCGAGCCTCCTGTAACTTTTCTAAAACACGGTTGAGTTCAACATTGCAGTACTCTTCTCACGCATCGTCACGTGCATTCACAGTTGAAGAATGTGCCGGTGGCAGTGTAAATTCGAAGGCGGAGCCCCTTCCCTGCTCACTCCTCGCGCTCACTTCTCCTCCGTGAGCCTCGACTATCTCTTTGACGATAGACAGTCCCAGTCCTACACCTGACTGTTTTTCTTGTCCGGGCACCCGGAAGAATCGGTCGAACAGATTCGTGATGTGTTCAGCTGGTATTCCTGCGCCCGTATCTTCAACCGAAAACCGGACAAATCCCCCATCCTCGTACGCCCGAATGGTCACTTTGCCGCCGGGCATCGTAAACCTGAGAGCGTTAGACAAGAGATTGTCAAATACATTCTTGATCCTTACGGAATCGACGAGCACATCCGGCAGGCTATCGGGAACTTCATATTCAATGGTAATCCCCTTGTCTTTTGCTTCGATAAGGAAGGGATCGATAGAGTCCCGAACCAGGGTACTCGGTGAATGGATAGCGAAATCGAGCCCGGCCCTCTCGGACTCGATGCGGCTAAGGTCGAGAAGGTCGGTAATTATGCTCACAAGCCTGTCGCTGTCTTCCCTCGCTCCCATTAAAAGGTCTATCTGCTTCTCATTAAGAGAGCCGAGCTTCTCTTCGAGGAGAAGGTGTATAGACATCTGGAGTGATGTGAGCGGGGTTTTTAATTGGTGAGACACCGTCGATATAACCCCCCGCTTCATTTCCTCCTGTTCATATACCTGTGTGACGTCATTGAGTATCAGGGCAACCCCTGTATGCTCCCTGACGGTGGGCCTGACCGGTATCGGTACGACAACGGGTTTAAAGAAGTATTCGCGGCCGTCGGTGAAGTGCTGTATATACCCGTTTTTCGTATCGAGTTCCGTTATCTTGTCCTGATCCAGCGCCTTTCCCACCAATTCAGGAAGCCATTCATAATTAAGCTCTTTAATAAGCACGCCGGGATTGAGACCGAATAGCCTTACTGCGGCGTCAGTAGAGACTTCAACCCGTCCGTCGAGATCGAGAACGGCGATGGCGGTTGGGAGAGCCTTCAAAACCTCTTCCATCGCCCTGCGTGTACGAATCAAATTTAACCGCTCGCTCTTGCGGACCTGGCGTAAAGCCTCCGTCATCTCGTTAAATGATTCGGAGAGCCTCCCTATTTCGTCCCGCGACCCGGTTTCGAGCACTATGTCCAGATTTCCACGGCGTATCTCCTCGGCGGATTCCGTAAGCTTGCTGATAGGCGTCAATATCCAACGGTGGGTGAGATAACCAAAAAGTACTGCAATTATCGCGCAGGCTATTATGGCGGTAAGCATTTGACGGTATGCCGAATCGGCCAGCCTGCGGGCATTATCATTTGCCTCGTTCATATTCGCCTGATTCATCTCCAGGATTTCGTGAGCCAGGCTCTTTATTCTTTGAAACGACGGCAGAAGAGTAGAAAAATATGCCTCGTGCCTGGATTCCAGTGATCGGGAAGTATCCGTTACCAAAGGGATACTTTTCGTGTATTCATCAAATAACCTATCTATCTGCTCGGCCTTATCGTGCTCGAGAGGAATTGTGACATTCCCAAGCTCGGACTCGAGCGCAGATTTGAAATTTGCGGTGTTGTCATTTATTAGATCGATCCCTTCCCGCTGATTCCCCGCGAGTGTAAAAAGCACCCCGCTATCGATGCGCTCAATCGCTTCCTTCATATTTTGGCAGGCGACAACACTTCGATAATTCTCCTTGAGTATGATGTCTATCGCATATCCGAGCTGTTTTATCTGGGACATCGTAAGCAGCCCGATTACGACGACGATAGCCAGAAGCCCAGCGAACCCCAATATCAGTTTCTGGCGGATGCCCATCACGATCTTGCTCATGAGATGTATTATGGGCAATCGGCGTGCCAGGCCGAGGTTTGTAAAATATTGAATGATTACAGGCGTCCGGTGCTTGCCGTCCTTGCATTCGGCAAGAAGAGGCCGGATAAGCCTTGAATTCTGCAAGGTCTACTGTCGGGTTTGTTTAAGGTCAGATGCCGTACTGCTTGCGCTTGCGCCAGAGAGTGGCTTGGTCAATGCCGAGTGTATCCGCAGCTTCCTGGAGCGTTTTCGAGGCCGCCAGGACTCGCCTTATATGATCCTCTTCTATCAGGTCCAGCGACACAGGATCGCCGATCCTGACCGGTGGGGTTTGGGGAGATATAGTGTCGGGAAGATGCTCGATACCCACGGTATCGTCGGGACAAAGTATCGCCGCCCGCTCTACTACGTTTCTGAGCTCGCGTATATTGCCCGGCCATGAATAATTGCGTAACGCATTCATGGCTTCTTCACTGAAGCCTGTGAAGAGCTTGTGGTTTTGAGCAGCGAAGAAGCCGAGCATATTCTCCGCAAGCGGTTGTATGTCCTCCGGGCGTTCGGAAAGTGGAGGCAGCTCGATTTGGATTACATTAAGACGGTAATAAAGGTCTTCACGAAAACGCCCCTGTTCTATAGCTTCCTCGAGATCGGTATTCGTAGCGGTTATTATGCGTACATTCGCCTTACGAGTGCGTTGATCGCCCACACGTTCGTACTCCATGTCCTGCAAGAAACGTAGTAACTTGGGTTGAATGGCCACAGGCAGATCCCCTATCTCGTCTAGAAAGAGGGTCCCTCCTTCACATACGGCTATTCTGCCCGGATTATCGCTGAGAGCCCCGGTGAATGCTCCTTTAACGTGTCCGAAGAGCTCGCTTTCCAGAAGCTCCGGGCTCAACGTCGGACAAGATATAACGCCAAACGGACTTTCTTTTCTTGAGCTCCAGTCATGTATCGAGCGGGCCAGAATCGATTTTCCGGTGCCGCTCGGCCCCCTGATTATGACTGCGGCATCGGAGGAAGCGACTTGCTGCGCAAGTTTGATTGCACGCTCGACTTGCGGATGACAAGATTCCAGGACTATCTCCGGATGGAGCTTTTTCAATTTATCCTCAAGTGAGGCGATACGCCGCTCCATTCCCCTGATTTCCACCAGGCGCTGCGTCACTAGGTCTACCTGTTCCGGTGTAAACGGTTTAGGAATATAATCGTCGGCGCCGCGTTTCATAGCTTCGACCGCGGTGTCGATCGAAGCATAAGCGGTTATCACTACTATTTTCAGCCAGGGAGAAATATTCAGAAGTGAGCGTATCAAATCGAGCCCGTTTTCAGTTCCAAGCCTTATATCCAAAAATGCAAGATCGAAGACACGGCTTTCAACCTCGGCAATTGCGTCACGGGAGTTGGTAACAGCTGTAACTTGATGTCCTCGGGACTCAAGGCAGACGGTAAGCGTTCTTCTTATATTCGCTTCGTCATCCACAATCAGGACTTTAAGGTGGGAATTATTTGGCAATTCTTTTCTCTTCGCCCCTGTGTAACTAAAACATTAAGTAGACAGCGAGTATCTTCCAAGTTTATACCTGAAGGTTAATTTATGCTGAGGGGTCACACAAGAAGCAGTGTTTTCGTAGTTTGATTCTATTGACGTAAAGTCCGGGCGGGCGTTTATCCAATTCTGAGGCAGCACCAAAGAATGGAGGGACGTGTCATAAATCTCTTTGGATGACAATGGCAAATTCAGCTTCATTTCATACCCCATTCGGCTCTGGAGAACATGACGCCTGAAGAGTATGCGAAAAAACATTTAAAAACGTCGGAACTCTCTACTCTGCCCGGTACGGCTTTTGGGTGAGGGGCATCTTTTTTGAGTTCTGTATTTTTAAGCCCGTCCTCGAGACCGGAGCGTGCCAATTCAAGAGCATTTCTAGCCCGGGACATCTAAGTTAATACCCAGATTGCCAGCACGCTACATACTAAAATGATCCACCCCAGCCTCACATATTTAGATATCTGTGGGGCTTCAGAGTCGGAGTAATCCGCCTCGCCGACATTTATCCCCCTGGATTCGATAATCTCTTTTGCCCTGAGAGAGTCGGTGGGGATCATTGAAGAATGCTTGCAATTCGGACACACCTTCTTCCCTCCTGCCAATCTGTACAGGGAATATCCTATGCTTAAAATAAACAGGACAATGGGCGGAATAATGCCGAAAGCCAGGATGGCAAAGAACGACACGAAGAAAGCCGCCCAGAGAAACAGCTCTACAACAACATTGCCGGGAGTTTTATTTTTCTCGCTTCCGACGTAGTAGCAGTCGGCGCAGAGTTTTTTCATGATGTTATTAATAATAGAAAGGGTGAGGATGAGGGTCAAGAAAGTCAAGCCCCCGGAAAGCGGAAAGCACGTCAGCCTGACGCTGCAGCTTTATTATCTGCTCCATACTTATAAGGAATGGCTGGGGCACTAGGATTCGAACCTAGACTGATGGATCCAGAGTCCATAGTACTACCGTTATACTATGCCCCAGCAAAGGGTAATTAGTATTTATAATAACACATATCGAGTCAAGTACCTTGAATGGCCGCATGTATTCGATACAATAGAGTAACGGAATTTTCAGTCAGGAAAGGAGAAAGGCGATGCCCGCAAAGACGATGACAGTAAGCGCCAAAAAGAAAACGGAGCTCAAAGCCAAAGTCGACAAGGCAGTTAAGGACGCAGCCAAAAACGGATTCACTTTTGTAAAATCGGGGTACAGGGAAGACAAGGTAAAAAAATCGAAAGGCGGTTATGAAATCGAGATAGAAGTTCATTCCTAGATTTCGCCCGAACATGGCAGAGTCCGAATTTCACAAGTTAGAAACGTTTGAGAACCAGTACCCGGACAGGGAATACGAGATTGATATATCCTGCCCGGAATTCACCTGCGTCTGCCCGAAGACTGGGCAGCCCGACTTCGGAACGATACGCATAAAGTACGTCCCGGCCAGGCTCTGCATAGAGCTCAAGTCGCTAAAGCTCTATATATATTCGTACAGGAATGTCGGCACGTTCCACGAGCACGTGACGAACAAAATCCTCGACGACGTGGTCTCGGCGTGCAGCCCCGTAAAGGCGGAGGTCACGGGAGACTTCAACGTCAGGGGCGGAATAAAAACCGTCGTCACGGCTTCTTACGAGCGGGATTGAGGCCTTCCCTTCCGGGCTTTTAACGATCCGCCGCCGAAATTATTTCTCAATTCATCCCCATGGGGTTAATATCTTTATATACCACCCGGAGGATGCCGAACACTTGCTTTTAAAGGCTCAGATAATAATCACGGCCGCAATAATACTGATAATTATCGGTATCGCCGTGGCCGCTCCTTACGTAGCGCCGTATAAATACGACGAGACGGATTTCAGAAACGCGCTCAGTAAGCCCGGCGGAAATCACCTGCTCGGCACGGACCAGGAAGGAAGGGACATGCTGAGCCGGATCATCTACGGCGCGCGGGTCTCGATAGCCGTCGCGCTCGGGACGGCTGGCATAGCGCTCGTTATCGGCACCTTCTACGGCGCCGTGTCGGGCTATATCGGCGGCAAGGTGGACGAGCTCATGATGAGGGTCGTGGACATATTCTATTCACTCCCCGACCTTCTCCTTATCGTTCTGATAACGCTCGTGATAGGAAGGGGTGTCCTCGGAATAGTGCTCGCCCTCGGGCTCACCGCCTGGATGAGGGTGGCGAGGATAGCGCGCGGAAGCGTCCTCCAGCTAAAAGAAGTGGAATACGTGCAGTCGGCCAGGAGCCTCGGGGCTTCCCCGGCGCGAATTCTGGGGGTCCACATCATCCCGAACATACTTAGCCCGCTGATTATAACGCTAACCTTCTCGGTCCCCTACGCTATCCTGGCCGAATCGACGCTCAGCTTTCTCGGCCTCGGGATAGCCCCCCCTGAATCGAGCTGGGGCACGCTCGCGAGCACGGGATGGCAGGGCATAAGAACGTTCCCCCATCTCATCGTTTTTCCGAGTCTCGCTATTTTCATTACCGCTTTTTCATTTAACCTATTTGGAGAAGGCATAAGGGATTATCTCGACCCCCAGAGAGTAAGGAGGTAAATATCCGATGTACATTCGCAATCCGAAATCATATATAAGGTACGGCGCTTCGGTTCTGGCGCTGTCCGTTCTTTCGTTCATCGTTCCGGGCCCGGACTCGACGGCCCAGATAAACTGCCAGTCCGAGATATACCTGCCCGCAAAGCCCGACGCGAAGGACAGGTTCAAGAAGGGCTACTGCTTCATTCAGGTGGGGCAGTTCCAGGAAGGCGTGACGCGGCTGGAGGGCGTCGAAAAGGAGCTCCCGACCGTGGCGGATTACGTTCTCTACTATCAGGCTGCCGGGTACGAAAACCTCGCGAATTATCCCCAGGCCTCCCTTCTCTTTAACCGCGTCCTGACGGAATACCCCGAAAGCGGCGTCAGGAAAAAGACCTTTGAGCGGCTCGGGAATATCTATATACAGTCCGGCGATTACGCCAACGCCGAGAGGATTTTCAGGTCCCTCTACGCCGAGGAGTCGTCGCGGAGCTCGAAGTCTTCGTATCTTTACAGCCTGGGAGAGGCGCTCGAAAAGCAGGGCCGCTACCCCGAGGCCGTGGCCACTTACAAGCAGGTCTGGGTGGAATACCCAGAATCCAAGGAATCGTCCTCCGCTCAGGCGGCCGCCAAACGCGTTAGCGCCGCGGGCGGGGTGGCGTTCGTCCCCACCGAATCCGACTACCTCCAAAGGGCAGACGCCCTCTTTAAATATTCGAGATGGTCTTCGGCTGTACAAAACTACGAGATGGTCACATCCAAAAGCACGCAGGCCAGGACGAACATGGGAATCGCCATGGTTAACGCCGGCAGGCTCAACGAGGCCGAATCTGTGCTCAGCACGATCAGTTCCCCGGATTCTCTTTTCTGGAGGGGCAAGCTCAAATCGAAGCAGGGACTCGACGACCAGGCGGCATCGCTCTACTCACAGATAAGCACCTTGTTCCCGTCGAGCGAGCTCGCTCCCGAGGGGCTTTACAACGCCGCGCGGCTCTACCAGATCAATGGTCAGAACCAGAGCGCGATCAAGACTTATGACGTCCTCATAAGAACCTACCCCAAGAACAAGTACGCAGAGGACGGCGCATGGTACCTCGGCTGGATTTATTACAAAAAGGGCATGTACGCCGAAGCGCTCGCTACGTTCTCGGCCTTCACCGATTCGTCATCCTCGTTTAACGCATCCAACGCCCGTTACTGGAAGGCGAGAACCCTCGAAAAACAGGGAAGGAGGGACGAAGCGCTCGTTGAATACACGGCGCTGGCCGCGCTCACCCCCCCGACGTATCACTCCTACCTCGCGCAGCGGAAAACAGGCGTCACCCCCACTTTCGTAAATGTGAATCCGGAGACGACGGCGCTTGGTCCCGTGGCCGCGGCGAAGAAGCAGAAGGCAGAGCTACTTATAGAGCTCGGGCTGCCGGATGACGCAAGGCTCGAAATTGAAAAGATGGAGAGCGCCGCCAGGACGCAGGAAGAATTCGTCGCCGTGAGCCTCCTCTACGCAAAGGTAGACGACTATAACAGCTCCATTAAAGTAGCGCAGGACCTCGGCCTCCCGCAGGCCAACAGCCTCTCGTTCCCGAAGGGGTTCAAGGATATAGTCGGCCCCTACGCCAGGAAATACGGGGTCGACGAGCTACTTGTTTATTCCGTCATAAGGGAGGAGAGCAGGTTCCAGAAGGACGTCGTCTCGCCTGCCGACGCCGTCGGGCTGATGCAGCTCATACCGCCCACGGCGAGGACCGTCGCAAGGCAGATAGGTCTAAGCGGCTTTACGGTCGAGATGCTTACGATCCCCCGCATCAATATCGAAATGGGCATATTCTATTTGAAGCAGGTGCTCGATCAGTTCGGCGGCGACGTCGAGCTTGCCCTCGCGAGCTATAACGCCGGCCCCAACCGCGCCGCCACGTGGAAGACCCAGTATTACGGGCTCGAGAAGGACGAGTTCATCGAAGAGATACCGTTCCGCGAAACGAGGAACTATATAAGAAGAATTCTGAGAAGCTACGGGGCATACAAGGCTATCTACGGTGATTCGGCCTCGGCTGCGGAGCCCCCGGCGCAGACGACGCCCGGGCAGACTGGCGGCAGCACGAAATATCCGGTGAACTAGGCCGACGCGGCTTTTATACCGCCGCCCGTGAGCGCGGCGAAATTCCTAAGTATGCGGAGTCCGTCGGCGCTGCTTTTCTCGGGGTGGAACTGGCAGGCGAAAAGGTTGTCCATCGCGACGGCGGCAGTAAACTCGACTCCGTAATTCGACGTGACCGCTATGACGCCCTCGTCCTTTGGAGCGGGGTAATAGGAATGGACGAAGTAGAACCAGCTCCCGTCCGGGATTCCGGCGAGCACCGGGCTTTCCTTTTTTATCGAGACCCTGTTCCATCCCATGTGCGGGACCTTCAGCCTCTCTTCTTCGGATGGAGAGAACCTGACAACCCTGCCTTCGAGAATGCCGAGCCCGGGAACGTCCGGGGACTCGTCGCTCCCCTCGAACAGCACCTGCAGCCCGAGGCAAATTCCCAAAAACGGCTTGCCCGAATCTACGTGCTCCTTTATGGGGTCCGTGAGTCCGTACTCGGCCAGGTTCTTCATGCAGTCGCCGAACGCTCCTACGCCCGGCAGGACGAGCCCGTCCGCGCGCGCTATCTCGCCCGGGTCCCTCGTCACGGACGCGTCGATACCCTGGCTGAGAAACGCCTTCCCGACGCTTCTTAAATTCCCCATTCCGTAATCTACTATGACGATCATTGGCTTTTTTAGAGCGTGCCCTTGGTCGATGGCACCGACGACGACCTCGGGTCTATGCTGGAAGCCTTGTCGAGCGCGCGCCCGACTGCCTTGAACACGGCCTCTATGACGTGATGGAGGTTGTCCCCGTACTTGAGCTCGATGTGGAGGTTACATAGGAGCGTATTCGAAAAGGACTTGAAGAATTCCTCGCCGAGCTCTACGTCGAACTCCCCGATCTTCGTCTTCGGCACGGCGACGTTGTATACGAGATACGGACGCCCGCTGAGATCGACCGATGCGAACGCGAGCGTCTCGTCGAACGGGACGAAGGCCTCGCCGAACCTCGTGATCGACTTCTTGTCACCGAGAGCTTTTAGGAACGCATCCCCGAGGGCGAGGCCGACGTCTTCGACCGTATGGTGGAAATCCACTTCTATGTCCCCTACCGCCTTTATGTCGAGGTCGAAGTAGCCGTGCCTCGAAAACTGCGCGAGCATGTGATCGAAGAACGGTATTCCGGTGTCGATGTTGAAATTCCCCTCGCCGTCGAGGTTTATCTCGACCTCGACCTTCACTTCCGAGGTTACTCTTTCAGTCCTTCCTTTTCTGTCGGCCATAATTGCTAAGAATCATATCAGAAATTAAGTGAGTGTCCAATGCCCGCGCGCGCTTAAAACCGCCGGGGTGTTTCGCGGGGAGGCCGCTCCGAGTACAATATAGCCCCATGAAAATCGCTCTTGCCGACGAGACGGGCGAGCTCGACGCGCGCTACAGGGCCAGGGTCAAAAAGATAGCCGGCGCGGTCCTGAGAGCGCTCGATGTGGACAAGGCCTCCGAGCTCTCCGTCACATTAATAGGCGACGTCGCTATGCGCGAGTTGAACAGGTCGTGGCGGGGAATCGACCGCGCGACGGACGTCCTCTCCTTCCCGCAGGACGGCGAAGGCCCCGTCCCGCTTCTGGGCGATATAGTGATCTCGCTCGATACCACCAGGCGGCACGCCGTCAGGTACGGCAATACATTTCACGAGGAAATTAAAAAGCTCGTCGTCCACGGCATACTCCACCTCCTCGGACACGACCACAAAAAGAAGAAGGAAAAAGAGGTAATGCGGGGCCTCGAAGAGGAGTTATTGGGGAAGATCCGGGAGCTGTAGCCGCTGGAAGGAGATCACTTTTTCTTTTTCTGAACCACCCTCACCTCGTCTATCGAGCGTGAGGTCGCTTTCGTTACAGTAAACTGCCATCCTTCGTGCTTTATCTTGTCCCCCGGCCTCGGGATAGTGCCCGACTGCGTAAGGAGGAATCCGCCCAGCGTTTCGTAATCGTCGCTCTCGGGTATGCCGAGCGCAAGGTCGTCGTTTATGACGTCTATCTCTATCTTCGGGTTCACGAGATACTCGTTCTCCCCGGTCTTCCTCCAGAGCTTGACCCCCTTGTCGTACTCGTCCTCTATCTCGCCCACGACCTCTTCGAGGATATCCTCGAGCGCGATGATCCCGACGGCGCCGCCGTACTCGTCGACGACGACCGCGAGGCCTGCGATCCCCTCCTTCATCTCGTCAAGGAGCTCGTCTACGAACTTCGACTCGGGCACATAATAAGGCGGGCGGGCGAAGCTCTTCACCTTCTCGTCCGGGCTCTCCCCGAGGAGATAGAACGAATGAAGCATGCCCGTGATGTTGTCCACCCTCGACGAATAGATCGGTATGCGCGTGTGCCCGGTCTCGTTTATCATGCGTATGGCGTCCCGGACAGTGGACTCTTCGTTTAGGGCGCTTACGTGAATCAAAGGAATCATTATCTCGGCGACGGTCGTCTCCGAGAACCTGAATATCCTCTTTATCATCCTGTCCTTGTAATCGATCCTGGGTACGGTCGTGTCGCCCTCTATAACACCTATGAGCTCCTCTCGCGTGACGAAGACGCTCTTCGTGCTTCCGATAAGCGTGAGAATCTTCTTCGTGAAGATATTGACCACGACCAGGACCGGGTAGAGAATCCACGAGGCCACGATAAGCGGATATATCGCCCAGAGTATGACAGTATCCCTCTTCCTCTGGAAAACCGCCTTGGGAACTATCTGCCCGAATATGACGATCAGCGGCGATAGGATAGCGATGGCGTAGAGCTCAGACCCCTTCCCGTATTCCTTCTCGAAGTAAAGCGTCATAACGACGGTGCTCGTTATGAGCGCGAGGTTTATGCCGACGAGCGTCGTGCTTATGAACCGCTCTATTTCCGAGAAGGCATTCATCACGAGCTTTGCGCTCTGCGAGCCGCGGTCGGCGAGTGACTTCAGCTTAATCTTGTCGCACGAGACGAGCGCTATCTCCGAGCCCGCGAAGAACCCCTGCACGATGAGCGAAACGGCGACGATGACGATGACTATCTCAAGCGACATCGGCCACCTCCTCGTCCCTTCTCTGCACCCTTATCTCCGTTATTCGTTTCCCCGAAATCTTGCTCACCTGGAACGTAACCGCGCCGAACGTGACGCTCTCCCCCTCCTTCGGAAACTTCCCGAACATGTCGAATATGAATCCGGCCACGGTTTCGTGGTCCTCTTCGAGCGGAAGGACCGACTGTTCTAGCCCCTCCCCCAGGCCGTCGAGCCCGCCGAACCTCAGCACCATAAAGAGGTACGTATCGTTGAACTCCTCTATCTTCATCGTGCCCGGTATGACGAACGTGTCCCCTTCGCTCCTCACGTCGCTTTTTTTCAGTACGCTCCTCTCGTCCTCTATCTCCCCGAAGAGCTCTTCTAATATGTCTTCGAGCGTCACTATCCCGTCGAACCTGCCGTATTCATCGACGACTATGGCGATGTGATTCCTGTCGTGCTGAAATTCCTTCAGCAGGTCGAAGGCCATCTTCGTCCTCGGTATGAAGTATGGGGGGCGCAACAGGCTTCCGAGATTCCCCCCGCCCGAAAGCTCGGACGTAAGGAGGTCCTTCGAATAAAGTACGCCTACGATATTGTCCTTGTCCCCGTCGTAAACGGGAGTCCTCGAAAATCCCCGCTTCTTTATTTCGTATATGGCGTCCTTTCTCGCCACGCCGAGCGGGAGGACAAAGCAGTCTACGCTCGGGGTCATCAGCTTGTACGCGGGCACCTCTTCGAGCTTAAAGAGGCTGATGACGAGATTCATCTCCTCGTCCGTTATAACGCCCTCTTCGCTCCCTATATCCACGAGCGCCCTGACTTCGTCCGTCGTGAAGCCGTTAGTATGCTGATACTCCATCTTGCCGCCGAAGAGCCTGGTGAATCCCATCGAGAGGATCATCAGCACCCACCTTGCCGGGGTTATTATGATGTGGAAGAAATTAAGCGGATACGCGACGAGCTTCGATAAGATGCGGGGATACTTCACCCCGAGCGTCTTCGGTCCTATCTCGCCGAGTAAGAGAAGGCTCGGCGAAGCTATCGCGATGGAAAGTATAGTAATGTAATTCTCGGACAGCCCTCCGAAAAGCCTGCTCACGGTTAATCCGATAACGCTCGCGTAAGCTACGTTCAGCACCTCGTCCGCGAACAGTATTGTGATGATGAGCTTGTAAGGCTCGTGAAGGAGCTTCTCTATATACTTCGAGCTCCTCGTCCCTTCCTTCCTCAGGCTTTCGAGCTGGTGCCGCCCGAGTGAAAACAAAGCGCCTTCAGACGCGCTGAAAAAGCCCGATGCTATAAGAAGAAACACTATGAGAAAAAGATGATATGTTAGCGCAGCTTCGCCCATTTAACTTCCGGAATGAACAAAACCTCCGTCTTTTAAAGCAATCTCGTTGCCGCCCGGATCGGTAATCGTCAACGCGCCGTTATGCGAGACGTCTCCGATCTCGGTGATGTCGATGTTAAGCATATCGGATATTTTCTTTATTTCGCCTCGGTTTTCGGGGGGCGACGTGAAAAGTAGCTCGTAATCCTCGCCGCCTGAGAGCGCCGGGCCGTAAAAATCTTCAGTATACTCGCATGCGAGGGCCCGGTAATCTTCCGAAAGCGGGAGCCTCTCGACGCCGACCCTCGCCCCCACCCCGTGCGCCACGGTTATGCGGGTAAGGTCGAGCGCGAGCCCGTCGCTCACGTCTATCATCGCCGTCGCCAGCTTCCCGTCCGCAAGGCGCTTTCCTAGGGCGAGCCGGGGCTTGGGCCTTAAATGCCTCTCCACGAGACGGCCGCCCTCTCCTTCCTTTTTGCCCTTCTTCAGTATCGCGAGTCCGAGGGCCGAATCCCCCAGCGTGCCGCTCACGTATATGACGTCCCCGGGCGATGCGCCGCTCCGCGTGACAACGCACACGGGATCGACGAACCCGAGCACCGTTATGTCGAGGAAGATCTTCTCCGAGGAGCTCAGGTTCCCTCCAATGAGCTTCACTCCGAATTCCTCCTCCGCGGATTCGAAACCGCGCATGAGCCCTTCGAGGAACGCGCCGTCCTCTCGCTTCGTGTAGCCGAGGGAGGCGAGTATATATTTCGGTGCGCCGCCCATTGCGCCGATGTCGCTCACCGAAACGGCGACAGACTTGCGAGCGAGGTCCTCGGGAGAGATGAGGGACTTTACGAAGTGAACGTCCTCCACCTGACAATCGGTCGTCACCAGGAGGAGCTTTCCGGGCTCAGTGCGAAGCGCCGCCGCGTCGTCACCGATCCCAACCTCTATGCCGTTTCGACTGCCGGAGAAACGCTCGCCGATGATACGGAGAGCATCGAGCTCGTTTATCATTTCAGATCAAAGTCCGGGCGCACATATACTTGTTCGTATAATCCGGAATCTATAGTGGTGTCTTCGGGAGATGTTTTTACGGAATTCTGATTTTGGCTGCACAAATGGGGATCAGGGTCTTTCATAATTCGCTTTCATAAATAATTACTTCGCATGAGTCGAATTAAAGTTTAGGATATTCGCTATAATATGTCAACCTGATACGGATGCCCAAGTGACGCCCCGGCCGCATTTTTCGAGATTGACCCTAACGACGTTGATACTGCTTTGCGTGAAGCTGGCGCTGGCCCTGTATCTCTACAGCCTGGGTTTTCTGAGCCTCTCGGCCGACGAGTACTCGCGCGGGATGACGGCCGCCAGGTGGGCCCTCGACGGCGATCTCCCGCTCGGAATATACATGAACGCGTGGCTTCCGTTCGAGACGTACGTCAACGGGCTCGCGCTCAAGGTGTGGGATAACGTCATCTGGGCCCCCCGCGTGACGGTATTAATCTTTTCGTGCCTTCTCCTCGTTTACTTTCTGAAGCTCGTCCATTACCTCTTCAAATCGCATTTCGTTACCCTCTCCGCCGGGCTCCTTCTCGTCTTCCATCCATGGTACGTCTGGCTGAGCGGAACGCCCATGCTCGATATTTATTATCTCGCGCCGTTTATCGCAGGGGTTTACTATGCGGCGAAGTGGACCGAGGAAAGGGGCGGCGCTTTCCTCCTCGCGGCGGGCACTCTCTTTTTTCTCTCGACCGGCTTTCACAGCCAGGCATGGATTCTCGTAAACGCGGCGAACCTCTTCCTTCTGATGTACGCCCTGGTATTTATGAGGGAGAAAAACCGGAGAGACCTTTTGGAGCTCGCGGGCTTCTTTGTGCTGAGTAATCTCTTCATCATACTCTATCTTCCTATAGAGCGCGCCGCCACGGGCGAATGGCTCTATATGTTCAGGGACCACGCGGCGAGGACACTCCCGTACTACTCCGACTACGACGTCTCTTTGTGGAAGAAGCTCGCCTACTACCCCCGGCTCGTGTATCATTCCGAGCACCGGCTAGTCTGGCTCTTTTTCCCCGTGGGCATATTTGCGGCCCTGAGGGCGCGGCGAACCGCAGCCCTCTTCCCGCTCGTGGCCGGTATTATCGCCCTCGCCGTCTATTCGGTGTACAACGTCTTCTCCGTCCCGGCGTCGGCCGCTCCCGGGCGCTACTGCCTCCCGTTCTTCATACTCTTCGTGCCGTATTCGGCCCTCGGTATTTATACGCTCTTCTTCCTAGATCTCCGCGCGCCGGTTTCGTGGCTTCTTCGCGGCGCGGCCGCGGCGCTGGTCGTCTATTTGCTATGGACGAGCTTCCTCGAGCTGCCCGATTACGAAACGAAGAACGCGCGCGAGGCCGTGAACGTCGGCCTGTTCGTCAAGGACGCGATGGACAGCAAATGGCCCGGCGGCGACGGCACAATAATGCTGGAGCGCGCGTACTGGGACTTCTTTTATATAAGGCTCGCGGCGGAACACTTCGGCCTCGTACTCTTCGACAGGCCGATTACTGACGAATACGCCGGCACGCCGTCAGACCTCCTGTCGATGAGCGACGCCGAAATACTGGCCCGCGTAAAAGAGGAGAAGACGAGATTTATTGTCGTGAGAGACCCCGCGCTCAAGGAAAGGCTTTCCCGGCTCGGCTTCCTCAGACTGGTGAGGGGCTCGGACGAATGGGTCGCTTACGAGGTTAGCCCCGGCGCCGTCAGGTGAGAAAGGCCGGACAAGGAAGCACACGGCGCATAGAGGTTGCCCACATACGAGATTTCCCGTTCCCACCTTGGGTAGCCCAGCCCTCCGCTCCGAAGACAGAATCGCACTTGAAACTGTAAAAATACTCTTGACAGTTCGGAATATTCCGATATACTATAAGTATGCAGAACACGATGACACAGAACATAGACTTTCCGAAGCTGACCAGCCTCGATTCGCTGACGCAGGCCGCCGAGTGCCTCCGCGTGCTGGCCCATCCCCATCGCCTGAGGATGATCCAGATGATGCTGGCCGGCAGATTTACGGTCGGGGAGCTCGCTCAGGCATGCGAGTTGCCGACGGCTATGGCATCGGAGCATCTTCGTCTGATGCAGCGCTGCGGTTTTTTAAGCAGCGATAAGGAAGGAAGGAAGGTGTTCTACCGCGTCGCGGACCCTCACATTAAAAACCTCATGAAGTGCGTAGAGGATCGCTGCGGGGGGG
>SWBZ01003283.1_pt1 | contig 28623 bp, 32 predicted proteins | sample 4693031 | NCBI WGS metagenome assembly SWBZ01 (sample SAMN10267274, study PRJNA491770) | bioreactor metagenome | isolation source: DHS bioreactor inoculated with | place: Japan: off Shimokita Peninsula
CGCCCCGCCGAGACGATCCGGCGGGGCGCTCCCGTGTCCACCCCCCGGCCCGTCAAATGTCCGACCCCCCCTACTACTGTTGTGTGTGTCAGATACACAACATGGCGCGAGCCGTTAGGCGCGGGCGGCGTGTGCCGGCATGCCGGACCGCCCCACCAGGGGCGAACGGCCGGCTTCGCCGACGCGATGACGCGCCGGCCGCGAGCGGGCGGATTTGCTCAGCGCGCCTGGAGGAGGCGCGCTTTCAGACGCTCTCCCCGCGCCTGGCGTTGGCTCTCCAGATCTCCCAGGCCCTCGTGAGCTGCCCGTTGTTGGATTCCGCGGCCGCGGCGCCCTCTTCTGCGGTGAGGGCGGTGTAGCCGCCGAGCTGACCGGCCGTCACCTGTGCTCGGGCGTTGAGGTCCGCGTAGACCGCGCGGGCGACCGCCTGCGGGATCGAGTCGCCCACGGCGACGAATCCGTGTCCTCGCATGAGTGCGACCGCCGCGCCCCCGAGGGTCGCAGCAAGGTCCGCGCCGAGCGAACCGCTGCGGATCAGCAGGTCGCTGGAGGACCCGACGCTGTCACGGATCTCGAAGACCGGGACCGCTTCGCCGAGGAAGCCCGCCATGTGCCACACCGCCTGCAGAGGCGTCCTGGAGATGCTGAAGGGCACCATCGACGCGGAGTGGCTGTGGACAACGGCCTGGACATCGGCGCGTGCCCGGTAGATCTCGCCGTGGATGAATCGTTCGAGATAGCTCGGTCTGTCGTCCGCGGTCGTCCCGTCCAATCCGATCACCTGAATGTCGTCGGGCGTGACGAGGCCGGGGGCCAGGTTTCTGGAGATGAGGAACCTGCTCGGGTCGTCGGGGTCACGGACGCTCACGTGGCCGAAAGCATCGAGGATGCCGTGGCGGACGAGAATGCGATTCGCATCGACGAGATCCTCTCGAACCCCTAGTCGATCACCAGTTGACATCCTTCATCGCTCCCTACTGCAGACGTACGTGTCGCTGTCAGCCCGAACACGCGGCTCACTCACCGTATACGGCGCTGTCACTCCTGCTCGACATCTCACGCGAACGCCTGCCCGAAGACCCGGACATCGCCCATCGCAGACGCGACCTGGATCAGCGTCGGCCCATCCTCGGCGAACGCGGCGGCGAACGCGCTCTCGAGCTCCTCCGGGTTGGACGCCCGCCAAGACTTCAGTCCCAGGCTTCGGGCGTACGATGCGTGGTCGATCGGGGGCCGGAAGGTCCAGCGCATCGCATCCTCTGCGCCGGGCTCTCCGAGCGAGCTGCCCATCGCTCCCGTCACGGTCGCGACGTCCCGCCAGCCCCCGTTGTCGAGGACGAGGTAGACGACCGGAACGTCGTACGCGGCAGCGGTGTGGATCGCTGTGGAGTTGAACATGAACCCGCCATCGCCGAGGACGGCGATCACTCGACGATCGGGACGAGCCATCTGGATGCCGACCGCCGCCGGCGCGCCCCAACCCTGAGCACTCGCCTTCCCCGAGAGGCCGAAATACGTCCACGGTGCGCCATAGTCGACGAGTGTGTCGATGAAGCCCTCCGCGGATCCGCACTGGTTGACGACGATCGTCTCGGAGCCGCCGAGGCGATGGATGAGGTCCGCGATGTGGGCCGCCGATACCGCGCCATCAGCCTCGCCGAGCAGGCGCGACCGCAAGGCTTCGCGGCCCGCTTCCCAGCGCTCTCTGAGCCCTCGCACCCGCCCGCCCGAGCTCACGGGTACCGCTCCGCCTTCAGCGAGGCGATCGGCGACCGCATCGAGCAGGCGCCCGGGGTGGCTGAGGATGCCGACCTGACCTGCGTACTGCCGGCGCAGAGCGAGCGGGTCCACGGTGACCTGCACCACGAGGCTGTCACCGAAATCCGGCAGGGGCATCGCCAGCCCCTCGGTGAGCTCGGCGCCGAGGAGGACGACGACGTCTGCGCCCTCCAGTGCAGGGCTCGATGCGGTCAGCTTGCCGACGTACCTCGGATTGGTGTTCGGGAAGGCGAGGTCGGCGCCCTTGATCTCCCCGAGCACGGACGCGTCCACCAGGTCGGAGAGCCTTTCCAGCGCGGCAATCGCACCGTACCGCGCGACCTCTGTCCCCACCACGATGACCGGACTGGCCGCCGTCCTGAGAATCTGGGCGAGACGCTCTACCGCATCCGGATCGAGCGCCTCATGCAGATACTCGGTCACCGGTCCCGGGGTGAACTCGATCTCCTCTTCCAGAAAGTCCATCGGAATGCCGAGGTGCACCGGACCGTAGGGAGGGGTGGAAGCGATCTGGAACGCTCGCTCGAGGAACTCCGGAAGCCGCTCCGCCCGGGGGATCTCAGCCGACCACTTCGTGTACTGCTGTGTCGCCTCTGTGATGGCCCGGGGAACGTTTTCGGCGCCCAGGCATCCCTGCAGGCGGCCTTCGCCTCGACGGGGTTTGCCCGAGGCTGACGGGAACAGCGCCTCCCAGCACCGCCGGCATGGATCGCGCCGCGCTTGCTGCGACGACGTACAGCGCGCAGCGCTGCCCCCCTACGAGAGCAGAACGGTCACGGTCTTCGTCTCGGTGTACGAGATCAGTTCGTCGAGGGACTCCTCGCGGCCGATCCCCGAAGCCTTCACCCCTCCGAACGGCAGTCCCCAGAAGTGCCGGCTGCCACTGTTGACGAGGATGTAGCCGGCCTCGATCTGCCGGGCGACGACGTGGGCGCGCGTGACGTCGCGCGTCCAGATGCTCGAGGTGAGCCCGTACTGGACGCCGTTGGCGATCCGTACGGCCTCCTCGTCGGCGTCGAAGGTGGTGACGGAGAGGACGGGGCCGAAGATCTCGTTCTGCTCGACGAACGACCCGGGGCTGACACCGGTGAGCAGCGTCGGCTCGACGAACCACCCCTCATCGAGGCCGGCGGGACGGCCGCCGCCCGTCGCCACGGTGGCACCCGCCTTCCTGCCTTCGGCGATGGCGCTGATGGACTTCTGGAACTGTGCCTCCGACACGAGCGGGCCCATGTCCACGGACGGGTCCAGCGGGTCTCCCACCCGGATCGCGGCCATGCGCTCGGCGACCCGGCCGATCACTTCGTCGGCCACCGAGGAGTGCACGAGCAGGCGGCTCGTCGAGCCGCAGCTCTGTCCGGCGACCCACGTGAAGTTCATACCCGCGACGGCACCGGCCGCAGCCGCCTCCAAATCGGCGTCGGCGAAGACGATCTGAGCGTTCTTTCCGCCCAGTTCGAGCGACACGTGCTTGACTCCGGTCTCGGCTGCATCCCGCTGGATCGATTGCCCCGTCGCGGTGGACCCGATGAAACCGATCCGGCGGACCTCGGGATGACGCACCAGCGCGCGTCCGGTCACCGCGCCGCGACCGCTGACGGTGATCAACAGATTGTCCGGGAGGATCCCGACCGCGAGCTCGGCCAGGCGCAACGAAGACAGCGGCGTCTGGTCCGGGGCCTTGAGGACCACGGCGTTGCCGGCGACGAGGGGCGCGGCGACCTTCGCCGCCGCGAAGAAGAAGGGATGGTTGAACGCACCGATACGCGCGACCACTCCGTAGGGCACCTGCATGGTGTAGTGGAGGTTCGTGCTCACCGGAATCGTCCGGCCACCGAGGTCGAGCGCCATGTCGGCGAAGATCTCCATGAGTTCCGCCGCCGCGTCCACATCGCCCCTCATCATCGAGAGGGTGAACCCGCCGTCCAGTGCGTCGAGAGTGGCGAGCTCCTCACGGTGCTCTCGGATCGTCGCAGCGAGTTGCCGGATCACGGCGGCCCGGGCTCGGGGCGGCATCGCGCCCCAGGCCGGCTGCGCAGCCTGCGCCGCCGCCACCGCGCGCCCGACCTCCTCCTCGGAGAGGTCGGGGGCGGAGGTCAGGGGACGCCCGGTCGTGGGGTTCTCGACCTCGTAGCGCGCGGCACTGGCCCACGGCTTGCCATCGAGAGTGACGGTCCATTCCCGGTCTGCGACATCGGTCGACGGGCTCATCATTGACTCCTCGTTTCCAGCAGAAGCGGTTTCTGTGTTCCAGAGGAGCATGCCCACCCTCTGGGACGGGAGGATGGTCCTCGCAGCCGCGACGCATCGCCTCCTCCTCCGAGCGCGGCCGCGAAGGCCTTCCTCGGGCCCACTTGACGTAAGGCGCGCGTGTGTGGCAGAATCAATTTCTGCACATCAGAAACTATGCCTCGGCCCGCTTCGACGTGCGACGTCGGAGCGGTGTCGAAGCATTACACTACGGATAGGCGCGACGATGAGCACTTCCAGCATGACGATCTACGACGAGATCCGTCGCGGAATGATACCGGCGTACATCTACAACGACGCGGAGATCTTCGCGCGCGAACGAAAGAACCTTTTCAGCCGCGCCTGGCTGTTCGTGGGCCACGAGTCCGAGATTCCTCAGGCCGGCGACTACGTCGTCCGGCGAATACTCGACGACTCGTTCATCATCGTCCGCGACGAGAAGGGTGAGATCCGCGCCCACTTCAACATGTGCCTGCATCGCGGCATGCAGGTCTGCCGGGCCGAGATGGGGAACGCCTCGCACTTCCGCTGCCCGTACCACGGGTGGTCCTACCGCAACGACGGACGCATCGTCGGACTCCCCTTCCACGAGGAGGCCTACGGCGGCGAGGCCGGGTTCAGCCGAAAGGGCGCACGGCTCCTGCCGGCGCCGAACCTCGGTATGTACAACGGCCTGATCTTCATCAGCATGGACCCGGATGCGCCGAGCCTCGAGGACTACATCGGCGACTTCAAGTTCTATCTCGACTACTACACCCGGCAGAGCCCCAGCGGCATCGAGCTCCGGGGCCCGCAGCGGTGGCGCGTCAAGGCGAACTGGAAGATCGGCGCCGAGAACTTCGCCGGCGACATGTACCACACGCCCCAGACGCACACCTCGGTCGTCGAGATCGGGCTGTTCCGCGAGCCGAAGGCCGAGAAGCGCAAGGACGGCAACACATACTGGGCCGGCAACGGAGGCGGCACGACCTACAAGCTCCCGCCGGGCACGCTCGAGGAGCGGCTGCGGTACGTCGGCTACCCGGACGAGATGGTCGAGCGGATGAAGGCGACCTGGTCTCAGGAGCAGCTCGATGTCATCGGCCGCGACGGGTTCATGATCTCCGCGGCCTCGCTCTTCCCGAACATGTCCTTCGTCCACAACTGGCCCAAGGTCGAGGAGGGTTCGGACGAGGACGTGCTCCCGTTCATCTCCATCCGGACGTGGCTTCCGATCAGCGAGGACGAGACCGAGGTGTACTCCTGGTTCGCGGTCGACGCTGAGGCTCCGGAGGAGTTCAAGGCACTGTCGTACAAGGCCTACCTGATGTGCTTCGGGTCGACGGGCATGTTCGAGCAGGACGACGTGGAGAACTGGGTCTCGCTCACGAACACGGCGAAGGGATCAATGGCGCGGCGCCTGCTCCTGAACAGCCGCATGGGCATCCTCAAGGATGGATCGCCGGTCGTCGAGCCGCTCGGCCCCGACCAGTTCGCCGGCCCCGGCGTCGCGCACGTGGGCTACGGCGAGTACAACCAGCGCCATCTGCTCCACCGCTGGGCGGACTACCTGGAGTCGGAGTACGAGGGCGTCGACTTCCGTGCCCTGTCGATCGGCGGCGAGCCGCCACTGGATGTCGAGCCCCGACCTGCGGGCATCACGAACAATGGTCAGAAGGTGGTCCGATGATCGAGGAGACCGGCAAGGCAGTTTCCGAAGTCTCCCGGCTTCGCAAGTCGTCAACCCTCGCCGACCGGGTGGGCTCGTCCCTGCCCTTCACGAGCGAGCTGCACGCCACGATCCATCGCTGGCTCGTCGAAGAGGCCTACACTCTCGACCAGCAGCGGTATGAGAGCTGGCTGGACATGCTGACGGAAGACATCCACTACGTCATGCCCGTCCGCGTGACCACCGCACTCGGCACGCCCTTCAGCACGTCCCCCGGGATGGCGCACTGGGACGAGAACAAGTACTCGCTCAGCCGGCGCGTCGCACGGTTCCTTACCGAGCATGCCTGGACCGAGGACCCTCCGTCCCGGCTGCGTCACTTCGTGACCAACGTGCGGGTGTTCGAGACCGACGTGCCCGGCGAGGTGCTCGCCGACTCCGCGATGCTGCTGTTCCGCAGCCGAGGAGACGTGAACGAGCCGTCGATCATCTCCGCCCACCGGGAGGATGTGTTCCGTGACGTCGGAGGCGAGTACAAGCTCGCGCGCCGCGTCATCCTCGTCGACGAGTCGGTGCTGCGCACCCAGAACCTGGCGATCTTCCTGTGACCCTGGAGTGGGAAGGCGCCGACGTCGATCGGGCCGCCGCGATCGCCGCCGCCGAGGAGCGCGCACGTTTGGTCGCGCGCACCGTCGGCGAGCCGCTCACGATCGCCAACGAGTTCTCTGAGATCACGGTGAGCCGGGTCGAGACCCGCAACGGGACGCGTCTGCTCATCGACTCTCCGAAATCCGGACAATGGATCGCACTCGACCCGCTCGAGCTGGAGGCGCTCACCTGGCAGACCGTCCAGACGTTCTCAGCGATGATCGGGTCGCCGTACGCGCCCATGTTCCCCGACCCCGACCCATCATCAACGAGGAATGACCATGGCCACGGTGAAGGCTGACCTCTCCCTCTGCCAGGGCTACGCGAACTGCGTCGTGGCCGCGGGAGACTACTTCGACATCGACGACGACGGCAAGGTCGTGCTCTTGCAGCTCGAGGTGCCGGACGCGGAGCGCACTCGCGTCGAGGAAGCCGCCCGAAGCTGCCCGGTCTCGGCGCTGTCTGTCGAGGGTTGAGCCGATTCGCATGTCTCACGTCGTCGTCGTCGGTGCTTCCGTCGCCGGAGTCAAGCTCGTACAGAATCTTCGTTCGGAGGGGTTCACCGGCGCGATCACGCTGGTGGACCAGGAGAGCCATCCCCTCTACGACCGTCCCCCGCTGTCGAAGAAGTACCTCAGCGGCGCCGCATCCGACCCGGAGATCGCGCTGACGACGGCGGAAGCGCTCGAAGGCCTGCGGGTCGAGACCCGTTTCGGCGTCGCCGCGACCGAGCTGGATCCTGCCGGCAAGACGCTGACGCTCGCCGACGGCAGCGAGCTGACCTACGACATCCTCGTCATCGCGACGGGTGCCCGAGCTCGCCGAACCCCGTGGGCTTCCACTCCCGGCGTCCACGTGCTGCGTACCCGCGCCGATGCCGACGAGCTGCGCAAGGAGCTCGTTCCGGGCCGCCACCTCGCGGTGGTCGGCGCCGGATTCATCGGCGCCGAGGCGGCCGCCACAGCGCTTGCGGCCGGTGTCAAGGTCACCATCATCGAACCGATCGGTGCTCCGATGGGCCGGGCGATGAATATGGAAGTGGGCGGTATCTTCGCGGAGAAGTACCGCAGGGAGGGTGCTGAGCTACGCTTCGGCGTCTCCGTCGAGAACGTCGAGCGCACGGGTGACCGCGTCCAGGTCACGCTCACCGATGGCGCGACGCTGGATGTCGACGCTGTCCTGCTCGGTATCGGAGCGGTCGTCAACACGGAGTGGCTCGAGTCGTCGGGCCTCGCGCTGGATAACGGTGTCGTCTGCGAAGGCACGCTTGCCGCCGTCGGCGTCTCCCACGTGTATGCGATCGGCGACGTGGCACGATTCATGAACCGACGGCATCCCGACCCGATCCGGTTGGAGCACTGGACGAGCGCGACGGATCAGGCGCTGATTGTCGCGCATAACATCGCTCACCCGGATGACCTGCGCAGCTACGACCCGACGGAGTATGTGTGGAGCGACCAGTACGACTGGAAGATCCAGATCGTCGGGCATACCGGATCTGATCACTGGACGATGGTGGGCGACCCTGCGCAGGACCGCTTCGCCGTCGTGTACGGCGAGAGCCAAGGGCAGGCCGAAGGTGCCGTCATCGTGAACTGGCCGCGTGCCCTCGTCGACGCCCGCCGCTCGGTCGCCTCGCGAGCGAAGGCGGACGAGCTGATACATCGGCTGCGCGCCCTCCTCGAGCCCTCGAGCACGGCTCCGGCGAAGGCGGCCGCCCGATGAGAGCTGACGACACCACCCTCCCCCTCCTGCACGGTCACCGCATCCCGCGAATCGGGGTGGGCACGTGGCCACTCACGGGAGACGAGTGCGCAACGATGGTCGAGAAGGCGGTCGGCTACGGTTACCGCCTGTTCGATACGGCGTACAAGTACGCGAATGAGGAGGCCGTCGGTGCCGGTCTGCGTGCATCGGGCATCCCTCGTGACGAGGTCTTCATCACGAGCAAGTTCAACAAGGAGGACCACAGCGTCGAGGGAGTGCAGCGCGCGTACGACCGATCGCTGAAGACCCTTCGCGTCGACTACCTCGATCTGTTCCTGATCCATTGGCCGGTTCCGGCCCTCGACCGATACGTCGAAGCGTGGAAGGGTCTGGTGAGACTGCTCGAAGAGGGACGAGTGAAGGCGATCGGCGTCTCCAACTTCAAGTCTCACCACCTTCAGCGCGTCGTCGACGCGACCGGTGTCGTCCCCGACGTCGATCAGATCCAGCTCAGCGTCGACATCGCCCGTGTCGAACAGCGCAGCTTCCAGCGCGCTCACGGCATCCTGACCGAGGCGTGGAGCCCGCTCGGACGCGGAGGAGCCCTGCTGTCCGATCCCGCGGTGACCGCGATCGCGTCGAAGTATGACAAGTCGCCCGCACAGGTCCTACTGCGCTGGCACATCGAGGAAGGGATCGTTCCCGTCCCGCGCGCCGGCGATGAGAAGCATCTCGCGCAGAACATCGACGTCTTCGATTTCACGCTCAGCTCGGAGGATATGGCGACGCTGAGTGGGCTGGATCAAGGCGAAGAAGCCGCCCGCGACCCGGACGATCCGGCCAACGGGCACTGAGGCCCACGGCGGCGGGTCGGTCGCTCCCGCAGCCACGCTCATCAGCGGCGTGTTCGCGTGCGCAGCGCATCCATGGGCGCTACGACGACCCGGGCCGGTTCACCCCAACAGTTCGGCGAGGCGGATCGCGGCGTCCTGCAGTGACCGCGCTAGGGACTTGACCTTGCCCGGCGGTAACCGCTGCACGGGCGCGGAGGCGTTGATCGCCAGTCGCAGTCCCGACGAGACGTGGACCGGGACCGCGACGCTCGCCACGCCGTCCTCGCTTTCCTGCCGATTCACGGCATAACCGTCCAGTCGTGTCCGAACCAGTTCGGCGACGAGTTCGTCTCGGGAACGTATGGAGTTCGGTGTGACGATCTCGAGCTGCTCGTCCGGGTACAGCCGGAAGAGCTGCTCGTCGCTCAGCTCGGCAAGCAGCGCCTTGCCGGTCGAGGTGCAATGCGCCGGCAGGGTCTTGCCCAGTCTCGAAACCACGCGCACGGCCACATCGGGCTCGGCAACGGCGAGGAATCGGACATGGTTGCCCTCGAGCGTGCCCAGGTGGCAGGTCTCACCGAGGGCGGCGCTGAGGTCCTCGAGGATCGGCTGCGCCAGTCTCGGGACATCCATCCTGCGCAGCACCGAGAAGGCCACCGTCGTCAGCGCCGGGCCAGGGCCGTAAGCCTTGGTCACCGGGTTCTGCCGCACGAAGCCGCGCCATGCCAGCATCGCGAGAAGTCGGTGCGCGGTCGAGGTCGCCACCCCGAGGAGGGCACCGGCGTCCGTGAGCCGCAGCTCGTGCTCCTCACCCAGCAGCAGGATCAGCTTCAGCGCGTTGTCGACCGACTCGATCGGATACTGGGGTGGATCGCCCGGCGACCCGAGCTGTCGATTCTGCACGGCAGAAAGCTTACTTGCAACGTGGGCGCGCTCCTCCTGCACCGCGCGCTCCGATGCCGACCCGACAGGCGGGAGGATCGTCTCCGCGGTGCCACTGCAGCCCGTGCCACCCCACGCCGCCCGCGTGGCTCCCTGTGACGGCCCCGACGGCCCAGGCGCTCTACGGTCGGAGCAGGACCTTCAGGCTGCTGGACGCGTCGCGGGACTGCTCGAAGGCGGCGGCGGCATCGTCGAAGGCGAACTCGTGGGTCGCCAGCGGCGACAGATCGATCCCCTGGGCGTCGGACGCCTGACGATCGACTCGAGGACGGCCTCGTACTCGCGATGAGCGATGGCGAACGACTGCGGGTGCCACAACTGATAGATGTGTAAGCAGCGTTCCGGGTAGGAGTCCACTACCCGCCCCAACGGGATGTCTGCACGCGCGACGCAGCAGCGGAGGAACGCGTGGTGCGCCACCAGCCAGGCGTCCATGTCACCGACTGCCAGCGCCGCATCCATTAGCGTCCCGTACTCGCGCGAAGCGCCGATCTCGGAGCGCAGCATCCGTCCACCGTCCGGCGCGCGCCTAAGGACTCCAGCTGAAGCCGGACACCGTAGAGCTGGTCGACCTCTTCTACGTCCGGGTGATACACCGTCGCTCGGCGATGGTATCGGCCTCGTTTGAGCCTTTCTTCCCGCAGCAAGCGAAACGCCTCGTGCAAATGACCTCCCCGTCGATCCAGGTCTTTCAACTTTCCATCCTGCGTGAGGCGGCAGTGGCGGTGACACTCCACTGCTCGGAAGAGCACTATTTCGCGCTATTGATCCGGACCCCGATGGTCGGAAGCTGTTCAGTGCCGCGTCATCGGCGCAATACGCTGGGAGACGGGGCTTCCTCTGCCCCGGGAGGACACCATGCAACCAGATAACCTCACGGTCACGGCTCGGGTGGCGCGCACAGCCGTCCCCGGGCGGCTGGACGATCTCACCGAGTGGGCGCATGGTTTCACCGGCCGGGCCCAGTCGTTCCCCGGCTACCGGGAGTCGAAGGTCCGAGTCTCGGAACGGCACCGGCGCCAGGTTGTCGTCGAGATCACGTTCGCTTCCCCCCATGACCTCATCCGGTGGGAGGACAGTAAGGAGCGGCAGGCGCACCTGCAACAGGCCGTGCCGCTCACGATCGGGCAGGCCCGTCCACTGACTCCGGACGCCCTCACCGGTGCAATCCCGACGGCCGGTCCCGCGCGCCCGCGGTGGTGGACGGCGATTTTAGTGTGGATCGCGCTGGTACCGCCTGCCATGTTCAACGCCTACTTCATCGCTCCGCTCCTGACCGGCCTGCCGCCGTACCTCCAGATCCTATGTACGACGCCACTGACCGTCGCGTGCGTCATCTGGGTGATGTTGCCTCTATTGCACGCGCTCGAGGAGAGCATCCGCCACTGGCTCGCGTGGCGGCGCGGGCGCTGAGCGTCTGCCCCATTAGGCGCTGTCGCGGCGGGCAAAGCCCTCTCCGCTCCCTCTTGTCAATCTTGCCTACCTTGGTGAGGGGCATGTCGTCGACGGCGATCAGCCGCTCGGGGTGCTTATGCTTAGCCACCCCGGCGGACTCCATGGCGGCGCGGATCCGTTCGAGCCCGAGCGGGCCGCCCTCCTTGAGACTCACGTAGACGCATACCCGCTCGCTGAACACGGGGTCGAGCATCGCGACGGCGGCCGCTAGATCGAAGCTGTCATAGCGGTAGACGAGGTCCTCCACCTCTTCGCACGAAATCTTCTCGCTGCCTCGGTTGATCATGTCGAGATGTAGCCATCCTCGGTGAAGGACCGCGCGTTCGTCTCAGGTGCGCGGTAGCATCCGCGCGGGGTGTAGCGGATCGGTTTCCTGCTCGAGCATAGATCGACGGCTCATCAGATGCCTCCAGAGTTCTTTTCGTCGGTTATGTCGGTGTGGTGATCAGCGGCGGCGCTGGCGCTTGCCGCCCCAGAACGCGCGGACTGCCATGGTGATCGCTTCGTCTTTGGTGAGGCGATCACCACGGGCCGCGGCTTCGTCGCGTGCCTGGTTGATGTACTCGAAGACGTCCGGAGGTAGTCGGAAGGTCGCGGGGTGTTTTTCGATGCGCTGGACATTGTACGGGCCGCGCTTCTTGCCGGTGCGGGGCGACGTGTCACACCCCAATCAGGGCGGCTTCGACGTCGTCATCGGCAACCCACCCTACGTCAACCGGCGCGAGCTCAGCTACCGCATCACCGGCTTCGAGACAGACAACGTCGACGACATCTACGCCTCCTGCTGCGAGCGCTCGGCGCAGATCACGCGCCCGGATGGCCGGCTCAGCCTGATCGTTCCCATCCGCAGCCAGTTCGCCGATCGCGACGAGTCACTGCGGAAGTTCTACGAGCGGCGGTTCGATGCGATCTGGGTGAGCACCTTCCAGGAACGCCCGGCTGCCCTGTTCCAGGTGAAGGTGCGCAGCACGATCATCACCGCCGCCGGGTATGGCAGCGTCTCCGAGCTGCACACGACGCTCACCCACAGCTGGATCGAGGCGTTCCGTCCGCATCTGATGGCGACACTGCGGTATTCGCTTCGGCCCGCCGGCTCGCGGACCCCGAACTGGATGCGCGCCAGCAGCGACGCGATGTTCGAGCTGATCGACACGCTGCTTGCGAAGGGCACGATCTCCTCGACGCCGCTTGTCCGTGTGAGCGACTACTCCGTCGGTTTCAAGAAGACCGCCACGTACTTCCTGAGCACGTACACGGTGCCGCCGGTCACCTACGACAAGACCACGCACGCCACGGTGCCCCTCAACGAGGGGAAGCTGTTCGTTCAGAACCGGAAGGACCAGCTCGCGGCCAGCGCGATCGCGGCGTCGCGGCTGGCGTTCCTGTGGTGGACGTTCACGGGCGACTGCTTCAACGTCACCAAGGGCACGATGTCGCAGATCCCATTCTCCCCGCACGCTTACGGGCAGGACACGTTCGATGCTCTGGTGGAGCTCGGCGAGAGGATCGAGGAGGCGCTGCCGGCCGTGCGCTCCTGGGATCTCAACTCCGGGAAGTACGTGGGCGGGTACGCGATCCCCGAACTGCGTCATCTCACCGGTCAGGCCGACGAGATCATGCTGGAGGCGATCGGCCGCATCGATCTGCTGCCGGAGATCCAGTACGCCCACGCCCGGATGTACAAGAGCACCGGGATTTCCGCGACGACACTGCGAAAGTTGCCGTTCGAGGTCGAGGTGTGACGCGCGACATCCGCACGGGTCCTTTGCCCTCGAGCGACTGCGATCGTTCGTCCGGGTCAGGATCCTCTGAGTGATGGATATGACAGGTAGGCGCTACCGGATGAGTTGACCCATCTCCCAGTCGCCGAGAGGGATCGTCCGACAAGTTCTGTCAGCGGTCCAAGCGGGACGGTGGCGGTCAGGTTGATCATCGCCGCACAGCATAGAACGCGTTCTCGAACTCGATGGGCGGGACGACACACCGACAGCGGTGGGGTGCCTACCCTTCTCAGGCGGAGTCACGGAGCGAGGTGACAAGCTCCGCGGGGAGGGCAAAGACCTTCTCGAGCAACGGGAGAAGGTCCCGGACTGCCTCGAGGTGCTGCTCTTCGGTCAGATCGTCGATCGCCGGAGGCTCGTCGCCAGTCCAGCCGATCGCTTCCGCCACGATCGTCAGGGACCAGGAGTCCCACCTGAGCCGCCCCTCGGATCGCAGCTGCTCCCGGAACTGACCGAGCACGCCCACGGGCTGAAACGCATTGCGATCGCGCGCGAGCTCGTCGCGAACGTACAACATCGCCGTTTCGAAACCGAGCAGGAACGTGTGCACTCGCTCGAACGTGACGGGCTGCCCGATATACATTCCGGATCGCTTCACGAATGCCTCGGCGATCGAGTAGACCGGCAACTCGGCCGGCCCGTTAGTTTCACTCATCTCGACTTCCCTGCCAGCAGCTCAGGAGACGGTCATTACCCGCGGCGCCGTTTGCGGCCCCAGTAGGCGCGAAGCGCAACGGTGACGATCTCGTCCTTGGTGAGGCGGTCGCCGCGGCTGGCTGCATCCTGCTTGGCCCAGTCCATCAGTTCAAGCGCGTCGTCGGGGAGACGGATCGAGACGGGCTTCTTCTGGACGTAGACGACGTTGTAGGGCCCCCGCTTCTTCTTCGCCGGCGGTGGCGTCTCCGCCTCGGCCGACTCAGGAGGCGTCGCGCTCGCCGCTGCCGGCTTCTGGCTTGCGCGAGGTGCGCGTGCGGGTGCTTCGGACGTCGCTGCCTGGTCGACGTCGCTGGTGACTTCCTCAGCGGGGGGCGCGGCCTTGCGTGCGCGGGGCTTCGCTGCAGCTGTGGGCTTCTTCGGGGCGGCCATGGTCACTGACCACCTCCTCGGTTTCCACGGCGGCGAGCGCGGCGCTCCTCGATGCGCCGCTTCTCTTCCATGCTGATGAGCTCCGCCGGCGACAGCGAGCGGGGGCGGCGAGTGCGGCCGCGCTCGGCCTGCCTCTGGTACTCGGTCGTCTTGGCCGTGCTGACGACGTTGAGGGTGACGCCGGTGATGGTGTCGCGGCTGGTGTCGAGGTTCACGTATCGGTTCTTCGACTCTTCGCGGAACCAGCCGAGGGCGTCGCCGCCGTTCTCGTGGATGCGCTTGAGCATCGTCGAGGCGTTGTACGAGTTGACCTCCATCACGCGGCCGTTGGAGAAGGTCAGGTGGGCGGTGATCTGCTTCTGCTTGTCGTGGGACTGGCCCTTGGCGGCGTTGCGGACCTGCTTGATCAGTTCGGCGTTCGCCTGCTCGCGGCCCTTCGCGGTGCGGCCCTTGGGGATGCGCATCTCGATGTACCGGTCGCCCCCGGTGGCGTATGCCACGTCGACGCGCAGCCGACCACCCTGGCGACCCTCAACGTAGGTGCCGCTGAGGTCTTCGGGGATGACGGGCTTGGCGCCGGCCTTGCCTCGCACGGGGGCGATCGAGCCGTCCTTGCGCCGGCGCCGCGGCGGGACGTGGGTGAGGCGTCCGGTGTCAGCGAGCTCCTGGAGCGCCTGGCGGTAGAGGGCGCCGCTGGTTTCGCCGTTGAGGATCTTGCGGACCATTCGAGGCGAGCGGTGCAGCTCCTCGGCGATCTCGGCCGTGCTGATGCCCTTGCGCCGCAGATCGCGGATGAGGTCTTGGGCGGTGCGCTGCTGGTCAGCCATCAGCCCTTCTCCTCTGCCTGCTCGAGCGCCTTGGCGATGCCGGCCCGCTCGGCACGTGCTTTCAGCGCGTCACGCTGCCGCAGCGTCTCCGGCGTGATGAAGGATCCGTTGAGGTAGCCCTGCAGGCGCAGGCGCCCGGTCTTGCCGTCGTCGCCGCCGCCGATGAACCGGTCCGGCAGGGACCACGCCGGCAGCTTGGTCGTGTAGATCGCATCACCCTGGATGCCGATGAGCGTCGAGGGGTCGACCGTGAGAGCACCGGAGGTGTAGCCGCCGAGGGAGCTGGGGCCGTGGAGGACGCGAGCGCGTGCGCGACCCCAGACCTGGGCGGCGAGCTCCGGGTGGTAGAAGCTTCGGGTGCGGTCGTTCGGGCGCGACGGGATGCGATAGATCCAGAGGTTGCCCTGTCGCAGCATCTTGGCCCTGTACTCGGGCGGGACGTCATCGGGCGACGCGGCGACGCGGGTCTCGTCGCGGCCCGCGGCGGCGAATGCACCGATCGAGTGCAGCATGATGTTCCGCAGCGCGGCGAGCACAGCGCGGCGCAGGTCCGGGTGCATCTCGTCCTGCAGCTGGACTCGCTCGCGGGCGCGCGTCATGCGCTCGGTGAAGGTGTCTAGAGGCTTGGCCTTGCGGAACACCACGGCCTCGTGAGGGCGGATCTCCCACCCGTGCTTGAGGGCGACGTGGATCTCGCTGCCGTCGGCCCAGGTGTCGTGCACCGCTCCGGGCCGGTTCGGATAGAACCAGCCTTCGCGAACGTCCAGGTGCTTCACACCGAGCAGGCCAACGTGGTTCCAGCCCTGAGGGACGCGGAACCGCACGTGGAAGCGGGCGCGCGCGTAGGGGTCTTGCTCGAGCAGCTCGTACGCGGCGGCCTGGTTCAGCCGGATCGCGGGGCCGATACCGAGCTCGCGCCCGACGCCGGCGAACATGAACCGGCCGTCGACGTAGGCGAACTCGCTGATCTTCTTCGTCTTGGCCGGGTCGATCAGCGGGACGCAGTCCTCGTGCTTGGCGAACGACTCCCCCGCGACCAGGTGGTCGTAGTGGTGCAGGCCCGAGGTGAAGTGGATCTCCTGGGCGATGTCGTCTTCGACCGGCACGGGGTTGATGTTCTTCGGCAGCGACAGCGCCCACAGGTTCGTTCCGGTGGCGGCAGGGCTGTTGAACAGGCGCGCGTTCTCGTCGGCGTGGCGAATGATCGACGCGGTGACGTTCCAGGCCAGACGAGCCTGGGCAGGGGTCAGCGGCCCGTCGCCGAACCACTCCTCCGCGGTGCGGACTTCGATCTTGAAGCCGGTGACCGCGTGCTCGAACCGACCGGTGGGCGGGCCGTTGTTGACCCAGTGGGCTCCGGGCTTCCAGTTCGGGGTCTGGACGTACAGCCAGTGCCGCACGCCAGGCGCAGGCTCGGGGCGCTTCCCGGTCAGCATGATGCGGTTAGCGCCGTACGAGGCAGCCGTGTCGAGCAGGTCCGTCAGGTTGGGGTTCTTGCGGCGCTCGCCGATGACGGGGCGAACGGGCGTGCCGGCGTCGGTGACGCCTTGCCCGGTGGTCTGGTCGACCCAGATCGTGGGCACGTCCTTCGGCGTCCACGGCTTGGGTCGGTAGTTCAGCTCGTCCATCTCACCCCCTCATTCGTCAGGTTATATTAGTCAAGAGTGCTTGAAAATTGCAATCAGATTTCGCAGTCGACGGGCGCTCCATGAAGGTCTGGCGGGGTCGCTAGGACGCGAGGCGGCCGCCGTAAGAGCGCCCGCGTCCGTGGTAGGACTTCTGCGCCTTCCGCAGCCCTTCCTCGGTCATCCCCAGCAGGAGGGCGATCTCTCGCTGGGTCAGCTCGGCCGCGCGCGCCTCGTCGACGACTTTGCCGCGGCGTTCGCGCAGCTCGTCCGCTTGCGCGAGCTGCTGGCCGATGCGACGGAGCTCCTCACGGATGGCGTCCGCGTCCTTGTTAGCCATGCGCCCCAGCATCCCCAACCAAGTTGGGTCTGGTTGCCGCGGCGCGCCGTAACCGCGAAAGTGGTTATATTCATCCAGCTGAGAGGAGCGCTGATGACCGGACGGCACCTCACCACGGCGGACGTCGCCGAGAAGCTCGGCGTGTCCGTCGTCGCGGTCTACAAGATGCGCTCCATCAGCAACAAGCTGCGCAGAGCCGGCCAGGAGGGTCCTCTGCTCCCCGAGCCGGTTGCCATAGAAGGCAACTCCCCGCTCTACGACGAGGCCGCGATCGACGCATTCGCGCAGGAGCGCGCGCGCAGGGCGCCCTCGCAGCGCGGCCGCCGGCCGCGACTGATGCCGGGACTGGCGCGCGATGCGGCTTTCGCGGAGCGGTTGCGGGCGGCGATCGCGGACGGGGCGGGGGCGCCCGAGGTTCCCACGCAGGCGGCTCTGATCGACCTGCTCGGCTTGAACGTCGTCACGTTCGGTGAGCGGATGCGAGGGCGCACCCGCTGGACCGACGCCGAGCTCGAGGTGATCAGGCGCACCCTCGGTGTCGACACGACGGATGCGAACGAGGTCGTAGACCGCGCTCGCGCGGCCAAGCGTCAGGCGCGCGCGGCGAGATCCCACGCGGGTTCGTAGCGGCTTCACGACATGCTCCCGCTCTCGTCGCTGGCTTGCTGGGCAGCGCAGGTTGAGAGCGTGTCCACGAGCGCACCGCGGTCGGCTTCGTCGACCGCGAGGTGCCAGGTGTCGACGATCTCCGTGTAGCGGGCGACGTAGGTGCACACGTAGTCGGCGTTCGATGGCAGCCACAGGGCTGGCCCGTGGTCGTTCTTGGCCGCATTCGTGTTGCCATCGACGGCGACGATGTTGTCGAACGAGTTGGCGAACTGAATGCGCTGCTGCTCGGTCCACGCCCACGCGCCCCCGGCGTGCGCCGCCGAAAGGCTGACGATGTGGTCGATCTGGACGCCGGAGCTTCCCGGGGCTCCAGGGGCGGCGATCCGGTCGTGCTCGAACTCAATGCGTGTGCCCGTGTACGGATCGGGGTCGAGCACGCCGGAGAGCACCGTGCAACCGTCACGGACGACGTCCTGCAGCTGGACGGCGAGGAGATCGTCTCGCTGATCGCAGCCGTTTCCCTCGATGTCGATCCAGCGCTCGCCGAACGTGGCGCGGCGATACTCGGGAATCTCCTCGGTGGGATCGATCAGCGGCAGCTCCTGCGCGACTGCGGCGAGCGCGGTGTAGTCGTAGGTCGGGTCCGGGGCGGGTGCCTGCGGGCGCGTCCATGTGTCGATCCAGGAGGTGATGCCCAGCTGGTGGGCGCCGAAGCCGAGCGCGAGAGCTGCGACCGCGGCGAGGGCTGTGCTGGCGCGGCGGGTGCGTCGGTTCATCTGCGCTCCTTTGCCTGTGCGGTGTCGGCTTGGTCGAGCAGCAGTATGGTTCGGGCGATCTGGGTGCGTGCCTCGTCGATGACCTCGAGGGTTTCGTCGTCGGCGTCGAGCTCTGAGAGTGCGTGGCTCTGGCGGCGGAGCTGGTCGCCGAGGTGGAACATGCCGGCACTGAGGAGGACCTCGGCGAGCGCGGCCGCGCGGGCGCCTTGGTGGTCGGCGCTGACGGCGAGGTCGTCGATGATCTCGATGAGGGTTGCGCGGGATCCCATCGTTGGGTCTTCTCCTGGAGTGAGCTCGCGGAGCGCTTCACGGTTGAGCAGCGTCTGGAAGAGCCTGTGCATCCGTTGGGTGAGGGGGCGGCCGTCGCGGCGGGTGCAGTTGAGCGCGAACTCGCGGAAGCTCCATCGGACGGTGACGGGTGTGCCGGTCTGGATGGTCATGGCTTCCTGGAGGCGCACGGCGATGTCGGTCATCAGTGCTCCTCGGTTCGGCCCAGGTGGGGGATCTGCTTGAGGTGGGCGCCGCGGCCGTTGCCGAGCTGGGGGGAGATCGCGCAGCTGGGCAGGTGCAGTCTCGCGTTCGGCCCGTGGCCTGCTGCCGCGTGGGGTGTGGGCTGCCGCGTTGGCCGGGTGTGCCGGGCGCCTCGCTGAGTCAGCGGGAGGGGGTTGAAGCGCAGCGACAGGGCCCAGCGATGGCCGCCGAGCGCGCGGACGACCCGCAGCCACTCTCCCTCTTTGGTGGAGTCGATGGTGAAGGTGTTCGGCTGGTCAGACATCTGCGGCTTCTTTCGGTGCGAAGGGGCTGTTCTTGGCGTCGCGGAGCATCTGCCGGGTGATCGGCTCGGTCTCCTCGAGCGAGGCGAGCGAGAAGTAGTGGCGGCGGGCGCGGGCCGCTTCGGTGCAGGTGAGCAGCTGGCGGTTGCCGTGGTTCGGGCATCCTCCCTTGCTGCGGCATCCGGCCAGGTAGCCGGCGGTGGTGCCGTGCAGGGCGGCTTCGAGGATGTCGAGCGTCTTGCTCATCAGGCGGCCTGCCGGAGTCCGAGGTCGTCACGGTCGCGGTCGATGGTGCGGACGTCGACGCCGAGCAGGTCGCTGAGCTGGGTGAGGCTGAGTCCGCGTTCGGTCCCGCGTCGGGTGGCTTCGAGGCGCTCGTCTCGGGTGAGGCGGACGTTCTGGCCGGCGAGAGCGAGCTCGATCGCGATCTCGTCGAGCAGGGGTTCCTGCCCGGCTGTGGGCGGTGCCGGGTCGGTGTCGATGTCGTCCCAGGCCAGCGGCGGCAGCCAGCCGTGCCGGCGTGCGACCGTGAGTGCGTAGGAGCGGCCGACCCGCTGCGCTCGGGTGTGGGTGGGGGGCTGCTGGTCCCAGAGCTCGTCGTAGAGCGCGGCGATGTCGTCGTGGACACGGATGTCCACGTAGGCGCCTTCGAGTGCCTTGTTGACCTTCCAGCGCGGGTAGCCGAGTCGGCGTGCGATCTCGTGGTGGTTCCATCCGATCGCGGCCAGAGCCTGGAGGCGCCGGCGGGTGCCGCGGCCGTTGACTCGGCCCTGCGCGGCGAGAGTGCTGCTGTCGGGGGTGACTGCGAGGAGTTTGCGGGCGGTGGCGCCGGTGACGAACCGTGCCGTCTCGCTGTTGAGCAGGCGACGGACCGTGGCGCCGCCGACGCCGGCGCTGATGGCGATCCGTTCGGGGATCATCCCGGTGTCGACCAGTGCCTGCAGGTGCTGCCGGATCGGCTCGATGGGTTGGTGCGCGTCCTGGTATCGCCCGTAGGCCAGGAGACGGTAGCGGTCGCGGCGGCGGCGCGCGTTGCCGTCCATGCAGGCGCGGCACCCGCAGAGGTGGACGACGTAGCAGGTGGAGGTCAGCCCGTGCTTGTGGTCCGGCGGGCAGGTGTGGGTCCGCATCTTCTCCTCCTCACAGATGGTTATATTCCCGAATATAACCCGTTCCCGAGGGTTTGGAACCCCCTCACTGCTAAGGGGTGGCCCCAGAGGCTCGAAGTCGACAATCTGAACGAGCTACAACGTTTGTTGCGGTTTCTCGCTACACTGTGCGCATGGCAGGATCAACTTTCGCTCGTCTGGGCGAGCTCGCGTCACAGCGTTGGGGCCTGGTGACCACCGCCCAGGCGCTCGAGGCTGGCGTGGCGCGCCCGACCCTGACGCGCCTCGCCAACAGCGGCGCGCTCATCCGCGTCGCGCGCGGCGTCTACCGCCTCGCCGGCGCGCCAGAGCACGAGCAGGAGGCGATCCTCGCGACCTGGCTCGCCCTCGGCGGCGCCGACCGTCCCCGCACAGACACCGGCGTCCCGCCCGTCGTCGCCGCAGGCCAGACGGCCGCGCAGCTGCATGGCATCGGCGACTGGTTCCCCGGGCCACTCGAGTTCGTCGTTCCCACCCGCCGCGGTACCCGCCTGGACGGGGTGCGGCTCCGCACCCGCGAGCTCGCGCCCACCGAGGTGGTCTCCGTCGACGGGATGCCGACCATGAGCGTCGAGCGCACGATCGCCGACCTGATCGAGCAGTGGGTCGACCGCTCCCTCGTCGCCGATGCGCTCGCCGACGCCGCGGACGCGGGAAAGCTGCTCTCCCCCGCCCGCCTGACCGAGTATCTGGAGCCGCTGGCCAAGCCCAACAAGTACCCCTCGGGTGCCGCGCTCGCGGCTGATCTGCTCGCTCTTGCGGGCGTCGACGCGGTGGTGCCGGCCGATGCCTGAGCCCGACGGCTACAAAGACTGGACGGGGCTTGCGCAGGCGATCAAGGCGGCCGCGACGAAGGCAGCCGGTGACGGCGCGAGCGCGCTGGATGTGAATGCGCAGATCGTGCAGGCACAGCACGATCGTTTCCTCAGCCGGGTCTTTGCGGAGGGGGAAGAGTCCGAGTGGCTGCTCAAGGGCGGCACGGCGATGCTCGCCCGGGTGCCGAAGTCACGGTCGACGAAAGACCTGGATCTGGCCTCGACCGGCGCCGCCGATCTGGATGCCGCGCAGCAGGCGCTCGAGCAGGCAGCCGCGCGTGATCTCGGCGACCATGTGCGGTTCCAGCTCACCCGTGCCCGTGCGACCGGGCGAGGAGAGAACCAGCCGGGTGTCGCGACCCGGCGCCTGGTGTTCACATGTCTGGACGCGAACACCGGCCGGAGGATCTCCGACATCCCCATCGACGTGGTCGTCGGCCCTCCCCCGGTCGGCCGCGTCGAGACGATCGAGCCGTCGACGCGGCTGCAGCTGGGGCGGCCGGTCCCGTCGCACCCCTACCGGCTGTTCCCGATCTCCGATCAGGTCGCGGAGAAGGTCACTGCGACGATGAGCACCTACAACGGCCGCCCCAGCAGCCGCGCGAAAGACCTGGTGGACATCGTCACCATTGCACGCACGCAGCGCGTCGACCTGCGCGAGCTGCAGATGGCCATCGACGCGAAGCGTGCACTGTCAAAGCTCGACTCGTTCACTACGTTCACGGTCCCGGACGGTTGGGACGGTCCCTACCGGGTGCTCGCGGCCGGCACGCCCTCAGCCGGCGGGATCACCGATCTGGGTGAGGCCGTGGCTCTCGCGCGTCAGCTGATCGATCCCGCGCTCGCCGACGCGCCCGTGCAACCGGGGACGGTCTGGGTCCCTGGCTCAGGCTGGACACAGAACCCTCCGCCGCCGGAGCCGGGCGGCAGCGGATCCCCTTCGGGGGAGGTCCACGTGCGCGCGCACGTGCGCTCCGGTTATCCCGTCACGGAGCACTGGCGCGCAGCGCGCGGCTCAGCCCAGGAGTGACCGCGTCAGTGCGCCGCGTCGTACGCCTCGAGGATGGACGCGGGAACCCTGCCGCGATCGCTGACCTGGTGTCCGTTCTGACTGGCCCATTCACGCACCGTGTTGAGATCGGCCCGTCCGCCCCGCGACGTCCTCGCCGGACGCCGGGTGGCTGCGCCGATGCGGCGCGCGCTCTTGGCCCAGGCCTCGAACTCGAGATCGATCTCGAGTTGCTTTCCGTCGATCGCGAAGGTCGCGGGATCGAGCCGCTCGCCAGGTCGCGCACACCACCGCGAAGGGCGGCGTCATCGCGATGACGAAGTCGCTCGCTGCGGAGGGCGCCCGCTACGGCGTCCGCGCGAACTCGATCTCGCCTGGCTTCGTCAGCACCCCGGCGACGGACAAGGCGGTGGATGCGGAGGGCAAGGCCTGGCAGGTCGGCAACGCGCTCATTCAACGCCCCGGCACGGGCGAGGACATCGCGTACATGCCGCTCTACCTGGCCTCCGACGAGTCCTCTTGGGTGACCGGACAGAACTACAGCGTCGACGGCGGCGCGACCGCCGGGTGGCGGAACGACAGCGAGACGGACCGACTGGCCGCGAAGAACGGCTGACACGCGGGTCGCGGCGCGACCGGTGACGGACGTGAGGCACGGTGTCAGCTGACACCGTGCCTCCCGTCCGTCGTGGCCACCTCGTCTAAATCGCGAGGTACCCGCCGTCGACGGCGAACTGCGCGCCGGTCGCGAAGGCGGCCGCGTCGGAACCGAGCCACGCGACCATCTCGGCGATGTCGTGCGGCGTGCCGAGTCGGCCGATCGGGTGCTTCGTCAGCAGCGCGTCCTTGAAGCCGGGGTAGGTCTCCTCCAGCGCGTCTATCATTGGCGTCTGGATCACCCCGGGCAGCACTGCGTTCACGCGGATGCCTTTGTCGGAGTACTCCACCGCGGCGGCTCGGGTGAGGCCGATGACGCCGTGCTTCGACGTGACGTAGGCGGACTGGTGGGCGATGGCGACCTGCCCGAGGGACGAGGCGGTGTTGATGATGGATCCGCCGCCCTGCGCCAGCATCTGCGGGATCTCGGCCTGCACGCCGGTTCAATATTCCGCACAGAGGAAGTTGGCCCCACGGCGTTACTGCAGTCAATCGTTCTGTTGCGCAAGCCCCCGCAGGTAAGCACGTGCGTCGTCGAGGCTGACGACATCGCCGTACTTCGCGTCGATGTCAAAGAGGCTGGCCAGGTGCGGAAGGGCTGCCCGGTCGCCGACTGCCTCTTCGACGACGATGGTGTGGAAGCCGTAGGAGCAGGCGTCAACCGCCGAGGCGCGCACGCACCCACTGGTGGTGCAGCCGACGATGATGATGGTGTCGACACCCCGTGAGATCAAGCGTGCGGCGAGATCAGTTCCGAAGAAGCAGGATGCGTACTTCTTCACCAGGGTCATCTCGTGGGGCAGCTGGCCCAGCCTGCTGTCGACCTCCACCCATTCGCTGCCCTCCACCAACAGGTGGTTGGACGGGATCTTCTTGATCCAGAGCCCCGCCTCCTGCAATTCGGTGTCGTACGCGACCGTCGAGAAGAAGATGGGGATCTCGAGTTCACGGGCGGGGACGAGTAAGGCATTGGTGGCGGCCAGCTGTGACTCCAGTTCGCCTGACAGGGGCGAACGGCTGTCCGTGAATCCGGTGATCAAGTCGACGATCAGCAGCGCCGGCTTCTCGCCGTAGCCGATCCGGCCGCCCAATCCCTTGGCCTTGAACTCGTCGCGCAGCCGTGCGTACTCATCGATCAGCTCCGTATTCGTCACGAATCGGCTCTCCTGTTCCCCGTCGACTGATAGTGCGCCGCGATGGCATCGCTCGTCGTCACCCAGACACCATCGTGAGACGTGATGTGCTCGAGGGCCCGATCAAGGTAGCGGTGGCGGAACGGCTGGCCGACGATGAACGGGTGCAACGGCAGCGACATGACGCGACCCGAGTGCTCGGAGTCTGAATAGAGCTGATCGAACTGGTCGATCACCGCTTCCAGGAACTGCGGGCCGGTATAGCTCTTACTCACGAACATCGTCACATCGTTGAGTTCTATCGTGTAGGGAACGCTGAACATCCCGTCGACGTTCAGCGGATACGGCTGATCGTCGTTCGTCCAGTCCAGGACGTAGTCATACCCCAGCTCCCGAAGGATCCGCGGCGTCTCGAACGTCTCTGTGAGCGCCGGGCCAAGCCAGCCCCGCGGCCGTACTCCGGTGGCGGAGGCGATTGTATCCGTCACGTCTTGAAGGTAGGCGCGCTCCGTGTCAGCACCCATTCCAGCTTGGAAGGTGGAATTGTCGCGGCCATGCGCGAGCCACGCCCAGCCGCGTTGCCGGCCTGCCTCGAGAATCTGGGGGTAGTGCCGACAAACGTCGGAGTTGAGAAGCACACTTGCGGGCACTCCATGTCGGTCGAGGCTCTCGATCATCCGCCACAGGCCTACCCGCGGACCGTAATCGCGCCAGCCGTAATTGAGTGGATCCGGCTGCAGCATCGCGGTACCGCCGAAGATGCTCGTGGAGGGCTTGTCGATCTGATAGTGCTCGATGTTCAGCCCGACATAGAACGCCACTCGGGCCCCATTCGGCCACGAAATCGTCGGTCGCTCCGTGATCGGGCTGTAATCGAAGCGGAAAGTGTCAAGGCGGGTGAGACAGATTCCGTCAGGCGGTCTGTATGAGGGCCTCCTGTGAGGGCTGGTTGATCCAGGCGGCCTCGGGCAGCTTGGGCGCCTGGGGTCGGCGGTGGCCGAAGCGCTCGGGACGGGCGGCGTAGGCCGCGTCCAGGGTGGCCTGGCGCTGGGCGCGGACCTGCCCGGCGGTGCCGAAGTGGACGCTGGCGGGGGTGTGCAGCCCGATCCCGCAGTGGCGGTGCTCGTGGTTGTAGTAGGCGAAGAACTGCTCGGCGAACGCGCCGGCGTCGGCCAGGGACCCGAAGCGCTCGGGGAAGACCGGGGCGTACTTCAGCGTCTTGAACGCCGCCTCGCTGTAAGGGTTGTCGTTCGACACGTGCGGGCGGGAGTGCGACCTGGCCACCCCGAGGTCGACGAGCAGCTGAGCGACCGGTTTGGAGGTCATCGAGGTCCCGCGGTCGGCGTGGATCGCCTCCGGCACGCCATGGATGCCCATGGCGTGCTCGAGCAGGTTCTTGGCGATCTCGGCGTCCTCGCGGGCCGCGATGGTCCAGCCCACGACGAACCTGGAGAAGATGTCGAGCACGACGTACAGGTCGTAGTACACGCCCCGCTCCGGCCCCTTGAGCTTTGTGATGTCCCAACTCCACACCTGCCCCGGCGCCGTCGCGACGAGCTCGGGCCGGGTCCGGGGCGGGTGGCTCGCCTGCCGGCGCCGTTCCCCGGCCATGTCGTGCTCGCGCAGGATCCGGTGCATCGTGGACATCGAGCACAGGTAGGTGCCCTCGTCCAGCAGCGTGGCCCAGACCTGGGCGACCGACTTGTCCGCGAACCGCTGGCTGGTCAACACGGCCAGCACGTGGGCCCGCTCGGCGGCGGACAGCTTGTTCGCCGGTGCCGGCCGCGGTGTCCGTGGACGTGGCGGTGGCGGGTTCTTGGCCCGGTAGTGACTGGCGCGGGAGCGACCCAGCAGCGCGCACGCAGCCGCGGTGCCGACGTGCTCGGCCAGCCCGTCGACGGCCGGGTTGATCACCGCGGCGACCGCGGCGGCTTGTCCGCGCTCTCGGAGAGCGTCTCCAAGAGCGCGTGTGCTTTTCCCATCAGGTCCAGCGCCGCCCTGGTCTTGGCCAGCTCGGCCTCGGCCTTCTCCGCCCGGGCCCGTAGCGCCTGCAGCTCCCGCTCGCGCCGGTCCCGCGGCTTGCTGCCCAGCCCGGACAGCGAGCCGGCGGCCGCGGCCTTGCGCCACTCGATGATGTGGGAGGTGTACAGGCCCTCCCGGCGCAGGATCTCCCCACGCCCAGAGCGGTCCGCGGCGTCGTACTCGGCCAGGATCGCCGCTTTGAACTCGGCGGTGAACGTCCGCCTCTTGGGCCGGTCAGCACGAGGAGCCATAGCCCCATCATCGGTGCCGACGTCAGCAACCGTCATCGTCATCTCAGTATTGGTCCGTTCTCGCCCCGTGCAGTGCGAAGGTCAGCAGTGCTGGTGTCTCACCCCATCCTGACGCACAGGGGCCAGCCGGTTGTGGTTGCTGTTGTATCGGCGTGTATTCACGTCAACCAAGGCGTACCAATCGGGATGGGCTCGGCGGGCCCCATCAGCAGCTGGCGCACAACGAGCGTCAACCGACGACCGGGATGTCGACGGCGATCGCGGGCGTTCAACTTGTCACCGGCGTTGAATCACGGATCCCTCTTGACAGAAGGCTTCTCTGTGTGACAGAAATGGCAGATACTCGCCCCATAGGCGAGCCAGTTGCTTTGATCAGGAGGCTTGAGTTGAACACAGACCTGTCCGTGAACTACATATCCGTCGGCGGAATCAGGACGCGCTATATCGATCAGGGCGAGGGTCCGGTCATCCTCCTGATCCACGGTGGCCACTCGGGTATGATCATGCCGGGCGGCGGGGATGGTTGGGCTCCCGTCATCGCTCCTCTGGTCGACAAGGGCTTCCGCGTCGTGACCTTCGACAAGCTGGGGCAGGGAGAGACTGACCTCGCGCCGACGCATGCCGAGTGGACGTTCGATGCGGTGGTCAAGCACGCCAGGGGCTTCATCGACGCTCTGGGACTCGAGGACATGATTCTGGTCGGGCACTCGCGCGGTGGCCTGCTGGCGAGCAAGCTCGCTCTTGACATGCCGGAGTCGACCAAAGGTCTCTTCATCGTGTCGAGCGCGACGCTCGCTGGCACCGACCCTAAGTTCCGCGACGTTGAGTTCTACGACGCGATCACGCGTTCGCTTCCGGCGGACGCGTCTCCGGAGGAGATCTGCGGAGCCTTCTTCCGTGCGCTGTACGTGACCCCGGTGCCGCAGGAACAAATCAATGCGGCCGCCGCCAAGTACGTCAAGGAGAACCACCAGAACGCCCTCAAGACCTACCCGATGGTTGAGAAGAAATACTGGGAGCCGAGTCTTCAGGCGGCGAAGGACGACATCCGCGCTCGCCTCTTCGCCGGCGAGGTCAATATTCCCGTCGAAGTCGTCTGGGGCCGCGACGATCGCTCGGCGCCGGTTGACCTGGGCATCGCCTTCTACCAGAAGCTCGCCCTCGTCTCGGAGACCACGAGCCTGCACATCCTGGGAACCGCGGGCCACTTCGTCTTCGCGGAGCGAACCGAGGACTTCGTTCGAATCCTGGCGGACTACGCAGGCCGTCGCAGCGCCAGCTATGCGACGCGTCGTTGATGGTGATCCTGGGGAACTATCCCGCTTGACGGGGTCTTCGAGTCCGTGCCGGATTGGCGCAGCGCGCCCAGATCGTGCTGCTGGCTTCGGCGTGCGAGTCGAACACCGCGATCGCGGACAAACTGGCCTGTATCTCTTGAAGTGGCCCCCCTGTTCGTGTCCGGTTTCCGGCGACCACGGTGGGCTCTGGGAGAGGGGCCGAAGACAGCGGCGGTTTTCGGCTGGGCGTGATGTGCCCGTGAAAGAGATCGCGGCGCCCGTGGCTCCGTCCTCCCCGGACGAACCCGGTTGAGGGAATTGTTGCCCGGGCTGGTGTGCCGGTTGCGCTCAGCGCGCCGGGCCGGCCCGGCGCAGGCGCCGGATGAAGCACAAGCGCGGGATCCAACGAATCCGCCGGACGGGTCAAATCCACCAAAACACGGCCCGGCAACCGGTACCTCAAAGGTGCCCTGGGCATCGCTGCTCTGTCCTGCGCGAAATCGTGTCCCGCGTCAAGTATTTGGCAGGATTTCTTCTCTTTCGAAGTTGGGGATGGTGGGGTCGGCAAGGCCCAGGTGCACGTCCATCGGCCGGTTCCAGGCGATCGCCTCGTGAGGACGGATCTCGTTGTATTCGATCCGGTAGTCCTCAGCGCGTTCGACGAGCGTCATCGCGTCGGGGATCTCGTCGAGGAACAGCCGCTCGTACTTCAGCGTCCCGAACCCGCGTTCGCGTGACCCGTTCTGCCCGGGCGATTTCACCCGAGTGCGGACGTGCCGCAGCTCGGGGTGACGCAAGATGAACAACTCGAAGTTCATCGACCGGAACGGGCCACCATTGTCAGTCACGAGGGTCACGACCGGCAGCAGCTCGCCGGTCTCCGGGTCGACCTGACACTGATCAACGAGGGGGTGCCCGAACATGCGCTCGTAGTCGGTCAGGGCGAGCTCGACGGCGGCGATCGCGTCATGCTGGTTCGCCGTGGGCGAGGTATGGAAGGGGTGCTCGACCTTGGAGAACCAATCCCGGCACCCCGCGATCCGCCACGTCCCACCCTGGGTGGTCTCGAACTCACTGAAGTCCAGCTGCCACACCTGGTTCGGGCCCGTCGGGTTCCTCGCGAACGCCGCCTTACGGTCTCTCGCGAGCTCACGGCGCTGCTTCTGATACTCCGACGGCAGGATCTGAGTATTCGGACCTCTGAGCGCCATGGGATATTCACTCTCAGCGCC
>SWBZ01006465.1_pt2 | contig 28475 bp, 34 predicted proteins | sample 4693031 | NCBI WGS metagenome assembly SWBZ01 (sample SAMN10267274, study PRJNA491770) | bioreactor metagenome | isolation source: DHS bioreactor inoculated with | place: Japan: off Shimokita Peninsula
GGGAATTGGGCAGGTCTTTGGGGCCACCGGTGGTTCCACCCATGGGTTTGTCTCCTGTGTGATGAGGTTGGAAAACGGATGTGCGCGGGAACCGCGATCAGGCGCGGCGTGACCGCCGCATTCGGGCGGCCCAATCGGTTTCAATCCGCCGCAGCGCCCCCGCCGGGATGGCCGTCATGTCGGCGCGCGCTGATTTGAGGGCGAGGGCCTTGTGGCGCTTCCGCCAGGCGTCGAGGGACCAATCGCGGGCGCTTAGCCGGACGTCCGCCACGAGCAGGAATATCCAGGCGTCGCGGAGCGTGCCGTCCTCGGCCGTCACGGTTAGGGAAAAAGCATCGTACTGTTCGCCTTCATAGGCGCTTGCCCGCGCCGCCATGGCCGGGCTGACGCCCTCGGCCAGCAGGCCGGAAACGTCGGCGCCCCTAGCGGGCGTGACGGCGGGGTAGTCGTGTCCCGCGATGATGCGGCGGCGGTAGCCGGCGAGCACGGCCGGACGCAGCGATCCGCAGGGGCCGCCGAGAACGGCGGCCCGCAGGTCGGGATCCATCAGGGTTCCGTAGAAGAAGAAGGACAGCACGGGCCGGCCCCTTCCTTCGGGAAGATTACCGGGGGGCGATCACCATGGTCATGAGGCGGCCTTCGGTCTTGGGAAACTGTTCGACCTTGGCCAGTTCGTCCACTTCGACGCGGACGCGGTCCAACACCTTCATACCCAGGTCCTGGTGCGCCATTTCGCGGCCCCGGAAACGGATGGTCATCTTGACCTTGTCGCCGTTGTCCAGGAACTTGCGCACGGCCTTCATCTTGGTCTGATAATCGTGCTCGTCGATGCCCGGGCGCATCTTGATCTCTTTGACCTCGATGACCTTTTGCTTCTTGCGGGCTTCGTTGGCCTTCTTCTGGGCTTCGTACTTGAACTTGCCGTAGTCCAGAATCTTGCACACGGGCGGATCGGCGTTGGGCGAGACCTCGACCAGGTCAAGGCCCACCTCGCCTGCCATTTCGATGGCTTCCTTGGTGGAAATCACGCCGACCATTTCACCGTCGGCGTCAACCAGCCGCACTTGGGCGACATCAATATCTTCGTTAATCCGCGGGCCGTCCTTGGACGGCGGCGTCTGTTGCATGGGGCGGCGTGCTATTGCCTTGCTCCTCAGTCGGTTTCAACAATTCGGGTGGTTGCGGTCAAACCACCCCGTTCCGGCAGAACGCGAACGCTGGTCGTTGTTTATGATTTTTAGGGGGGCGGCTTATCGGCCGGCCCCGGCGCCCAACGGTCCTGCCGCTTCGGCCACTAATGTATCTATCGCCAGTTCCAGCGCAAGGATTTCTTGATCCTTGCCGCCCAGACGGCGAATGGCGACCGTGCCGGCTTCGGCCTCCTTGGCGCCCACAACCATGATCACCGGCACCTTGGCGTGGCTGTGTTCGCGGATCTTGTAGTTGATTTTTTCGTTTCGGGTATCAATTTCGACGCGTAAACCCGCCTTCCGGCAGGCCTTGGCGACCTGGGCGGCATAAGCATCGGATTCATTGGTGATCGTCGCCACGGTGATCTGATGGGGCGCCAGCCAGAGCGGGAAACGCCCGGCATAGTTCTCGATCAGGATGCCGATGAAGCGTTCGAACGAACCCAGAATGGCCCGGTGCAGCATCACGGGGCGGTGTTTGGCGCCGTCCTCGGCGATGTAATGGGCGTCCAGGCGTTCCGGCAGCACGAAATCGACCTGCAGGGTGCCGCATTGCCAGTCGCGGCCGATGGCGTCGCGCAGCACGAATTCCAGCTTGGGCCCGTAGAACGCCCCCTCGCCCGGGTTGAGGATGGGGTCGTGCCCGGCCGCCTTGGTCGCGTCCAACAGGGCCTTTTCCGCGCGGTCCCAGGTCTCGTCCGACCCGGCGCGCACGTCCGGGCGGTCGGAGAACTTGATGACGAAGTCGTCGAAGCCGAAGTCCTTGTAGACGGAGGACAGCAGGTCGATGAAAATCTTGGTCTCGGCCTCGATCTGGTCGGGGCGGCAGAAGATATGGGCGTCGTCCTGGGTGAAGGCGCGCACGCGCATCAGGCCGTGGAGTGCTCCTGACGGCTCGTTGCGGTGGCACGATCCGAATTCGGCCATGCGCAGCGGCAGGTCGCGGTAGCTGGTGATGCCCTGTTTGAAGATCTGCACGTGGCAGGGGCAGTTCATCGGCTTGATGGCCAGCAGTTTGTCCTCGGACTCGGAGATGAACATGTTCTCGCGGAACTTCTCCCAATGGCCCGAGGCCTCCCACAGGGCGCGGTCGACCAGCTGCGGGGTGTTGACCTCGACATAGCCGGCGTCTTCCAGGCGGGCGCGCATGTAATTCTGGCACAGGCGGTAGAGCGTCCAGCCCTTGGGGTGCCAGAAGGCGGAGCCGGGGGCCTCTTCCTGGATGTGGAACAGGTCCATCTCGCGGCCGAGGCGCCGGTGGTCGCGCTTTTCCGCTTCCTCCAGCATGTGCAGGTGGGCGTTCAGGTCTTTTTCATTGAACCAGCAGGTGCCGTACACACGCTGCAGCATCTCGTTGCGGTGGTCGCCCCGCCAATAGGCGCCGGCCAGCTTCATCAGCTTGAAGGCATGGCCGACCCGGCCCGTCGACGGCAGGTGCGGCCCTCGGCACAGGTCCAGCCACTCGCCCTGACGGTAGATGCCGATGTCCTCACCCTCGGGCAGGTCCTCGATGATCTGCGCCTTGTACTTCTCGCCGATCTCCAAAAAATGACGGATCGCGTCGTGGCGGCTCCAGACTTCGCGGACGAAGGGGGAATCGCGGTCGACGATCTCGTGCATCTTGGCTTCCATCTTCTCCAGATCGTCGGAGGAAAACGGCTCGTCCCGCGCGAAGTCATAATAAAAGCCGTTTTCGATGGTCGGGCCGATGGTCACTTGCGTTCCGGGATACAGCTCCTGCACGGCCTCGGCCAGCACATGGGCGCAGTCGTGGCGCAACAGGTCGAGGGCGTCTTCGTCCTTCGCCGTGACGATGGCCAGGTTGGCATCGGTTTCGATGGTCGTCGCCAGATCCTTCAACTCGCCGTCGATGCGCACGGCCAGCGCGGCCTTGGCCAGGCCGGGGCCGATGTCGGCGGCGACCTCAAGACCCGTGACCGGGCCGTCGAATTGGCGGACGCTGCCGTCCGGAAGGGTAATGGCAACCATGATGATGCTCAGGCCGTTTGAAAAAGGGATCGGATAAGGGGGGGAATGTAGGGCGTGGCCCCGGCGTGTCAAGCGTGTGTCACGGTGCGGGGTCGGGAAGGGGGAGGGCCGGCAGGACCTTGAGGACGTCTTCCAGGGTCAGGTCGGAAAGCCGCGACTCGCGCAGGATCGTCACCTGGGCTCCCCGCTGGGCGCACAGCGCCGGGTCGCTGGCGTGGGAATAGAGCACCACCGTGGGCGCCCCGGCGAGGGCCGCCACATGCATGGGGCCCGTGTCGTTGCCGACGGCAAGTACCGCCCGCCGGGCCAGGGCGGCCAGGTCCAGCAAGGATGTTTCACCGCATAAGCTTCGGGCCCCGGGGGCGGCGGCCAGGATGGCGTCGTGCAGGGCCCGTTCGTCGGCCCCGCCGATCAGCAGGGGCGTAATGCCCTGGCCTGATAGATGGCGGGCAAGGGCGGCAAAGCGGTCGGCGGGCCAGCGCTTGGCCGGGCGATGGGCGGCGCCGCCGGGGACGATCAGGGCGAAGGGTTCAGGCAGGCCGAAGCGGGACAAATTCGTTTCAGCGAAGGACAGGTCAGGGGCCGGGACCGACGGAATGCCCGCCATGGCGAGCTGGTCCGCCTGGCGTTCGACCGTATGCATGCGGTCGCGCTCCGGGTTGGCGTGGGGGTGGGAACAGCCGCGCGCAATGCCCGACCATTCCGGTCTGGTCCTGGCCGGGAACAGGCGGAAATAGAACGAGGATCGGTCCGAGGTCTGCAAATCGTAGACCCGCGTATACCCACCCTGGATCAGGCCGCGGCGCAGGGCGCACAGGGCGCCCAACTGATGCCATTTCATGCGCGGCTGGGCGATGACGCGGTCGAACAGGCCGGTGGCCGAGGCGAGGTCTGCGAAGGGTGGGGTGGTCAAAAGGTCGATGCGCTGGCCTGCATGATGGTCGCGGATCGCCCGCATGGGGCCCAGCGCCTGAACGAAATCGCCGAGCGCGCCCAGCTTGATGACCAGGATATTGCCGGAAGAGGAAAGGGGCGCGGCCATGGCGTCAGGCAGACGGGCGGATGCCCAGAACCTCGTCATAGACGTCCAACGTCTTGGCGCACATGGTGGCTTTGGAGAAATTGTCGCGCACGTTGGCGATGGCCTTGCCGGCGAGGGTGCTGCGCTGGGCGCTGTCGAGAGAGAGGACCTTTTCGATGGCGGCGGCCAAGGCGTCCGGGTCGCCCGGCGGCACCAGCCAGCCGGTTTCACCGGGGATCACGGTTTCCTTGGCGCCGCCGTGGTCCGTCGCGATCACCGGCCGGCCGAGGGCCTGGGCTTCGGCGATCACGCGGCCGAAGGCTTCCGGGTCGGTCGAGGCGGAAATCACCACGTCCGTCAGCATGTAGGCCGCCGGCATATCGTCACAATGATCGACAAGGCGCACGACCTCGTTCAGGTTTCGGTCGGCGATCATGGATTCCAGTTCGGCGCGGTAGTCCTCGCGTCCCTGATCGCCGCCGACCAACAGGCAGCGGATGTCGCGGCGTTTCAGCCTGCTGAGCGCGTCGATGACCACCGGCTGGCCTTTCCACCGGGTCAGGCGCCCGGGCAGCATGATCACCGGCATGCCGTCAGGCAGCATCCAGTCGGTTGCCAGGTTGACGACCCGCTGGGCCGTAACCTTGGCCGGGTCGAAGCGCTCCAGATCGACGCCCCGGTGGATTACGCGGATCTTGTTGGACGGCACGCCGTACAGTTGGCGGATGTGCCCCGCGATGAACTGGCTGATGGCGATCACCCGCTCACCCCGGGTCATGATGGAATTGTAGACCCGCTTCAGATGGTTGCCCGCCCCGTAGGTCCCGTGGAAGGTGGTGACGAAATGGGCTCCGGTGCGCTTGGCCGCCGCCCGCGCACTCCACGCGGGGGCGCGTGACCGGGCATGGACGATATCGACCTTTTCAGCACGGATGACCTGGGCCAGGCGGTCGACGTTGCGCCACATGGTGACCGGGTTCTTGGAATCCATCGGCAGATCGACGTGCTCCGCGCCGACGCGGGCCAGATCGTGGACCAACGGCCCGCCCGCCGATGCGACCAGGGCACGGCCGCCGGCCTGCACCACGGCACCCGCGATTTCAACGGTGCCGCGCTCGACCCCGCCGGCCGCACCCATCGCCGGCAGGACCTGCAGCACGGTCGCCAGGCGGCCTTCGCCCGTCACGCCTTGGACGGCCATTCCTTGGGCGGCCATTCCTTGGGCGGATTGGGCGCGTTCGCTTTCGCCGCCGCCGGTGGTATGGTCCGGCATCTTGTTCATGGATGGAAACCGATCATGTCTTCAGGCCCAGACGTTGCACCCGACACTCCGCCGCAATTCCTGGAATGTGGTGACGGCAGGACTATTGCCTACCATCAAATGGCTGGCAAGTCTCCCGGCGTCGTCTTCCTGACCGGGTTCAAATCCGACATGACGGGGGGCAAGGCCCTCGCGTTGGAGGCCTATTGCCGCGCCAGCGGCCGGGCTTTCCTGCGTTTTGACTATACTGGACACGGGCAGTCTTCCGGGGTTTTCGAGGAGGGTTCCATCGGTCAGTGGGCCGACGACGCGGTCACGGCGCTCGATAAACTGACCACGGGCGATCAGGTCCTGGTCGGCTCGTCCATGGGCGGCTGGATCATGCTTTTGGCGGCCCTGGCGCGAAAACCGCGAATCCGGGGCCTGCTGGGCCTCGCCGCGGCACCCGACTTCACCCGCGATCTGCTGTGGGACGCCTTCACCGACGACCAGAAGGCGCAGATGGATCGCGACGGATTTGTCGAGCTGCCCAATTGTTATGATGACCAGGCGCCCTACCGCATCTGCAAGCCGCTGATCGACGACGGCTGGAAGCGCCTTCTACTGGACAACCCGATCGATCTGGATATCCCCGTGCGCCTGATTCACGGGCTTTTGGACGCGGACGTGCCGTGGCGGACGAGCCTGCGGATTCAAGAGCAACTCACGTCGGACGATGTCGAGGTGCAATTGATAAAGAACGGTGGCCACCGCCTGTCGGAAGATCACGACCTGGACCGCATGACGCGGACGCTGGACGCATTGTTGGCGGCAATGGGATGAAATTTTCGGTCTTCCGTCAGCATCCGGTGGAGGCTGCCCATATCGCCGCGTCGTTCTGCGGTTGGTTTGAAAAGGCTGTGGACTGTCCTGGCTCCTGTACGGGATAGTTGTCATTCCCTGTCCAAGTGTGCGTGATGATGACAGACGATCAATCCGACGATCCGCCCAACTCAATAACCTTTGGTCCTCACGAGGGACGGGAACTGGAGTTGATGCTGTCAGGACAGAAGCCCCTGGCGCTTTTTTTCGACACCTTGCCCGAGAGTGGCGTAATTCCGGACAAAGACTTTGATGCCTTCGTGCGGTCGGGCGCGTTTGTCATGGACCAGCGAATTGTTCGCCCGATTGACGGTAAAAAAAACATGCCTCCGACGCGGGTTGTACTCTATGCAATTCCAAGCGAGGCTTGGCGTATCCAGGAAGCCCTCGCCATCCTTGAGCCGGTGTTCGCTCTGACGCGGCCGCCGTCCGAGGAAGATGACGTGACCTTAGGCCGCCTTCTTGGCTACGCTGAAGAAGACATCGCCAACTTCCTCGGGCAAGGGCATCCTTGATCGAATTGGCTTCGATCATCAGGAGTTCAATTTCAGGTAACACCACCAGCAGTATGGGCCGTAGGCGCCGCCATGGGGTGCGCCGCAGTTGATGCCGCGATAAATGGGTGATTTGGCGGCAACACCTAACTCTCCAAGCGTGCGGTTCAATTCCCGTTAAGTTTGAAATGACGGAATCCAGCGCGTAGGTCAGGAGCGTGTACACCGAGTCAGTTCCCGTCCGTGTGAAATGAAAAAACCGGGGCGCCGGCGCCTGAAGGGAGCACAGGCCGCCGGCGCCCCGTCCCGAGAGGGAGGGGGAGCGGCGCGCGAGGGGATCGCGCTCACCCCTCGTCGGGATACAGGTCCTCGAAGCCGCGCCGGACTTCGGCGGCGAAGGATGTGTCGTGGTCCCGCCAGTAGCGGGGATCCTGCATCATGCGGCGCAGTTGCGATTCCGACCGGCCGGCCGGCGCGGGCTGGGCGCCTGAAACCAGTTGCGGCTCGCCGTCCTGCATCATCCGGTGCAGGGTCAGCACGCCGTCGTAGGAATTGCACAGCGCTTCGAACACCGGGGTCGGCAGGTTGGCCTGGCCCCAGGCGTCGATCTGCGCCGCCGCCGTCTGCCAGCGGTCGGCGCCGCCGAAATGGTCGGTCAGGCGGCGGCGCTGTTCGCCCTGGACCGTTTCGGCGGCCAGATCGCGGACCAGGGGGGCGAGCTTTTCCGCCGCCAGGTCATAGACAAGCTGCGCCTGGGCCTGGGTGAAGCCCGCGTCCATCAGCCGCGCGTTGACCTCCGCGTCAGCGGTCAGGCCCTCCATGGCGGGCTCGATCCGATAGCCTGACGGGTCATCGGGTACGGTATCGCCGGCGGCGGCCCCCAGACGCCGTTCCAGGGCGGCGTAGGAGCGGGCCAGATCCTCGACCCGCACTTGACCTGCCTCCGCATCCCAGAACTTGGGCGGCAGGTAGTCAGGCGCCGTCGCCGCCATCTCCGCTGTAGGGGGCTGGGCGTTGTCGCCGTCCATGGGCGGGGGCGCTACGTCCGGTGCGTCCGACATCGCGGACAGGGTTTGAGGATCGGTCATGCATCGTCTCCTTTCGAGGCGGGGGAAGCGTCCGGGCCGGCGCGACCCAGGTCGATGAGATGGGACAGGTGGCGAACCAGATGGCGCTGCCCTTCGAGGTGGCGGAGGGTTGCGTCGGTCGCGTCGGGGCCGAGGGCCCGGTCCAGGGTCAGCGCCTTAAGATAAGACAGCAGTGCCGCGCCATCGGTGCCGCGAAAACAGCGGGCCGCCAGCCGTGCGGCGCGGTCGCCGTCGGTCGCTCCGGCATCAGCGGTGGCGGACTGGAAAAAATCTTCAGGCCGCCAGGGCCATTCGGTTTCCGGGCCGGTCATCAAGCGGACCCTACTGGTGGGGTGGGCGGCAGGGCCGCCCCCAGGGCAGACGCGAGCGCGGCGAGCCCGCCGCCCCCGTCACCGCCGTCCACTGGCGGCGGATCGCCGGCCGGCGGTGAGGGTGCCGCGGCCGGGCCGCCGTCGGCCGCTTTCAAGACTTTTGACGGCACGCCGAAGGCGGCGGCGAGAGCCTGCGCCGCTTGAGGGACATCGACGATGGCCAGTGCTTGCGGTCCTAAACGCGCCAGAGCGTCGAGGAACGCCAGGGTCGCCTGTACGTCCTGCTGCGCCTGATGGCGGGCGAGCGGTGATTTGTACTCCAGGTCGATGATCTGGCCGTCGATGCGCAGCGCGGGCACCTCGCCCCGGCGGATCAGAATCGACAACCCGCGCGTGACCAGCGGAGTGAGCAGTTCCGACTGTAGCCGCCCATAGGTCGCGCCTAACAGACGGGAAATTTCGGCGACCCGCTCCAGAACCTCCGTCGCGGTCATGCGCGGCCCCTCGATCTGACCGAGGCGGTCGGCCAGGAGGGCGCGGCGGATGCCCGCCCGCAAATCCTGCAACACGACCTGGGACAGGTCGAACCGGCCGGGGGCCTCCAACGGTTTCAGGCCGGCCGAGCCCACGGCCTTGGGGATGATGGTGCCCGGCGTCAGGCGGATGTTGGCGGGGTTCAGCACGCCGTCGTCGTCAGCCTGCCAGATGCCGGTGACGGCGATGGATGCGTTCTTCAGGACCAGTTCGACAACCTTGTTGGCGGTCTTGATGTCGGGCAGGGTCTTCATCACCGGCGAGCGGCCGTAGATCTCGCCGGGCGCCTTGAGCCAGCGGAAATTGATGAAGGGCGAACGCTCGAACCGCCCGGTCTTGAGCACCGTCACAGACTGATCGCCCGTCGTGCCGTCGCCGGGATCGATCAGCGCCATGTACTCGAAGCCGCCCTTGGCGGGGATCAGGGCTTCGAGGATGTCCGCCGACGGCTCCTCCCCGTCGCCCGGCTTGCGGGCCTTCAGGGCGTCGGGCAGCCTGGCCTTGGGAAATCGCTCGACGATCTGCGCGCGGGTCAGGCGGCTGGTGCGGAAGGTCGTGTCGAGGCGGCCGGAGGCGTCCTCCTCGAACGCGACCTGGCTCAGCGGCACGGCGGTGAACCGGAAGGCCGAGGGTTCGCCCGGCGGGGCGGCTTCGAACATCAGGCTCGCCGTGCCCGCCGTGACCAGGTCCAAATAGCATTGATGCATTTCAACGGCGAAGTTGGAGCGGTCGAAATGGGATTGCAGGGTCTGCGCCGCCGTTTCCAGTTCCTGGGACAGGCCGGCGCGCCGCGCGTCGTCGACCTTCGTGCCCGGCATCAGGCCGAACCACCGCGCCCAGGGTGGCGTGAGTTGCGCCAGCAGGCTGGCGGCCAGTTGATCGACGGCATCGGGTGCGGTGCCGTCAAACAGTCGGTCGGTCTTGCGGCTGGCCCTCTGGGTGCGGCCCAGGGCTGTTTCCCGCTGCGGCAGGGCGAAATCGAAACATTCCTGCCACAGAGGCTCCCAGGTCGCGCGTCGGTCGCGGGCCCGCCGGTATCGCGCCATCACGGCTTCGGTCGTGGTTTCCGTCATGGTCATTCTCCCAGTTTTGTCTTGGCGCCGGAGGCAGGGGCTCCGGCGCCGTCCGGCCGCTCGTCCAGCAGGCCGCGGCGCGATGTGGTGATCAGGCCCGCGCGGCCGCGGCGCTGACGCTCCAGGCGCTCCAGGCGGCGTTCGCGATCGCTTTCTTCCGGGTCCGGCGGCGGGGGTGGCGGTGGTGGGGCGGGGGGCAATTTGGGCGAACTGAAGATTCCTCCCATGGCGGGGGCTCCTTTCCTTAGCGTTTTGGTGAACGGGCCGAGCGGTGCGCGGGTTAGATGCTGTCCGGATCGGCGGTCGCGACGGCGTCCTCCGCCGCCTGGATCAGGCGGGCGAGATCGTCCGTGTCGCTGGCCGATGGCCCGGGCCCTTCGGCCCAGGCGATCAGCTTCGCCCCGGCATCAAGATGGGCCAGCGCCGCCTTGCAGGCTGCCTGGTGGCCGGCGAAGCCCTTGGCGTCATCGGGGGCGGGCTGGGCGGCGAAGGCGGCGTAGTCGGTCATCGCCTTGCGCATCAACTTCGGCAGCCGTCGCCTGACGGTGGCGCGGATTGTTTGCAACGGGCTGTTGGTTGTCATGACTGAGCGCGGCCACCGACTATGATTCGAACAGGTTGAGCCCTTTCGGGCCGATCCCGGCCGTCAAGATGTCCGAAAACCCGCCAAGCAAGGTTTCGCGCGGCTTGCTGAGCAGGCTGGAGCGCTGGGCGGCGGCGGCCGAGTTGATGCCATCGATGCGCAGCTTGTTCAGGTTGCCTGTGTCGGCGATGGCTTCGTCGACCTGGCGGGCCAGGCCGGACAGAAGGCTCGAAGCGGATCCGCTGCTGGCGTTGATGCCGCTGCCGGCGAAGCGCGCGCGCTGCGCGGCCTGAGTTTGACGGAGTTGTTCACGCCGCTTTTTGGTTTCGATCTCCTGCTGTTGGTTGATTTGCGCGACCTGCTGACGACGCTGGGTTTCGACCTGTGCGGCCTGTTGTTTCGCGGCGGCCTGTTTCTGCACTGCGGACAGGCCCGTGCTGATGGCGGTGGACAAGGCCAAGGTGGCGAATTCTGCCATGAAGTGGATCTCCTTGAGTTTGCGGGGAAGGATCAACCATTGACGTTCACTTCTTCGGTCACGGACAGCAGCGTGAAGGGCAGGGGCGTGTCCTGCTCGATCCGCCACAGGGATTGTGTCCCGTCTCGTCGCCAGCCGAAGGCGCGCACCGTCCGGTCCCCCGAAAAGGAGATGGGGGGCGCATCCAGAAGGTCGTTGCCGAATTCGCGGAACGGGACATCGACAAACCCGCGTCCGGTGTCCAGGCGCAGCGCCGATGCATCCTTCAGACGGTAGGTCGCGGCGACCATGCGCAGGCGTCCGCCCTGGTTGGATCCCTGCAGGCCGTTGACCGCCGGCGGTAACGGTTCGATGACGTGGGTGTAGCCGAGGCCAACCGTCACTTCCACCGCCTCCACGCTCAGGGTGATCTGTCCGCCGGTGACCACGGCGTCGCTTTGAAGGGAGCCGTCGGCGAGGACTTTCACCGCACGGCCTTCCAAATGATCCAGACCAGACCATTCGGCCTTGGGCACGACATCCGTCATGTGCAGGCCGCAATCGACCTGAAGTCCATCGTCGAAAGCTTCGATGAAGTGCCCATCCGTACGCTCCACCAAAAGATATACGATGTCGCCCACGGCGCAGACGGAGCGGAAGGCGCCCTGGGTGTCGGATAGGGTCCAGCCGGTGATTTCCTCGGCACGGTAAAGGGTCAGGGTGCCGATGGTGCCGTTGGCCATGACCAGGTGCAGGTTGCGGCGGCTGGCGTCGAAATCCTGATCCACGGGATCATGGACCAAGTGTTCGGCGACGGTCGCCAGGTCGCGTGACTGATAGGCCTGCTCCACATCCGTGAACAGGAATTCACGCAACTCGCGCCCTGTACGCGGCACGAACAAGGTTGCGCCATCGACGTTGCGCGGCGGCACGAACCTGACCACGGGTGATCCGATGCGGGTCTGGCGGCGGATCTGCACGGACGCCGGCGTCAGGGGATCGCCCGTGACCATCCATTCCGCGCCCGAGGTGAAGACCTGTAGGTGGCGGCCCGAGAACACCGCGGAACAAGCATTGACCTGATCGGACAACAGAGCGAACTCGATGGCCTCGTCGTCCAGACCCTCGCCCAGATCGAAGTTGAACAGGTCCGCCGATTTGGACATCCAAATCTGGTTCGGCAGGTCGCGCGACCCGCCGATCACCGTACGGTCCTGGTGGAAGGTCACGGTTGCCGGATGGCCGCGCACGGGCGAGAACGATTGTTCTTCCCAATCCTTGGTGGCGGCAGTACTGGCAAGGGTCTCCTTCACCGTCGCCGTGGCCGAGGTGGCGGAGGCGACGGCGGTGATCTCGATCTCCTTGTCGGCGATACGGAACCGTGTGCCCACATGACCCGCGTCGAATACGTCGGCCGACGTGGTCACGGTGATTGTGCCCGTGGTCGCGCTGGCGGACAGCGTCACGTCCGCCGCCGCGAACTTGTGGTGCGGTTGGTGGATGCGGTTGTTCGCTTCGGCGAAGGTCCAATCCGCAATCTGCCAGTCCGCATGCGATGTGCGGGTGATTTTCTTAGGTGCTGTGTCCGGATGGACGAGCAACAAAGTATCGGCGCTCTGCACCCAAGCCAACTTGGTGACCTGTGCTTCGCTCCAGGGGGCGGCGATGGTCGCGGTCTTGATGCCGTCCGTATAGACGTCGATTTGGAGATGGGAAAAGCACAGCAGGTAGGTCTGCTCCGTATTGAACTCGAACGCGATCAGTCGTCCCGGCCCCGGCGCCATGCCGACAAAGCGGGTGCCGGCGCGGCGGGCGACGCCGCCGGTCGGCTGGATCACGACGTTGCGCAGCTTCAACGCCCCATTGGCGTAGGATCGCAGGTCGCTGCGCCCGAGCAGTCGGGCCGAAACCTCGCCGGCGGTGAAGTTGGATTTATGTGTCGTCAGGCGGGGCATCAGGCGCGCACCTCCACCAGGGAGAAGTCGTCGATGCGCCCCGGCGTTTCCTGCTGGGCGTCGATGGTCTTGGCGCGCTGGAATTCCTGGTCGGCCAGACGGTACAGGGCCTCCGCCCGCGAGGTGCTTTCCGTCAGCGGAATGCAGAACTCGGCGGCCAGGCGCGTGATCAGGGCCTGGTCGAAGAACGGGGGAAAGTCGATCTCGGCCGGGCGGAAGATGAAGGTCATGACCACGTCGTCCGTGTTGGCGTGCAGGCGCCGCTCGGCGATGCGGTATTCCAGGCCGTGCCCGCGGGCGTTGCCGCCGGCCGACAGGGCACGCAGGAAATTGGCCGGCAACTGGAACGCCTTGGCGTAATCGGCGACGGGTTCCGCCGCCAGGACCGGGAGGCGCTGCTGCGCCGTTGCGAAACTCCAGGGATGGGCGGACAAGAGGGCGTCGCGCACGGAAGGATACAGGTTGGCCGCGATCTCGGCCTCCGCCGTGCCTTCATCGAACGAGGTGATGGTGGTGCCGCCCAGTTTCAGCAACGCGCGGGAACAAAGAGCGATCTGACTTAACGCCATGACGGTGTCTCCGGTGATCGGTCGGGAGGGGTGCACGCGCAAAGGGGCGTCCCGGCGAATGCCGGAACGCCCCCAAGGTGCGATGAGACGGCGGCGGACTAGTCGGTGTCCGTTCCGCCCACGGCGGTCAGGTCATCGACGTCGACCGTGCCGCCCGCATTGGCGCTGATCAGGAACAGGCCGGCGCCCGGCGTGCCGTCAGTGTCGACATTGGCCACCAGGATGTCGCCTGTCCGCAGCATGTGGGACGCGTCGTTGAAGTATCCGGCGCTGTCCACGGTGGCGGCGGCGTCAACCGTGGTGTAGTGCCACAGGGTGAAGCCGTTGGCGTAGCTGAGAACGCTCAGGTCTTTCGAAACGAATGCCATGGTCGCCTCCTAGCTTTCCAGGCAGCGCAGGGACACCACGCCCGACGGATCGATCAGGCAGGCCCCCTGGCTCATCATGTTGTTGACGAAGTTGGACGCGCGGTCGCCGTGCCAGGTGATGTCGGTCTTCACATCCTTGCCGACGGCGTGGCCGACGGCGCTTTTGTGGTACCAGTAACAGAACCGAACGCCAGTCGTTTTGGTCAGGCCCGAATGGGGAATCCACAGGGTGCCCAGCCAGCGTTTGGCCTGGATGCCGCGCCACGGCAGGTCGTCGGAACCGACGAAGTCCATGTCCGAAAATTCGGGGATCTTCAAAAGATCGGTCCACTGTTTCCAGCCGATGACCGCGAAGCGGTCGCCGTCGTCAGGGACGTCGGCGTCGCCCAGCATTTCGAAGGCGGTCAGCACCTTCGTCTTGGTCAGGCCGTCGGCCCCGTCGCCGGAATAGTTGGTGGACGTGTCCAACTGCGCGACGATCAGTTCGTCCGTCTTGCGGCCCAGCGCGTTGGCGCCGGCCCGGGCGATGATCTGGCGTTCGTTGATGTTGGTCTTGATCTCGTCAAGTTCGTCGACCCAGTCGCCGGCGTAATAGTCCTGCAGCTGGCATTCAACGGGTGTGTGATCCAGGTTCATGACCGGGACCATGCCGTGGCGGGCCTTGGTCGAGGCCGTGCCCTTGCCGACCTTCTGGAAGGTGGTGGACGAGCCCTGGATGTCGTTCTTGGACCGCACCGTGTTGCGCAGCTTGGAGCCGACGCGCTGGTATTCCAGGTGCACGTCCGTCTGGAAGTGCTTGATGAAGGATTGTGCGATATGTGTCGACATGCGTGTTCTCCGGAAATCCGGACTCCTTTGTCGTGTCGCGTTGCGGGGAGGGACGCCGGTCCAGGCGGTTGTGGCGGCGCCTGAACGGGCCCGCCGCCGCGGGGGCGTCGAGATAAATCCGGGCCCTCGGCGCGCCGAAATGCGGCGCGGCCCCTGGGTTGTCCGGGTTGGGGATTGGGGAATGGTGTGGGTAGGCGGATCTTGCCCGAAGGTTACTTCATGTAGTCCGCGCAAGCTTCACGGAGCAGGTTCAAAAAGACGGCGACGACGGGTTCTCCGGGCGAAGCTTGGCGCGTGAAATCATTCACCGCCGGGTAAAAGCGAAAGATGGTGTTTATTTCTGCGGCCTTGAGGCATTTCGAAACGGCCGCGCCGATGGCATCTTTGGGGCGGATGTAGCTGATGGCATCCGCCAGTCCTTCAAGGTAAGTCGCCTGGGCGTCGCCTGGATATTTTTCGAGGTAGGTTTCGCGATCCACGAATTGGAAAGCCTCGAACCGGTCTTGTGCGCCGGCCAGGCCGCTGGTCGCGGCGGCGCCGAGAATTATGCCAATGATGAGTGAAATAACGATTTTCATATCGGGCTCCCGACGGCCTCTTGCGGAGGAGAATTCGGGGAAACTGTACCATGGGGCCCCCTGCTTTGCAGCCGGGAGACGAGATGAAAATCATCCCATTGGCTTGCCGCCGCGCATGCGCGTCAGGATCGCGCGAATCTCTTCGTCCCAGGCCGCGACGTCCTGTCGCAGGGCGTGCAGTTCGTCTTGTAGCCTTCGTGTTTCGGCCTCGGCTTGATCGCGTTCGGCCAATGCCGCGGCCAAGCCGGGGGACCCGACACGTCCCCGTTTCATTGCCAGAACAGCGACAAGTTGAATGCCGGCCTTGGCGGCCTCCCGTCCAATTCGGTCCCAGGCCTCGTTGACGGCGTTCTTAGCCTTTTGAAATTCGGCTTCCTTGTCCATCGCTCGGTCGACCGCGGCCCGTCGGTTGCGGCTTGCGGCGTCAAGCTCGGCCTGTAATCGGTCCGGACTGGAAGGTGCGGACTGTGCGCTCGAATCACCTTCCTTCTTCGGGTCATTCACGGCGTCGCCGTCCTTGGGTTCGGCAGGCCATTGGCCGCCGGGAGCGTCGCCTTTGGCTGTTGTGCGAATAGTGTCCCTCGGCTCCCTGTTTGCCAGCGTCTCAAGGCTCTTTGCGGCGACCGCTTCAAATTCCTTATCCGTGGAGAATTCGAACCAGTTTGCGGCAAGGTCGTTGAAAAGGTCGCGCTCTCTTTCTTCAAGACGGCTGCCCTGTCGGCGCAGACGTTCAGAAAAGGCATCCTGGTCGACCAATCCCCGCGTTTTCAAAGCGCTTTCCAGAAGATCGGCTTTGTGTTTCTCGATTTTGAATCCCTGGATATCGGCGTTGCCGGACCGGTCACGTGGAAACCGGCCTGGGCCGGTCGCCGCGACATGCCTGAATTCCCCTGCGGCGTTGAATGGGTCTAACCGCCAAGTTGGCGTGTTGGGGAGGGGTGGGCGCATGGTCATTGTCCTTTGATCGCAGGTTTCCGCGCTGGCGGGGCAAATCGGCCCGCCTTGCAGACAAAATGGGACGAAGGTCGATTTTCCCGGTATTCACAAGCCCTTGGCGCGGTTTAGAAAAATCTTCTATTGTTGGAACCGGGAAGACATAAGAAACCGAATGTGCTCTAGAGGAAGGCCACTTGAACCAAATCCAACGACAGGGGTTGCCATAAGTGCGTTCAGAAGTGGTGTTCCGAGACGGAACGCGGTCCTGGCTGATCTTCGGTCAAGACAGCGGCAAGCCGCCCGATCTGGTTGATTCCAACCAGGTCGTCGTGCGCGCGGGCAATGAGGCCGTGCTCATCGATCCGGGTGGCGTCGAGATATTCCCCGCCGTGTTCGATGCCGTCGAACGCGAGGTGCCGCTTGTCGACATCAAACATGTCATCCTGACCCATGAAGATCCGGACGCGGGATCGTCGCTGCCGCTGTGGCGCGAGGTCTGCGTCGACGAACTGAAGGTCCATGTCCCCTGGCTGTGGCTGGGTTATGTCACCCATTATGACCGCGAGGCCGATTTCGTCGCCGTGCCCGACGAGGGCATGGAAATCCGCTTCGGCGAGGGCGGCCGGCTGCAACTGATCCCCGCCCACTACCTGCATTCGCCGGGCAATTTCTCGGTCTTCGATCCCGTCGCCAAGGTGCTGTTCTCGGGCGACATCGGCGGCGCCCTGGTGCCGCCCGATGACCGCGACGGATTCACGGTTCGCGATTTCGACCGCCATGTTCAGTACCTGACCGGATTCCACCAGCGCTGGATGGGCTCGCCCGCCGCGCGCGACGACTGGATCCGCCGCGTGCGCGCCCTGGGCCCCGAAATCATCGTGCCGCAGCGCGGCCTGGTGTTCACCGGCGCCAACGTGGACCGGTTCCTCAACTGGTTCGAGACCCTGGAAATCGGCATTGCCGTCAAGGGCGGCACGCCGCAGCGACTGGCGGCGCCGCCGGCCGCCGCTTCGGAGACGGCGGCGGAGCCGAGCGGACAGAGCGCGCTGCCTCCGTCCCCGGCGCCCGAGGCGAAGAAGGCCGCGATGCCGATCGAATCGCCCATCATGGGGGCCGGAAAGCCGCTTGCCCGGGCGCTGAAGGAAAGCGGCCGCCAGTTCCGCCTGATCACCCGCAGCGATTTCGACGGCCTGGTCTGCGCCGTGCTGTTCGAGGAGATGGAACTGATCGACGACATCCTGTTCGTCCATCCGCGCCAGATGCAGTACGGCGAGGTCGACCTCACCGACAACGACATCTCGACCAACGTGCCGTTCGACGAGCGGGTCTATCTCGCCTTCGATCACCATCTGAGCGAGATGGAGCGCGTCGGCGGCAAGAAGGACAACCACGTCATCGACCCGACGGCGCCATCGGCGGCCCGCGTGGTCTACAATTACTTCGGCGGGGAAGAAGGCTTCCCCTACGTGTCGGGCGAACTGATGGACGCCGTCGATCAGGCGGACTCCGCGCAGTATGAAATGGAGGACGTGCTCAACCCCCAGGGCTGGGCGCTTCTCAACTTCATCATGGACCCGCGCACGGGGCTGGGCCGCTTCCGCGGGTTCCGCATTCCCAACTACGAACTGATGATGGGCCTGATCGAGGACTGCCGGAACTTCACCATTGAGGAAATTCTCGAACTTCCCGACGTCAAGGAACGCATCGACCTGTACAATGAACACCGGCCCAAGTTCGAGGACCAGCTCCGGCGCTGCACCACCATGCACGGCAAGCTCGCGGTCATCGACATGCGCAAGGAAACGGATATCTATTGCGGCAACCGATTCCTGATCTACGCCCTGTTCCCGGAATGCAACATCTCCATGCATGTGGTCATGGGCAAGCAGGACAGGAACACCGTGTTCGCCGTCGGTAAGTCGATCTTCGATCGGTCCTCGCCAGTCAATGTGGGCGAACTCATGTTGCGCTTCGGCGGCGGCGGCCACCGCGCGGCGGGTACCTGTCAGGCGGACAATCCGATCGCCGAGGAAACCATGGCGGAACTGATCCACCGGATATCGACGGCCACGTAACCCTCCTTACGCTCTAGGACGCCAGGCGCCCCGCCATCGGTCCGGTCAACAGATACCAAGCCATGATGCCGATCCCGCCCATCAAGGTCAGGAGGGCCGCGAACAGGCCCCGGATCAGGCCGGAACGCAGTGCGGCGAATCCCTCCAGCACTTGCACCTGGTTTTCCGTGATGCGGTCCTGGGTCTGGTCGACCCGGTCGTGCAGGCGCGTGCGGGCATCGCGGGTCTGGGCCATGAAGGCGCGCAGTTCCTGACCCATGCGGTCGAACGACTGGGCTGCTTCGCGCGACCGCTCCACGCATTGTCGCTCATGGGCGATGATGGCCTGGCGGGCGAGGCTCGCCTCGCGCAGGGCTTCGTTGGCGGTATGCAGGGCCGGAGTGTCGGCGGTGTCGACGGTAGAAGGCATACGGGTCACTCCCCAATCTTGTGCCGGACCGGCAGCAATCCGTGGGGGCGATCTGATTGTGCGCCCCGTCCATGCCGCCGGTCTCGAGCAGGTCAGATTCCGGGTTGTCGCCGGGTCGATAAAGGGATGTCACAAAGTGAAGTCGGTTTTTGCCGTGAAGGTGCCGCCGCCCCGCCAGTTGGGCTTGCGGCGGGACAGGCCGTCGGCGGGCGGGACGCCACGGCCCAGGCGCACCGGCTCCGCCAGCAGGCAGCCGGCGACCGCGTCCAAGCCATCGTCCCGGCAAATTGCGCCGGGTGTCCATTCGCGCATTTCGCGGATGAACGGAGTTCGCCAGACGTTGTCGTGGGCATGCAGGCGCCCGGCCGCCAGTACGGCGTCGAAGGCATCCAGGATGCGCAGGTCCTTGGCGCGATGACTGGTCGCTTCAATCACCGCTGCCTCGACACCGGCGGCCCCCAGGGCGCGGCGCAACAGGCCAGGCAGGAATCGGCCGATGCCGTTGGTCTCCAGCGTTACCGAGGGCAGGTGGTTGTCGCGTAAAAATTCGGCGACCTGCCGGCACTGTTGCGAAGCCTCGTCCAGGTCGACATCACTTGATCCTGCCGCCGCACGGCCTGCCTCATCCGGGTCATGTTCCAGGTATCGGATGGCATGCAGGTAATGGGTGCCGCCCTGATCCGTGAACAGGGCAGCGACCACGCTGGCGTCGCCGGCTCCCGGTGCGCCGTAAGCCGGATCCCACCAGCATGAGGCAGAGACCAGGCGTTTGCCGCCGAGGGTCAGGACGCCTGTGCCGTTGCGCTCCGCATAGTCCAGCGGATGGGCGTAGGCGACCAGACGGTTTGGATCGAGGCGGCTGTCCAGGATATTGACGGGCTCCAACAGCATTTGGCTGCGAAACTTGTTGGGGCCGCTGCGTTCGCGGATCGCGTCGATGCGGGCAGTGGGAAAGCGTTCCGGCCAGCGTGATCCTCCGCCGGGGCCCAGCAACGGCATCTCAAGCCTTTCGAACCCGGAAAGGAACGGCTTGCAGTCCTCCGCGCCTGCCCGGGCTTGGGCCGCGTAGATGGTATCGTAAGCATGGGGTGTACCAACATAAAGTTGCAGGCCGCCCGGCACCAAGACGTATTCGATTTCGGCCAAGCGTGCGCGCAGGTCGGCGCGCTTGGGCGCCGTGTCGCAGGTGTTGGGCACCTCGACATCGTCGCAAATCACCACGTCGGCGCGCGACCCGGTCAGGTTGGCGCCGATACCGCGGGCCAGCATGGACGGGTCGCGCAGTTCGGCCCGGCGGTTGACCGTGAACTGTTCCGAGGCCCATTGGTCGGCCCGCGTGGGCTTCAGGCCCCGTGTCAGCGGGTGGCGCTCGATGATGCGTTTGACGTTGCGCACCATCTTGCGCGCCAGCGCCAGGTCCGCCGCCAGCACCATGATTCGCAGGTCCGGGTCGCGCCACAGCATCCAGGCGCTGAATAGGCCGACCAGGGTCGACTTGCCCGAATTGCGGAACGCCATCAGCAGCAGTTCCCGCCGGCCCCCGGTCCACTCGTCCTCCAGCCAGTTGGCCATGCGGATGTGGAGGTCCGGCGTCTCCAGCCCCTGCAGGTTGTTCCACAGGGCGGTGAAGACGGCGAAGGTGACCGGCGGCATGGGGTCTCCCTAGGGGCGTGTCGGTTGCGGAGCGGGTCCGAACGTGAAGTTGACGGGCAAGGAAACCCGCGCCGCGACGGGCCCGAAATTCGGCGTCGAACAATGGCGCAGGCGGCCGTCCATGAAGATCATCCGGCCCGGCGGCGTTTCCACCCGGTGGCAGCGCTGTGGGTCGGTGCCGTCCTGAATGATCAGGTCGCCGCCGTCGCCCTTGACCGAATAGACGGCGACGACGGGGGTCTCCGCATGGTCGTGCCAGGGAACGCCCTCGTTGGGCTTGTAATGGTTGCACCAGGACCGGTGACGAAAGGGCGCGCCGACAAACTCGGGACGCCATCGCCCGACATAGACCGCCAACGCGGCGTAGAGCCGCTCCGCCAGCGCGCCCAGTCCCGGCGGCAGGGGGGTGCGGTCGAACAGGCATTGGGTCGCCCGGCGGTTCAGGATGTTGTCGCCGTGGATGCTGTCCGGCGTCACCTCGGCGGTGCGCATTTCCGCCAGGATCAGGTCGTTCATGGCGGCGATGCGCCCGCCGGCGAAATCGAACGCCATGACGCCCGGGAGCGGTTCCGACCGCTGAACGAGGTCACGCATGGACCGCCTGCGCCCGGTCCGAAGGCGCCAGGCGGATGATCTCCGCCGAGGTGATGCCCGGCCGGCGGATGATGCCGCCGGCTGGGGCCTCGATCCGGGTCAGGGTCATGCCGGTCAGGTAATGCAGGGCCGCGGCCATCATCGCCGTGTTGTAGGTGAAGCTGATGTCGCAGGCGGCCTGCCAGTACTTTCCTTCCAGGAACATGCAGGACCCCTTGCACAACTGCACGACGGGGCAGTTCCGGCACTCGTCGCGGGTCTGGTGGTGATGCGCCGTGTCCAGGCGCACGGCAGCCAGGTCGCGGACATTGCCCAGGTTGTGATGGGGATCATCGGCGGACACGTTGTGGCAGGTCGTGACCTCGCCCATCAGGTTGACGGCGATGGTATCCTCGCGGTCCATGCCGCATTTCTGGCCCAGGGCGGCGAGCGGCCGCTTCTTGCCGAGCGAGTCTAGGAAGTCCTCGATCTTGCCGCGCACGGAATTGCAGCCGGGCACGGTCAGGCCGTTGGCGGCCTCGGCGAACAGGGTGTGCAGGGCCGCCCGGTGGTCTGCCTCGCCCTGCGGCGTGCAGGCCAGGGCGTCGTCGTCATAGGGCAGCAGGATTTCTTCCGTGTTGGAAGAAATCGACCCCGGCGGCACGGCCAGCTTGTCCTCGATATGGCGGCGCACGGCGGCGAGGGAATAATTCCACCGCGTCAGCACCGTGCCGAACCCCAGACCGAAGGCCGGTCCATTGCCGGAAGGTCCGTCCGTGTCGCCTAGTTGGCCCGCCGCCGTCATCAACCGGCGGATCAGTCGGCATTTTTCCGGATCGTCCAGAATGTCTTCCGGGTTGCGGTACTTCTGGGCCGGGCCGTCGTGGCTGATCTGCACGCCCACCTTCTGGGCGATCAGCCAATCGGCTTTTTCATCGTCGAGCAGCGAGCCGTTGGTGATCACGTTAAACCGCGCCTTGGGATAGCGCCGCCGCAGTTCCTCGCCGAGAATCTTCAGCTTGGCCCAGTAGACGAAAGGCTCGCCGCCCCAGAACTCGATGCGCAGATCGCGGCCGCCGTCCTTGGCCGCGCCGCCGGCCACGAACCAGCTGTCCAGGGTGCGAAGAAACAGCTTCGCGTCCTCCACCGCACCGCCGAGAAAGGTGTTCCAGCTCGCCTGGTTGCAATAGGCGCAGGCGTAATTGCATTTGAACCCCATCTGGATTTTCAGGGTGCGGATATTGGCCTTGCGCCCGGGGTTGTCCGGCGATACGCGCTGCGGCACGGGCCAGGAAACGGGCCCCTGAGCGGTGAAGGCGGGATGGACGATCTGTTCGCCGTCGCCGTCCTCACAGATCAGGGCGGAGTCCTTGGGGTCGTAGAGAAGATGAAGAGTATCAATCCCTTCCAGGGTCAATTTGTAGGTCATCAGCCGAACTCCCAATTCACAGGTTTGGGCGGTGGTGCGGAGAACCGTCCGAACGCGGGGTTCGGTGTGCCGTCAAGTAGGGCCTCCCTCGAATCTCGATAGTCCACGCCATTCTCGGGGAGAGATATATCGAAGGCACCAATAAAACCAAGAGGACCAAGACGGGCTTCTACAATCACGTCATCACTCATGAATCCATTCGCTGGCTCGCCATCGGAAATGATCTTGAGGGCGGGAATTAGGCCAATACCTGCAGTGTCGAAAATGTGCTGCAGGAAACCGAAGACATAAACGTGCTGTTTGTGGTGCCAGTGCGGATATTGGGCTGCCCGGCGCAGATCGGTCGAGGCCAGAACGGCCATATCGTCCAACTCCATGATGCGATAGGATGCCGGAGCTGGCGCTCCGTCGAACAGAGTGCTGACATAATGGACGGCGCCGTCCCGCATGGTGTCGTTGTCCCAGGGGATTGTGATGTCACCCATGGGAGTCAACAACATGCCGGTCAGGCGTGGAGATAGATTCTCACCGAATACATTATCGCCAGCACCGCCTTCGCCCGGTTGATTGACGCCGTCGCGTTGACGGTACCAGGTGCGCAGACGTAGATTGTTCATCGTCACCATGCAGTCATGGACTAGGTTTTCGACCTCGGTTTCGGGTGGGGTCCATATGCGTCGCGCGCGTTTCAGCATGAGCTGACCTCACCCTGTAAAATACCACCTTCCTTTGCTGGCGCTGCGGGGTGAACCCGCCGCACATACCGCGCGGCGGCGATCGCGACCCAAGCGATGAGAGTGACAACGACGCCCGTATAGGCCCAGGCCCAGGCATGGAGCCCGTCGTCGCCGACAAGAGCGAACAGCACGATCCAATAGTCGTTACGGCAAATGTCGAGCAGGTTTTTCACCCGTCGCATGGCGGGTCGTTGGCGCGGGGTCAGGAGCTTCTGCGGATTCCAGGGAACAATGTCCAGACGCTGGCGCCGCGCCAGGCCCCAGCCGACACCCATGAGCACCAGGCGCAGCAGGATCGCCGCGCCGGCGCCAGCCCAGGTCAGCGCCGTGTCGCCCTGACGCAGACCGATGGCGACCATGACGAGAACCATGGTCACATAGCCGACGGCGATGTCGTAGAGACCGCCCAGATTGGTCGCGCGGCCGGTCGCCCGGGCCACATGGCCGTCCATCCAGTCGATCCAACGCGATGCGAAGATCAAGGCCGCACCGATCATGGTGGACGCCCAGTCCGCGCCCTGTGCGATGAACGTCAGGCCGATGAGCGCCAGAACCAGGCTTGCCGTCGTGATCCAGTTGGGGTGCAGCCAGGCCAGCCGGGGGGCGACGGCCAGGGCCGTGTCACGGTCCCAGTTGAGCAGCCGGTCGCGGGTCATGGCGGGGGGCATGCCAAAAGTCATGGCGGGTCTCCTCTCGCAGGTAGCTTTGGAAGGGGAAGGCGTAGTCAGGTCCGGCGACGGCCCACAGGCCGCCATGAACCTCGTAGCTGCCGGATCCGTTGTGGCAGATCGGCTCGTACAGCATCAGAGTGCCGTCATGGTGGATCTGCTCGATGCGCTCGACGACGAGGAAGCTGTCGAGGCCGCCCCAGGCGAGGTGGTCGCCGACTCGCATCTGTTTCGGGCGTTCGCTCTCGGGCGCATAGATGCCGTCCGCCGGCGGTTTCACCACGCCGTGAATATCGGCGAACCGGGCGAGGGATCCGGGCTCCTTCATGGCGGCGTACCAGCCGGCCGGATCGGCGGCGACCCAACCGCGGGAGAGGGACCAGATGCGGTGTGCGCCCGCGACGAAATAGCGGCCGTTGACGAGGAACGCGCTGTGCGGCCCGATCCGCCCGACGAACACGCGGTCGACCCGGTTGACGATGCCGAACGCGCCCTTCACCAGGTCGCCCGGCTGCAGCAGTGCGATGTCGCGTTGGCTGCCGTCGGCCATGGTGACCGGCGTCCCGGCGGGGAAGCAGGTGCAATCGCAGGCGCAGGCGCAGGCGCAGGCGCAGGCGCAATTGCAGTTGCAGTTGGCGTAGCAGTTGTAGTTGTCGTCGCCGGCGCCACCCGTGCCCTGGCCGAAGCCGGTGATGCTCCGTTGCCGCACGACCATCAGTTCGCTATCGGACATTACGGCATAGGTGGTGTGTTGCGGTACGTCCCAATTGACGATGGGGGTATCGATTGTGGTCTGCCCGCCCGCGAAGTCATACCCGTTGGGGTTGCCGGGATTGGCCTGATTCATGATCGTGCCGCCGTTGCGGTTGGTGGGCGTGCCGCCGATCCCGGGCCAGGTGTACCAGGCGCCGTCCGGCGGCATCCAGAAAGGATCGCCGGCGCAGTTGCCGTTCTGCAAAAGTCCCGTGCAGTTTTCCACCCGGATGTCCAAGTGGCGTTCGCGCTTGAACCCGTCGACCGGCCGCCGCGACGGCCCGATGCCGTGCAGGCGGTCGTGAGTCCTGACGCCGGGATCATCCATATGCGCCGTCTGTCGGTGCTGGCCCATGGTCAGCCCGCCGTCGCTTGCCTGGGGTGCGGTCGGACCCGGTCCCAGACGGCGCGGCTCATCCCCGCCCCGCGTGCTCATCAGTAATCGACCCCGTCGGCCACCACGTGCACGGTCTTGTCCACGGTCAGGGTGGTGGTCATGGCGACGGCGAGGGTCTCGCCCGCGCCGAGGGTCAGGAACCGGCCCGGGTCGGCGGGGATGGACGGGATCACCGAAGGGTCCAGAAGGTCGACCGCCGGCGCCCCGTTCACGCGGCCCGAGTTGGTCGGCAACTGAAAGGTCGCGAGGATGCAGGACGTGGTGCCGTCACTCTTCATCAAGGTGAGCGACGGCGTGGCGTCATCCGTCGACGCGGAGACCAGATGCACGCGGGCCCCGTTGGCGCCGGCGGTGAAGATGGTTTGGGCCGTGGTGCCGTCACCGTTGGTGATGATGGTGCATTGGGAATTCCGGGCGCCGAGATAATCAGGTGTCGAGGCCATGTCTGGGTCTCCTCAAAGGCCGAAGCTGAGCGCCGTCAGATGGGCGCCATGGGTGAGGGTCGGGTCGTAGTGGAGTGACCCGGAAGCGTTGACGGCGAGCACCGCCCCCGCGTCGCCGGCGTCCGGCGGCGCCACGCTCAGGTTCTCCTGCGCGGACAGGGTGGCGCGCGCCGCCGGCGCGTCCGTGTCGTCGAGCAGTGTCGTGATAAAGGTCGTGGTAGGCAGACCGCCGATGGAGCCGGCGCCGGGCACGGGTTTGCCCTCGGCGTCGAAGGCGAGAAAGGTTCCGCCCCGCGCCGCGCGGTCCGGCAGGGTCAATACCGCGTCCGGGTCCGTCGGCGACAACTGCAGGGCGCGCCGCGTGTCGTCGGCGACCTGTTGGAGGGCGGCGGTCAGGAAATCCAATTCGTCGTTGATGACGCGCGCCCGGAAGGCTCCGGATTCTTGAAAGTCGGACTGTCTCGCGATGGTCAACCGGCGGCGCAGGGTAACAGCGACGCCCATGGTGGGCGCCGTGCCGAAGGTGACCTCGCCGCCCAGATCATGCCCGGCGCCGGAAACCTCATAGCCGGTCTCCTGCAGGGCGCCGTCGAGGTATACTTCCAGGTCGACGGCCTTGAAGATGGGAAAGGGATAGGTAAACAGTGTCTGCACGCCGTCGGCAACGTAGCGCTTGCGCGGCGTGATATCGCCGATCTGGATGTGATCTGCCATGAGTATCTCCGGATTGTCAGAAGGGGTGGGGTGGTCAAGGACGGGGCCGTATTACGGCTGGTCCCGCCATACGCGGATTCCCTTTTCCACGGACCGGCCGACGACGTAGCCGCCGACACCGATCTTCAGAAGCTCCCACATGTCCGGCGGCAGGGGCAGCATGGGCGCGCCGAACCAGGGATGAACGATGTAGTTGTTGGCGACGATGACGCCGAACAGGCACATCAGAAGGGGCCGCCAGTTGCGTTGCAGCCAGCTGTCGCCCTGGGCCTCGGCGACGATGATCTGGGCCGCAGCCTCGATCTCCTTCATCTGGCCGGTCAGCACCATTTCCTGCAACCGCGCCTTGATGCGGGCGGCTTCGTCCTTGTCCTCGACCGCCTGATCGATGACGTTGAACAGCCCGCCGATCACGGGCGTGATCAATGCGCTCAGCACGGCGGTCACTCGATGTCGGAATAGAACAGGTGGCCGCCGATCTCTGCGGACGGTGCCTTGCCCCGGGCCCAGGGCGGATTGGCGGCCTTGGCGTGGTAATGGGTGGCGCCGTCGGTGGGGTCGGCCAGGGTTCCCGCAAGGGCGCGCCGCGCGATGCGTTGGCAGGTCTGGAAGATTCGGTTGTCGGCGCCCACGGCTTCGATCTTGGCGCGGTTGGGATCGCCCGCGTTCCAGCAGGAAAACTGCCACGGCCGGCGGCACACGTCCTCGACCGTGCCGCCCCACCAGTAGGTCCCGCCGGCGGCCCGCGCTCGGCGCACCCGGTTCATGACCACGGCGGCGACGGCTTCCTTGCCGCGCACGGACTCGCCCCGCGCTTCGCCGTAGAGGGTGCGCGCCAGAATGTCGGCGGCGCGCTGGGCCGCCTGCGCGTGATCCGGGGGACGGCTCATGTCAGGCTCCTTCGTCATCAATGGAGGGAAGTTTGTCGGCGGTCCTGCGGCGTATCCGCAGGCGGCTTTCGAGGAACGCCAGGCCCGTCTCGAACTCGTGGCGGGCGTCGTCGAGGGCTTGTGCCTGGGTCCGTGCCCGGCGTTCGAGCCACCACACCAGACCGGCCAGTACGGCGCCGTCGGCGGCGGCCAGGCAGAGCGCCCAGCCGCCTTCCGTCAACTCGGGCATCGGTCAGGCCAGCGCCTGCGCGATCATCGCCGCGCACAGCAAAGCGCCCGCCGCCGCCAGAATGGCGGCCGGGTCGTTCCTCATCGATTGGGTCTCCTGTTGGGGGCGCCGGTTCGGGCGCGAAATGGATCAGTCCTGGTAGAGTGCCTGCTCGCCCCGCGCCTTCACGCCGGCGGCCAGTCCGCGGATGATGCCGGGGATCAGGTCCTGCGTTTGCTCGATCGTCATGCCGGTCTTGATCGCCGGATCGTAGAGGGCGCGCAGGAGGATTCTGTCATTCAGTGGAAGTGTGACCGGCCGCGCGCGGGTGTCTGAGAAAATCGTCGGAAAATACGTCGCCCGGTCGGCGGGCAGGCCCAAGGCTTGGACCAATTCCTCGACGACGCACGATTCCGATTGGCGTTCGCCCTCTGGCAGGCTGAAGACGATATGACCCCAGGCGATGAAGCCATCGTCACCGATTTCATGAATCGCGTAACAGGTCGCCAGTCTTACCCGGTCGTAGTCGATGCCGAATGTGCGCGCCATCTCGCCTGCTGATGTGCCGGGGGGCGCATAGAACACCGATATGCCGACGTTCTGGTCGAAACGCTTGGTCTCATGGAACCGAATGCCGGTGTACTTCGACAGGATTGCAAACTGACGTTCCGTCAGCTGCCGGTACCAGGCTGGAAGAGTCCGATGGTAATACACGGAAACGTCCGCTCCCCACTTGTTGAGCGGAAGTTTATGGGACCGGTCGACAAGATCCGACGTATGGGCGACCAGATAGAAGCTTTCGATGAGGGCGTCTTTCGACGCCAGGACGTTGCTTTCACGATCCGTCCGAATGACCTGATAGGCGTAGTTTCCCGAAAACCACAGGATCGGCGCGAGGATGGCGAGGATGGCGAGAAGCGATGCCCGGCGCGCGAAGCGCTGAAAACGACGGGCGGCCTGAGGGGTACCTTTGCTTTTTGGTGTCATGGAGCACGTCCGAAGTCGAGCCGATACGGTGGCGGGAGTATAGCGTTTCAGATCCAGCCGTCGTCATTCTGACGTTTCTTCACCGTCGATTCAAAGAACGTTGGCGCTTGCAGCCGTGTTCCGATGCTCAACAGGTTGTCGATGATTCGGGTCATGCGAGCCAACGTGTCGTCGCGAAGATTGACCGCCCGCGGATCGTCGGGCTTGCCGTCCGGCCCGACCGGAATGGAAAATTCGACCCGGCGCTTGGCAAGAAGGTCCATCAGCTCGCGCATCTTGTCCTGGAAGGCGGCGGGCTGGTCGTCTTTCGATCTGGGCGGGCCGGGCGGCAAAATGGTCGTGTAGGGCGGCGGCAGATCGATGCGGGCCGTGGGTTCATCGGGCGCCTTCATGCGGCCCGACGACACGGCCCGCTGGCCGAGAACCTCCGTCGGCCCCCAGGG
>SWBZ01006398.1_pt1 | contig 28261 bp, 26 predicted proteins | sample 4693031 | NCBI WGS metagenome assembly SWBZ01 (sample SAMN10267274, study PRJNA491770) | bioreactor metagenome | isolation source: DHS bioreactor inoculated with | place: Japan: off Shimokita Peninsula
CCCCCCTTGCGGCGACGCAGCAGGCCGACGATGCCGCGCGGCAGCAGCAGCGTGACCAGCACGAACAGCGCGCCCAGGGCGAACAGCCAGGCCTCGGGCCAAGCCGAGGTAAACCAGGTCTTGGCGTAGTTGACGGCGAAGGCGCCGGTGATGGCCCCGTACAGCGTGCCGCGCCCGCCCACGGCGACCCACACCACCAGCTCGATGGAGTTCAGCGGCGAGAATTCCCCCGGATTGATGATGCCCACCTGGGGCACGAACAGGGCGCCGGCGACACCCGCCAGCATGGCCGAGAACACGAACAGCCAGAGCTTGTAGGATTCCACCTGGTAGCCAGAGAACCTGGCGCGTGATTCCGCGTCGCGGATCGCCGTCACGACCCGGCCCATGCGCGAGGTCACGATGAAGCGGCATACCAGGTAGGCCAGCATGAGCAGCAGGGCGGACGCCAGGAACAGGGAAATGCGCGTGGCATCGGACTGGATGCTGAAGCCGAGGATGTCCTTGAAGTCGGTCAGGCCGTTGTTGCCACCGAAGCCCATTTCGTTACGGAAAAACGCCAGCATCAGCGCATAGGTCAACGCCTGCGTCATGATGGAGAGATACACACCGGATACGCGCGAACGAAAGGCCAGCCAGCCAAACACGAATGCCAGCAGCCCCGGCACCAGCAGCACCATGATCATGGCGAACCAGAACATGTCGAACCCGAACCAGTACCAGGGCAGTTCGGTCCAGTTCAGGAAGACCATGAAGTCGGGCAGCTCCGGATGCCCGTACACCCCGCGCGAACCGATCTGGCGCATGAGATACATGCCCATGGCATAGCCGCCCAGCGCGAAGAAGGCGCCGTGTCCGAGCGAAAGAATGCCGGCATAACCCCAGATCAGGTCCACCGCCAGCGCGAGCATGGCATAGCACAGGAACTTGCCGAGCAGGGATACCATGTAGGTCGACACATGCAGGGGTGACTCCGGCGGCACGGCAAGATTCAACAGCGGCACCAGGATCACGAGCGCCAGCAGCAGCGCCATGACCACCATGCCGCCCCGGTCGGAAAGCAACAGACGCCGCATCAGCATGCGCTCAGCCCTCCGCCGCGCGGCCTTTCTGCGGGAACAGGCCCCGCGGCCGTTTCTGGATGAACAGGATCAACAGGACCAGCACCAGGATCTTGGCCAGCACCGCGCCGGACCAGGGCTCGAGGAACTTGTTCAGCACGCCGAGCCCCATGGCGCCGACCAGCGTGCCCCACAGGTTGCCCACGCCGCCGAACACCACGACCATGAAGGAATCGATGATATAGGCCTGGCCAAGATTGGGCCCCACGTTGGTGAGCTGGGACAAGGCCACGCCGGCCACGCCGGCCACGCCGGCGCCGAGGCCGAAGGTCATGGCGTCCACCCAGTCCGCGCGCACGCCGCAGGCGCGTGCCATGGCACGGTTCTGGGCGACGGCACGCACCTTGAGACCGAGGCTGGTTTTCTTCAGGATCGCCAGCAGGGCAAGAAACACCAGCAGGGAGAACACCAGGATATAGAGGCGGTTGTAGGTGATCGACCAGACCGCGTTGACCTCCAGCGAGCCGCTCATCCAGGACGGCGATGACACGGCGCGGTTGAGGGGCGAGAAAATGGAACGTACCGCCTGCTGCAGCACCAGGCTGATTCCGAAGGTGGCGAGCAGGGTCTCGAGCGGTCTTCCATAAAGATGACGGATGACACCGCGCTCGATGGCGATGCCGACCAGCCCGGCCACCAGGAAGGCGGCGGGGATCGCCACCAGGATGCTGGCATCGATATGATTGGGCATGATCTGCTGCACCATCCAGGTGGTGTAGGCGCCGATCATGATCAGCTCGCCATGGGCCATGTTGATGACTCCCATCACGCCGAAGGTGATGGCCAGGCCGATGGCGGCCAGCAGCAACACCGAGCCCAGGCTCAGGCCGAAGAACAGGTTCTCGGCCAGGCGGAACAGGTCGATGCGGTTCTGGATAGAATCCAGGGCGGCGCGCGCGGCATCCCGTACCCCGGCGTCCGGATCGGATGCCGCCAGCTGGTCCAGGCGCGCGCGCACCTCGGGGTACAGGGCGCCGCTCAGCACACCGATGGCTTCGATGCGCCGACTGGCCGCTTCCTCGTCCAGCACGATCATCGCCAGCACGATGCCGAGGGCCTCGTGTACGCCAGCATGGTCCTCGGCTTCCAGGCGCGCCTCAAGCAGCGGAACAAGGTCCGGTGTGGGGCCGGAGGCGATCAGGCGCTTTGCCGCATCCATGCGCACGGCGGGACGGCTGTCCGTGAGGCTCAACCGGGCGATGCCGTCGCGCAACTGGCCGCGCAGGGAATTGTTGATGGGAATGCGGCGAACCTCGAGCGATGACAGCGTGCCAAGCGCCCGTCCGTCCAGGCTATCGTGCAATTGCGGGTCGTCACCCGAAGCCGCCGCGATCAGCACGCGGGGCGCCTCGCCCTCCGCACCGGCCAGGCCATAGAGACGGCCCTCCAGCAGGGCAGCCAGCACGTCCAGCGTGCGCGGGTCGCCGCTGGCCGCGAGCTCCTCGACCAGCCCCTGGCGATCACGGAAACTGCCCCCGGCCAGGCCACCGACCAGGACGGAGAAATCGCGCGTCGCGGTCTCGACCGGCGCCGCCTGCCCGCTGTCCTGCTCGACATCCGACGCGCCGGCCAGGCCCGCCAGTAACAGGCCGAACACCAGCAACAGACACGAACGGAACCGGTGATTCCTGGTGATCACGATCATTCCCGCATTCTCATGTGCAATAACAGGGTGTTGGAATTCCGGGTCGATTCCTCATGCAGACCAGCGCCGGCATGAGGAATCGACCCGGGATTTCATGTACAAGAGATGGTGTGCGTGGGGATGCGATCCCCACGCACAACCCCCGGGCTCAGAAGTTCTGGCCAGAACACTGCTTGGTTTTGGTGTTGTAGTTACCGCACTTGAGGGTCACCCAGTCGGCCTCGATCTCCTGGCTTCCTGGCAGGAAGTCGGACCAGGCATCCCCGGGCACCAGTCCCTCGGTCTGCCATACGGTGGCGAACTGGCCATCCTCCTGGATCTCACCGATCAACACCGGCTTGGTGATATGGTGATTCGGCAGCATCTCGGACATGCCACCGGTCAGGTTGGGCGCCTTCACCCCGATGATGCTGTCGATGACCTTGTCGGGATCGACGCTGCCGGCCTTCTCCACTGCCTTCACCCACATGTTGAAGCCGATGTAATGCGCTTCCATCGGATCGTTGGTCACACGCTTGTCATCCTTGATGAAGGACTTCCACTTGGCGATGAACTCGCTGTTGGACTTGTCCTCTACGCTCATGAAGTAGTTCCAGGCGGCAAGATGACCGACCAGCGGCTTGGTGTCGATGCCGGAAAGCTCTTCTTCGCCCACCGAGAAGGCCACTACCGGGATGTTCTCCGACGAAATACCCTGGTTGCCCAGCTCACGATAGAAGGGCACGTTGGCGTCGCCGTTGATGGTGGAGACCACGGCCGTCATCTTGCCCTGGGAACCAAAGCGGTTGATATCCGCCACGATGCTCTGCCAGTCGGAATGCCCGAAGGGGGTGTAGTTGATCATGATGTCGCTTTCCGCGACGCCCTTGCTCTTGAGGTAGGCCTCCAGGATCTTGTTGGTGGTGCGCGGATAGACGTAGTCGGTGCCCGCCAGCACCCAGCGCTTCACGCCGATCTCGTTCATGAGGTAGTCCACCGCCGGGATGGCCTGCTGGTTGGGCGCGGCACCGGTATAGAACACGTTACGGGAGGATTCCTCACCTTCGTACTGCACCGGGTAGAACAGGATGCCATTCAACTCCTCGAACACCGGCAGCACCGACTTGCGCGACACCGAGGTCCAGCAGCCGAACACCGCCGCCACCTGGTCCTTGACCAGCAGCTCGCGCGCCTTCTCCGCGAACAGCGGCCAGTTGGAGGCCGGATCGACCACGACGGGTTCGAGTTTCTTGCCCAGCAGGCCACCCTTCTTGTTCTGCTCGTCGATGAGCATGAGCATGGTGTCCTTGAGGGTGGTTTCCGAAATGGCCATGGTGCCCGACAGGGAATGCAGGATACCGACCTTGATGGTATCCGCGGCACTCGCCAGGGTACTGCCCAGCCCGATCGCCAATGCCGTTGCGGCAACGGCGACCGGCTTGAGCCACGAAACAGGTTTGCTTGTCATAGGTGCATACTCCCTTGTTGTGTTGTGGATGGGTGACACGCAAATGGTGCAATTGCGATGCCACCCCGGGGGAGCTGCGTAATTGATTGAAAACAGGTTGAATTACTCGCCATTCCCTGGCTCACCGCAAGACGGCGTGCACCAGCTTGTACCAGGCATGGCGCGGTATGCACCGAAAGGTGGCCCGAAAAGGGGGCAAGAGATCAAAAAGGGGCAGAGCTCTTACCGTGGATTCCCGCATGCGCGGGAATGACGAGATATGGATTCCTATATGCGCGGAAGGACGGGGTAGGATTCTGTCGCTGCTCGCGTCTCTCCGTCATGCCGGCGTAGGCCGGCATCCATGGTTAACGTAGCAACAGGATTACTTCACTTCGCTCGCAATGGCGGGAAATGGAGATTATCAGCCCAGCAGCCCGCGCAAATTGGCGAGGTGGGCGCGGCCGCGCTCCTGGCGTTTTTCCGGGTCGACGTTTTCGTGGTTGCCTTCCCATTCCAGATCGTCGGCGGGCAGCTCTTCCAGGAAGCGGCTGGGCTCGCAGCTCATCCATTCCCCGGCGCGCTTGCGGCGCCGGGCGAAGCTGAAGGTGAGGGTCTTCTGGGCGCGGGTGATGCCCACGTACGCCAGACGTCGTTCCTCTTCCAGGTTGTCCTCGGCGATGCTGGTGCGGTGCGGCAGGATCTCCTCCTCCACACCCACCAGGAACACGTGGGGAAACTCCAAGCCCTTGGCGGCGTGCAGGGTCATGAGATGCACGCAGTCGCCGCCACCCTCTTCCTTGTCGCGGTCGAGCAGGTCCATGAGGCTGACCCGGTTCACCAGGTCCACCAGCGAGGCATTGTCGTCGAGCTGCTCCACCATGCGCTTGAGCCAGCTCAGCAGGTCATCGAGGTTCTGCAGGCGTCGCTCGGCATCCTTGGGTTCCTTGGCGGTGTCGCGCAACCAGTCCTCGTACTGGGTCTCCGCCAGCACCCGGTGTACCACGGACATGGGGTCACCACCCTTGCCGGCGTCGTTCAGTTCCATCACCCATTCGGCGAAGCGGCGCAGGCGCGTGACGGCCCGCTCGGGCAGCACCTGCTCCAGACCCAGCTCATAACAGGCGCCGATGAGGCTGATGCCGCGCTCACCGGCATACTGGCCGAGTTTTTCCAGGGTGCTGGCACCCAGCTCGCGGCGCGGGGTGTTCACTACGCGCAGGAAGGCGCGGTCGTCGTCCTCGTTGGCCAGCAGGCGCAAATAGGCGACAAAGTCCTTCACCTCCGTGTACTCGAAGAAGGAGGTGCCGCCACTCAGGTGATAGGGGATGCGATGCTCGCGCAGCACCTTCTCGAAGGGCCGCGACTGGAAGTTGCCGCGATAGAGGATGGCGTAGTCGCCATGGCGGGCGCGACTCTGGAACTGGTGGTGTACCAGTTCCGAAACCACCCGCTCCGCCTCGTGCTCGGCGTCCTTGCAGGCCAGCACCCGCAGCGGATCGCCATAGCCCAGCTCGCTCCACAGGCGTTTCTTGAATACATGGACGTTGTGGTCGATGAGCTGGTTGGCCGCCTTGAGGATGCGCCCCGAGGAACGGTAGTTCTGCTCCAGCTTCACCACCTTGAGGCGCGGGAAGTCCTCCTGCAGGCGCTGCAGGTTCTCCGGCCGCGCGCCGCGCCAGGTGTAGATGGACTGGTCGTCGTCGCCCACTGCCGTGAACACCCCCACCTTGCCCACCAGGGCGCGCACCAGTTCGTACTGGGCGCCGTTGGTATCCTGGTATTCGTCCACCAACAGATGGCGGATACGGTCCTGCCAGTGGCTGCGCACCTCGTCACTGGACTGGAACAGCACCACGGGGTGCAGGATGAGGTCGTCGAAATCCACGCCGTTGTAGGCCTTCAGACCGCGCTGGTATTCCTCGTACACCCGGGAGATGGCGATCTGCACGTCGTTCTCCGCGCGGTTGAAGGCCTGGTCGGGCAGGATCAGGTCGTTCTTCCAGGTGGAGATCTGCGCCCGCGTGACATCCGGGTCCAGGTTCAGGCCCTTGCGCAGGATCTCCCTGATCAGGTTGTGGCTGTCGGCGGAATCGAAGATGGTGAAGCCGGGCTTCAGGCCCACGTGGCGGTGTTCGCGGCGCAGGATGTTGAGGCCCAGGTTGTGGAAGGTGGACACGGTCAGGCCCTTGCCTTCGCCTTTCTTCAACAGACCGCTGGCGCGCTCGCGCATCTCGCGGGCCGCCTTGTTGGTGAAGGTGACGGCCACGATGTTGCGCGCCGCCAGGCCGTGGTCCTGGACCAGGTGGGCGATCTTGGTGGTGATCACCCGGGTCTTGCCGCTGCCGGCGCCGGCCAGCACCAGCAAGGGTGTGTCCACATGCCGCACGGCGGCATGTTGATGGGGGTTGAGTCCTGCCACGGAAGTCACTCTCGAAGGGGCTGCACTGCGTCCCGCCAGTATAAAGGAAACGGGGATGGATCCCAGCCGGCAATCCCCACTTTCACCCTGGCCTGGTTTGCCCCGGATTACGACTGCTGGCCTTCATCCAGGCCACTGGCCGCCCGCGTCCACCACGGACCCTGTAGGAGCGGGCTTCGCCCGCGAATGGCCTGGTTGAACCACCTGTTCGCGGGCGAAGCCCGCTCCTACGGGGATGTCAGGATCCCGGCTGGCGGTCCAGGCTGCGATAGCCCAGGGCCTCGGTGAGGTGATGCCGGCCGATGGACGCGGCCCCGTCCAGATCGGCGACGGTGCGCGCCACCTTGAGGATGCGGTGATAACTGCGCGCCGACAGCCGGAAGCGCTCCATCACCTGGCCCAGCAGGGCGTGATCCTCCGCCCGCAGCCCGCAGTGGGCCTCCAGGGCGCGCGGTTCCAGGCGCGCATTGAGTTCACCGCCGCGGGCCTGCTGGCGTTCCCGCGCCGCCACCACCCGCCCCCGCACCACCGCGCTGGACTCGCCGGTCCGGCCCTGCAGTTCCTCGAAGGCGATGCGCGGCACCACTACCTGCAGGTCGATACGATCCAGCAAGGGGCCCGAGATGCGGTTGCGGTAACGCTGTACCTGTTCGCTGCTGCAACTGCAGCGGCCATCGGGCTCGCCCCAGTAACCGCAGGGGCAGGGGTTCATGGCCGCCACCAGCTGGAAGCGCGCCGGGAAGCAGGCCTGGCGCGCCGCCCGGGAGATGAGGATGTGACCGCTCTCCAGGGGTTCGCGCAGCACCTCCAGCACCCGGCGATCGAACTCCGGCAGTTCGTCGAGGAACAGCACCCCCTGGTGGGCCAGGGAGATCTCCCCCGGTCGCGGCTGCGAGCCGCCACCCACCAGGGCCACCGCCGAGGCACTGTGGTGGGGGGCGCGGAAGGGACGCCGGCGCCAGAGGCCGGCATCGAAGCCTTCGCGGCTGACCGAGGCCAGCGCCGCCGCCTCCAGGGCCTCGTCCTCCTCCAGTTCCGGCAGGATCCCCGGCAGGCGGCTGGCCAGTAGGCTCTTGCCGGTGCCGGGCGGGCCCACCATCAACAGGCTGTGACCGCCGGCCGCCGCCACCTCCAGCGCGCGCCGCGCCTGGGCCTGGCCGCGCACCTCGGCCAGATCCGGGTGCGGCATCCCGCCGGGCAGGGGACCGGGGGTCTGCAGTGCCAGGGCCTCGCCATCATTGAAATGATCCGCCACCTGCAACAGGTGCGCGGCGGGACGGATGCGCGCGCCCTGCACCAGGGCCGCCTCCGCGCCGTTGCTGCCGGGCAGCACCAGTTCGCGGCCGGCATCCCGGCACTGCAGGGCCATGGGGATCACGCCGCGCGCCGGGCGCAATTCCCCGGACAGGGCCAGTTCCCCGACGAATTCATATTGATGGAGCGATTGGGCCGGCAATTGTCCCGAGGCCGCCAGGATCCCCAGGGCGATAGGCAGGTCGAAATGACCACCTTCCTTGGGTAGTTCGGCGGGCGCCAGGTTGATGATGATACGGCGGGCGGGGAATTCGAAGCGGCTGTTGAGCAGGGCACCACGCACCCGGTCCTTGCTCTCGCGCACGGCGGTCTCGGGCAAACCCACGATGGACAGGGACGGCAGGCCATTGGCCAGGTGAACCTCGACGGTCACCAGCGGCGCCTCGATCCCCAGTTGCGCGCGGCTGAACACCACGGCGAGTGACATCGGCATCCCTTCCTGTGTCGGGCCCGGCCTCCTGCCAGGCGCTTGCATCAATCCCCGTCGCTGTTGGGGTCGTCCCAGTTTTCCGCCGGTTTCAGTAGCCGCGCCTCCAGCTCCGCCACCTGTTGTTCCAGGGCCTCCAGCTTGGCGCGGGTGCGGGCCAGCACCTTGGCCTGCACGTCGAATTCCTCGCGGGTGACCAGGTCCAGCCTGGACAGGCCCGCCTGCAGCTGGGCGCGCATGTTCTTCTCCACGTCCGATTGCAGGTTCTTCACGCCACTGGGCATGGCATCGGCCAGCCGCCGGGCCAGGTCATCGAGGTTCTTGGGATTCAGCATGGCCTTACGGTACTGGATTGGACGCATCCGCGCCAGATCCCGGCCCGATTTCCCTGCCCCATTATCGTGCACCCGCCCGGTGCAAGGGTGGACGGGGCCCACTGTTTTGGTGCAGTCACGCCCCGCCCTCACCGGGCAAGCATCATAACTTACTGTTTATTTATTATTTTCCAAGTTGGCACCATTGCTGCAATGACTCCTGGCAGGAATGCCCGCCAGCAGGCGTACCCGGGCATCCGGCCCCCAGGGCCCCAAGACATCAGACCCGCTGAGGAGAGTCCCCATGAAGTTGATTACCGCCATTATCAAGCCTTTCAAGCTCGATGACGTGCGCGAAGCCCTGTCGGAGATCGGCGTGCAGGGCATCACCGTCACCGAGGTCAAGGGCTTCGGACGCCAAAAGGGCCACACCGAGCTGTACCGTGGCGCCGAGTATGTCGTCGATTTCCTGCCCAAGGTGAAACTGGAAGCCGCCGTGAACGACGACCTGGTCGACCGGGTAATCGAGGTCATCACCAAGGCCGCCAACACCGGCAAGATCGGCGACGGCAAGATCTTCGTCTTCGAGCTGCAGGAAGCCATTCGTATCCGTACCGGCGAGACCGGACCGGAAGCACTCTGATCCATACCATTGTCCGTTACGGAGGGTTTAAACCGTGGAACAAGTAACACAACTATCGTACGCGCTGGATACTTTCTACTTCCTCATGGCGGGGGCCCTTGTCATGTGGATGGCAGCCGGCTTCTCCATGCTGGAGGCCGGCCTGGTGCGCGCCAAGAACACAGCGGAGATTCTCACCAAGAACATCTCCCTGTTCGCCATCGCCAGCATCATGTACATGCTGGTGGGTTACAACATCATGTACCCGGGTGAAGGGGTGAACGGCTACTGGTCGGGCATCAGCTTCCTGTTGGGCGCGGATAACACCGTGGAAGACGTGCTGGCCAGCGAGGGTGATATCTATTACTCGGGCATGGCCGACTTCTTCTTCCAGGTGGTGTTCGTCGCCACCGCCATGTCCATCGTCTCCGGTGCCGTGGCGGAACGCATGAAGCTGTGGGCCTTCCTGGCCTTCGCCGTGGTCATGACCGGGTTCATCTATCCCATGCAGGGCTACTGGTCCTGGGGTGGCGGCTTCCTGAGCGAGGCCGGCTTCAGCGACTTCGCCGGCTCCGGCATCGTGCACATGTGCGGCGCGACCGCCGCCCTGGCCGGGGTACTGCTGCTCGGCGCACGCAAGGGCAAGTACGGCCCCAACGGCGAGGTCAACCCCATCCCCGGCGCCAACATGCCGCTGGCCACCCTGGGTACCTTCATCCTGTGGCTGGGCTGGTTCGGCTTCAACGGCGGTTCGCAGCTGATCGTGTCCACCATCGAGGATGCCAATGCCGTGGCCATGGTGTTCGTCAACACCAACCTGGCGGCTGCCGGTGGTGTGGTCGCGGCCATGATCACCGCCCGGCTGATGTTCGGCAAGACCGACCTGACCATGACGCTGAACGGCGCCCTGGCCGGCCTGGTGGCGATCACCGCCGCCCCCCTGACACCGTCGCCGCTGCTGGCCGCGATCGTCGGCGCCATCGGTGGCGTGCTGGTGGTGTTCTCCATCCTGACCCTGGACAAGATGAAGATCGACGATCCCGTCGGCGCCATCTCCGTACACGGCGTGGTGGGCATCTGGGGCCTGCTGGCGGTGCTGCTGTCCAATGACGAGGCCACCCTCATGGGCCAGCTCACCGGCCTGGTCGCCATCTTCCTGTGGACCTTCGTGGTAAGCCTGATCGTCTGGGGCATTCTCAAGGCGGTGATGGGTATCCGGGTGACCGAGGAGGAAGAGTACGAGGGCGTGGACCTGGTGGAGTGCGGCCTGGAGGCCTACCCGGAATTCACCGGCTCGCACGGCTCCGGTCGCTGATACACAAGGAGTTTGTCGTTACCTTGCGGGCGCCTAGGCGCCCGCTTTCTTATTCGGGAACCTGTCGTTCCGGGAACCTGTCGCAGGTCCGATTACGCTGCGCTAATCGGACCTGCGTTTTATTGCCTACAGTTGCTCGTGGGTGCCGTCGCAGAAGGGCGGGCTGGCGGTGTGCTTGCAGCCGCACAGATGGTACTTGTCCTTCTCCGTCACCTCGAACTTCAGCGGCTGGAACCCCGTGTTCTTGTGCGAGCCATCGCAGAAGGGCTGGGTCCGGGAACGCCCGCAGGCGCACCACCAATAGGCGCCGGGTTCCAGTTCCACCTCATAGGGTCCTTTCTGTGCCACGACCGGGTCTGCCATAATGTTCCCTCTTGCGCATCCATGGAAAGATGCGCGCAACATACCCCGGCCCGCCCCGGCCGGTAAAGAATCAACAACAGCCAGGAGGTAATGTCCCTGTCCCTGCTCAGCCTGCACGCCCTCAGCCGCCCGGGACTCGAACCCGCGACCCTGTCCGTGGAAGCCGGCCAGCGGGTCCTGATCAGTGGCGAATCGGGTTCCGGCAAGACCCTGTTGCTGCGCGCCATCGCCGACCTCGATCCCCACGTGGGCGAGCTGCGACTGGAGGGTGTGCCCAGCCAGGACATGGCCGCCACACGCTGGCGCGCCCAGGTCTGCTACGTGCCTTCGGAAAGCCAGTGGTGGGACGAGCGGGTGGCGGACCATTTCAGCGCACCGGCACCGGAACTGCTCCAGGCCCTGGGTTTTCCCGTCGAGGTATCCGGGTGGGCGGTGCGGCGTCTGTCCAGTGGCGAACGCCAGCGCCTGGCCATGGCGCGGACCCTGGCCCTGCGGCCCCGGGTGCTGTTGCTCGACGAGCCTACCGCCAATCTTGATCCCGGCAACACGGAACGGGTGGAGCGCCTGGTATGTGATTACTGCAAGAAAGAAAACGCGGCGGTACTGTGGGTGAGCCACGATCCCGAACAGCGGCGGCGGCTGGCGCAACGGCACTGGGTCATCGAGGCCGGGCGGGTGCGGGAAGTGGCACTGGAGGCGGCGGCATGATCCATCTCAGCACGCTCGATCTCGCCCTCGCGGCACTGCTGGTGCTGGCGCTGGCCTTCTTGGCCCATCGCCATCACGGGCCGCTGGGCCGGCAGATCCTCATCGCCGGCATCCGCACCACCATCCAGCTGCTGCTCATCGGCCTGGTGCTCAAGGCCCTGTTCGCCGACGCGCGCCTGGTGTGGGTGCTGCTCATGTCCCTGGTGATGCTGCTGGTCGCCGGTTACGAGGTGTGGGCGCGCCAGCACCGGCGCTTCCGCGGCGCCTGGGGCTACGGCATCGGCAGCCTGTCGATGTTCCTGTCCTCCTTCACCGTCACGCTCTTTGCCCTGTGGGTGGTCATCGGCACCGATCCCTGGTACCAGCCCCGGTACGCCATCCCCCTGCTGGGCATGCTGCTGGGCAACACCATGAACGGCGTGTCCATCGCCATGGATCGCCTCAACCAGACGGCCTGGGAACAGCGCGAGCGCATCGAGGCGCGGCTGATGCTGGGCCACAGCGCGCGCGAGGCCATTTCCGGGCTGCGCCAGCAGGCGGTGCGCAGCGGCCTCATCCCCATCATCAACGCCATGACGGCCGCCGGCATCGTCAGCCTGCCGGGCATGATGACCGGCCAGATCCTCGCCGGCGCACCGCCCGTGGAGGCGGTGAAATACCAGATCCTCATCATGTTTCTGATCGCCGTCGGCACCGGGCTCGGCACCCTGGGTGCCGTTTCCATCAGCAGCCGGCGTTTGTTCGACGAGCGCCAGCGGTTGCGCCTGGACCGGTTGCGGGAGGCGTGATGGGGGGAGGGGCAGGTTGGTTGTGGAGGGGCGGTGAACTGCGTCCGATTACGCTGCGCTAATCGGACCTGCATATGGCTCATGTTACTCGCGTACGCGGATCAGGATGGCGTTCATCCATGGTCATGATCCTGTTTTGATCCTCTCCATCAACACAAGGCGACCGGCACGCAGATGTCGGTCGTCTTGTGCCATGCGCCAAGTTAACGGATAAGGTAATCGACCGCGCGGCCACCACGATAGAAGGTGTGCGGCCGGTCATCGCGCGCCGTGGGCATCTCCATGACGGCGAACTCGGCCTTTTCCGTGGCCACCCCGCGACGTGCATGCAGCAGGTCGGGGCCACGACCGCCGGTGGCATAACCGGTGCTCACCACGGAGGCCGTGGGGGACTTGACGGCCGTGGCTTCCTGGGAGCGGGATTGATCCGTATAGCGATCGGCGAAGCTGGTGCCCGAGGCCAGCAGCAGCGCCAGGGACGCGGGCAGGGCAAGGGTTGAGATACGCATGATGTCTCTCCTTCATGGCAACAGATGTGACGTTTTGGCATCGGTCCGCAGACCTGATGTGTATAAGAATAGGGCATCGGGAGCACGCAAAGTTCCATTTATTTTGTGCGGGTTCTGGCGCACTTTGTTAGTGCGCCACCAACATCGACGCACCGTTGTGGGACAAAAATACCGCCCGGCGAACCATGCCCCGCCGCTAACCGGTTGAAACGGCAGCCTGCACCGGAATGGCATGAACACTGCAACTTCCCTTCATACTGAGCCACCGACCGGGGACACGAACATGAAGCGATTTTGCACCATAGTAGTCTGGCTGCTCGCGGCGCTGTCGACCATGGCCGTGGCGGAGCCGCGGCAGACCTATGTGCCCATGCATGACAAGGGCACCTCCACGCTATATGTACGCGGCTTCATCGCCGGCAGTGGGGATGCGGAGTTCATGGTGGATACCGGCGCCAGCTACATGGCCATCAATGAAGTGACCATGACCCAGTTGCGCGAAGCGGGGCAGGCGCGCTATCTGCGCAAGCTCTCGGGACTGATGGCCGATGGCCGCACGCGGACCGTCCCCGTGTATCTGGTGAGTGAGATTGCCATCGGTGACGGTTGTGTGATCCGCGATGTGGAGGTGGCGGTGCTGCCCGGCAACACCCGCAACATCCTCGGTCTGAGTGCCCTGCGCAAGACCGCCCCCTTCGTCTTCGCCATGGATCCGCCGGCGCTGGGTCTGAGTCACTGCCAAGCGGGGAGTGTGTAGGTCCGATTAGCACAGCGTAATCGGACACAGTCCCCTACTCGATCTTGAGGTAGGCAAAGCCATCCGCCTGCAACTCGGCGATGCGCACCACGCCCGAGGGCACGAGCTCGACGCCTGCGTAGAGCTTCTCGTTCACCAGGCCGGTCTCGCGGCGGGTGATGTCGCACAGCTCCAGCTTCACGCCATGTACCTGCTGCAGGGATTGCAGGCGGCCGGCGAGGTTGGCGCGCCGCTCGGCCAATTCGGCATCCTCGGCGAAGGCGGTGTCGGCGAGCGGATCCTCGGTGACGAAACGGATGCCGTGCGCCACGAACACGATGCGCACGTCATAATCCATGAGCTCGCTGTTGTAGTGGGTCACCATGTTGTTGATGCTGGTGAGCATGCCGCTGAAGCGCCGCGGGTCGGAGAAGTCGGCGTGGTAGACGACCTTCGCCTCCGCCAGGGCCTGGAGGGGAAGCAACAACAGCAGGGTCAGCAACCAATACCGGGGGACGATCGGTGTGCGTTTCATGGTGACTTCTCCTGTGGGTCTGCCTGGGTTTTCGTAGGAGCGGCCTTTGGCCGCGAACAGGTGTGCCACCGCTTCTTCGCGGCCGAAGGCCGCTCCTACAGGGTATGGGCGCACGAATCAGGGTTGCTGCGTGCGTCTGTGCCGTGCCATTAAGCCTAGCACAGACGCGCCATGCTCATTCCCGCACGCGAATCAGGATGGCGTCGACCTTGTGGGACTTGAGTTGTACGCGGATCTTGTGCAGCTCGTCGAGATCGCGGAACGGGCCCACCCGCACCCGGTGCCAGGTCTCGCGGTCGTTGATACTTACCGTCTGGATGCCGGTCTCCAGGCCAAGCAGGGCCAGCTGCGCCTTGAGGCGATCGGCCTGTTCGTGGGTACGGAAGGAGCCTGCCTGTAACAAATAGGTGCCCGGCTTGTCCACCTGGCGCACGCCTTCCTTGCGAGTACCGGTGATCTCTTCCTCCGGCACCACCACCTCCATCTCCGGCAGGGTGGTGTAGAAATCGAAGCGCGGCCTGGGCGGCGGCGGAATGGGCGCCGGCGGTTCTTTCTTCACGCCGCGCGCCTCGCGTTCCACGGGCGGCGCTTCCACGGCACGCGGTACGGGCGCGTCACCCGGGCCGGCCTTCAAATAGATGAGCAAGGCCACGAACAAACCGATCCCCAGGCCGGCGAGCATCCACACCCAGGGGGGCGCGGGCTTGCGCCTGGGCTTGCGTCGTACCTGATGCTTGTAATCCCGGGCCATGATCGTGCCCTACATGCTGTCCGGCGCGGACACACCCAGCAGGCCCAGGCCGTTGGCCAACACCTGGCGCACCGCCTGGATCAGATTCAGGCGCGCATTGCGCAGGGCCGGGTCTCCGACCAGGAACTGGTGGGCGTTGTAATAGGTGTGGAATTCATTGGCCAGCTCGCGCAGGTAGTGGGCCAGATGATGCGGCTCGTGGTTGAGCGCCGCCGCTTCCACCATTTCCGGGTAGCGCGACAGGTTCACCAGCAGCGCCTCCTCGTGGGATTCGTGCAGCAGGTGCATGCCGCGGGCGCCCTGCTCCTGGTCCCAGGCCATACCCTTCTCCGCCAGCTGGCGGAAAACACTCATGACCCGGGCGTGAGCATACTGGATATAGTACACCGGGTTGTCGTTGGACTGGGACTTGGCCAGGTCCAGGTCGAAGTCCATGTGCTGCTCGCATTTGCGCATGACATAGAAGAAGCGCGCCGCGTCGTTGCCCACTTCCTGGCGCAGCTCGCGCAGGGTGACGAATTCGCCGGAGCGTGTGGACATCTGCATCTTCTCGCCACCGCGATAGAGGATGGCGAACTGCACCAGCAGCACGTCCAGCTTGGCGGGGTCGTCGCCCAGGGCGGTCAGCGCGGCCTTCACGCGCGGCACATAGCCGTGATGGTCGGCGCCCCAGATGTCGATGACACGCGCATAACCGCGCTCCAGCTTGTTCATGTGGTAGGCGATGTCGGAAGCGAAGTAGGTCTTCTGGCCGTTTTCGCGCACCACCACCCGGTCCTTCTCATCACCGAATTCGGTGGAGCGAAACCAGAGCGCGCCCTCCTGCTCGTAGACGTGGCCGCTGGCCTTGAGGCGCTCGATGGCCTGGTCCACGACGCCGCTTTCCGTGAGGGAACGCTCCGAGAACCATTCATCGTATTCCACCCCGAATTCCTTCAGGTCCTGGCGGATGTTGGCGAGAATGGAATTGAGTCCCTCGTCGAACAGTTCACGGTAGCGCTGCGGCCCCAGCAACTGCTTGGTGCGAGTAATCAGGGCATCGATGTGTTCTTCCTTGTCACCGCCCGCCGGCGCATCGGCGGGAATGTCGCGCAGCATCTCCTCGGGAGCGAACGCCCAGTCGTTGCCGTGGTTGCGGTGGAGGGTGGCACCGATGTCCCAGACATAGTCACCCTGGTAACCGTTGCTGGGGAAGGGCAACTCCACGCCAGCCAGTTCCAGGTAACGCAGGTAGACACTGGCGGCGAGGATATCCATCTGCCGGCCCGCATCATTGACGTAGTATTCACGGTGCACGTTGAAACCCACGGCACGCAGCAGGTCCGCCACCGTGGCGCCATAGGCGGCGCCGCGGCCGTGGCCCACGTGCAGCGGGCCGGTGGGATTGGCGGACACGAATTCCACCTGCACCGGCTGGCCCCGGCCCAGCTCACTGCGACCGTAGTCGGCACCGCGTTCGAGGATCTCTCCCACCACGCCATGCCAGGCATCGCGGCTGAGGTGGAAGTTGATGAAACCGGGACCGGCGATTTCCACCTTGCTGACCTGTGCCACCTGCGGCAGTGCGGCCACCAGGGCCTCGGCGATGTCGCGCGGCTTGCGCCCCGCCACCCTGGCCAGGGTCATGGCCAGGTTGCTGGCGAAATCTCCATGGCCGCGGTCACGGGTACGCTCCACCAGTATATCGACCGGGTGGTCGGCGGGAATCATGCCTTGGGACTGCAGGGCCGAGTAGGCCTGCGCCAGGAGTTGCGCCAGCTGTTGCTTCATGGAAAGGATTCGCTTCGGTTTGCCAGGTTCCGCGCGCGGCGGAAGAGGCGCCTATTATCCCTGCTGCCCCGCGTTTCGCAACCAGCCCTCACAGAGTATCCACCGGGTCCACGTCCAGGGACCAGCGCACCTTGCGGGCGCTCTTGAGCTGCTCCAGCTGCAGCACCCAGGGATCGAGCAGTTGCTGCAAGGCGCCCCGTTCCGGTGCCTGCAGCAGCAGTTGTGCCCGGTAGCGGCCGGCCCGCCGTTCCATAGGGGCGGGCACCGGACCCCAGAACTGCACTCCCGTCTGTTCCAGTGCCTGGGCCGCATCCCGCGCCTCCTCCAGGAAGGCCAGTGCCGGCTCGCGGCCGCTGGCCTCGGCGCGCAACAAGGCCAGGCTGGCGAAAGGCGGGAAGCCGGCCGCCTGCCGCTCCGCCAGGGCGGCCTCGGCAAAGGCCCCGTAGCCCTGGAGCACCAGTTGTTGCAACAGGGGGTGTTCGGGATGATGGGTCTGGATCAACACCTCGCCGGCGCGGTCGGCACGGCCTGCGCGCCCGGCCACTTGCACGATGAGCTGTGCCAGGCGCTCGGCGGCGCGAAAATCATTGCTGAACAGACCCTGGTCGGCATCGAGGATGGCCACCAGGCTCACCTGCGGAAAGTGGTGGCCCTTGGCCAGCATCTGGGTACCCACCAGGATGCGCGCCACCCCTTCCGTGGCCTGCGCCAGGCGGGCCTCCAGTGCCCCCTTGCGACGGGTGGTATCGCGGTCGATGCGGATGGTCTCCTGGTCGGGGAAGCGTGCCGCCAGGTATTCCTCGATGCGTTCCGTGCCCTTGCCCAGGGCCAGCAGGTCGGGGCTGCCACAGCCGGGACACTGGTGCGGCAGGGCCCGCTCGTGGCCACAGTGGTGGCAGCGCAGGCGCGCGGCACGCTGGTGCAGGGTCATGTGGGCGTCGCAGCGCGGGCAATCCGCCAGCCAGCCGCATTCGTGGCACAACAGGGTGGGCGCGAAGCCGCGCCGGTTGAGGAATAGCAACACCTGACCGCCCGCCGCCAGGTGGCGTTCCATGGCGGCCTGCAGCGCCGGCGCCAGCGGACTGTCCATGGGCTGGCGGCGGATATCCAGCAGACCTACCCGCGGCGGGCGCGCACTGCCGGTACGTTCGGGCAGGTGCAGGCGTGCATAGCGGCCCTGCGCCACGTTGTACAGGGATTCCAGGGATGGCGTGGCCGTGCCCAGCACCACCGGCACGGCTTCACGATGGGCGCGCCACACGGCCAGGTCGCGGGCCGAGTAGCGAAAGCCTTCCTGCTGTTTGAGGGAGGCATCGTGCTCCTCGTCCACCAGCACCAGGCCCAGGCGCGGCAGTGGCGTGAACACCGCCGATCGCGTGCCGATCACCACCGCCGCCTCGCCGGCGGCGGCGCTCTGCCAGGCGCACAGGCGTTCGCGGTCATTGAGACCGGAGTGCAGCACCGCCAGCGGGCGGGTGAAGCGGCCACGGAAGCGCGCCACCAGTTGCGGTGTCAGGCCGATCTCCGGCACCAGCACCAGGGCCTGGCGGCCCTGTTCCAGGCAGGCGGCGATCAACTGCATATAGACTTCGGTCTTGCCGCTGCCGGTCACCCCTTCCAATAGAAAGGCACCGTACCCGCCCAGCCGTGCGGTCACGGCCGCCACCGCGCCCGCCTGCCCGGCATTCAGCTCCGGCGCGGGCTCGGGGCTGGCCGGTACCGCTTCCAGGCAGGGCCGCTCCCGCTCCTCCACCCAGCCCTTGTCGACCAGGGCGCGCAGGGTGGCCGCGTTCGCCTCCAGCGCCTCGCGCGGCAGGCCCGCCGGATGCCGGCGCAACTGCTGCAGCAGGGCGAGCTGGCGCGGCGCACGCTTCAGGTGATCCGCCGCCACGGCACGTCCCGCCTCCGTCAGCCGCCATTCCTTCACGCCGGCGATACGGCCCTGGTGGCCACGCCGCAACAATACCGGCAGGGCGGTGGCCAGCGCCTCGCCGATGGGGTAGTGATAATAACGGCTGGCCCACTGCACCAGGGCCAGCAGATCCGGCGGCAGCACGGGAATATCATCGAGCAGGGCGTGGGCGGTCTTCAGTTTGGCGGCGGGCACCTCGCTGCGATCACGCACCGCCAGCAGTACACCCACCTGTTCGCCGCGACCAAAGGGCACCCGCACGCGCACCCCCGGTTGCAGTCGGGCCGGATCCCACTCCGCGGGCGCGCGGTAGTCGAAGACACGCTGCAGGGGCGAAGGCACGGCGACCTGGAGGAAGCACGGGCTCACGGGCCGCGGCTCCGCCCCGGTACCCCGGACAGCCCGGGTTGAGTTAGCCCCGATGCCTCAGGGCCGTTCTCACTAAAAATCGCTAAGCCATTCATCCTGTTGGGGTGCATCCTTATCCACAGAAATTGTGGATAACTCTGTGGAAGCTTTGGGGTAAACCCGCTGCAAGCGGCGTCATTATTACCCTTTTGTTAAATTGGTTAAATTCTCACCAGCAGCATTAATTAAATATAAAGCAATAGGTTATACGTTTTTTATAGCACCGGAAGCGGGTCGTGACGGGGAAAAGCGCCAATTGTGAAAATATTTCGACAGTCTGTGCATAAACTACCCCGAATTGCCCCGGAAAGGCTTGCGCCTGCTGCATCAATGTGCTTGATCCGACGTCATTTTGAGACGAAACAAGGCCCGAAATCAGCGCTTCGGGCCTGATCCAGGAGTGGAAAATCCTCCAGAAGTTCATGGGGTCAGAGTATTTGAAACCCCTGATCCCCTGAACCCGGCACGAAAAAGCCGCCCGCAGGCGGCTTGTTCGTGCCCGCCCAAGTAGGCTCCTAGAGCTGCTTCACCTCGGCGATCAGCTGGCTGGCCACCGCCTGGCCGTCGCCGTAGAGCATACGGGTATTGTCGAGGAAGAACAGGGCATTCTCGATACCCGAGAAGCCGGTGCCCTTGCCGCGCTTGACCACGATGACATTGCGCGCCTTGTCGGCATTGAGGATGGGCATGCCGTAGATCGGGCTGTTGGGATCGTTGCGCGCCGCCGGGTTGACCACGTCGTTGGCGCCGATCACCAGCACCACGTCGGCCTGGGGAAACTCGTTGTTGATCTCCTCCAGGTCGTAGATCTTGTCGTAGGGCACACCGGCCTCGGCCAGCAGTACGTTCATGTGCCCTGGCATGCGGCCCGCCACCGGATGGATGGCGAACTTCACTTCCACGCCCTTCTCCTCCAGCAGCTGCACGAATTCCCACACCTTGTGCTGGGCCTGCGCCACCGCCAGGCCGTAGCCGGGCACGATGACGACCTTGTTGGCATAGGCCATCATGGCGGCTGCATCCATGGGACCGACTTCCTTCATGCTGCCTTCCACCGCCTCCATGGCCTCGCCGCCCTGGGCACCGAAACCGCTGAACAGCACGTTGGTCAGGGGACGGTTCATGGCCTTGGCCATGAGCTGGGTGAGCAGGGTACCGGCCGCGCCCACCACCGTGCCGGCGATGATCATGGCCGCGTTGCCCAGCACGAAGCCCTCGAAGGCCACCGCCAGGCCGGTCAGGGCGTTGTACAGGGAGATCACCACCGGCATGTCGGCGCCGCCGATGGGCAGGGTCATCAGGATGCCGAACAGCAGGGCCAGCATGAAGAACATGAAGATGGCAAAGCCGGCGGGCGCCTCGGAGAAGATCAGGATCAGGCCGAACACCAGGGTGGCGGCGAAGACCACCAGGTTGATGAGCTGCTGCCGGGGGAACAGGATGGAGCGCTTGATCAGCCCCTGCAGCTTGGCGAAGGCGATCATGGAACCGGAAAAGGCCACCGAGCCGATCAGGGCACCGGCCACCGCCAGGGTCTGGAAGGTACCGGTGTCGAAGTGCCCCTTGAGCAGTTCCACCGCGGCGATGGAGGCCGCGGCGCCGCCGCCCATGCCGTTGTAGATGGCGATCATCTGCGGCATGTCGGTCATGGCGACCTTCTTGCCGGTGTACCAGGCGGCGCCACCGCCGATGAGCATGGCCAGGATCATCAGGCCGAAGTTGCTCAGGCCCGGATGGAAGAAGGTGACCAGGGTGGCCACCACCATGCCGGCACCGGCCCAGACGATACCGCCACGGGCGGTGACGGGCGAGCTCATGCGCTTGAGGCCGAGAATGAACAGTACGGCCGCGGCGAAGTAACTAAGCTCGATCATTGCGGCTTCTCCTTGCTGCTCTTGAACATTTCGAGCATGCGCTCCGTCACCACGTAGCCGCCCACGGCGTTGCCCGCTCCCAGCATGACGCCGATGAAGCCGATCATGCGCTCCAGGTCCGTTTCCGCATGACCCAGGGCCACCATGGCGCCCACCAGCACGATGCCGTGCACGAAGTTGGAGCCGGACATCAGCGGCGTGTGCAGGATCACCGGCACCCGGCCAATGACCTCGTAGCCGACGAAGCCGGCCAGCATGAAGATGTACAGGGCTGTGAAACCTTCGATCATGACTGTGCTCCTTCGACGGCCTCGCGACTCGGGCCGTGCTTGATTTCGCCCGCGTGGGTGAGCAGGCTTCCGGCCACCACTTCGTCCTCCCAGTCGGGCTTGAATTCGCCGTCCTGGAGCATGGGGGTGAGGAAATTCAGCAGGTTCTTGGCATACATCTCGCTTGCGTGCACCGCCAGCTGGCTCGGCACGTTGAGCGGGCCGTAGACGATCACGCCCTGGTGCTCGATCTGCTCGCCGGGCTTCGTCACCTCGCAGTTGCCGCCACCCTCGGCGGCCAGGTCGATGATCACCGCGCCGGGCTTCATCTGCTCCACCACGGCCTTCGAAATGATGCGCGGCGAGGCGCGGCCGGGGATGGCCGCGGTGGTGATGACCACGTCGGCGGCGGCGATGTGTTTTTCCAGCACCGCCTGCTGCTTCTGCTTTTCCTCGTCGGTGAGTTCGCGGGCGTAGCCGCCCGAACCCTCGGCGCTGACACCGGTATCGACGAACTTGGCGCCCAGGGACTGGATCTGCTCGCGCGTGGCGGAACGCACGTCATAGCCTTCCACCTGGGCGCCGAGGCGCTTGGCGGTGGCGATGGCCTGCAGACCGGCCACGCCGGCGCCGATCACCAGCACCTTGGCGGGGCGGATGGTGCCGGCGGCGGTGGTGAGCATGGGGAAGAAGCGGCCGCTGCGCTCGGCGGCCATCAGGGCCGCCTTGTAGCCGGCCACGGCGGCCTGGGACGACAGCACGTCCATGCTCTGGGCGCGGGAGATGCGCGGCACCAGTTCCATGGCGAAGGCGGTGATCTTGCCGTTGCGCAGCTGCGCGACCCGTTCGGGATATTTGTGAGGCAGCATCATGCCCACCACCACGGCGCCCTCCCTGAGACGGGCGATTTCCTCTTCCGTGGGCGGCTGCACCTTGAGCAGCAGGTCAGCTTCCTTATATAAGGTGTCGGTATCCACCACCCGGGCGGAGCTGTAGGCCTCGTCACCGTGGTAGGTACCGGCGCCGGCGCCCTGTTCCACGAGGACTTCCACGCCCAGTTTCGCGAAGCGGTCCGCCATCAGCGGGTCCAGCGCCACCCGCCGTTCACCGGGAAAGCTTTCCTTGGGTACTGCCACACGAATCGGCATCGTTACGTTCTCCACCACCCGGCCCTGGGGCCGGAACTGCTCAGGATTCAGGGAAACACTGAATGATTTTCTTCACGTCATGCCCGCGCAGGCGGGCATCCAGGTTTTTTTGATCGCCTGGGTTCCCGCCTGCGCGGGAACGACAGCAGGTTCAGTGCATCCTCGGGAAAAGCAGGCCCATCCCAGTCTTCCAGGTGCAGGTGCCCGCAAAATCAGGGCATCATAGCGGAAACCGGCCGGTGATTAAACGCCGGAATCTGTTCGGATTTCCCCCGGACTCTGCCGTCATGAAATTGTAATCCACCAGAATTCAGACGTTTACAAATATCCGCGTTTCTGGGATAACTATCTCCCAAGGTAATCAGTGGGTCGGGAGTCTCTCCATGTACGAGCTGAATCACCAGGTGCTGCGCACCGACCAGGCCGGTGTGCCCCTGGAATGGATCGATTATCAGGATGCCGTGCGCCTGTACTACCTGGACCAGGTGGCCTTCACCTGTGGCTCACTGCTGTATGAAGTCCACGGCGGTACCAATGCCATCACGGGCAAGCGCAGCGTCATCGGCGTCAACTCCATCATCGCCACCCACGGCAACAAGACCCTGCTCTCCAAGATCCGCGCGCGCTATGTGCCGCCCCTCAACAACCGCGCCCTGTTTCGTCGCGATGCCCATCTGTGCCTGTACTGCGGCAACCGCTTCCCCATCTCCGACCTGTCACGCGACCATGTGACCCCGGTTTCCCAAGGTGGCCGCGACCAGTGGAAGAACGTGGTCACCGCCTGTCGGCGCTGCAACAACCACAAGGCCGGCCGCACCCCGGAACAGGCCGGCATGGAACTGCTGGCAGTGCCCTTCACGCCCAACTACGCCGAGTACATCTACCTGCAGGGCCGGCGCGTGCTGGCCGACCAGATGAAGTTCCTGCTGGCACATTTTCCGCGTACCAGCCCGCTGCACCAGCGGGTGTCGCAGTTACTCTAGCAAGCCCTGGTTCACAGAAGCCGTCATTGCGAGCGCTGCGCTCGCAATGACAGGCTAACATTGATCTTACGATCCCCATGAACCTCGAACACGCCATCTGCCAATCCATCGCCGCCGTCACCGGTGGCCCCGGCAAGCCCGGTGCTGGCCAGCAAATGGCGGGCGGCTGCATCAATCGTGCCCAACGCCACGAATGCGACGGCATCCCCTACTTCGTCAAGCTCAACCAGGCCGGATTGCTGCCCATGTTCGAGGCCGAGGCCCAGGGCCTGCGGGAACTCGGCGACTCCCATGCCCTGCGCGTACCCCAACCGGTAAGCTGGGGTCGCGAGGGTGACACGGCCTGGCTGGTGATGGAGTACCTGGAACTCGGCGGGCGCGGTTCGATGGCGGAGCTGGGCGAGGGACTGGCCGCCCTGCATCGTGTGCCACAGACGCGCTTCGGCTGGTCGCGGGACAACACCATCGGCTCGACGCCGCAGCGGAACGACCCATCCGACAGCTGGCTCGATTTCTGGCGTGATCGACGCCTGGGGTTCCAGCTGGAGCTGGCCGCGCGCAACGGCTTTGGCGGGCGCTTGCAGGCCCTGGGCGCAGAGCTCCTGGAAGGATTTCCCGCCCTGTTCGAGGAGTACCGGCCCGTGCCCTCCCTGCTGCACGGCGACCTCTGGTCCGGCAATTACAGCTTCACCCGCGCTGGCGAGCCGGTGATCTTCGATCCCGCGCCCTACTGCGGTGACCGCGAGGCCGACCTCGCCATGACCGAGCTGTTCGGTGGCTTCGGCGGTGAGTTTTATGCCGCCTACCAGCGCGCCTGGCCGCTGGATCCCGGCTATGCCCAACGCAAGACCCTCTACAACCTCTACCACATCCTCAACCACGCCAACCTGTTCGGCGGCGGCTATGCCAGCCAGGCGCAGGGCATGATGGAGCGGCTGCTGCGGGAGCTGTGAGAAGAAAACCGTGGTCTGTCCCCGGTTTTTTTACTCCCCGTTGCGCACCCGTCCACGCAGCGCCTTGGTCTTGCCGCGTTGGGTCTTGTGGTCCACGCGCTTGCGGCGGGCGGACTTGGACGGCTTGGTGGGCTTGCGGGTCTTGGGTACGAAGATGGCACGCTGAATCAGCTCCGCCAGGCGCTGCAGGGCCTCCTCGCGATTCTTCTCCAGGCTGCGAAAGCGCTGCGCCTTGATGACAATCACGCCTTCGCCCGTGATGCGCTGGTCCGACAGGGCCAGCAGGCGTTGCTTGCATTCCTCAGGCAGTGAGGAGGCGCGGATATCGAAGCGCAGGTGCACGGCACTGGAAACCTTATTGACGTTCTGGCCACCTGCGCCCTGGGCACGGATGGCGCTGAATTCAATTTCGGCGTCGGGTATGGAAATCTGGCGGTTAATGGTCAGCATGGCTGTGGCATGATAAAACAATTCATCGAGTCTGGCTCAATGGATTCTTTGTCGTCATTCCGGCGTATGCCGGAATTCAGTGACCGCCATGGGTGATGGATCCCCGCATGCGCGGGGAAGACGGTGTCTTCCAAACGGAGAACGAACCACATGGGTTTGATACGCAACTGGCGCCGGCGGCGCCTGCTGCAACGCAATCCACTGGCGGCCGAGTCGTGGCAGGCCTTGTGCGCTGCCGTGCCCCTGCTGGCCTGCCTTTCCGCGGCGGAACGGGAACGCCTGCGCGAGCTGGCCACCATTTTCCTGGCGGAGAAGACCCTGCTTGGGGTGCAGGGGCACACTCTGGAAGAAGAACACCGCCAGTTACTCGCGGCACTGGCGGTACTGCCGATTCTCGCCCTCGACAGCGACTGGTACGAAGGCTTCCTGGAGGTCATCGTCTATCCCGACGAATTCATTCCGCGCCACGAGGTGGAAGATGAACAGGGCCTGGTACATGTGCGCCACATCCCCCTCAGCGGGGAATCCTGGTCCCATGGCCCGGTGATCCTGTCCTGGGTCGACGTGGAGGCCTCCATGGCACTGGACGGCTACAACGTGGTGATCCACGAATTCGCCCATAAGCTCGACATGCTGAACGGAGACGCCAACGGCATGCCACCGCTGCACCGTGACATGCGGCCGGCGGACTGGACCACGGCCTTTCGTGCCGCCTTCGAACAATTGAACTTCGAGCTCGAGGCCGGTCGCGAAACCCTCATCGACCCCTACGCGGCGGAAGATCCCGCGGAATTCTTCGCTGTGCTGAGCGAGGTTTTCTTCGAGCGTCCCGGCGACGTGCAGCGCGGGTATCCCGCCGTATATGAACAACTGCGTACCTTCTACCGCCAGGATCCGGCGGCCAGGATGCAGGCGGTGTACGGTGGCAGCTAGCCGTCGACCTTGGCCTGCCAGGCGGCCTGATTCTGGCGTTCCCGCCGTTTCTGTGCCAGGTAGGCGGCTTGGTCCATTTCCCGGAGTTGCTCCGGGTAACGCTCGGTCTGCTCAAACCAGTGTACGTGCCGCGCCTGCTGCTGGTGCGGATCGGGCAGGTGCAGATAGCTGGTGATGGCGAAGAAGAAGCGCATGGTGTTGCGCTCGATCATGCCACGCACGCCACCCACAGGCTCAGCGACTCCATCCAGGTCAACGTCCTCCATCGTGAAACCAATCCGGTGACGGCCGCTCGTCGCGAAATAAATCCGCATGGCAAAGCGTGCAAGTCGGCCGTGGCCGAGGGAATAACTCAGCCGCATCAGGCTGCGCTCTTCATCGAGGGGAATGGCGCGCACCTTGATCTGAAACGCCCGTACACCTAGAGGACCGCGATCGGCCTCGAGACGCACGGCCAGCCGGTTCTCAGTCTGTTCCTCGAGGGTAAAGCCCAGGCGGGTTTGTCGCGCGACCTCGGGATCCTGGTAATATTTCCTGCCGATGAAAACCGCCAGGCTGGCGGCTTCATCCTCACGCTGGTGAACACAGGCCTTGATGTTGTAATGCAAAAACAGGATCTCGCACCACCCCTCTGGGCTGCCCACTGCCTCGCTCAACTCCACGAAGGGAATGTCCAGGATCGCATGGACCTGTCCCTGGACCTCGCGCTTTGTCTGTTTCGATTCCAGGTGTATGGGTTCGCCGAACGGGCTTGCGTGAATGGCCTCGAGGACCGCATCCGCGTCCAGGGGCAGATCATCGTCGGCGCGCACCGGTTCAGACCGTGCAGACTGCACCAGTAACAGCGAAATGAGCAGTAATAACCGGAACACTGCGTATTTCCTCCTGTCTCGACTTGCCCTGTGCCGTTCAATCACGTCCCAGCAACATGTCCAGAAACTCCTGCCGCATTTCCGGATTCATCTCACGCAGTGTCAGAAATTCCACATGCTCATCCGGAAGCGCGGTATTGATATGGATCCCCCACAGGGGCCGCAAGCTGTTTGGCAGCATGGCATAGCGAATATCACCCAGTACCCAGGGCTGCTCGGGGTGGCGTACCAGATAACCGTCCGCCAGCTTCGAAAAGCGCTCGATATCCTGCATGAGTACCGAGTCAGCGGGGATTACGGCCAGGTCATCGGGAACACCGCGCGCAATGGGTCCACCCGCATAGTAACGCGGCGCGCTGAACCAACCCACTCGCACCGCATTCACGTAAAACAGGTCCTCCACCTGGTAGAGGGACCGCCAGAGCAGGATATTTCCCAGGGTCGGTTTCACTTCCAGTCGGTCAATCATATGACCACGCTCTTCTGCCAGTCCCATTACCACCCCTATGGCACGCTGCTGTTGCACAAATGCCAATGACAGGTACAGCAGCGCCAGTCCAATGCCAAACCGTGCCGGAACAGCACTGCGCCTGCGCCATGCCATCAGCAAGGCCACCAGCAACACCAGGGAGAACACCGGGTCGACGATGGCGATCAGGTTCCAGGCAATGCGTTCATGGCTGAGCGGCCACAGCAAATGGGTACCAAAGCTGGTGCAGGCATCGAGCAGGCCAGCCGACAGCATCCCCAGCAAGGCAAAGCCATAGATCCGAACCGCGGATAGCCGTTCGCGCAGGAAGGGCCAGGCCAGCAGCGTGACCAGCAAGGCCCCGAAAGGAACGAACAACAGGGAATGGGTAAAATGACGGTGATATTCGATGCTGAACAGCGGGTCATCCGCGGCGCGAATCAGGATATCGGCATCGGGCAACATGCCCGCAATGGCGCCGATGAGGGCTGCACGCCGCACATCCGGCACCCGCGCGGCACTCTGCGCCAGCAAGGCACCGGCCAATCCCTGGGTAATCAGATCCATAGGTACTCTTCAGTGCCTGGCGTCATCGGCATCATCAGTCGTCGATCTCGACCAGCTTGAAGCGGCCCGTGGTTCCGGTTTTTATACGGACCTGGGACTTGCGCAGTGAAAATTGCGTGGCGATGAGCGCGATCAGTTCACGATTTGCCTTCCCGTCAACAGGCGGGGATTTCAGCTGGGCAAGCCAGCTGCCATCCTCTTGAGGCTCCAGGCTCGATTCGCGGGCATTGGGTTTTACCTTGACCTGGAACTTTTTCATTGAAGGCAGGGGGTGAAGTTTCAGCATTGGGTACGCTGATTATGGTTATTCACCCCCAGGGGACGCAAGCATCCCGCCTGCCTTCAGCCAAGATTTTTTGCCGCGAACTCCCAGTTGATCAGCTTGTCCAGCACGGCCTTGACATAGTCAGCACGCCGGTTCTGGTAGTCCAGGTAATAGGCATGCTCCCAGACATCGATGGTCAACAGTGGTTTCATGCCGCTGGTCATTGGATTATCCGCGTTTCCGGTTGCCATGACCTTGAGCTTGTCGCGGTCCTGCACCAGCCATGCCCAGCCACTACCGAACTGGGTTGTTGCCGCTTTGAACAACTCCTCACGGCAGGCATCCAGGCTATCAAAGGACGCCTCGATCTTTTCCTTCAGTTTGGCAGGGGG
>SWBZ01006079.1_pt1 | contig 28135 bp, 15 predicted proteins | sample 4693031 | NCBI WGS metagenome assembly SWBZ01 (sample SAMN10267274, study PRJNA491770) | bioreactor metagenome | isolation source: DHS bioreactor inoculated with | place: Japan: off Shimokita Peninsula
CGCGCTTGACGTTTCCGTCGTCGCCCAGGTCGATGCGCCGACGGTCGATGTCGAAGCGGCTTCCGGCAACGAAGACACCGCCATCGCGCTGGATATCGATCCGGCCGTCGCCGGCCAGGACCTCCAGGGAGAGGTGACCTCGGTGACGATCTCGGGCATCCCCGTGGGCGCGACCCTGAATCTGCCGGGCGGCCTGACCTTCACGGCGACGGACGCCAATTCGACCGTCTCTCTGACCCCGGCGCAGCTTGAAGGTCTGACCATCACGCCGCTGGCCGACAGCGCCGACGACTTCCAGCTGACCGTCACGGCGACGGCGACGGAAACGGACCCGGATACGGGTGAGGTCACCACGGCGACCTCCGATCCGGTCGCCCTGGACGTCACCGTCCAAGGCGTGGCCGACGGCGCCCAGGTGACGGACACCGCGGCCAGCGGCACCGAAGATACGGCCATTCCGTTCACGGTCGACGTGTCGGAGTTGGACACGGACGGCTCGGAAACGCTTTCCGTGACGCTGTCGAACATCCCCGAAGGAGCGGTCATCACCCGCAACGGCGAAGCGCTTGAAATCGTCAACGGCCAGGTGACCCTGGCCGAAGGCGAACTCGACGGCTTGGCGATCACGCCACCGGCCGATTTCTCGGGCGATCTCGACCTGACCGTCTCGGCCACCACGACGGACGAGGGCGACGTGTCGGAAACGGCACTGGGCACCGTGTCCATCGACGTGAGCGGCGTGGCCGACGCCCCCGAGCTGGACCTAAACGATGCGACAGGCAACGAAGACACGGCGATCCCGCTGGATATTTCGGCGACCCTGCCGGATGGTTCGGAAGCGCTCAGCCTCAGTATCTCCGGCATTCCCGATAACGCCACGCTGACCATCACCAATTCGGGCGGACAACAGGTTCCGGTGAATGTGGTCGACGGTGTCGCGGAAATTCCGGCAGGCCTGATCGGCGGCCAGATCTACATCACTCCGCCGACCGACAGCGCGGACGACTTCCAGTTGTCCGTGACGGCCACTTCCAAGGACGGTGACTCCACCGCCACTTCGACGGGCACCCTCGACGTGACCGTTCAGGGTGTCGCCGACGGCGCCCAGGTGACCGATACCGCGGCTTCCGGTGTCGAGGACACGGCCATTCCGTTCTCGGTCGATGTGTCGGAACTGGACACGGACGGCTCGGAATCCCTTTCCGTCACGTTGTCGAACATCCCCGAGGGCGCGGTCATCCTGCGCAATGGCGAGCCGGTTGCGGTCAACGAAGACGGCACGGTGACCCTGGCCGAGGGCGAATTGGACGGACTGGCGGTCCTGCCGCCGGCCGATTTCTCCGGTGCCTTCGACATCGCCGTGTCGGCGACGACCACGGACGAAGGCGATGTGTCCGAAGCGGCGCTCGGCTCGATCTCCGTCGATGTGGCGGGGCAGGCTGATGGCGCGGCCCTGAACGTGGCCGATATCTCGGGCGACGAAGACACGGGCATCGCTCTGCCGATCACCATCGACAAGGCCGATGACAGTGAAACCGCCGAAATCACGCTTTCCGGTATTCCGGAAGGGGCGATCCTGTCCAACGCCAGCGGTCCGATTTCCGTGGTCGACGGCATCGCGGTGCTGACCGAAGCGGACCTTGCCGGCCTGCAGATCACGCCGCCGGCCGACAGCGATGCGGATTTCAACGTCGGTGTTTCCGTCGTCACGACGGACGGTGTTTCGGTCTCCGATCCCGCGACCGGCACGATCAGCGTCGGCGTCGACGGCGTCGCCGACGTGCCGGCCCTGACGGTCGACAGCGCCGTTTCCGGCGCGGAAGACGGCGGCCCGATCGCGCTCGACATCGCCTCGTCCCTGACCGATGTGGATGGCTCGGAAAGCCTCAGCATCACCATCTCTGGCGTGCCCGCGGACGCCACGCTGTCCGCTGGCACGAAGAACGAAGACGGCACCTGGACTCTGTCCTCGGGCGACCTCGACGGTCTGTCCGTCACCCCAGGCGCCGACAGCGGCGAAGACTTCCAGCTGACCGTGACCGCGACCTCGACGGAAGCGGACGGCGGCGACACGGCGGTCCAGACGGCGACCATCGACGTTTCGGTCGCATCGCAGGCCGATGCCCCGACGGTGACCGTCGATGCGGCCTCTGGCCTTGAAGACGGCGCGGCCATCCCGCTTAACATCGACGCCGCGGCAGCAGCCGAGGACGTACAGGGCGAAGTGACCGGGTTCACCATCTCCGACATCCCGGTCGGCGCCGTCCTGAACCTGGGCGGTGGCTTCCAGTTCACGGCGACGGAAGGCAACACGTCCGTCAACCTGACCCCGGCCATGGTCGAAAATCTGTCCATCGACCTGCCGGAAGATTTCGACGAGAACTTCTCGCTGCAAGTCTCAGCCACGGCCCAGGAACGTGATCCGGATACGGGTGCCATCACCACGGCAACCAGCACGCCGGTTCCCCTGAATGTCGAGGTGGTGGCCCAGGCCGATGCCCCGACGGTCGCGACCCAGGATGCATCCGGCGTGGAAGACGGCGGCCCGATTGCCCTGAACATCGACGCCGACGCGGCGGCCGAGGACATCAACGGCGAAGTCGTCTCCGTGACGATCAGCGGCGTGCCCGAGGGTGCGACGCTGTCCGCCGGCACGTTCAACGCCGACACGGGCGAATGGACGGTTGCGGCGGCGGACGTGGAAGGCCTTACGGTCTCCCTGCCGGAAGACTTCGACACGGACTTCTCGCTGCAAGTTTCCGCCACGGCCCAGGAAACCGATCCGGAAACGGGTGCGGTGACCACGGCGACTTCCGCGCCGGTTGCGCTCGACGTGTCGGTCGCGGCGCAAGTCGATGCGCCGACCGTGACGGTCGATGCGGCGTCTGGTATCGAAGACGGCGGCGCCATTCCGCTGAACATCGACGCCGAAGCGGCAGCCAGTGACATCAACGGCGAAGTGGTCTCCGTGACCGTGTCCGACATCCCGGTCGGCGCCACCCTGAACCTGGGCGGCGGCTTCCAGTTCACGGCGACGGAAGGCAATACCTCCGTCAGTCTGACGCCGGAGATGGTCGAAGGCCTGTCCATCTCCCTGCCGGAAGATTTTGACGAAGATTTCTCGCTCACCGTCACCGCTACGGCCGAGGAAATCGATCCGGAAACCGGCGAAACGTCTTCCGCGACCAGTGCGCCCGTGTCCCTGGCGGTCGCGGTCGACGCCGTGGCCGATGCCCCGACGGTTGACGTCAGCAACGCTTCCGGCACGGAAGACGGCGGTCCCATCGCGCTGGATATCGATCCGGCCGCGGCCGCCGAAGACATCAACGGTGAAGTCGTGTCGGTGACCATTTCGGGCGTGCCCGAGGGTGCCACGCTCTCCGCCGGTTCCTTCAATGCCGAGACCGGCGAATGGACGGTCGATGCGGCAGACGTGGACGGCCTGACAGTCTCCCTGCCGGAAGACTTCGATACAGACTTCACGTTGCAGGTTTCTGCGACAGCCCAGGAAACCGATCCGGAAACGGGTACGGTGACGACGGTGACGTCTACGCCGGTTGCGCTCGGCGTATCCGTTGCGTCGCAGGTCGATGCCCCGACGGTGACCGTGGATGCGGCGGCGGGTGACGAAGACACCGCCATCGCGTTGAACATCGACGCCGACGCGGCGGCCCAGGACATCAACGGCGAGGTGACGGGGGTCACGATCTCCGGCATTCCGGCTGGTGCGACCCTGACCCTGCCGGGCGGCTTGACCTTCACCGCTTCGGAAACCAGCAACAGCGTCACCTTGACGCCGGCGCAGCTGGAAGGCCTGACCATCACGCCATTGGCCGACAGCAGCGACGATTTCCAGCTGACGATCACCGCCACGGCCACGGAAACCGATCCGGAAACCGGTGCGGTGACCACGGCGACCTCGGCACCGGCCACCCTCGATGTAACCGTGCAGGGCATCGCCGACGGCGCCCAGGTGACCGATACGACGGCCTCCGGCGCCGAAGACACGGCCATTCCGCTGACCATCGATGTGACGGAACTGGATACCGACGGTTCGGAAACCCTGTCCGTCACCCTGTCCAACATTCCCGAAGGTGCGGTGCTGACCCGTAACGGCGAGCCCTTTGAAATCGTCAACGGCTCCGTGACCCTGGGTGAGGGCGAACTGGACGGCTTGGAAATCACGCCGCCGGCCGACTTCGCGGGCAACTTCGACATCACCGTGTCGGCGACGACCACGGACGAGGGCGATATGTCCGAAACCGCGACCGGCACGATCAGTGTCGATGTGAGCGGCGGCGCCGACGGTGCGACGGTTACCTTGGGCGCGGCCCAGGGCGATGAAGACACGGCCATTGCTCTGCCGATCACCATCGACAAGGCGGACGAAAGCGAAACGGCGCAGATCACCCTGTCCGGCATTCCGCAGGGTGCGGTGCTGTCCAACGCCAACGGTCCGATCAATGTGACCGACGGCGTCGCGGTGCTGAGCGAAGCGGACCTTGCCGGCCTGCAGATCAAGGCGCCCGCAGACAGCGGCGCGGACTTCCAGCTCGACGTTTCCGTGGTGACCACGGACGGCGACAGCACGTCCGAACCGGCGACCGGCACCATCAACGTGGGTGTCGATGCCGTGGCCGACGTGCCGAGCCTTACCGTCGGCAGCGTCACCGGCGGCGAAGATACGGCGATCCCGCTGAACATCGCGGCCGGGCTGACCGACACGGACGGCTCGGAAGTTCTCAGCGTCACCATTTCCGACGTCCCCCCGGGCGCGGTGCTGACCCTGGCGGACGGCTCGTCCTTCACGGCGACGCCGGAAAACACCACCTTCCTGTTCGCCGGTGACCAGCTTGACGGCCTGACCATCACGCCGCCGGAAAATTCCGATGAGGACTTCTCCCTGAACGTGGTCGCGACGTCGCTCGACACCGATCCGGACACGGGCGCGGTGACGACCAGTTCGGTCGAAGGCGCCATGACCGTCAGCGTCGATCCGGAAGCGGATGCGCCGACCTTGGTGCTCGACAATGCGGCGGGCGATGAGGACGCGGCCATTGCGCTGAACATCGATGCCGGCCTGACGGACGCCTCGGAAGTTCTCAGCGTGACGATTTCCGACATCCCGGAAGGGGCCACGCTGACGCTTGCCAACGGCACCGAGTTCACGGCGTCGGAAGGCAACACCAGCTATGACATCGATCCGTCGGATCTGGCGGGCCTGACCATCACGCCCCCGGATGACTCCAACGAAGATTTCAACCTGACGGTGACGGCGACCTCGACGGAATCGGACGGTTCCACGTCAACCACGTCGTCGGCGTTGAACGTCAACGTCACGGGCGTCGCCGACCTGCCGACCCTGTCCGTGACCCTGGGTGAGGGCACCCCGGGCACCACGGGCGGCGGCGAAGGCGCCGGGTTCGTCATCGACACCAGCGGTGCCATCGACGTGACCGGCAGCAACGAGCAGACCCATCACGGGACCACCGGCAACGATACCTTCCTGGTCGATCGCAACCTGAACCAGAACGAAAATTTCAACATGAAGACCGGTGGCGACATCGTGGTGGTCAACGGCAACACGGCCGGCGGCACCAACTTCAACATGGGTGAAGGCAACGATATGGTCGTCATCAACGGCGATATCGGCGGCAACACGAACGTCAACGGCAGCGGTCAGGAAGACGTGCTGATCCTCGGCAAGTCCTCCGATCACTATCAGTTCCAGAACTACACCGAGAGCGCCAGCGGCCTGATCAATACCCAGATCATCGATCTGGACACGGGGCAGACGCTGACCGTCAACAACATCGAAACCATCGCCTTCGGTGACGGCGAATATCGCGGCAACGCCGACCTTCTGCCGAACTACAACTCCGGTGGCGAGTCCGTGGTGACCTATCCGTTGGACATCACCTCCGAGTTGCAGGATATCGACGGCTCCGAAACCCTGTCGATCACGGTTTCGGGCCTGCCCGAAGGGGCGGTCCTGTCTGCCGGCGAGCAGAATGAGGACGGCAGCTGGACGCTCGACCCGAGCGATCTGGCGGACCTGACCCTGACCGTGCCGAGCACGGCGGAATCCTTCGGTCTGTCCGTCACCGCGACCTCGACGGAAGATGACGGCGACACGGCCAGTGTTTCGACCTCGGTCGGCGTGACCGTGGACGACACCGCCTCCGACCCGAGCCTGAACCTGACCGACGCGGCCGGCACGGAAGACCAGCCCATTCCGCTGGACATCTCCGCCGCCCTGACCGACACGGACGGTTCGGAATCCCTCAGCATCACCCTGTCGGGCATTCCCGACGGCGCCGTGCTGAAATCCGGCGACACGGTGCTGGTGGTTGAAAACGGCGAGATCACCTTCGAAGACGGCGTGGTGCCCGATAACCTGACCATTCAGGCGCCGGACAACTCCGACGAAGACTTCGCGCTGACCGTTTCGGCGACATCGACGGAATCCTCCACGGGCGACCAGTCGACCGTTACCTCGACCCTGAACGTCGCCGTGACCGGCGACGCCGATGCCCCGACCCTGACGGTCGACCTGGGCGCCGGCGTGCCGGCGGGCGGCTCGGAAGAGGTGCCGGGCAGCGTGACGATCACCAACGCGGCCCAAGGTCAGGCCGGTTACCACAACACCTATGGCTACTATGTCATTGGCGAGGACGGCGCGCCCCAGTCGGGCCAGATTATCTGGGCCGACGTGAAGGACAGCGTGGGCGACACGTTCACCCTGGACGGCGTCGATCCGGAAGACATCGGCTTCTTCATCATCCCGAACGGCGACGATCTGAACAACAATCTGTCCGACGGCATGAACGTGACCTTCACCCAGGGCCAGGACGGCAACTGGCATGTGGTCGGTCCCAACGGCCAGGTTCTGTCCGGCCAGGGCGACCCGGTGCTGTTCGACGACCCGACGCTCAACGAAGGCAATTTCGACTACACTCAGGACACCAATCAGCCCGGCAACCAGAATTGGGAAGACCTGGCCGGCGGCGGCGACAACGACTTCAACGACATCAACATCAATGTCGAAACGGTCGCCACGCAGCCCGGCACGGGTGGCCCGGAATTCGTCGAGTACCCGCTGAACATCAATGCGGCGCTGGTGGATATCGACGGTTCGGAAAGCCTGTCGGCGACGCTCAGCGGGATGCCCGCCGGTGCCGTCGTGACGCTCGCGGACGGAACCGAATTCACCATCACCAGCCCGACCAGCGGCATCGAGTTGACCAGCACGCAGCTTCAGGGCATCACCCTGACGGTGCCCGCGGGCTCGGAAGACTTCGACCTTCAGGTCACGGCGACGGCGACGGAAGCCGACGGCGACACGGCCACCGTGTCGACCAGCGTCGGTGTGGACGTGCCGGTGTTCGACAGTGAAGCCTCGGACCCGTCGCTGACCGTCTCCGACGCCGCGGGTGTCGAGGACGGGACCATCCCGCTCGACATCGCGGCGGCCCTGACCGATACGGACGGTTCGGAATCCCTCAGCATCACCCTGTCGGGCATTCCCGATGGCGCCGTGCTGAAATCCGGCGATACGGTGCTGGCGGTCGAAAACGGTGAAATCACCTTCGCCGACGGCGTGGTCCCGGAAAACCTGACGATCCAGCCGCCAACCAATTCCGGCGCCGACTTCGACATCACGGTTTCCGCGACGTCGACGGAAGAGGCGGGCGGGGATACCTCGACCACCACGGGCACGATCAACGTCGCCGTGGCGGCCATCGCGGATACGGTGGCCCTGGATGTTTCCGATGCGACGTTCGACGAAGGCGCGACCACCGTGCCGCTCGACATTTCCGCGCAGTTGGGCGACCTGGACGGGTCGGAAGACCTGACCGTGACCATCTCCGGCGTGCCGGAAGGCGTGACGCTGAGCGGTGGGCAGAACAACGGTGATGGGTCCTGGACCCTGTCCGGCGACGACTTGCAGGATCTGACCATGACCCTGCCGAGCGGCGAAAGCACGACCTCGACGCTCTATTCGCAGAACTTCAACAGCCTTTCGGACGGCACCATCGCCGCCGGCGGCGACAATGGGTTTACCTCCACGGGTGGTTACTCGGGCAACGACGACCGCACGGCGGTCGACAACGATCGGTTCGAATTCCAGAACCCGACGGGCGGCGATATCTCGACCTGGTCGAGTGCCGCGATCGACATCTCGGGCCAGGAAGACGTGTCCTTCTCCTTCAACATGAAGGGCTACGGCGACATGGAGACGAGCGGTCACGCCGCCGATTACTTCAAGGTCATCGCCGTGGTCGACGGCGTCGAACATGAATTGATGACCCATAACGGTGAGTTGGATAACTGGTCGACCATCACCTTGGACGACATCCCCCAGGGCGACTCCCTGGTCATCAAGATGGAAGTGCGGACCACGGGCGGCGACGAAGTCTACAAGATGGACAATCTGTCGGTCGAAGGCACGACCACAACCGCCGCCGCGCCGGTCGAGGACTTCAATCTGGAGATCACGGCCACGGCCGCCGATACGGACCCCGACACGGGAGCGGTCAGCTATTCCTCGACCGAAGCGAACCTGTTGGTGACGGTCGCGGCGGAAGACGATGCCTCGGCGCCGACGGTGACCGTGTCCGATGCCGCGGGTTCGGAAGACACGCCGATTGCGCTGGACATCACCGCCGTCCTGACCGACCTGGACGGATCGGAGGAAATCTCCTCGATCACCTTGTCGGGCATTCCGGCGGGGGCGACCCTGAACCACGGCACTCTGGACGAAGCCACCGGCGATTGGTCGGTCGAATTGTCGGACTTGGTCGATCTGGAGGTGACTCCGGCGCCCAATTCCAATGACGACTTCCAGATCACCGTTTCCGTGACCTCGACGGAATCCAACGGCGGCGCCACGGCGACCACCACGGCGACCCTCGACGTGGACGTGACCGGCGTGGTCGACGACTTCACGGTCGCGGCCAATGATGCGGCCGGCCAGTCGGGCACGGAACTGCCGCTCGACATCTCTGTCGGTCTGACGGACCTGGACGGCTCGGAAACGGTCAGCGTGACCCTGACGGGCATCCCCGAAGGGGCGACCCTGAACCACGGGACCTTCGACGAAGGCACCGGCAATTGGACCTTGTCCGGCGACGACCTGGACGGCCTGACCATCAGCCTGCCGGAAACGGTCGAGGGCGAGGGCGGCGGCGAGCCGCAGACCCTCTATTCGCAGAACTTCGACAATCTGTCATACGGTGCGACCAGCGCCGGCGGCGATAACGGGTTCTCGACCGATGCGTCTCAGGCGGATGCGCAGAACCACGGTGTCGGCTACGGCGGCTACGTGTTCTCGAAGTCCGATACGGATGCCTACGACAACGACGACGGCGTGATGCAGTGGAATTCCGCCCCGATCGACATCTCCGGCCAGGACGACGTGTCCTTCAGCTTTAAGCTGGGCAGCTACGGCGACCTGGAGAGCGAGGGCGTCTATGCCGACTTCTTCCAGGTCATCGCGGTGGTCGACGGCGTCGAACATGAACTAATGGTCGAAAGCGGTGACGTCTGCTCGCATACCTTCACCTTGGACAATATTCCGGAAGGCGATGAGTTGGTCATCCGCATGGTGTCCAAGACGAATATGACGGACGAGGCCTACAAGATCGACAACCTGGTCGTCGAAGGCACTCCGGCGGCCGCCGAGCCGCTGGAAAGCTTCCAGATCGGTGTCGAGACGACGGTCACGGAAAGCGACGGCGCGTCGGAAACGGTGTCGACGACCCTCGACGTCACGGTGAACAACGACGCCGAGGCCGAGGCCCCGACCCTGACGGTCACGCCGGCCACCGGTGCCGAGGACACGGCCATTCCGCTGGATATCGCGGCGGCCCTGACCGACACGGACGGCTCGGAAACCCTCAGCGTGACGCTGTCGGGCATTCCGGACGGCGCCGTGCTGCAGGCGGGCGGCCAGACCCTGGCGGTGAGCAACGGCGAAATCACCTTCTCCGACGGCATCATCCCCGAAGGCCTGACGATCCAGCCGCCGGCCAACTCCAACGAGGACTTCCAGTTGACGGTGTCGGCGACCTCGACGGAAGCCAACGGCGGCGACACGACGACGACCACGGCGACCCTCGACGTGGACGTGACCGGCGTGGTCGACGACTTCACGGTCGCGACCAATGATGCGGCCGGCCAGTCGGGCACGGAACTGCCGCTCGACATCTCTGTCGGTCTGACGGACCTGGACGGTTCGGAAACGGTCAGCGTGACCCTGACGGGCATCCCCGAAGGGGCGACCCTGAACCACGGGACCTTCGACGAAGGTTCCGGCAATTGGACCCTGTCCGGCGACGACCTGGACGGCCTGACCATCAGCCTGCCGGAAACGGTCGAGGGCGAGGGCGGCGGCGAGCCGCAGACCCTCTATTCCCAGAACTTCAACAGCACCTGGGATGGTCAGACCTCGGCCGGCGGCGACAACGGCTTCTCGTCCACCGGCGGCGATTGGGGAGATGACGACCGCACCGCCGCGGACGACGACCGGTTCGAGTTCCAGAATCCGGAAGGCGGCGATTACTCCACCTGGTCAAGTGCGCCCATTGATATTTCCGGTCAGGAAAACGTCTCCTTTACCTTCGATCTGAACGGATGGGGCGGCCTGGACAGCAGCGGCACTTACGCTGACCACTTCACGGTGATCGCCGTGGTCGACGGCGTCGAACACGAGCTGATGACCGAAAACGGCGACGTCGATTGGGAACGCATCACCCTGGATGGCATCCCGGAAGGCGACTCCCTGGTCATCAAGATGGTGGCCAAGACCACGGGCAGCGACGAAACCTACGCCATCGATAACCTGGTGGTCGAAGGCACGCCGGCCGCGGCCGAGCCGCTGGAAAGCTTCCAGATCGGTGTCGAGACGATGGTTACGGAAAGCGACGGTGCTTCCGAAACTCATTCGACGACCCTCGATGTCACGATCAACAACGACGCCGAGGCCGAGGCCCCGACCCTGACGGTGACCGAACAGGCGCCGACCACGGAAGACGTCGCGGTGGCGCTCAATATCGCCGCCGCCCTGACGGACACGGACGGCTCGGAAACCCTCAGCGTGACGCTGTCGGGCATTCCGGACGGCGCCGTTCTGAAGTCGGGCGATACGGTGCTGACGGTCGAGAACGGCGAAATCACCTTCGCCGACGGCGTAGTGCCGGACAATCTGTCCCTGACGCCGCCGGCCAATTCGGACGCCGATATCGAGCTGACGGTTTCCGCCACTTCGACGGAAGCCAACGGCGGCGCGACGACGACCTCCACCTCGACGATCGATATCGACGTGTCGGCCCTGGCCGACGTGCCGACGATCACCAGTGTGACGATCGGCGCGCCGACCGTCACCGAGGGCACGGAAGGGGTCGCCGAGACGGTGACGATTTCGACGGCCAACTTCGGCGAAAACGACGCCGGGTTCTCGATCGCGGGCCGCACCATCAACTCGAACGGAACGCTGTCCGAAGCGTCCACCGACAACGTGTCGACCAACGGCTCGCCGCTCGGCTTCGGCGTCGCCGGTAATGCGTCGGGCGACAGCAACGAGATCGGTTACAGCAACTATCACGACGTTTCGGAAGAACTGATCGTCACCTTCGACGACGATGTGTCCTCGGCCGACGTGTCCTTCGCCTGGCTGGCCTCCAGCGAGCAGGCGTCCTACAAGCTGTTCCGCGACGGTGTCGAAGTCGGCTCCGGCACGGTCAACGGCGTGACGGACGGGATCGACGATCCGGTGACGCTCAGCGCCGACGGCGGATTCGATCAGATCGTGTTCTCTGCCCCCAGCGGCGGTGACGACTACCTGATCAATTCGATCAGCTTCGAAACCCAGGGCGGCACGCCGGACGTGGCCGAGTATCCCATCGACATCGTCGCCGGTCTGGCCGATGCCGACGGCTCGGAAAACCTGTCCGTGACCATCGGCGGCGTGCCCGAAGGGGCCAGCCTGTCCGCCGGTACGGACAACGGCGACGGCACCTGGACGGTTTCCGGCGGCGATCTGGAAGGGCTCAGCCTTTCGGTTCCCTTCGAGGATGAAGTCGAAGCCTTCGATCTGTCCTTCACGGCGACGGCGACGGAACAGTCCAATAACTCCATGGCCACGTCGGCGGCCGTTGTGGTCGCGGCGGCGGCGGTTGTCGCCCCCGAACCGGAACCGGAGCCCGTTCCCGTCGAGGAAGATTTCGACGGCCTGGACATGGACGGCGAAGACAACAACAACGATGAAATGGTCGGTGGCGACACGTCGAGCGATGATTGGACCGGCAACTATCAGGCCCAGACCTTCGCCGGCAGCACGAAGAACGACGACCTCAACACCGGCGGCGGCGGCGATACGCTGTACGGCGGTGCCGGCAACGATGAGCTGACCGGCAGCTGGGGCAACGACACCTTCTTCGGCGGTTCCGGCAACGATGATCTTTCGGGCGGCGACGGCAACGATCAGCTGTTCGGCGGCTCCGGCAACGACGACATCCTTGGCGGCACCGGTAACGACGAGATCCAAGGCGGTTCCGGCAACGACGAGATCGAAGGCAACGACGGTGACGATCTGTTGTACGGCGGCGCCGGCAATGACGAGATCGAAGGCGGCACGGGCCACGACACCATCTATGGCGGGTCCGGCGACGACGAGATCGAAGGCAACGACGGCCAGGACGTTCTCTACGGCGGTTCCGGCAACGATGACATCGAAGGCGGCTCGGGCCATGACACCATCTACGGCGGTTCGGGCAACGACGAGATCGAAGGCGGCGACGGCGAGGATGTCCTCTACGGCGGTTCCGGCAACGACGAGATCGAGGGCGGCTCGGGCCATGACACGGTCCATGGCGGGTCCGGCGACGACGAGATCAAAGGCAACGACGGCGAGGATGTCCTCTACGGCGGTTCCGGCAACGATGAGATCGAGGGCGGTTCCGGCCACGACCAGCTGTTCGGCGGCCTGGGTGACGATTATCTGGAAGGCGGTTCGGGTAACGACATTCTGTTCGGCGGCGCCGGGAATGACGTGCTGAACGGCGGTTCCGGCCAGGACACCTTCATCTTCGACGCCGATAGCGGCCACGACATCATCGAAGACATCATGCTGCAGGACACGCTCGAGTTCCAAGGCGAGCAGTTCGACATGAACGATATGATCTTCTCGGAGAACGAGGAAGGCGACGCGGTTATCTCCTTCGCGGGCAACAACGACATGTCCGTGACCCTGGAGGGCGTCAAGTACAGCGACCTCGACACCAACGGCGACGGCAATGCGTCGGAAGGTTATTCCGTGACGCAGACCGACGACGGGTTCACCGTGAACATCGACGACACCTGACCACACCCCTCTTAGATCAGGTAACTGAAAAGGCCGGACGCGTCATGCGTCCGGCCTCTTTTCTTTTGTATCTCTTTTGTATCGTGGGGGGCGGTCCTTGGGGGCCGCGGCCTAGTGTTCCGGTTTGTCCGACGCTGGCGGATCGCGGAAGTGTTCCCATTTTTCCATGCCGCCCCGGTTTTCCAGGAAGTTCATCAGGGCGCTGACCGGGCGGTGATCGAACTTGCTGCCGGTTTCCTGCATCAGGATGTCGATGACCTTGCGAAACTCCATGGCGGGCCGCCAGGCGCGGGCACTCGCCATGCCGACGAAGGCGTTGGCGACGGCCAGAACCTGCGCCGTCGGGATGATGCGGTCGCCGGAGATGTGGAAGCGGCCGGTGCCGTCCCAATGCTCGCCCATGTGCAGGACTGTCTTGACCACCGGGCCTTCGAAGGTCACGTCCTTCAGCAGGTCGGCGGTCACAAGATAGGTCGAGGCCAGAAGCTCCCGTTCCTCGTCCGTCAGGTTGCCGGTCTTGGTCAGAACCTCGGGCGGCACGAAGATCTTGCCCAGATTCATCAGGCTGCCGGCGATGTCGACGGTGTGGATTTCCACATCCGTGAGCCCCATTTCCTCGGCGATTTCGCGGGCGACCTCGGCCGTGCGGGTCGAATGGTTGGCGGAATAGGGGTCGCGGCGATCGACCACGCTGACCAGGGTGTCGATCAGCTGCCGCATCATGCGTTCCGACCGACGCCGTTCGCGGGACAGTTCGGAAATGTCCTCCAGCACCATCAACACGCCCGGCGGATAGTCGCGGTCGCCGCGCAGCGGAATATGGTCCGATTTGATGACGTGAATGGCGTCCAGGTCGTTCGGGTCCGCGTCCGGGTCCGTGAAGGTCGAGATATGTTGTTCGCGTTCGAAGGTGCGCAGGACGCCATTGTTGATCTCGGCCAGGCGCTGCGCCTTCACCGGGCCCATGACGCTGGCCATGGACTTGCCCATCATGTCCTCGGCGCTGATCCCGGCCGCGCGGGCCGCCGGGGCGTTGGCGAAGGTATAGGTGGTGTTGCCGTCGACGGCGACGATCTCCGTCGGCTGGCTGTCGGTTACCACCTTCATGAACTTGGACATGTTGGAGAAACGCTCGAGCGCCACCTTCATGTCGGCCATGGCCTGTTTGGCGCGCACCGACGCCCCATGGGCCCAGACGGCGAAGAACGACACGGAGACGCCGCCGATGATCAGCAGCAGCACGATCAAGGTCGTGCGCAGGCGGGTTTCGGTGGACGCCAGGGCCTCCTCGGTCGTGACTTTACGGACCAGAACCCAGCTCGGCACATTGGCGATGGGCCGCGACGTGACGAGAACCTCGGTACCCGCGTAATCGCGTTTCTGGGCGAATCCGCCCGTTTTCTCCAGTGCGTAGGCGGCGGCCAGATCGGGCGTGTCCATGGCCATCTGGCGTTCGAAGGCCTTGGTTCCGTCGGCCAGCGGGGTCAGGTATTCGACCGTGTTGCCGACCTTGCGGGCGATGAAGCTTTCCGAAGTCTTGGACAGTTCGCCCGGCTGTTTCAGGCGCTTGAACAGGTCCTCGTCGACGATCTTGATGCCGATGACGGCGCCGATGGCCTTGGCGCCGGTGCCTTCCTGCAATTTGAAGACCGGCAGCACGAAACCCATGGTCGGCTCGTTGGTTGGCCCCTTGAAGATGTCGATGACCGCCGGATCGCCTTGCAGGGCCTGGCGCGCGGCATCGCGGATGCGCTTGTTCAGGGGCGGCATGTCGGGGGTCGAGACGATGGCGTTCAGGTTGGTGTCGATCAGGCCGATCCCGGCGACGCCCGGCCGTTCGATGTTGGCGGCGATCTCGCCCACGGGTGGCGGCGCCTTGAATCCCGACCGTTCGGCGGTGGCGATCAGCAGGTTGCGCAGGAACCCGACGGAAGCCGAACTGCTGGCAGTCGAATCGAGGGCATCCAGGGGGTCGGCGAGGGCGGGCGAGGGCGCTTCGGCCGGGGCCTTGTCCTTGCCGTCCGTCAGTTCCGACGACAAGGCGGTGCCCAGGTCGCTGCTCAGGGAATCAAGGGACGGGATGGCGGTCACGCCGCCGCCTTGTCCAGCGGGGGCCGCGGCATCCTTCTTGGCACCGGCGGAGGCTTCGGACAAGTAAAGCTGTAGCGAGGCGTTCTGCGTCAGTTCGCGCATATGGCCGAACTGTTCCTCGACCCACTGGTTGACCGCGGCGGCCCGGAAATCGGCGACGATGCCCAGGCGGACTTGCCAGTTCAGGCGGTCGCGGTCGCGTTCCTTGTCGATGAACTGCAGAGTGAAATAGATGGATACGGCGATCGCCAGGGCGGCGACGGCCAGGATGGCCAGCGCGACCTTGTTGAATTCGCGCTTCGCCTTCTTTGGCTTTGGCTCGCCCGCGGGCGTTTCGGTATCGGTCGATTTGGTTTCGGCTGCTTCCGCCATGGTGCTCCCCAACGGGCGGTTTCCCTCGCGCGTTCGAGGCATATTAGAGACTTAACCCCTTGCAGCAAAGCCGTTTTCCGCCCATGTGAGCGGGATCACGGCGGCGCGGCCCCGTAAAGGGCTAGGCTGTGCGCCGTCCAAGTTGGCCGATTGCGCGTGACGCGATATAATCGGGGTTGGCTCAGCGACGGATGCCGGGTGAAAGAAAGACAGTGAAAATCCTGCGTTGCATCGGTGTTCTGCTTGTCGCGACGGCCGCCGTCGCGGCGCTGCCCGTGGGCGCGCTCAGCGCTTCGCCGCAACCCAGTTTCTTCAACACCAGCGAGGTTCAGTCCGACGACCTCAAGGCCTTCACCAAGTGGCTGGGGGCGCTTGAGCGCTTCACCCAGGCCCGCAAAAGCAACGCGCCGGTGAAGTGCTATCCCGGCCCCGGGCAGATGCAGATCTGCGGCAACGCGGAATGGATCGAGTTCCTGAAGAGCGTCAAGGACCTGAACAAGCTGGACCAGTTGCGCCAGGTCAACGAACGCATGAACAAGGCGACCTACGTTCAGGACAAGAGCAACTGGGGCCAGAACGATTACTGGGCTACGCCGCAGGAATTCATGGCCCGCTTCGGCGATTGCGAGGACTACGCGATCATGAAGTATCTGTCGCTCCGCATGCTGGGTTGGGACGATAACGACCTGCGGGTGGTTGCGGTGAAGGACCTGAATCTCAAGGTCGGGCACGCGATCCTAGTCGTCTACATGACGGCCAAGTCGGGAGAACGCATACCGCTCGTGCTCGACAACCAGATCGGCACGGTGGTCAAGGCGTCATCGATCCGCCATTACCAGCCGGTATTTTCCATCAATCAGAAATCCTGGTGGCGCCACCTGGGTTAAAGCCGGGGGGCTGACCGGGTCAATCGCGCCGAGGGCCCGTGCGCCGGGGCGCGCTGCGCCGTGCGGCTGCCCGGCGCTCTTCCTTGCGGCGGTCATCCTGGCCCGGGGGCGGGCCGTCCTCGGCCTGACGGCGGTCGCTGTCGCGCCGTTCCTGCGCGCGGCGGTCGTCGCCGCGCCGGTCCGATTCCTTGCGGCGGTCGTCTTCTGCCGTCATCTTGTTTGTTCCCTTTGTCTTGCCGCCCGGTGCCGGGCGGATTTCCTAATGTTCAGCTTAGAAAAATCAACCCGCGAGGCCAAGGATTTCTAGTGGAATTCGGCGACTTGGGATAAAACACGGCCCATGACGACTGAACCCAAACTGCCCCCATCGGTGGCCCGCCGCCGGACCTTCGCCATCATCTCGCACCCCGATGCCGGTAAGACCACGCTGACGGAAAAGCTTTTGCTGTTCGGCGGCGCGATCCAGGAAGCCGGCGCCGTCAAGGCGCGGGGCGAACGCCGCCGCGCGCGCTCCGACTGGATGAAGGTGGAGCGGGAGCGCGGCATCTCGGTCGCGTCGTCGGTCATGACCTTCGACTACCAGGAAAAGACCTTCAACCTGCTGGACACGCCGGGCCATGAGGACTTTTCCGAGGATACCTACCGCACGCTGACCGCCGTCGATTCCGCCGTCATGGTGATCGACGCGGCTAAGGGGATCGAAACCCAGACGCGCAAGCTGTTCGAGGTCTGCCGCCTGCGCAACGTGCCGATCATCACCTTCATCAACAAGATGGACCGCGAGGCCCGCGACCCCTTCGACCTGATGGACGAGGTCGAACAGGCCCTGGCGCTGGACGTCACGCCGGCCAGCTGGCCCATCGGCATGGGGCGTAACTTCCTGGGCTGCTACGACCTGTTCAAGGACCGCCTGGTCCTGCTGGAGCGCTCCAAGGGCGAGCTGCCGGATGAGGGCGAGGCCTGCGAGGGATTGGACGACCCGCGTCTTGACGCCCTGCTGCCGGAACACGCGGTCAAGCAGCTGCGCGATGAGGTCGACATGGCGCGCGGTCTGCTGCCGGAATTCAATCTCGACGCCTACCGCGAGGGACATATGACGCCGGTTTATTTCGGCAGCGCCTTGAATAACTTCGGGGTGCGCGAGGTGTTGCAGGGCCTGGGCGAACTGGCCCCGCCGCCGCGCCGGCAGCATACCCGCGACCGCGACGTCGATCCGGCGGAAACCAAGGTGTCCGGCTTTGTGTTCAAGATCCAGGCGAACATGGACCCCAAGCACCGCGACCGCATCGCCTTCATGCGCATCTGTTCGGGCAAGTTCACGCGCGGCATGAAGATGAAGCATGTGCGCACGCAAAAGACCCTGACCATCCACAATCCCGTGTTGTTCCTGGCCCAGGACCGGGAACTGGCCGAGGAAGCCTGGGCCGGCGACATCATCGGCATCCCCAACCACGGCAACCTGCGCATCGGCGACGCCCTGACCGAGGGCGAGGACCTGGTGTTCACCGGCATCCCCAACTTCGCACCTGAATTGCTGCAAAAGGTCCGCCCGGCGGACCCCATGCGCGCCAAGCACCTGGGGAAGGCCCTGCAACAATTGGCGGAAGAGGGCGTCGGCCGGGTGTTCAAGCCGACCATGGGGGCCGACTGGATCGTCGGCGTGGTCGGCGGGTTGCAGTTCGACGTGCTGGCCGACCGCATCCGCACGGAATACGACGTGCCCGTGCATTTCGAGCCGACGGAGCTGTATACCGCGCGCTGGGTCGATGCCGACACGCCGCAGGCCATGAAGGCCTTCATGGACGCCAACCGTACCAGCATGGCCGAGGACCACGAGGGCACGCCCGTGTTCATGGCGCGCAACGCCTGGCACCTCAACCATACCCAGGAAAACGCCCCCGGCATCCATTTCCACCGGACCAAGGAAAACGCGGGCGAGTTATGACCGGCGGCAGCGATCCCTGGGCCAACCGTGGCCCCAAAATCAAGATGACCCCGGAACAGAAGGCGGCGGGGATCGAACGCATCCTGGCCGAACGGCCCAAGGGCGAACCATTCCGGGTGTTCGCCTTCGGCTCGCTCATGTGGAATCCGGAATGCTGCGTCGCCTCGACCTTCGCGGCGACCGTCCACGACCACCAGCGCCGCTTTCAGATTTGGTCGACCCGCGCGCGCGGCACGGACGACCAACCGGGCCTGGGCCTCTGTCTGGTGCCGGAACCGGGCCAGGCCTGCAAGGGTCTGGTTCTGGAACTGGATGAAGACGTGCTGGCGGAAGATTTGAAGCGCCTGTGGGACCGGGAACAGAATTCCGGCGTCTACCGGCCGACCTGGATCACGGCGGAAAGCCTCGACGGCCCGGTTCAGGTGATGACCTTCGTCGTGATCCCCGACCATCCCCATTTCGTGCCGCCCCTGCCCAGGGAAACCATGGCCGAGATCATGTGCAAGGCCGTGGGCCGCTACGGCACCAATCATGATTATCTGGTGCGCCTGCTGGAGACCCTGGAAGCCCTGGGTGTCGAGGATCCGGACCTGGCGGACCTGGATGCCTGTATCAAGGCCAAGGCTGCGGGCTGACTCAATCGACGATGAAAAGCGTGGCGCCGGTCGCGGTCGATGACCGATGGGGCTCGGCGTTGTCGGCGACTTGATAGCTCATGCCCGGTGTCAGGACGAAGGTCCGGCCGTCTTCCAGTTCGGTGTGCAACTCACCTTTGATGCAGAACAGGATGTGGCCTTTGACGCACCAGTGATCGGCCAGGTATCCCGGGGTGTAGTCGACCATGCGCACGCGGATGCCGCCGAAGGTTTGGGTCCGCCAGTAGGCGGTGCCGGTTTCCCCCTTGTGTTCCGTGCGTTCGACCGCCGACCAGTCGGTGGTGCCGAAGGGAATTTCATTCATCTGCATGGTTATGCCCCCTGGTGTTTCACCACCTTCTCGCGGTGGTAGATGTAGATGCCCGATCCGGCGATGACGGCCGCGCCGACGAACGTCCAGGCGTCCGGCCATTCACCGAAGAACAGGAATCCGGATGCCGCCGCCCAGATCAGGTTGGTGTAGGTGAAGGGAGCGACGGTGGCGGCCGGGGCCAGGGTGAAGGCCTTGATCAGCGCGAAGTGGCCGAGTGTGCCGAACATCCCGGCGCACAGCAGCATTCCCCAACCCAGTGCAGGCAGGGGCGTCCAATGGAACGGCACGGCGGTGCTCATGATCATGGCCCCCAGCAGCGCCGAATAGCACAGCGTGGTCAGCACGCTTTCGCTATGGCTGAGGAAGCGGGTCGAGACCTGATAAACGCCGTGGGTCACCGCGGCGACGAGCGGCAGCAGGGCGGCCAGTTGCATGGCGTCGCCGCCCGGGCGGATGATGATCATGGCGCCGGCGAAACCGATCACCACGCCGGCCCAACGGCGCGGGCCGACCCGTTCCTTCAGCAACGGTACGCTGAGCGCCGTCACCACCAGGGGGGCCAGCATCATGATGGCGCTGGCCTCGGCGATCGGCACGTATTTGAGGCCGGTGAAGTAGAGGCCCGTGGTCACCAGCAGCAGCAGCGAGCGGACCAATTGCAGCCCCAAATTCGGGGTCACCATCAGCCTCCGCAGGCGGGGAAACAGAATCACGGCCAGCACGGCGACCTGAAAGAAATAACGGCCCCACACGACCTGAACCACGGAATGGGTCTTCACCAGTTCCTTGGCGATGCTGTCCATGCTGACGAAACAGGCCATGGCGACGACCATCCACAGCACGCCCTGGCCCACATGGCCGTCGGCGGTTTGGTCGGCGGGCGGCGGGCTGGATTGCTGGTCCATGGGGTCTCGGGGCCTGGAGGGCGGAAGCGCCATCCTGTCATGGCGGTGCGCGGGCCCGGCGTCAATACGCCTTTGGCGCAGAACGGGCTTGCAGCGGTTAGGCCCCTTGGCCGGCGGCCCGTTCCCGCCGCCACACGTAGATGCCAGACGTGACGATGACAACCGCCCCCAAGGCGGCCCAAGCGTCCGGCTGTTCGCCGAACACGATGAGCCCGACCAGGGCCGCCCACAGCAGGTAGGAATAGGTATAGGGGGCCACCACCGCGGCAGATGCCCGGGCGAGTGATTGGATCAAGGCATATTCGGCAATGAGCCCTAAAATTCCCGCCGCCGCCAGAAGCCCCCATTGCGCCGCGTCCATGGGCGTCCAGTGAAAGGGCACGACGGGGGTCATGATCAGCGCGCAGAACAGGACGCTGTAGGTCAGGGTGGTGAGTACGCTGTCCTCGCGGGCGACGAAGCGGGTCACGACCTGATACAGCGCATGCAGCAGGGCCGCCGCCAGCGGCAACAGGGCGGCGACCTGCATGGCCTCCGTCCCCGGGCGAATGATGATCATGGCGCCGAGAAAGCCCGCGGCCACCCCGGCCCAGCGCCGCAGACCGACCCGTTCTCTCAGGAACGGCACGGCCAGGGCGGTGAAGGCGAGGGGGGCCAGCATGACGATGGCCCCGGACTCGGCCAACGGCACGTAGCGCAGCCCGGTGACGTAGCAGATGGATGTCGCGACCAGGAACGCCGCGCGCAGCGCCTGCAACCCGACCTGCCGGGAGGGCAGCAGGCGCGGCAGGCGCCGGGCCATGACGGCGCACAAGACCACGGCCTGCACCACATAAATGCCCCAGACGATTTGCAGGGGGGCTTGCGTGCGGACGAGGTGCTTGGACAGGGAATCCATCACCGTGAACGCGAACATCGCCGCCAGCATGCACAGGATGCCGATGCGGGCGTCCGTGGCGGCGCCGGATCGGTTGGGGGCGGTCGCGGGCTCTGCGGTCATCGGGAGGTGTCCCAGGGATGGTGGATCGGCGTGGCCGCGCAGTTTCGATGCCGGTGGCGGTGCCGTCAACGCTTGGGCTCGGCAAGGTGTGATGCCTGACGATCCACAGTCCCGAATTAACACTGTTCTGTGCCGTCACGCGGGGTAAAAGGGGCGGCCATGTACGAAGCCCCGATCCGCCCCGGCGAAACCTGGTTCGCCGCCCGCCTGCGCCGCCATCTGGGGGAATTGATCCGCCTGGCGGTGCCGACGGTCATTTCGCGTTTCGGCGTGCTGATGATCGCCCAGGTCGACGCCGTCATGGTCGGTCACGCGGCGACGGCCGAACTGGCCTATCTGAACATCGGCAACGCCGTGGTCATCAACATCATCGTTGCCTGCATGGGGTTGCTGATGGGCACCCTGGTGATGACCTCCAACGCCTTCGGGGCGGAAAACTACCGCGCCTGCGGGGCGGCCTGGCGGCGCTCCCTGCCCATGGCCTTCGGCTTGGGGCTGATCGGCCTGACCATCGCCTGGCAGGGCCGGGACCTGATGGAAATCCTTGGCCAGACCGGCGACCTTGCCGCCGGCAGTGGTGCGGTCGCCCATATCATGGGGCTTGGTGTTCTGCCGGTGCTGATCTTCCTGACCACGAATTTCTTCCTCGAAGGTCTCCGCCGTCCTTTGCCGGGCATGGTGTTGATGCTGTTGGCGAATGTTTTGAACGTGGGGCTGAACTGGCTGTTGATCTATGGCATCGCGCCCGTTCCGGCCATGGGGGCGGAGGGGGCGGCCTGGGCGACGACCATCGTGCGCTGGGCCCTGGCGATCTCGATCGTCGCCTATGTGTGGTGGCTGCCGGACCGCGACCGCTTCGCCCTGCGGGCGCCCGACCCCGACCCTGCCGCGGGCCGCACGCAGCGGCGCATCGGCTATGCCACGGGCCTGGGCATGGCGGCGGAATCGGCGGCCTTCACGGCGATGATCCTGTTCGCCGGATGGCTGGGTGAACTGTCGGCAGCGGCCTACGGGATCGCCTTCAACCTGCTGGCCCTGTTCTTCATGGTCGCCATCGGCATCGGCGGCGCGACCAGCGTGCGTGTCGGCATCGCCTTCGGGCGGCGCGACCGGGCGGATATGGAACTGGCGGGCTGGACCGGCCTGGGCGCCAACACGGTGCTGGCGGGGTGCATCGGCCTGTTGATCTTTTTTCAAGCCGACCTGCTGGTCGGTTTCTACACGGCCGACCCGGCCTTGATCCCGATCGCGCGCTCCCTGGTCGTGGTCGTGGCGGGGGTTCTGGTGCTCGACGGCGGTCAGGCGGTGATGGCGCAGGCCCTGCGGGGGCGGCGCGACGTCTGGGCGCCCATGATCTGCCAGATCGGGTGCTACGGCGGCGTCATGGTGCCGGTGGCCTATTGGGTGGCTATCCCGCTGGGCTATGGGGTTCAGGGGTTGATCTGGACGGTGATGGGGGCCAGCGCGATTTCGATCCTGCTGCTGGCCGGGCGGTTCCGCCTGTTGGCCCGCCGGCCCCTCGGCTAACGCGTCAGGCGCAGTCGACACATGTCGGCGTCGACGGATCGTGGTCCAGGCGCTTGGCGGGGATGTCCTCGCCGCAGGACACGCAATATCCGTAATCGCCCGCGTCCATGCGCTCCAGCGCCGCGCGGGCGCGTGCCTTTTCCGAGCGGCGGCGGTCGGCGGTGGCTTCCTGCATGGCCTGGACCTGCAAGGCGTCCATGCGCGACAGGCGGCCCTGGGTGGTCTGGTCCAGTTCCACCGGCCGGCGCGATTCCTTGGTCATGGAATCGAGGGCGTCCAACTCGTCGATCAACGCCTCCAGGCGCTCGCGGTATTGGACAAGCTGTTTCTTGGTAAACGGGCTTTTCATGCCCGAATGTTAGCCCAGATTCGGGCTGGGCGTCAGCGCAGTTCTTCGACCGGCGTCACGCCCAGCACGTCCAGGCCCGAGGCGATAACCGTCGCCGTCGCCTGCACCAGGGCCATGCGGGCGCGCGAGACCTCGGGGGCATCGGCCTGGATGAAGCGCAGGCTGGTGTCGTCCTTGCCCATGTTCCACAGGCCGTGGAAGGCCGAGGCCACGTCATTCAGATAGAAGGCGACGCGGTGCGGCTCGTGGGCTTCCGCCGCCTGTTCGACAATGCGCGGCCAGGCCGCCATGATCTTGACCAGGTCCAGTTCCGCCGGATCGGAGAGCAGGGACAGGTCGGCCTGGGCCAGGGCCTCGGCCGAGGTGTCCAGGCCCGCCAGTTCGTCGGGCGCGGAGCGCAGCACCGAGCGGCAGCGCGCATGGGCGTACTGGACATAGAACACCGGGTTGTCGCGTGATTGCTCGACCGCCTTGGCCAGATCGAATTCCATCTGGGTGTCGCTCTTGCGGGTCAGCATCAGGAACCGCACGACGTCGCGGCCAACTTCGTCGATCAGGTCGCGCAGGGTCACGAAGTTGCCGGCGCGCTTGGACATGCGCATGGGTTCGCCGTTCTTCATCAGGTGGACCATCTGGCACAGCTTGATGTCGAGCTCGGCCTTGCCCTCGGACACGGCGGTGACGGCCGCCTTCATGCGCTTCACATAGCCGCCGTGGTCGGCGCCGAAGATGTCGATCATCTGCGTGAAGCCGCGCTTGAACTTGTCCAGGTGGTTGGCGATGTCGTTGGAGAAATAGGTCCAGGACCCGTCCGACTTCTTCAGCGGGCGATCGATGTCGTCGCCGAACTGGGTGGCGCGGAACAGGGACTGGGGCCGGGGCTCCCAATCGTCGGGGGCGGGCTTGCCCTTGGGCGGCTCCAGCACGCCCGTATAGATCAGGCCGCGGTCGGCGAGCGTCTTGTAGACGGCATCGACGGCACCGGCGGCGACCAGTTCCTTTTCCGAGGTATAGACGTCCTGCTGGATGCCCAGCGCCGCGAGGTCTTCCTTCACCTGGGCCATCATGCGCGCCACGGTGAATTCGCGGATATGGGGCAGCCAGGTGTCCTCGTCGGCGCTCAGCCACTTGTCGCCGTCGGCTTCGGCCAGGGCTTGGCCCACGGGGATCAGGTATTCGCCCGGATACATGCCTTCGGGAATGTCGCCGATGTCCTGGCCCAGGGCTTCGCAGTAGCGCAGGTAGGTCGAGGTCGCCAGGATCTCGACCTGGGCCCCGGCGTCGTTGATGTAATATTCCGTGGTCACGTCGTAGCCGGCTTTTTTCAACAGCCGCGCCAGCACGTCGCCGACCACGGCGCCGCGCGCATGGGCGACGTGCAGCGGCCCGGTCGGGTTGGCGGACACGTACTCCACGTTTACCTTGCCGGCGGCCTTGCCGAAATCGGAATCGCCGTAGGCGGTGCCCGTGGTCAGGATTTCCGCCAGCCGCGCCTGCCAGAACGTATCGGCCAGGCGCATGTTGATGAACCCCGGGCCGGCGACCGCCGTCTCCGTGACCTCGGGCAGACTGTTCAGCCGGGCCGCCAGCAGGTCGGCGATGTCGCGGGGCTTCATGCCCGCGGGCTTGGCCAGGACCATGGCGGCGTTGGTGGTGATGTCGCCGTGGCTGGTGTCGCGCGGCGGCTCGACCGTAAGGCGCGCGGTGTCCAACCCGGCGGGCAGGGCGCCTTCGGCGGCCAGGGCGTCGATCTGGCGCGTCACTTCGGCCTGGAAATGCTGAAACAGGTTCATGGGTCGTCCGGTCCGGAGAAGGCTTATGGGAATGCATGGGCGCCCCTAGGCGCGCCGGGTTTGTCCCAGAATTGCCGGATCAGGTCAATAGAAGCGGCGGGACCGCGCTGGTGCCGGCTGCAGGATTCGAACCCGCGACCCCCTGATTACAAATCAGGTGCTCTACCAACTGAGCTAAGCCGGCTTAAGGCGGCGGTGCCTGGTTCCGGGCGTGTTCTTGGAGAAAGCAGCCCCAAGGACCCGGCCCGACGGGGCCCGGGCACCCATCTTGCGCGCAACGTATACTCTCAAGCCCCCTTGTGGCACAAGCGCGGAGCGCCCCTGCGGCTCGGCGGAGAGCGAGTCAGAAAACCGTAACAAAATTGTCGTAAAAGCGTTGTTAACCCGCAATTCTGCGGCAGAGGGGGAAGATCGGCATGTCCGAACGATTTGATTTCACCAAGATGTTCCGGGGCGACGAAGAGGTGCGGGCCCTCAAGGCCGGGGACGTTCTGTTCCGCGAGGGTGAACCGGGGGATCTGATGTATGTCGTGAAGTCGGGTGACATGGAGATCATGGTCCGCAATCACGTGCTGGAGCAGGCCGGACCGGGCTGCATCGTCGGTGAACTGGCCCTGGTCGACAACAGTCCGCGCAGCGCCACCGTGACCGCGGCCTCCGATTGCGAGGTCATTCCCGTCGATCGCCGAGGCTTCGCCTTCATGGTCCAGAACACGCCGTTCTTCGCGCTCCATGTCATGGGCGTGCTTGCAGACCGCCTGCGGGGTATGAACGCGCGCCCCCTGGCGGATTAGCGGACCGGGACCAAGGTTCCTTAACTCAGGGGCCGAACAGGCTGCCTTGGCCTTTCTGCTCAAGCCACTTCAGGGCCTCCGGGGAATACCAGACCACGCCTACGATATGGCTGACCGTGCGCCCGTCGTCCGACAGCGGCAGGCGCAGGATGGTGTGTGTCTGGGTGAGGCCGCTTTCGAGCGCGAAGCCGAGAACATGGGCGCAGGCGACACGATTTTCGCGGATTTCCAGATGCTGCTTGCGCAGATCCTCGGCGAGTTCCGGGGGGGACAGTCCGTAAGGGCTCCTGCCGGTCATGTCCTTGCCGTGGATCAGCGTCATCTTGCTGCCCCAAAAGCGATATTTGTTCGCGTTCATGTCGTCGAACACATCGATCACCAGGGTCGTCGGCAAGACCCGTGGCGGCAGGAAGTGCATTTCGAATTTGGGCCAGGGACAAGCCAAATCTTCACCGCCCCGCGCGCGCCAGTGGTCCAGCACGTCGGTTAGCGGCGCCGTCAAATCGGACAACGGCAGCCTGTTGCGAAACACCGCTTCGTTCTTCCCCCAAAGAAGGCGGGGTTTCCCCCCTTATTAGAACTTCGCGATATGTACGCCTATTGACTATCGGGAGGCAAGACCGGACGTCGCCGGGCCGCTTCATACAGGGCGACGGCCGCCGCATTCGACAGATTCAGGCTTTCCATGGCCGATTGGATGGGAATCCGGACCAAAAGGTCGCAGTGTTCCTTGACCAGACGGCGCAGGCCGGCCCCCTCGGCGCCCAGGACCAGGGCGATACGCCCGGACAGGTCGGCATCGCCGATCAGCGTCTGGGCCTCGCCATCCAGGCCGAGACACCAAAACCCGCCCGCCTGCAACTGCTCCAGGGCGCGGCTCAGGTTGGTGGCGACGACCAGGGGCACGGTTTCGAGCGCGCCCGAGGCGGCCTTGGCCAGGGCGCCCGTGGCTTCCGGTGCGTTGCGGTCCTGAACGATCACGGCCAGGGCGCCGAACGCCGCCGCCGAACGCAGAATGGCGCCCACGTTGTGCGGATCGGTCGCCTGATCGAGCACCAGGACCAGGGCATTGGTCGCTGATCCCGCCCGGGCGCAGATGTCTTCGACCGCCGGCGTGTCCAGGGGCGGCGACAGGACGGCCAGGCCCTGATGCACGGCGCCCTGGGGCAACAGGGCGTCGATATCCCGCCGGTCCAGGGTTTCCGGGGGCGGGCGGTCCGGAGGGGCGCCCTTGGTCCGCAGGGCGGCGGTGACCTCCTCGGCCTGGCCGGGGGCCGCGACGATGCGGGAAATGACGCGGTGAGGGTTGAGGAGGGCCGCAAGGGCGGCGTGGCGGCCGTAAATCCAGGCCGCGCGGCCGGCGCCGCGGGGGGCGTGGCTGTCCTCGGGTTTCGCCCGGAAACGGGCCTTGGGGTGGGGCTTGCGCTTGCTCATGGGGGGATTTAACATGAAACCACAATTGAAGTCTGCTGGAAGCCTCTCTTGATTAAGAGAAGGGGAGGGGCCTGCGGGCTATTTTACTATGTTTTGGCGTTGACAACCGGTTGCTATTCCTCGTATTCCCACGGTCCGTCCGGCGTGCCGGCCGGGCAGATTTCACCGTGGTGCTGCGAAATTCCGGAGAACGGGTCCCAGGAGGGGTGCCCGAGTGGCTAAAGGGGACGGGCTGTAAACCCGTTGGCGTACGCCTACGTTGGTTCGAATCCAACCCCCTCCACCATCTCGTTGCCGGGGGTTGGCGCATTGAATCGGGGCCTGGGTGCCGATTGGTGAACTGCCAGGGTGATCAGGCGCGGTGAGCGGATAAAGACGACGTTAAAAAAGAGTGCGGTGCGGCGAATAGGAATAGTTGAACTCAAGTCCCATGTTAGGGCGGACGGGCTTGCAAGGCGGCGCGACGCCAAGCGGGTGTAGCTCAATGGTAGAGCAGAAGCCTTCCAAGCTTACGACGGGGGTTCGATTCCCCTCACCCGCTCCAACCTTTTTGGCGGCGTGACCCGGCAAGGGGACAGCAGGAGCATTTTCAAGACGCTTTCGGGCGTCGAGCGACACCAAACAGTTCTCACGTAACACCAGACAGACGAGACCGAACAATGGCGAAAGAGAAGTTTGAACGTAATAAGCCGCATTGCAACATCGG